>CERO01037662.1_pt1 | contig 106596 bp, 97 predicted proteins | sample 530851 | NCBI WGS metagenome assembly CERO01 (sample SAMEA2621033, study PRJEB7988) | marine metagenome | biome: marine biome (ENVO:00000447); feature: surface water layer (ENVO:00002042); material: "saline water (ENVO:00002010), including plankton (ENVO:xxxxxxxx)" | depth 5 m
CCACGGGGCATACAAGTTCAGCCGTCCGCCCACCGGCGATATTCTCGCTATCGACAGGATTAAGGAGATCAATGCCCGCATCCCCAATACCCACCTGGTGATGCATGGCTCCTCCTCAGTGCCGCAGGAGTGGCTGGCGATTATCAACGAGTTTGGCGGCAACATCCCGGAAACCTACGGCGTACCGCTAGAGCAGATACAGGAAGGGATACGCCATGGCGTGCGCAAGGTGAATATCGATACCGACCTGCGCCTGGCCTCCACCGGTGCCGTGCGCCGTTTCCTGGCGGAGCACCCTGCCGAATTCGACCCGCGCAAGTTCCTGGCCGTGACCACCACGGCGATGAAGGACATCTGTGTGGCGCGTTACGAAGCCTTCGGCACCTCCGGCCATGCCGACAAGATCAAGGTGCGCTCGCTGATTGCCATGCAGGAAGCCTACGACGCGGGCCAGCTGGGCTCGTAGACCCGATAGCTTCAGGCCGCGACGTGGCTCCCGGCGCTGCAAGCCTGCAGGCACTGCGCAACGCACTGCCCCGTTTCGGCGGGGCCTGCGACCTTCCCGGCCTGGATGAGTACCTCGCGTTCTACGGTCTCGATTTCCGCGACTCGCCGGCGGGCTCTCGGTATCGGCTGGGCCGGGTCACCTCCGGTGGTTACGAACTCGCCGTGCAGTGCTGGGAACAACCTGACGCCCGGCACACCCTGCTGCTGGTGCACGGCTTTCTGGACCATGTGGGCCTCTACCGCCACCTCATAGGTCATGCCCTGCAGCGCCAGTGCAACGTCATTGCCTTCGACCTGCCGGGGCACGGCCTCTCCACCGGTGAGCCGGCGGCCATTGGCGACTTCAGCGAATATGCCGATGCGATTCAGGCGGTGCTCGATGCCGTCGACGTGTCGCCGCTGCCCCTGCAGGCAATGGCCCAAAGCACGGGTGGTGCGGCCCTGGTCGCCTACGCGCGACAGTGCGCGGCATGGCCGTTTACCGGCACCGTTCTCCTCGCGCCGCTGTTGCGCCCCGCGGGCTGGCTGCGTGTACGCGCCGCGCACGCGTTGGTCCACCGTTTTGTGGACACGGTGCCCCGCGGTTTTGCGCAGAACTCCTCGGACGCGGAGTTTCTCGCCTTCGTGCGTGCCGATCCCCTGCAGTCCCGGCGTATTCATGTGAGCTGGGTCGGTGCGTTGCGCCGCTGGCTGGCGGATTTGCCTATTGCCGACCTCGGAGAGGGGCCGGCGCTGCTGGTACAGGGCGACGCCGACGGTACGGTGGACTGGCGCTTCAATCTGCCGCGCTATGGTCAGCTGTTTCCGGGGCTGCGGATTGAGTTGCTGCACGGTGCGGGGCATCAGTTGGCAAATGAGTCCGAGGCGTTGCGAGAGCGGTATTTGCGGCAGGTGGATCGGTATTTAGGGTGGGGTTGTTGAATTCTCTGGTGCCCTGAAGTCGGCTCTGGGGCTGTTGGCGCTCTCAAGGGCACGCCGTGAACCCTTCCATGGGGGCTTGATGAAAACATCCCTGTTTTCAACAGCCCTTGAGAGCACCAACACCCCCAGAGCCTGGCTTGTGTAGTTCGCGGAGCCAGGAGTTTCTACAGAAATCAGGGGGGCGAGGTGGGGATGACTGGGCCGGGCAGTCTACCCAATTGAGGGGGTCGTCGCCGACTGGGTCTCTCCGGGCTTGTATGAAACACGGATGTTTCATACAAGCCTCCATGGACGGATTTACGGCGTGCTCGGAGAGACCCAGTGGGCTGCGGCACCCGGTTTGTGGCACGACATCTCAGCGCACCGTCACTCGGTAGCACTCACGCGGACCACTACTCACCCTCCCGCCAGGTTGAGAAACTTCTGCACCCCGTCAAAAAACATCTGCACGGAGATGATCACCAGAATCATTCCCATCAAGCGCTCCATCGCCAGCAACCCGCGGGCGCCGAGCGCTTTCAGCAGCAGCGGCGCCATCATCAGCAATGCGGCGCACACGCCCCAGGCACCTACCACCGCAATGGTCCAGTCCACCATCCGGTCGGGGTCCTTGTGCACCAGCAGCATCGTAATCGCCAGCGCCGAAGGTCCCGCCACCATGGGTATGGCCAGGGGTACGATAAAGGGCTCGCCATCCGGCGTGTCGCCCATGAGGCCGTAGGGGGAGGGAAAAATCATGCGCAGCGCTATCAGGAACAGAATGATCGCACCGGCGATGCTGATCGACTCCTGTCGCAGGTTCAATACGTTGAGCATGGCGGAGCCGGCGTACAGGAACAGCAGCAACACCACCAGGGCAATCACCAGTTCCCGGAAGATCACCCATTGCCGGCGCCGTGGTTCCACATCCTTCAGCACCGACAGGAAGATGGGCACGTTACCCAGCGGGTCCATGACGAATGCCAGAGTGACAAAAGCAGAAATGGTATCCATGTTAACTCCGAGGCTGCAGCGCGCAGTGTAACCCGCAAGGGTGGCAGGGCAGTAGGGCCGTGGCCGGGGGCGGCAGGGGAGCGTGGGCACGGTGCGGTGGATCGACGCCAAGGGTTGGCGCGTCCAAGGCGGGCCGATGCTATGCTTGGGGAAAATGCTCGCCGGAGGGTTGAGGTATGCAGCGGCTTATTGAGACGTTTTTGCGCGCGGGTGTGGGGCTCGCCGCCGTTGCAGTGCTCAGTGCCTGCGCGGCACAGCCGCCGGTGGAGCGCGCCCTGGTGGTGGCAAACAGCGAGCTGCTCTCGGGGAACCGACTGGGCGTGGCCGCGGATGCTCGCGCGCCGTCTGCAGACCTGACGGCCGTGAATGCCGACATGCGCGATTTCCTCCGTCAGCATGTGCCCGCGGGGCTGGGGCCCACGCGGACCATCGAGTTGATTCTGCAGGCGATTCTGGATGATGGCCTGCAATTGCGCTACGACAATTTTCGTACCCTGACGGCTGAGGAGGCGTTCGACAGCCGGGAAGGGAACTGCATGTCATTCACGAACCTGTTTGTGGCCCTGGCGCGCGAGGCAGGTATCAAGGTGCATTATCAGGAGGTGGAGATACCGCCGTCGTGGACGGCGGAGGGCGATACCTGGCGCTACAATCTGCACATCAATGCGCTGGTGAAACTGCCGGGCGCGGAGCAGGTGGTGGACTTCAATCTGGGCGACTATGACCCCGCACTGCACCGGCGTGTGTTGACTGACGAAGAGGCGCAGGTGCGCTATCACAACAACATGGGTGTGCACTGGATGACCGCAGGTGAGCACGAGCGTGCGTTCCTGCAGTTCCGCGAGGCGCTCCTGCTGCGGCCACGCACGGCGCATGTCTGGACTAACCTCGGCACGCTGTATCGTCGCGGGGGTGATCTGGTGGCAGCTGAATCGAGCTACCTGCATGCGGTGGAACTTGCCGATGATGCGGCGGCCAACAGCAACCTTGCGCGCCTGTACGCGGAGCTGGGTGAGCAGGTGCTGAGTGACTGGTATCGCGGTCGTGTGCAATTGTTCCGCCAGCAAAATCCTTACTATCTTCTGCACCTGGCGCGGGAAGCCTATGCGACGGCGGATTATTCGGCGGCGGATAGGTTGTTACGGCGTGCGATTCGCAAACAGCCGGAGGAGCACGAGTTCTATCGCTGGCTCGGCCTCAACGATCTACAGCAGGGGGATACGCGCGCCGCCGCGGCGCACTTCGCCCAGGCACTGGCGCACGCCGACGCCGAGTCGGGGGCACGCTACCGGCACAAGCTGGATTTACTCGCCGGCCATTGAGCGGCCCTGGTTCGCGCAGCGTTGCGCCGGGCCCTCAATTGCGCCGTGCCCTCTGGTAAACTTCGCGTTCTGACGTTGACCGGGGCGGGGAGCTGCATGAGTGTATTGCGATTGAGTGAGAGCGGCGTTGCGGCAGCGCGCCGTGCGGCGGTGCTCGTGTGAGCGGCCAGCCACAGCAGCGCCTGCAGGCGGCCCTGGAGGCGTTGCGTGCGGGGCGGGCGGGTGAAGCGGAGGCGCTGCTCGACGAGCTCACCCGGGCCGGCAACGCGGCGGCCTCCACCTGGCTGGCACTGGCTTTTGCGCGCGTGAATCTGGACCGGGCGGAAGAGGCACTGCTGGCCGTGGACCGTGCCTTGCAGCTGGAGCCGCGCAACATCCGCGCGCTGTTGTTCAAGGCAGACCACCTGGATCGGCTGGGGCGCGATCGCACGGCCCTGGGGTTCTATCAGGGCGCGCTGCGCGTGGCGTCGAGCATGGCGCAGATACCGGAAGATGTGCGGCGCGGGCTGGCGCGTGCCGAAGAGGTGTGCGACCGCTGGGCCGCGCACTACGAGAATTACCTGCTGGAAAACCTGGAGGAGGCGGGGTTCAACCGCGCCGAGTTTCCACGTTTCGCGGAATCGCTCGATATTGCCTGTGGCAAAGTGCCGGTGCAGTTGCAGCAACCCACCCGTTACTACTTTCCGGGCCTGCCACAGCGCACGTTTTACCCTCGGGAGGCGTTTCCCTGGGCGGCGGCGTTGGAGGCACAAACCGCGCAGATCCGCGCCGAGCTGCTCGCTGTCATGGCGGACGGTGCGCACTTCCAGCCCTATCTGGAGTCGGACCCGGACCAGCCGCAGCTGAATACCAGCCGCAACCTCGACGCCATGGACTGGAGCGCCTGCTATCTGTGGCGCGAGGGTGTGCGTGTGGAGGCGCTGGCGGAGCGCTGTCCGGTGACCTTCGCCGCGCTGGAGCAGGTGCCGTTGTGTCGGGTGCCCGGGCAGATGCCTTCGGCGCTGTTTTCCCGCCTGGCACCGGGGGCGCGTATCGAGCCCCACCACGGCGCGGTCAACACCCGGTTGATCTGTCACTTGCCCCTGGTGGTGCCGCCCCAGTGCGGCGAGTTGCGCGTGGGCAATGATCGGCGCAGCTGGCGCGAAGGGGAGTTGCTGGTGTTTGACGACACCATGGAGCACGAGGCATGGAACGACAGCCGGGAGGAGCGGGTGGTACTGCTGTTCGACATCTGGCGGCCGGAGCTGGGTGAGGCGGAGCGCCACTGGGTGGCGACCATGCTGCAGGCCGTCAAGGCCTACGAAGCCACATGAGTGCTCAGGGGCCGGCCGCACACGCGGGCGCCTGGGATACCTACTGGCGGGGTACCCGGGAGCATGCTGCTCACCGCGAGGGCGGGCCACAGGAGCCCGTACTCGAGGCATTCTGGGCGACATTCTTCGCCGCGCAACTGGGCGCGCGCGCAACGCCATCGTTACTTGATCTCGCCTGTGGTCATGGCGCCGTGACCGGCCATGCCCTGAAGGTGTCTCCGGCACTGGTGCCGCACTGCAGCGATTACTCGTTCAATGCCTTGCAGGGCCTGCAGCAGCGCTACCCCAGCGCACGCTGCATTGCTGCCGACGCCGGCAATACCCCGTTTGCTGATGGTGCTTTCGACCTCGTGGTCAGCCAGTTCGGCGTTGAGTATGCGGGCCCCGAAGCGCTGTTCGAGGCCGCCCGGCTGGTCGCCCCCGGTGGCACGCTGGGGCTGTTGCTGCACCTGGCGGGCGGGGCCATTTACCGGGAGTGCGAGCACAATCGCGATACCGTGCGCGCCCTGCGTGAGCTGGATATCCTGAGCCTGGCGCGTGCCGCGTTTGACGCCGGATTTGCGTTGAATGCGGGTACCGGCAGCCCCGAGGCTTTCAAAGCCGCGGAGCGGGCCTTCACACCGGCCGTCAGGGGCCTGGAACAGTTGCTGCAAAGCCGCGGTGCGCAGTCTGCCGGGGGGCTTTTACAACAGCTGTATCAGGACATTGCGCACATGTACCGGCGCATGTCTGCCTATGCACCGGATGATATTCGCAGCTGGCTAGACGGCATGGATCTGGAGCTTACCGCCTACAGCGGCAGAATGCAGTCGATGCTGGACGCCGCATTCAGTCAGCAGGCCATTGACGCCGCAATGCAACGACTGGCTGCCGACGGATTTTCCCTGCGGGATTTGTCCCGGCTGCGGGTGTCCGCCGAGGCGCAGCCTGCCGCCTGGGCGCTGGTCATGCAACGCGGCTAGAAAACCCGTTCAGCGGTTCTAGATGGAGGGCGTGCCGCTTAGCCGCCGGCGGGGCCGGCGCTCTGCGCACTGTTGTTCTGGATGCTGTTGGTGGCATCGCGGCTGTCCTGTGATTCCTGCTTCCACTGGGCGTCTGTTTTGCAGACGCGTGTGCCCAGGCGTGTGCCGGTCTTGATGATATTGCGGCAGGTCATGTTTTCGTTGCTGGCCACGGCCTGGGCGGGCGTTGCGCTGTTGGCTCCGGCCGTTTGTGATGTGCCGGTGCTGGAGCACGCTGCCAACATCGTTAAGGTAGCGCCGAGGGCACAAAGCGTGAATGAGCGATTCATGTTGATCTCCTGAAAAGTCAGTACAGTCTCTACTGCGTTGTGTTGAAGGTCAATCCATCGAAAAAAAACCCGGCCTGGGGCCGGGTCTGGTCTTGCACCGTTGGGCGACCGTTGCCGGCCGCCCGCAGGAAGTCGTTTAGAAGCTGACGCTGACGCCTACGAACATGTAGCGACCGAGTGCGTCGTACATGCCGGGGAAGACGTTACCGTTACCGTTGATGGACGGCCCGGCAGCGTTGCCCGCAACCGGCGGCTCTTTGTCAGTGATGTTGTTGATGCCGAGGCGCAGAGAGGCGTTCTCGGTGACATCCCAGGAACCGGCCAGGTCAAGGTAGTTGACGGAAGGCAGGTCCAGGTTACCGTTCAGGTCGGTCACTGAGCTGATGTGGCGCCAGTAAGCACTTACCGCTACATCCCAAGGGGTCATCCAGGTCGCGCGCAGGTTGTTGCGGAAGTCAGGTGTGGGGTAACCACACTCGCCGCCCCAGTTACCTTTGCAGTCAACAACCGGTGCACCTTCAAGCTCCTGCTGGTCCCAGGTGTCGATGATGGACATGGTGTTGTTGAACGACAGGCTGCCCATATCACCGATGGTCACATCGTAGTCAACGATCACGTCCCAACCGGTCACTTCCTCAATGGCGAGGTTGTCCAGCAGGGCCACGATCTGGCCACTGGAACCGACTTCGGAGCCAATCCACAGGTCACCGCGCGCGGCGTTACGCTTCACGTTTTCGCAGAGCGCGTCGTTGCCATCCAGACACTGGTTGAGGATGAACTCGGGGCCGAGGTTGTTGATGCCCTTCTCGATTTCGATCGAGTAGTAGTCAACGCTCAGCACCAGGCCGTCAACGAACTCTGGCGACCAGATGAAGCCCACGGAGTAAGTGTCGGACTCTTCCGGTGCCAGTTCGGTGTTACCGCCCTGGAGGTAGTTGTACTGGCCCGCGAAGGAGTTGAGGATGTTGCCGTACTGGGCAGCAGTCACCCCGGTGCGGGCGCAATCTTCAAAGCTGCGCTCGGGGGTGGCGCCACCACAGGGGTCCACGTCCATGTCGAACAGGTTCAGGCCCTGGGGCAGGAACAGTTCGCGGATGTTGGCAGCACGTACGGCGCGCTGGAAGCTGGCACGCAGCTTCACGTCCTGGTTGATTGCCCAGCCGCCGCGCACACCGTAGGTGTCAGTGGTCACGCCGGTAGAGTAATCAGAGTAGCGGTAACCCAGGTCCAGGGTGATTTCCTCGGCGAAGGCTGCGCCTTCCACCAGCGGAACACTGGCTTCCATGAAATATTCAGTGACGTCATATTCACCGTTAACCGCGTTGGTGGCGCCACCCTGGCCGGCACCCAGGCCGAGGCGGAAGCCTTCGTCGGGGTTGAAGTCCAGCGTTTCCTTGCGGTACTCGGTACCGATGACCACTTCCACGCCGTTGTTGGCGGAAGGCAGCTTGAGGCCGTAGTCGCCCAGGCTACCTGCAACGAACGCGTTGAACACTTTCTGCGTGGTGGTGCCGCGAGCAAACAGCGGCAGTGTCAGGTATTCTGCAGCTGCGGGGTCAACCGCACCAGTTTCCCAGATGTTCCAGGGCACACAGTTCGTATCGCTGCCGTCAACCACAGACTGACAGGTGATGTTGCCGTCTTCGTCCAGTACCGCATCCAGAGCGTTGCGGATCTTGGCATTGGACAGGTCGTTGTTGTAGGTGTTTTCCATGCTGACTTCTGAGTAGAGGCCAGACACGTCATAACGCCAGGTGTCGTTGATGTCGCCACGGAAGCCGAGCACACCGCGGAAAGAGGTGTGACGCAGGTCCTGGTTACGCGGGCCGCCTTCAACGTTCCGACGCAGAACAACCACATCCTGCGTGTCACCCGGGCCGAGGCCGTTGGCGCCGCAGATCACGCCAACCTGCTGATCGGACAGGAACGGGTTGTCACAGGAGATCGGCACGTTCAGGCCGAACGCGCCAGAGGGCGCGATCTGCGCGTTGCTCTGGTTGTCCATGAACATCAGTTCGGTGTAGGTCTCTACATGCTCGTTGATCTGGTAGCGACCGAAAGCACCGGCGGTGTAACGCTCGTCGGGGCGCTGGTAGTAGTTCAGCGGGCCGTAGTTGTACACCTCGCTGGGCTGTACCAGTTCGTTGCCAGAAACACGATAGGGATCGGCGGTGCCAACGATAAAGGTACCTGCGGCGCTGGTGCCGGAACCGAAACAGCCGGTTGCATCGTTGTTCAGGGCGCAGGCGCTGTAATCGCGCGCGCTCTGCAGCACGGCGTCGATTTCACGGTACGTGGCGTAAGCCGTTACGTTGCCGCGGCCGTTGTCGAAGTTGCCACCCATGACCAGCGACCAGTTCTGGATTTCGCCGTCGGTGTTGCTGCCGTCAGGGAAGGGGAAGCCCGCATCGCCGACGATCTGCTGGAGGCCGCCGTTGTCGTTGTCGTGCTGGTACTGGCTGAACTGGTAGTCGAACTGCACGCCTTCGAAGTCGTCAACCATCACGAAGTTGACAACACCCGCGACCGCGTCAGAACCGTAGGTAGCGGAGGCACCACCGGTCAGCACTTCAACACGCTGGATCAGGGCTGCCGGGATCTGGTTGATGTCGGCGCCGGTACCGCCCTGCAGCGGTGAGCCCGCGGGCAGGCGACGGCCGTTGACCAGTACCAGGGTACGCTCGTCACCCAGGTTGCGCAGGTTCAGGGTAGCGGTACCCGTTGCGCCGTTCGAGGTGGATGAGTTCTGGTTGGAGTAAACCTGAGGCAGGTTCTTCATCAGGTCTTCAACACGGGTGGTGCCCTGGAACTTGAATTCCTCGGCATCTACCTGAGTAACCGGGCTGGCGGAAACCAGGTTGGCCCGCTGAATACGGGAACCGGTAACAACCACTTCTTCCAGCATCAGCTGGTCGTTCTGGGCGTTGGCCACAGTCGGCATTACCGCCGCTGCGCTCATGCCCAGAGCAGCGGAAACTGCCATGGTCAGACGATTTTTCCTCAACATATCAATACCCCTGTACTTGACTGTAAGCATGCTAATCCGGTGGCCAATGCCACTGGAGACGAACATTAAACGAATTCAGCGGCCGGTTCCTCAGAGTTCCATGTCACTTTTGTGACTTATTCACGAAAAACGCCGGGAACTCGGCAAATTACCAGAAATGACCTGACAACATGGCAGCAGGTCGCTGATATCCCGATAGTTTTAGCGCCCCGGCGCGAGTGCCGCGCAGCGCAGGTTGTGGTCGCTCAGCGCACCCGGCTGACGCCGACGGTCTTGTCGGTGGAGGTGACAGTCATTTGGTAGAAGCCGAAAAAATTTTTGTCGATAACTACCGCGGTGTCCTCGCCACGGTGCATGTAGCGCCCGGGCAGGCGCTGGCGCCAGACCTGGCCGTTATCGAGGTAGAACAGGGTCTCGCCAGACCAGCCGTCGAAAGGCTGTTTGATGTGCGACTCGATGCGGATGGACTCCTCCGCAGCGATAACTTCCGGGTTGGTGCGCAATAGGGCGGGCGCCTCGGCAGCGGTGTAGTTCACCAGCCAGCGATTGAGCGCCGCGCGCTCGTCCGCGCTGAGCTTGTCGAGCCCCGCCGCCTGGTATTCTTCCTCGGACATCAACTTCTGTATCCCCGGGAATTCGCTGCCCTGCTCTGCGCTGGCGGCGGCTACGTTGCACATGAGGGTGAGAAACAACAGGGGTGTCAGTGCGCTGCGCATGGGTGGGGCTCCGGTCAGAAGCGCTGGCTGATACGGGTGTACCAGAAGCGCCCCCTCAGTTCGTGGGTGCGGGCATCGATATTATCGTTAAACGCCGACGCCGCCAAAGGGGCGGCCTGGTCGAACAGGTTGTCGATGCCGAGTGTGAGGCGTAAACCTGAAAGTACGTCGAACACATAGCTGACCTGCATATCGTGTACCGTCCAGCTGTCGATCTCTCGGGTTTCTGTGGTGCCGGGTACGGTTTCGTTCAGCGCGCTGACGTGGTGGATGTCATAGCTGGCCAGCCAGCGTTCGCGCTTCCAGCGCAGGCCCAGCTGGCCTTTCCACTCGGGAATGCCGCCGAGGCCCTCGGAGGCTTCGTCGACGAAGGTGCCCGCCAGGTCCAGGTCGGGGCCGCCGTCGCCGGGCTGCGAGAGGTATTCGTGAATCCACGCGCCGGTGCCGGTGACCGACACCTGCCCCCAGGGCTGGTCGGGAAAGTAATAGGCCAGGCTCAGGTCCGCGCCGCGCACCCGGCGCTTGCCGAAGTTGACGTTGTTGGCCGTTACCCGCGTGAGGTTGCCCCGCGCATCGCGTTGTACCTGCTCGCCGAAGGCTCCCGTTGCGGCATTGCGGTCAACCAGGGTTTGCGCGCTGGAGCTCACGACGTCTTCCTGGTGGATTTCGAAGAAATCCAGCGATACGCGCAGGCCAGGTAACACCACGGGTGTCCAGATTGCCCCGGCGCTTACCGAGGTGGAGGTTTCCGGGTTGAGGTCCGGGTTGCCGCCTTTCACCGTCAGAAATTGATTGCGCGAGGCATCCGCGAGTTGCGTGCACCCGGCTAGCTGGCCGACATTGGCGGCAATGGTGCAGGGGTCGGTGATAAACGCCTGTTGCTCGCTGTTGCCTTCGTAGAGTTCGTTCAGGCTGGGTGCACGAAAGCCCATGGCATAGCCTCCGCGCAGTGTGAGCGAGGGCCCGAGCTGCAGCTTCAGTCCGATCTTGGGGTTGGTACTGCTGCCGAAGTCGCTGTAGGCGGAATGGCGGAGTGCCGCTTCCAGCTGCAGGTTGCGACCGCCGCTGGCATTGCTCCAGAGTGGTATGCGGCTCTCGCCGTAGAGTTCGAGAATCTTGCGATCGCCCCGGGTGGGCTGGAAGTTGGTGGCGCCGATGGTGCCGATGGAAGCCAGGCGCTGGTCCGGCAGCTTCGAGGTGGATTCATGACGAAACTCCACGCCCAGCGCAAGGTCGCCCCGCCCCGCGGGCAGGTTCAGCAGCGCGTTACTGAGGTTGAGGGCTGCACTGGAGAGCGTGGTGTCGCCCCGGGTGCGCCCATCGAGCCGCAGGTAATCTACCTGCTCGTCCGTGATACTGCCCACGGGCCCCATGATGTCCACCGGTACGCAGCCGTCCAACTCCGCGCCCCGGCAGCCGGCGGCGGGGCCCAGAGCACGTCGCAGCCGGTCGGCGTCAACGAGATTGGTGACGGTTTCCGTGGCCTCGCTGCGGCTCCAGTTCACGCCGATGTCCCAGTGCCAGTCGGCGTACAGCCCCTCGACAATGGCACTGAGGCGACCCACGCGAGATTCGTTTTGCTGCATTCGTCCGGGAAACTCTACCAATCTGCGGCGAACATCGGTTATTTCCTGGTCGAAGTCATTGTAGATATTGTCCGCCGCAACGCTCAACGGCATCTGCTCGAAGCCGGTGAAGATGGGCGTGGGCGCCAGCGTGGCGCGGGCACTGGTTTGCAGGTAGGTGGCCTCGAGCAGGGTGGTGACCTGTTCACTCAGGTCCCGGGTAAGGCTGGCGTACACGCTGCTGCGACGCAGCGGCACCACGGCCGAGGTAAAGGCCTGGTAGTTGAACAGGTCTTCGCTGCCCGCCGGACGATAGCCGTTGCCGTCGGCGATCAGTGCACGGCCATCGGGCAGCACCACGCGCGCATCGGGGGTGGCGCTGGAGCGCAGGTCAGTGCCGCCGAGGCGGCGGGTGTCGGCGCTGGCGGACACCGAGCGGTCGCGACTGAACAGCGGCTCCTGCTCGTAGTGCGTGGCGCTGATGAACACGCCACCGTCTCGGAAGCTGTTGCCATACTGCAGAGTTTGCGTGGTTGTGGTGAGGTCGCCACGGCTGCTTTCGCCCACATAGGTTTCCGCCAGGAAGCCGTGGAAATCGCGCTTCATGATGATGTTGACGACACCGGCGATCGCGTCCGAGCCATAGATGGCGGAGGCGCCGTCCTTGAGTATCTCGACGCGCTCCACGGCGGCGGGAGAAATGCTGTTCAGGTCGACGGATTCGCCCGCCAGGCCGTCGTTGGCAATGCGGCGACCGTTGATCAGGATGAGCGTGTTGCTGGCGGGCAGGCCGCGCAGGGTCACGGTTGCCGTGCCGTCGCCGCCGTTGGAGATGGCGGTGCTGGTGGAGTTGCCGATGACCGCGGGCACAAAACGCAGCAGCTCGCCCAGTGTTTGTGCGCCGCTGCGCTCGATATCGGAGCGAGCGTACACCTCGACCGGCGCGCTGAAGCGGTTCGGATCGCGGCGGATGCGCGAGCCTGTGAGCCGGCTGCCATACACGTAGGTCTGTTCCATGCCGGGTTCATAGATGGGCAGCGCAACCGCCGCCGGCGTGGTGCCTTCGCAGCGCTCTTGGGGGCAGTCACTGGAATAGATGGCGACGATGCGCTCGTCGATCAGCTCCCAGTTGAGCTCGCTTTCCGCCAGCAGTCGGTCGAGGGCGTCGTCCCGCGTCAGCTCGCCGACCAGCGTGGGTGCGGACAGGTGCCCGGTGAGGCGGTCGGAAAAAACAATGGGGGTGTTGCTCTGGCGGCTGAACTGGATGAGGGCTGCGGACAGCGAGCTCTCGCGTATGTCGTAGTGACGAACAGGCTCCGCCGCCGCCGCGTGCTGCGTCCAGCCGAACGCAATGGAGATCGCCAGCCATGCCGAAACGATACCCTGCGCGATAAAACCTGTCGCCCGGGACGCGGCAAGCATTTTCCCACCCTGCCAGATTTCTGGTTGCAACGCACTGATAATTCGAGAGAAATTATGTTGACCGGAGACAACGGTCAGGCAAGGGTTCGTTATATCCTACTGCGGGGATTTCAGCAACTGCACTGAGCCGTTGCCGAGCGGTACGACGCGCAGCCCGAGACTGCGTTCCAGGGCCTGAACAACAGTATCCGGGTGGTCCAGGCTGAACACGCCGGACACGGTGAGCTCGGCCACCTCGCGTTCGCTGATGAGCAGACGTGTGTCCGAATAGCGCGCCATTTCATCCGCCAATTCGGCCAGCGTGAGGGCTTCGGCGATAATCTCTCCCCGCTGCCACGCCAGGTAGCGGGCTGTATCCACACTGCGGCCCGTTCCGAGGGCGCCATTGCGGCCGGTTTCCAGGTGTTCGTCGGCTTCCAGCAGCACGCTTCGCGGCGCGGTACCACCCGCGGCGAGGTTGCTTATGCGCACCACCCCTTCGCTGACAGTGATGGCGGTTGATTCGGGGCGACGGTAGACGTTGAAGGCGGTGCCCACAGCGGTGACCGTGGTGTCACCTGCGCTGACCGCGAAGGGGCGCTCGGGGTCGTGCGCGACATTGAAGAACGCTTCACCCTTTACCAGAGTCAGCGCGCGGGTATCCCCGGTGAAGGCCACGTCGAGTCGGCTGTCAGTGTTCAGGGTGACCTGTGAGGCATCGCTGAGCGTGAAGGTGGCTCGCTCGCCGTGGGCCGTGCGCAGGGACTCGGTGCCGCCCGGTTCGCGGTTCAGGGGTAGCAGCACAAAGGCCATGGCCAGGCCCGCTGCCAGGGCGACGGCCCCGGTCAGCCATTGGCGCCGGGTGGGTTGCGCGCGTGCGGGGGCTGTGGCCGGCTGATCTGCTTCCAGCGGGAGGTGGCGCACACTGCCGAGGTCGTCCCAGAGTTCCAGCATCAGGTCCATGGCCTGGCGATGGCCCGCGTCAGCGGCCAGCCAGAGGGCAAAATCGCGGTGATCCTGATCGTTGGCCTCGCCACGGAATCGCGCAATCCACGCCAGGGCGGCGTCGCAATGCTGCTCGAATTCCTCTGTAAACGTCTGGTTCATCGCTTCCCCAACGCCCGCCGGTTGTTGTATCCCGGGGTGCGCGCACCCACGCGGGGGTGCTGCCTTATGTTGTGACCTGTTAGTGTAACGAGGAACCCGAAAGTTCCCTCAAGTAAATATGTCCCATTCATCCGTTTTCGCCCGGTGGATACAGCGCAGCCAGGCGTTTGCGGCAATGTTGCAGCGCCTGCAGGATGTATTTCTCCACGCTGGAGACGGAAACCTGCATGGCATTGGCGATCTCGCCGTAAGACAGGCCGTTGCGCCGATGCAGCAAAAACGCCTGGCGCACGTTCAGAGGCAACTCTTCCACGGCCGCCATGATCAGGCTGAGTTTTTCGCGCGCACCAAGAATATGTTCGGGTGAGGCCGCACTGCCGTTGATATCCGGCGCTTCCCCCTCATCGGCTTGCTGGCGTTCGCCGTGCATGAACTGCAGGTGCAATTTGCGCCGCCGCAACTGATCCACGGCCAGGTTGGTGGCGACTTGGAAAAGAAAGGCCCGGGCGTTGTCGAGAGTCTCCGGGGATTGCAGTCGGTGCAGGCGCAAAAAGGCTTCCTGAGCGACTTCCGCGGCGTCTTCCGGGCTGTCCAGTTTGCGCGCCAGATAGCGTTCCAGCGCGCTGCCGTGGTCATTCACCAGGCGCGCGAGAAAGGCATTCTTGCTGTTAGCGACGACCGTGATGGTGAAACCCTCGTAGTAGCGCGGCGTGCCGGGCGGTCGTTAGAATAGTACGCGACTGCGGATCGTACCGTCTATGCTGGCCAGTTTGGCCAGAGCCACGTCCGAATACTCGGCGTCGACATCAATCACTACATAACCCACGGCCTCATTGGTTTGCAGAAACTGCGCCGAGACGTTGATATCGTACTCGGAGAAAACGCGGTTGATGGCGCTCATGACGCCGGGCACATTGTGGTGGATGTGCAGCAGGCGATGGCTGCCCTCGTGCTCGGGCAGGGACACCTCGGGGAAATTGACCGACGATGTGGTGGCACCGGTATCGCTGTAGCGTGCCAGCTTTTCGGCAACCTCGACACCGATATTGGCCTGTGCCTCCACCGTGCTGCCGCCAATATGCGGCGTAAGGATGGCGTTGTCGAAGGCCCGCAGTGGCGATACGAATTCTTCATCGTTGGAGCGCGGTTCCACCGGAAACACATCGATTGCCGTACCCCCGAGGTGGCCGGATTCCAGACTCGCCGCCAGCGCGTCGATATCCACGACGGTCCCCCGCGATGCATTGAGCAGGATGCTGCCCCTGGGCATCTGGTTCAGCTGCGTGGCCCCGATCATGTTCCGTGTGCTGCGGGTTTCCGGTACGTGCAGGCTGACGACATCCGACTGGGCCAGCAGCTGGTCCAGCGACGGCAGCTGGCGGGCGTTGCCCAGCGGCAGCTTGCTGACCACATCGCAGAATTGCACCTGCATGCCCAGGCCCTCGGCGATCACGCCCAGCTGCATGCCGATATTGCCGTAACCGACGATGCCGAGCCGCTTGCCCCGTATTTCATAGGCGTTGGTTGCGCTTTTCTGCCATTCGCCGCGGTGCGCGGCTGCATTGCGGGCGGCGACACCGCGCAGCAGCAGAATGGCCTCTGCGATCACCAGCTCCGCCACGCTGCGCGTGTTGCTGAAGGGGGCGTTGAACACCGCGATACCGCGGCGTGTGGCGGCCGCGAGGTCCACCTGGTTGGTGCCGATGCAGAAGCAACCGATGGCGACCAGCTTGCGCGCCTCTTCCAGCACATCCTCAGTGAGCTGTGTGCGGGAACGAATGCCGACGAAATGGGCTTTGGCGATGGCCTGCTTCAGGTCGTCAGGCGCCAGCGCCTTCTGGTGCAGTTCAATGTTGTCATAGCCGGCGTTGCGCAGGGTATCCACCGCTGATGGGTGAACGCCTTCCAGCAGCAGGAAGCGGATTTTGCTTTTTTCTAGCGACTTGGGCGCCATACGCGGTCGTGCTCCCTGGATGGTGTGGAGTGGGCGGGAATAAGCGGGCGCGTATGCTACCATACTGCGCCCTGTTTGCGCCCCCAACCCATTCGACTGCGGAGTACCCCTGTGTCCAATATCAGCCCGGAAATACTGCAGGCGTTACAGGCCTGTGTTGGCGAGTCGCGCGTGCTGACAGACCCTGACTCCCTGGCGCTGTACGGGCGGGATTGGACCCGGGCCCATGCCCCGGCACCCTCAGCGGTGGTACTGCCCGGCAGCATCGCCGAGGTGCAGGCAGTGGTGGAGCTGGCCAGGGCGCGGCAGCTGGCTCTGGTGCCCTCCGGCGGCCGCACCGGACTCAGCGGAGGCGCCATGGCCTGCCAGGGGGAGATTGTCGTCGCGCTGGACCGCTTGAACCGTATCGAGGATTTCAACCCGGTCGACCGCACCGTGCGCTGCGGGGCGGGCGTTGTCACGGCGCAACTGCAGGCCTTTGCGGAGGAGCAGGGCCTTTTTTACCCAGTCGATTTCGCTTCCAGTGGTTCCAGCCAGATCGGCGGCAATATCTCCACCAATGCCGGGGGCATCAAAGTCATCCGCCACGGCATGACCCGCGACTGGGTGGCGGGCCTGAAGCTGGTCACCGGCAGCGGCGAGCTGCTGGATCTCAATCGCGGGCTGGTGAAAAACAATGCCGGTTATGACCTGCGCCAGCTGGTCATCGGTGCTGAGGGCACGCTGGGTATTGTGGTCGAGGCCACCATGCAGTTGGCGCGGCCCCCGCAGAACCTCACGGTGATGGTGCTGGGCGTGCCGGATATGGCCGCCGTGATGCAGGTGCTGGAAACCTGGCAGGGGGCCATGGACCTGCAGGCCTTTGAATTCTTTTCCGAGCTGGCCCTGCAGAAGGTGGTGGCGCACCAGGGCCTGCAGCGCCCCTTCGAGACCCCTGCCGCCTTTTATGCCCTGCTCGAGTTCGAACAGCACACCGAGGCGGATCTCGATCAGGCCATGGCGCTGTTCGAGCACTGTGTGGAGCAGGGGTGGGTTGTGGACGGGGTGGTCAGCCAGAGCGTGGCTCAGGCGCAGGCACTGTGGCGCCTGCGCGAGGATATCTCCGAGACGATTTCCCGCTGGACGCCTTACAAGAACGATATTTCCACCACGATTGTGCGCGTGCCGGACTTTCTTGCCGAGGTGGAAGCGGTGGTGGCGCGGGCCTATCCCGACTTCGAGATCGTGTGGTTCGGGCACATCGGTGACGGCAATGTGCACCTCAATGTGCTCAAGCCCGACGAGCTGCCCATGGCTGAATTCCAGCAGCGTTGCGGGGAAGTGAGCCGCTGGGTCTTCGAAATTGTGCAGCGCCATGAGGGCAGTGTTTCAGCGGAGCACGGTGTGGGCCTGCTGAAGAAAGACTACCTGCACTACAGCCGCAGTGCGGCGGAAATCGCCATTATGAAGCAGATCAAGCAGGTCTTTGATCCGCAGGGCATCATGAACCCGGGCAAGATCTTCGACCTCTAACAGCAGCTTCAGGAAGCGCGCAGGGTTTCCACGCCTTCTGCTGTGCCCAGCAGCAGCACATCCGCGGGCCGCAGGGCGAACAGCCCATTGGTGACCACGCCGGTGATGTTGTTGATCTTTGCCTCCATGGCGAGCGGCTGCGGAATGGAAAAGTTGTGCACATCGAGGATGACGTTGCCGTTGTCGGTCACCACGCCTTCGCGGTAGATCGGGTCGCCGCCCAGCTTGACCAGCTCCCGGGCCACGTGGCTGCGTGCCATCGGAATCACCTCGACCGGCAGGGGGAACTGCCCCAGCGTATGCACACGCTTGCTCTCGTCTGCAATGCAGATAAAGGTGCGCGCGACCGCGGCAACAATTTTCTCGCGCGTGAGGGCCGCACCGCCGCCCTTGATCAGTTGCAGTGCGGCATTGGCTTCATCGGCGCCGTCGATATAGAAGTCGACCTGCGGCACGCTGTTCAAGTCGCTCACATGAATGCCGTGCTGGCGCAGCCGTTCGGCAGACGCCTCGGAGCTGGCGACGGTGGTGTTGATTTCGCCGCGCAGACTGGCGAGCAGGTCGATGAAGAGGTTTGCCGTGGAGCCGGTGCCGATGCCGAGCACCGTGTCGCGTTCCAGCTGTGGCCTGATGTGATCCAGTGCGGCCTGTGCAACCGCCTGCTTGAGCGCGTCCTGTGTCATTCTCGCCTGCCTGTCAGCCCGTGAAGCAGAGAGTATAGAGCATAAGCGGTGGCGTCTGGCCGATATCGAAAAAACGCTCGCTCCTCGGCGATCAATGCTGAAAATCCTCACCAGCTCCATTACCATGTCGGGCTGGCTTTTTACTGGATCACGCTTATGCCCACGTCGTATATCAAGCGCATTCTCGACGCTCGCGTGTACGATGTTGCGCGCGAAACACCTGTCGATGAAGCCATGCTCATGTCGCGGCGCCTGGGGAACCGGGTGTTGTTCAAGCGTGAGGATCTGCAGCCTGTGTTCTCTTTCAAGCTGCGCGGCGCCTACAACAAGATGCAGAAGCTCTCGGCCGAGCAGCGCGCCTGTGGCGTGGTCGCCGCCTCGGCCGGCAATCACGCCCAGGGGCTGGCCATGGCGGCGCAGCACATGGGCGTCAAGGCCACGATCGTGATGCCGCGCACCACGCCGCAAATCAAGGTCGATGCGGTGCGCAACCGGGGCGCCAAAGTGGTGCTGCATGGCGATACCTTCGACGAGGCATCGGTGTACGCGCAGAAGCTGGTCACGGAAAAGTCCATGGTGTACGTGCATCCGTTCGACGACCCGGACGTGATTGCCGGGCAGGGCACGGTGGGTATGGAAATCGTGCGCCAGCTGCAACGTCCGCTGGACGCCATCTTTGTGCCGGTGGGTGGCGGGGGGCTGCTCGCCGGTGTCGCCGCGTACATCAAGTACGTGTGGCCTGAGACGCGCCTGATTGGTGTCGAGCCGGAGGATGCTGCCTGCCTGCAGCTGGCACTGCGCAAGGGCCGGCGCGCCGTGTTGCCGGAAGTAGGCCTGTTTGCAGATGGCTGCGCCGTGGCGCAGATCGGCAAGGAGACCTTCCGCGTCATCCGCAGCACGGTGGATGAGGTGATCACCGCCAGCACGGATGAAATCTGCGCCGCGATCAAAGATATCTTTGAAGATACCCGCGGCATTGCCGAGCCCGCGGGAGCACTGGCGCTGGCGGGCTTGAAGAAATATGTGGAAACCACCGGTGTGCGCGATCAGGACCTGCTGGCCATTGTCAGCGGTGCCAACACGAATTTCGACCGCCTGCGCTATATCTCCGAGCGTACGGAAATTGGCGAACACCGTGAAGCGGTAATCAGTGTAACGATACCCGAACGCCCCGGCAGCTTCCGCACCTTCTGCAGCGCGCTTGGGCGACGCAATATCACGGAGTTCAACTATCGGTATTCCGATGCGGGAGCGGCGCTGGTATTCCTCGGCCTGTCGGTGATTCCGGGTGGCAACGACCTGAGCGATTTGCTGCAGGACCTTGCGGCACAGGGCTACGCAACGGAAGACATGACCAACAACGAAATGGCCAAGCTGCATATCAGGCACATGGTGGGTGGCAGGGCGCCCGCCGATCTGGCGGACGAGGTGGTGTTTCGCGTCGAGTTTCCCGAGCGCCCCGGGGCGTTGCTGAAATTTCTCTCCGGTCTCGGCCAGCGCTGGAATATCTCCCTGTTCCACTATCGCAACCACGGCGCTGCTTACGGACGCATTCTGCTCGGGGTGCAGGTGCCGCGAGCCGAGCGCAAGGCGTTTCGTGACGTGTTGCAGGGTGTTGGCTACCCCTGGTGGGACGAAACCGACAATAGGGCCTATCAGCTGTACCTCGGGCAGCCCCAAAAGGGGTAGTGGGTGGGTGCTGATCAGGAAAATCTCGATATTTCAAGGGTTTCGGGGTTCTCTTTCGAGAAATGCTGAGCTACACTCCTGAATGTTTGTGAAATAGTGCCAAAAAAGGTCTTGATAAAGGCCGAAAAGAGCCGAAAAAGCCGCAAGTTTTGGCGCACGTATTTGGCAAGCAGATAACAGTGATGGCCGCCTGGGTTGTTCGGGCGCATCATCGGGGGTGCGGTGCAGTTTGTCGCCTGGTGCGAAACAAGGCATTGCCGTGGGTTGCGAGAATTGTGTGAAAGAGTGTTGCTGTGAAGAATAAGCCGGATTTATTCCTCGTGATCGCCGCCGCCTTCGGGTTCGGCGTGTTGATCACCATGTTGTTGCCACTATCCGCCAGTGACTCCGTTGCGTCCCCCGCATCCGAGCTGCAGGCGGGCGTTATTATCGAGAAGTGAGTCGCTCACGGGGTTGTTGCGAGCACGGCACGAGGCCGTTCTCGGTCAGCACCCACTGCAGGGCCACATCCCAGTGTTGCATCGCCAGGCCTCTGATTTCCTGGCAGGCGTAAGCAAGCCCCACCCGTAGCGGCCCCCCGGCATCGGCGAGGGTGCGATCGTAGAAGCCGCCCCCCATGCCCAGGCGATAGCCATCGCGCTGCCAGCCCACCAGTGGCATTACCACAACGTCCAGTTCGGCAACGGCAATCGCGTCGGCTTGTGCCGTGGGTTCCGGGATGCCGTAGCGGTTGTTTTGCAGGGACGAGCTTTCTCGCCACTCGCGGAAGGTCAGCGTGCGGTGTTGCGTCAACACCGGCAGGTAAACCCGCTTGCCCTCGTTACGGCAGGCATCGGCCAGCGGTCGGGTGTCGAGTTCACCGTCGTTGGGCCAGTACAGGCCGATGTGATATGCAGCGCTCCAATGCGGCAGCCCGCTGATATGCTCTGCGGCGGCTAGCGCTGCGGCAGTGCGCCGCACGGGTTCGATGGTATTGCGTTGGCCGCGAAGCTGGCGCCGCAGCGCGCTGCGAGCGTCTGAATCAGTGGGCATGTGAAAGGTGGATTCCCGGCATGGCGTTGACAGAGTTGCCCTGAACCCGACGGTTCAAGGAGGAGGGTCCTGCACTGTATCAGGCTTTCCGGTCAGTGCCGGACATGCACACCAACAGCAACGAGGAACCTCCGGGTATAGACTTATCGGCTCGAGGACTGTCTGCCTGGCGCCTATGCCAGGGATCCAGCGAACAGTATACACGACTTGCAGGCCGGCCTGGGGGCAGTCAGCTGATTTCCAGCTGCCGCAACTGGTACAGCGCCTCGTCAACCTTGCGTTGCAGGCTGGCAACCGCGGTGTTGTCCACGTCCTCGCTAACCGCGGGCGCTGCACCCTGGCCGGAGGCCTTGAGCAGTTCGTGGCTGATGTTGAGTGCCGCCATCACTGCAATACGCTCCAGGCCAATCACCTTGCCGGTGTCGCGGATGGCGCGCATCTGCTTGTCGAGGTAGCGCGCGGAGATAATCAGCTCGGCCTGCTGGTCCTCGGGGCAGGCCACCTGGTATTCCTTGTCCAGAATATGCACCGAAACGGTGTTGACCGTACTCACTGGCGTTGCTCCATAGACCGCAGGCGCGCGATCATCGCTTCGACTTTATTGCGCGCCAGATCGTTCTTGCTGATGAGGTCCTGACGCTCCAGGCGCCAGCCATCATTTTCGCTTTTCAGGCGCTGGTTTTCGCGGTTGAGATCCCGGCACAGGGCGATCAACTCGTCAATTCTGGTCTCCAGAGTCTGGAGTTGGGTATCTGCCATGACGTGCTACTTGGGCTGTCTGGATATAGGGCTTACTATAGAGCTGGCTGTGAGACAGGTCAACGCAGCAAAAGTTTTTATATTTCAATGGCCTGCCGACCCTTTCGCAGTATCCGGTAGAGGTGCAGGGCTGGTTTTTGCCAAAAAGTGGCCGCAATAGGGAGTAACTTGGATGTTCGACAGGCTGCCCGGTGACACCGGGCTGTTTGACTTCGATGACGTTGCCGACCAGCTTCTGGAGCAGGGTGTCAGCCTGTCCCCGGCGGAAGTGCACGGTTGTCTGGTGGGCCTGCTGGCGGCCGGTCACGACCCCGAGCCGGGCGCCGGGCTCAACGCCCTCAACCAGGCGCTGGACCTGGACCTGCACGGCGCTCTGGCAGATGAAGTGATGCAGCTTTACGCGCACTGCAATGCCGCGCTGGTGGACGACGTATTTGATTTTTCCCCCCTGTTGCCTGACGAAAGCCACGAGCTGGCGGTGCGCACGGCATCGCTCGCCGACTGGTGTCGAGGTTTCCTCACCGGCTTTGCGCGCACGGTGGCTGCCAGTGGCACCGGAGGCGAAACCCTGCCGGGCGACAGTACGGAGATTCTGCGCGACTTCGCGGCCATGGCCCAGGCCAGTGCCGACGAGCATGATGAGGACGACGACGAGGCGGAAGAGGCCTATTTCGCGCTGGTGGAATACCTGCGCGTGGCTGCGGTGAATGTTTTTCTCGACACGCGCGGGCGGCAGGACGACCGCGAGCGCTCGCTCAAGGGCAAGCCGGATGCGTTACATTAAACGCCCGAGTGTGGGCAAACGGCGAGGGCGGTTGACGTGAAGATCAGCCGACAGGAGTTCGCGCGCCGCCGCCAGCGCCTGATGGCGTTGATGGAGCCGAACAGCATTGCCATCATTCCCGCGGCCCGCGAGCAGTTGCGCAGCCGCGATACGGAATACCCCTTCCGCCAGGACAGCGATTTCCACTACCTCTGTGGTTTCCCGGAACCGGACGCTGTGCTGGTGTTGATTCCCGGTCGCGGGCACGGTGAATACGTGCTGTTCTGCCGTGAGCGGGACCCGGCGCTGGAGCTGTGGCACGGTTACCGCGCCGGCCCCGAGGGCGCCTGCAGTGACTACGGCGCGGACGACGCGTTCCCGATCGGTGATATCGACGACATCCTGCCCGGGCTGATCGAGGGGCGCGACCGCGTCTATTACTCCATGGGGCGCAGTGCAGACTTCGACCGCCGCATCATGGCCTGGGTCAATCTCATTCGCAGCAAGGAAGCCAGCGGTTCGGTGCCCCCCGGCGAATTTACCGACCTCGACCATATGCTGCACGACCTGCGCCTGAAAAAAAGCGCCGCGGAACTGCGCCTGCTCGCGCACGCCGGCGAAATCACCGCCCGGGCACACAGTCGCGCCATGCGCAGCGCCGCACCCGGTGTTTTCGAATATCAGCTGGAGGCGGAACTGCTGCATGAATTCGCCCAGGGTGGCGCGCGCTTTCCCGCCTACCCCTCCATTGTGGGTAGCGGCCCCAACAGCTGCATATTGCACTACACCCAGAATGCGCGCGCCATGCGCAAAGGGGAGCTGGTGCTGATTGACGCGGGCTGTGAATACCAGGGCTACGCGGCGGATGTCACCCGCACGTTCCCGGTGGATGGGCAGTTTTCACGTCAGCAACGGGCGATCTACAGTATCGTGCTGGAGGCCCAGCAGGCGGCCATCGCTGCGGTGCGCCCCGGCAATCACTGGAATGCCCCCCACGAGGCCACGGTGGAGGTGATTACCCGCGGCCTGCGTGACCTGGGCTTGCTCAGCGGTGAGGTGGCCGACCTGGTTGCCGAGGGGGCCTATCGTCCGTTCTATATGCACCGCGCCGGGCACTGGTTGGGCCTGGATGTGCACGATGTCGGCGATTATCGCGTGGCGGGCACCTGGCGCCAGCTGGAGCCGGGCATGGTGCTGACAGTGGAGCCGGGCATCTACATCGCGCCCGACAACACCGATGTTGCGCCGCGCTGGCGCGGAATTGGCATACGCATCGAAGACGATGTTGTGGTCACCGAGGAGGGTTGCGAGGTGCTGACCGCGCAGGTGCCGCGGGACCCGGATGAGATCGAGGCCCTGATGGCGGTGGCGCGCGGATGAGCGAGCGCGATGTGGTCATCGCCGGTGGCGGTATGGTCGGTATCAGCCTGGCACTTGCTCTGGCGCGTCGGCTACCCGAGCAGGTTCGGATTACTCTGGTAGAGGGGTTCACACTGCCCCCTGCCGCGGCAGCGGCCCCCGATTATCACCCCGCATTCGACGCGCGCTCCACAGCGCTGAGCTACAGTTCCGAGCAGATCTACCGGGCGCTCGGGCTGTGGCCACTGCTGCAGCGCTGGCTGTGCCCGATTGAAACCATCCACGTCTCCAGTCGCGGCCATTTTGGCAGCAGCGTCCTGCGTGCGGTGGATTACGACTGGGACGCTCTGGGCCATGTGGTGGAAAATGCCTGGCTGGGGCAGGCGCTGTTGCATGCCCTGCGGGCCGAGAATCGCGTAGAGCTGCTCAATCCCGCACGGGTGGTAGACGCCAAACCCGGCCGGGAGGGGGTAACCCTGTCTCTGGATGGCGACGGCCCCGCGGCGTTGACCACGGCGTTGCTGGTGGTTGCCGATGGCGCGGATTCGGGCCTGCGTCAGCGACTTGGCGTTGCCGCGACAGAAAAGCCCTATCGCCAGCACGCACTCATTTGCAATGTGGCCACCGCCGAGCCCCACGCCGGCTGTGCGTTCGAGCGCTTTACCGACGAAGGGCCACTGGCATTGCTGCCGCTGTTGCCGGCCGCCGGTGCCCGGCACCGCAGCGCGTTGGTATGGACCTTGCCGCCGCAGCGCGCTGCGCAGCTGCTGGAGTGCCCGCAGGAGGACTTTCTGGCTGCCCTGCAGCAGCGCTTCGGCTACCGGCTCGGGCGCCTGCAGCAGGTGGGAGCTCGCCACGCCTACCCGCTTGCCCTGCGCCACTGCGACGAGCAGGTGCGTGCGGGCATTGCGGTGATGGGCAATGCGGCGCACGCGCTGCACCCGGTGGCCGGGCAGGGCTTCAATCTGGCTTTGCGCGATATCTGGGCCCTGTGTGAGGTGCTTGCGGAAGGCCTGGCTCAGGGTCATGCCCCTGGGTCGCTCGCGGTTTTACAGCGCTACCGGGCGCGGCAGCAGGGCGACCAGCGCCGCACCATGGCATTCAGCGACCGGCTGCCCGCACTGTTCATGCACAGCGATCCGCTGCTGGCGCTGGCGCGTGATCTCGCCCTGTCAGGGCTCGACTGGGTGGCCCCATTGAAGCGTGCTTTCGTTGCGCAAGCCGCGGGCATGCAGGCACTGGAGGCCGTTCATGACTGAGTTGCCACCCTGTGATGTGGCGATCGTCGGCGCGGGGATCGCGGGCACTGCGCTGGCGCTGGCGCTGTCTGGCCACGGGCTGCGCATCGTGCTGATTGAGGCGCAGGGCACCGAGCGCACCGCGCTGCCGGCGGCACTCTCCCTGGAGAGCTTCGATCCGCGCGTGGTCGCGCTCAACCCGCGCTCGCGGGGTGTGCTGCAGGGGCTGGATGCCTGGCAGGCGGTTGCCGACTACCGGCTGTGTGCGTACCGGCACATGACGGTGTGGGATGCCGAAGGCACCGGCGCCATTGATTTCGACAGCGCGGACGTGAATGTGGAGGCGCTCGGTTATATTGTGGAAAACCGGGCGCTGGTCGCGGCACTGCTGCAGCGGCTGGCGGCCTGTGCCGATGTTCGGGTGCTGGCGCCGGAGTCCCTGGCGGGCTGTGAGCGCGGCGCGGAGGGCAGCATGGCGCTCACGCTCGCCTCCGGCGCGCGCCTGCGCTGTGGGCTGGTGGCAGCCGCGGATGGTGCGCTCTCCCGGGTGCGCGAGTTGCTCGCCTTCCGTACGCGGGAATGGGACTATGGGCATCACGCCATTGTTGCCACAGTGCAAGTGGAGCACCCTCACCAGGCAACGGCCTGGCAGCGCTTTCTGCCCAGCGGTCCGCTGGCGTTTCTGCCCTTGCCGTCGAGTGCGTCCGCGCACTATTGTTCGATTGTCTGGTCGTTGCAGTCCGCGCGTGTCGAGGGCGTGCAGGCGTTGGACGAGGCCGCATTCTGCGCCGCGCTGGAGCGGGCCTTTGAAGGTCGTCTGGGGCGGGTCCAGGCCTGTTCCCGGCGCTACGCTTTTCCGCTGCGTCAGCGCCACGCAGTCGATTACATCCAGCCGGGCGCGGTGCTGGTTGCCGATGCCGCGCACACCATCCATCCGCTGGCGGGGCAGGGCATCAACCTGGGTCTGCAGGACGTTGCGGTGCTGGCGGAAGAGCTGCTGCGCGCGGCGGAGCGGGGCGAGTCGCTGGGCAGCGCGGAGGTACTGCGTCGCTACCAGCGCCGGCGCAAGGGCGAAAACCTGGCCATGATGGCGGCCATGGATGGTTTCAAGCGACTGTTCGAGCAACCCGCACTGCCGCTGCGCTGGCTGCGCAATGCCGGCCTGCGCGGCGTTGATCGCGCCGGCCCGCTGAAGCACCAGCTGATGCGCCAGGCGATGGGTCTCGGCACCGCCAAAGCGGTGCAATAGCCCCGCGCCGCGCATCCCGTGCGCAGCGCAACACATTGTTTTTCGGAAGCCTCCCGGTAGAATGCGCGTTTCCCCGTCGGCCGTCGCCGATCACTGTACGAGAGGATGCACCATGAGCATGACCCCGAGTGAACTGAAGTACGCGAGCAGCCATGAGTGGGCGCGCCTGGAAGAAGATGGCACCGTCACCATCGGTATCAGTGACCACGCACAGGAAGCGCTGGGCGATGTAGTGTTTGTCGAGGTGCCAGGCGTTGGCGATCGCCTTGCCGCTGGCGATGAAGCCGGTGTGGTGGAGTCAGTCAAGGCCGCGTCCGACATTTATGCGCCGATCAGTGGCGAAGTCATCGCCGTCAATGAAGCCCTGGAAGATGAGCCGGAAACGGTGAATGCCGACCCCTACAACGACGGCTGGTTTTTCCGCCTGCAACCGGACGACACCAGCGAGTTGGAGAAGTTGCTGAGCGCCGAGGACTACGCCAACCACTGTGCCGACGAGTGAGCGCTGACCTGTTCCTGCGGGCGGGCGCTGACCGGCGCCTGGCTGCGGGACACCTCTGGGTATTCTCCAACGAAGTCGACGTACAGCGCAGCCCGCTGCAATCCTTTGCTGCCGGCGATGTGGTTCAGGTGCGCCGGGCAGATGGTGCCCTGCTCGGTTCCGCCTACATGGAGCCGCAGTCGCTGATTTGTGCTCGCGTGTATGCGCACGGCCTGGAGCAGAGCCTTTCGGCCGACTGGCTTGCGCCGCTGGTGGCGAGAGCCCTGGCCAGCCGCGAGGCGCTGTTGCCGGGGCAATGCTATCGACTGGTTTACGGTGATAGCGATGGCATTCCCGGCCTTGTGGTTGACCGTTTTGGCGCATACCTGGTCATGCAGTTCCACAATGCGGGCATTGAGCAACACGAGTCTGCCGTGATCGAGGCTTTGCGGCGTGTGCTGAACCCCGCCGGTATTCTGTTGCGGGCGGACAGCCGCAGCCGCCGCGAGCAGGGGCTGGTCGAACGGGTGGAGGTGGTGTTCGGCGAGGTGCCGGAGGTGGTGAGCCTGCAGGAGAATGGCGTGGCGTTCGCGGCGCCGGTATTGCAGGGGCAGAAAACGGGCTGGTTCTATGACCATCGTATGGCCCGTGCGCGGCTGCGTGACTACGCACCGGGCCAGCGTGTGCTGGATGTGTACAGCTATATCGGCGGCTGGGGTATTCAGGCGGCTGCCAGTGGCGCCAGCGCGGTGCTCTGTGTGGACAGTTCGGCAACGGCGCTGGCAGGGGTTGCCGCCAATGCGCGCCTGAACGGGCTGGAGGAACAGGTTGCGGTACGTCAGGGGCAGGCGGCGGAGGTGTTGCAGGCCTTGCGCAGCGAAGGGCAGCAGTTTGACCTGGTGATTGTCGACCCACCGGCCTTCATCCAGCGTCGCAAGGACATCAAGAAAGGCATCAAGGCCTACCAACGCATCAACGAACTCGGCCTGGCGCTGCTCAGCCCCGGTGGGGTGCTGGTTTCCGCGTCCTGTTCCATGCATCTTTCACGCGCGGATCTGGTGCTTGCCGTGCAGGGCGCGGCTCGTCGCAGCGGCTGTGAATTGCGCGTGCTGGAACAGGGCGGGCAGGGGCCGGATCACCCGGTTCACCCACTCATCCCCGAAACCGATTACTTGAAATCGGTATTTTCCCGGCGGCTTACGCCCGCAGGGAAATAACCGGCCAACCCTCCGCCACCGCTCGCGCCCGCAGCGTGGCGTCGGGGTCCACGGCCACCGCGAAATCGACACATTCCAGCAGCGGCAGGTCGTTGTGGGAGTCGCTGTAGAACCAGCTCCCGGTCAGGTCCAGTTGTTTGCTTTGCAGCCAGCTCTGCAGCCGCAGCACTTTGCCATGATGGTATGACGGAATGCCGACGGGTTCGCCGGTATAGTGGCCATCCACCAGCTCCGCGTCGCAGGCGAGCAGGTCGTCGATACCCAGGGCATCGACGATAGGTCGCGTGATGAAATGGTTGGTTGCCGTGATCACCAGCAGGTGGTGGCCCTGCTGCCGGTGGTTGGCGATGAGGTCGCGGGCCCGGGGCAGCATGATCGGTTCGATCTTTTCGCGCATGAATTGCCGGTGCAGCGGTGCCAGTTCTTCCGGTGAGCGTCCGGCGAGCGGGCCGAGTGCGAAGCGCAGGTAGGCGTCGATATCCAGCGTGCCTGCCTGGTAGTCCCGGTAAAAGCGCTCGTTCTCTCGGGCAAAGCTGTTGCTGTCCACCAGCCCCTGTTCGCACACGAATTGGCCCCACAAGTGGTCGCTGTCGCCGCTGATCAGGGTGTTGTCGAGGTCGAATATGGCAAGTGTCATGCTGTGCTCCAGGCTGGCGCGAGGATAGCGTGGCCGGCCCGCAGAGTAAATTTCTCAGACACCGGAAAGTGTGGAACAATAGTCGGTCGCATAATAAGGATGGTATCCGGTGATCGATTCAGAGGGATTCAGGCCCAACGTTGGGATCATACTGGCCAACGATGCAGGCCAGCTCCTGTGGGCGCGCCGCATTGGTGGCCGCGACGCCTGGCAGTTTCCGCAGGGCGGCATCAACCGGGGTGAAACCCCGGAGGAAGCCCTGTACCGGGAGCTGCACGAAGAGGTTGGTCTTGCCCCCGAGGCGGTGAACGTGGTGGCCGCCACTCGTGGTTGGCTGCGCTACCGCCTGCCGCGGCGTTTCGTGCGCAAAGACCAGAACCCGCTGTGTATCGGCCAGAAGCAGAAATGGTTTCTGCTGCATCTGCGCGCGGCAGACGATGCCGTGTGCCTGAACGCCAACCAGAAGCCCGAGTTCGATCACTGGCAGTGGGTGAGTTACTGGTACCCGTTGAATCAGGTGGTGGCCTTCAAACGCGAGGTATACCGGCGAGCCCTCAAGGAGTTGGCGCCGCCGCTGGCGCGACTCACGGATGTGCCTGGCTGATGGCGGCCATGATGCTGGAGACCCTGCGCAATATCGTGCAGGAGGTGAATGCAGCCGAAGGATTCAATGATGCGCTGCAGATCATCGTCAAGCGCGTACGCGATGCCATGGGCACTGAGGTCTGCAGCGTGTACATGCGCGACGAAGCCAGCGGGCGCTTCGTGTTTCGCGCTACCGAGGGTCTGAACGCGCTGCAGGTGGGAGCGGCGAGCCTGGCGCCGGGTGAAGGCCTGGTCGGCCTGGTGGCCCAGCGCGAGGAGCCGGTCAACCTCGAGGACGCCGAGAGCCATCCCAGCTTCCAGTTGCTGGAGGGCCTGGGCGAGGAACCCTTCCACGCCTTCCTCGGCGCACCCATCATTCACCAGCGCGATGTGCTCGGCGTGTTGGTGATTCAGCAAACCAAGCGGCGCCGCTTCGACGAAAGCGAAGAAGCCTTCCTGGTCACGATGTCCGCGCAGCTGGCGGCCGTGATCGCACACGCCCGGGTCACGGGCGCGGTACAGGAAGAGCTGCTTGGCGGGGCTGCCGCCCCGGCGCGGATCAACGGTATCCCCGGCGCGCCGGGGGTGGCGATTGGCACGGCGGTGGTGGTTTCACCGGTGGCCGACCTCTATGCAGTACCGCGCAAGGGCGCCAGCAACCGGCGCCAGGAGCTGCGCGCTTTCAAGGCGGCACTGGCCAGTGTGCGCGCGGATATTCAGGGCGTATCCGACAACCTGCGCGGGGAAATGAGTGCCGAGGATCACGCGCTGTTCGACGTGTACCTGGGTATTCTCGACGACTCCGCCATCGGCGGTGAGGTGGCGGGCCTGATCAAGGCCGGGCAGTGGGCCCAGGGGGCCTTGAGCGAGGTGATGATTCGTCATATTCGTCATTTCGAGCGTATGGAGCACAGCTACCTGCGCGAGCGTGCGGTGGACGTCAAGGATCTCGGTACGCGAGTACTCGCTTACCTGCAGGACGCAGCCCGCAATGAGCAGACCGCCTACCCCGCGCACACCATTCTGGTAGGAGAAGAGCTGACGGCGTCCTCTCTCGGCGAGGTACCCCGGGAGCAGTTGGCCGGGCTGATTTCCGTGCGCGGTTCGGGCAATTCGCACGTGGCGATTCTCGCCCGCGCGATGGGTGTGCCCACCGTCATGGGCGCGGTCGATCTGCCCTACACCCGCCTGCAGGACCGGGAACTGGTGGTCGACGGCTACAACGGCATTGTGCACCTGAACCCGCTGCCGGACGTACGGGCGCGTTTTCAGGACGTGGTCGACCAGGACCAGGCCATTTCACGGGACCTCGAGTCCCTGCGCGAGTTGCCCTGCGAAACCGTGGATGGCCACCGCCTGCCGCTCTGGGTCAATACCGGCCTGATGGCCGATGTCACGCGCTCGCTCGAGCAGGGGGCAGAGGGCGTCGGCCTGTACCGGACGGAAGTGCCGTTTCTTCTGCGTGACCGTTTCCCCAGTGAGGAAGAGCAGCGGCTGATCTACCGCGAGCAGCTCGCGGCCTTCGCGCCGCGCCCGGTGACCATGCGCACACTGGACATCGGCGGCGACAAGGCCCTGCCGTACTTTCCGATAGCCGAAGACAACCCCTTCCTCGGCTGGCGCGGCATTCGCGTGACGCTGGATCACCCGGAGATTTTCCTGGCCCAGGTGCGCGCCATGCTCAAGGCCAACGCAGGTTATGGGAACCTGCGCATCATGTTGCCCATGATCAGTAACATCTCGGAATTCGAAGAGGCGCTGGAGCTGATTCATCGCGGGCACCGGGAAATCGTGCAGGAAGGCACGGAGGTCGCGCTGCCCCCCATCGGTGTCATGGTCGAGGTGCCCTCGGCGGTTTACCAGGCGCGCGCCCTGGCGCGGCGCGCCGACTTCCTCTCGGTCGGCAGCAATGACCTCACGCAATACCTGCTGGCGGTGGATCGCAACAATGCGCGGGTTGCCGGCCTCTATCACGCCTATCATCCGGCGGTGTTACAGGCGCTCTGCATGGTGGCGGAAGCCGGCGCGGCGGAGGGCAAACCCGTGAGCATCTGCGGTGAACTCGCCGGTGACCCCCTGGCCGCCGTACTGTTGATGGCCATGGGTTACGGCGTGTTGTCGATGAATGCCACTGCGCTGCCGCGGGTGAAGAAGTCCCTGCGCAGCCTGACGCACGCGGAGGCCCGTGAGTTGTTGGCCGAAGTGATGCTGCTGGAACACGCCGAAGCGGTGCAGTCGCGGCTACAGACTTTCATGGCGGCACACGGCCTGCAGCAGTTTGTTCACGCCCCGCTCGGCTGAGCGTTACGGGGAACCGGTAGGTGTTGCACGCCGCCTGTTTTCCAGCGGGGTCGAACTGGCGTTCACGCCAATCAATTATGGCGCCATCCTCATGATCCGGCCGTTGTAGCCAAAAGGTGGTACATGCCCGCGTGCCGTATTCCGGGGTCACGATGAACTGTGCGGACAGACGGCGATCCATGCGCGCCGCCTGCTCCGAGGGATGCAGCGCGTGCTCTTGCGCCAGTTCCCGGTCAGACACCGTGGCCTGAAGTGTGTCGTGGTCGAGGTTGCCGCGATCGACCACCGCCGCCAAGCGGGAGCGTGCCCGCAGCAGCTTGGGCCAGGGCGTATCCAGGCGCTCGTTGCTCAGGCCGTAAATGCCGGGCGACAGCGGCTTCGCGGGCTCCCCCGCGAGTCGGTTGCTGTAGTACCAGAGCTCCTCACTGTCGCCGACCAGCAGGTTAAATCCCGCGTAGTCTTCCGCGGCCAGCGCAACCTGGTGCAGGTAGCCCTCGGCGGACAGGTCCGCAGTGAGAAAGTTGACCGCCAATTCTCCCCGGGAGCGCGCTGCGGGGGCGGTTTGCGCGGGGTCGCGGAAGTTGGTGACGGCGGCAAAGCGCCCGGCCTCTGTCACACCCATCCAGGTGCCGCCGGCTTCCAGGTCGCGTCCCGCCAACAGTGTGGGGTGGTCGCTCCAGAATCCGGCAGCTGCCGTGGGGCGGCGATGGAATTCATCGCGATTGGCCGCGAGCAGCAGCGGCGTGGCGTTGAGCACTTTCCAGCCGAAGACAATGAGGCACATGGTCACGCTTCCTTTGACAGCAGCGCTCATCCTGCCACTGGCTGTGAGAATTGTGAATCGCGCGCCGGTGCCGGATAATGCCCGCTCGCTGTGCGGACGGTGGCCAGAGCCGGCGCCGCACGATGCGCCCTCGAGCAAGGATCGAATGCCATGTTGCCCTATCCCGATATCGACCCCGTCGCCGTTTCTCTGGGCCCGATCCAGGTGCACTGGTATGGCCTGGCCTATCTGGCCGGCCTCGCCTTTGCCTGGTGGTTGGGTGTGCGGCGCAGCCGGCGCCCGGATGTACCGCTGTCGCGCGAGCAGGTGGATGACCTCATTTTTTTCAGCGCTCTCGGCGTTGTTCTCGGCGGACGCATCGGCTACGCCCTGTTTTATGGCGGTGAGCGCCTGCTGCAGGACCCACTGTGGTTGTTGCAGGTCTGGCAGGGCGGTATGTCGTTCCACGGCGGCATGCTCGGTGTCATCATCGCGGTTGCCTGGTTTGCCCGCAGCCGCAATATCGCTTTCGGTGCGGTGCTGGACCTGGCGGCGCTGCTGACTCCCATGGGGCTGGCCCTGGGTCGCCTGGGCAACTTTATCGGCCAGGAACTGTGGGGCCGACCCACGGATGTGCCCTGGGCCATGGTGTTCCCGGCGGACCCGCTGCAACTGGCGCGGCACCCGTCGCAGCTCTACCAGTTCGCGCTCGAGGGGGTACTGCTGTTTGTTGTACTGCTCGTGTTCAGCGCTCGTCCACGTCCCATGTGGGCGACGTCCGGTTTGTTCGCCCTGGGTTACGGATGCCTGCGGTTCATAGCGGAGTTCTTTCGCCAGCCGGACGCGCACATCGGTTTTCAGGCCTTTGGCTGGCTGACGCGCGGGCAACTGTTGTGCCTGCCGATGATTGCGCTGGGGCTGTTCTTGTTGTGGTGGGCCTACCACCGGCAGGCGCCGGTGGGCGGCGGGAGGAAAATGGCATGAAGCAGTATCAGCACCTGCTGCAGGATATTCTTGATAACGGCGTCGCCAAGGGTGATCGTACGGGCACCGGTACACTGTCGGTGTTCGGGCGTCAGCTCCGGCACGATCTGGCGGCGGGCTTTCCGTTGCTGACGACCAAGAAGCTGCACCTGAAGAGCATCGTCAATGAGCTGTTGTGGTTTTTGCGCGGCGATACCAACACCGGCTGGCTGAAAGCCAATGGTGTCAGCATCTGGGATGAGTGGGCCACGGAGAGTGGCGACCTCGGCCCCATCTACGGCGCCCAGTGGACGGCCTGGCCCACCCGCGATGGCGGCACGATCAACCAGATCGACTACGTACTGCATTGCCTGCGTCACAACCCGGACAGCCGGCGCATCCTGTTTCACGGCTGGAACGTGGAGTTCCTGCCGGATGAAACCATGAGCCCCCAGGACAACGCGCGTGCCGGGCGCATGGCGCTGCCGCCCTGCCACCTGCTGTACCAGTTCTACGTGGCCGAGGGGCGCCTGTCCGCCCAGCTGTACATCCGCTCCAGTGATTCATTTCTCGGCTTGCCCTACAACATGGCCAGTCTCGCCCTGTTGACCATGCTGCTGGCACAGCAATCCGATCTGGTGCCGGGGGAAATCATCATCTCCACCGGCGACTCCCATCTTTACAGCAACCACCTGCGGCAGGTGGCGGAGCAACTGGCGCGTGAGCCGCGGGCGCTGCCGCGGCTGGAGATCCTGCGCCGCCCGCCCACCATCTACGACTATTGTTTCGAGGATTTTCGTCTCGACGGTTATGACCCCCACCCGCACATCGCCGCGCCGGTGGCGGTGTAGCCATGTCTGTGCGCATTGCCCTGATGGTCGCTGTGGCCGCGAACGGCGTCATTGGCCGAGACAACGCACTGCCTTGGCACTTGCCCGACGACCTGCAGTATTTCCGCCGTACCACGATGGGCAAGCCGGTGGTGATGGGCCGAAAAACCTTTGAGTCGATTGGCCGTCCGTTGCCCGGCCGGCCGAATATTGTTGTCACGGCGACAACGGGGTGGCGCGCTGAGGGTGTGGCGGTGGCCAACTCGGTGCCCGCAGCGCTGACTTTGGCGGCAGAGCTGGCGCAGGTAACAGGCGCGGAGGAGCTGGTCGTGATCGGTGGCGCCACCATCTACGCCGCGGCGCTGCCACTTGCCCAGCGCCTGTATGTTACGGAAGTGCACGCGGATATCGAGGGAGATACCTGGTTTGCGCCTGTTGACGCGGCCCAATGGCGGGAAATCAGCCGCGAGGAGCGCCCCGCGACCGAAGATAATTTGTACCCCTACGCATTTGTCTGCTTTGAGCGTCGTCAGATCGACGGCGGCAGTTAGTTGACTCAAACAAGTGTTACTTTGAGCTTTTCCTGCTGTATGCTTTGTCACCTATCTACACGTTTGAGAAAAATGGCTGCAGGACCGCAGTGGATTGATTGAAAATACCGGGGTATTGGGTTTAAATTCTTCACCTCGGTTTACCGTTACTTATTTTTTCACTATAAACGTACCAGCAACGTGGGTAGCACAGCAGCACGCTATCTCGGCACTGAATCACTCTAGTTGGAAATAGGAAGCACAATTCCCATGACTATGCATCGATTGAAGAACGTATTGATCGCTGCGCTCGTCGCAACGGGTACCCTCGCGGGTAGCGCAGCGGCAGTGCAAGCCAATACCCTCGACTCCGTTCTGGAGGTGGGGGAAGCCCGCAACGAGGCGGCGCGCAAGTCGCAGCAGAAAATCGACCGCCTGGCCGATGAGACGCGCGACCTGTTGTCCGACTACAAGTCGGTCATGAAGCAGGTCGATGGCCTCAAGGTCTACAACGCGCGCCTGCAGCGCCAGATCGACAACCAGATGGCGCGTATTGCGGACATCGAGGAGTCGATCAACGAAGTCACCGTGATTCAGCGCCAGATGACTCCGCTGGTCATCCGCATGATTGACGGCCTGGAGCAGTTCATCGAACTGGATGTGCCGTTCAATCTCGAAGAGCGCCGCGAGCGCATCGCTTTCCTGCGCAGCAACGTGGATCGCTCCGACCTGACGGTTGCCGAGAAATTCCGCCAGGTGCTGGAAGCCTACAATATCGAGTTGCAGTACGGCCGTGGCTTTGACAGCTACAGCGCGGCTATCGACATCAACGGCACCACGCGTGACGTCGACTTCCTGCGCATCGGCCGCCTGGCACTGGTTTACCAGACCACCGACGGCACCGAGAGTGGTGTCTGGAACAAGGAAACCAATAGCTGGGAGCCGCTGGATTCCGGCGATTACGCCAACGCCATTCGCAAGGGTGTGCGTATCGCCAAGCGTCAGGCAACTATCGAACTTCTCAACATGCCCGTTGCTGCACCGGAGGCTGAATAATGAAAGCGCTTAACACGATTTTTTCTGCCCTGGTATTGGGCGGAGCGCTGGCCGTATCCGGCGTAACTCTGGCCCAGGATGCGCCTGAGCGCGATGCCGCCAGCCTGAGTGAGCTGCTCGGCCTCGTGAAGCAGGGGCAGGCGCAGGAAGCGCGTGAAAATGCCGAGCGTGAGCGTCGTTTCAGTGCTGACAAGGCCAACCAGGCCAAGGCGCTGGAGCAGGCCAAGGCTGAGCGTTCGCGTCAGGAGCAGTTGTCCACCACGCTGGAAGCCAAGTTCGAGGAGAACGAGCTGCTGGTCGCTGCCAAGCAGGAGCAGCTGAAGGAGCGTCTGGGTTCACTGACCGAGCTGTTCGGTCACCTGACCGCTGCAGCGGGTGACCTGTCTTCCAACATTGAGGTGTCTCTGGTGTCGGCACAGTACCCCGATCGGGAGCTGTTCCTGAAAGAGCTGATTGCCAAGATGAGCGGCTCCGACAAGCTGCCGCGTATCGAGGAAATTGAGCGCGTCTGGTACGAAATGCTGCGTGAAATCACCGAGACCGGCAATGTTGTGCGCTTCAATACAGAAGTTGCCACCGCGACCGGCGAGCGTACCGACCGTGAAGTGGTCCGTGTTGGTGCCTTCAACGTCATCGACACCGATGGCAACTACCTGGCCTTCAACAACGGTAATCTCAGCGTCTTGCCGCGCCAGCCTGCTGGTCGCTACAACGCCTGGGCGGAAGAATTGGCCAATGCCGACAGCGGCATTCACCAGTTTGGTATCGACCCCACCGGTCCTACCGGCGGTTCCTTCCTCGCGGCGATCATCGACAGCCCGACGCTGGAAGAACGTTGGCACCAGGGTGGCTATGTGGGCTACGCAATTACCGCAGTGGGTGTGTTTGCCTTCATCCTCGCGCTGTTCCGCCTGATCGTTCTGTCAGCCGTGGGCGCCAAGGTCAGCAGCCAGCTGAAAAGCAAGACGGCCAACACCAACAACCCGCTGGGCCGCGTGCTGAAAATCCACGAGGACAACCCGTCGATGGACGCGGAAACGCTGGAACTCAAGATGTCCGAGGGTGTCATGCGTGAAACGCCCAAGCTGGAGTCCGGTCTCACCCTGCTGAAAATCATCGCCGCGGTAGCGCCGCTGATGGGTCTGCTGGGTACGGTGACCGGTATGATCATCACGTTCCAGGCGATCACCATCTTTGGCGCTGGCGATCCCAAGGCCATGGCTGGCGGTATCTCCTCTGCACTGGTTACCACCGTACTGGGTCTGCTGGTTGCTATCCCCACGGTTCTGCTGCACACCATCGTGAATGGCCGCGCTCAGCGCATCATCCACGTGCTGAACGAGCAGGCGACCGGGATTGTTGCCGAGCACTCCGAATCCAGCGGCAAATAAGCAGAGGTTCGACCATGTCGGGAGGAATTATTGAAGGCACTCTCGCCTTTATGGACAAAGGCGGGGATGTGCTCTGGCTCATCGCCATCCTGGTGTTCGTGATGTGGACGTTGATCTTTGAGCGGCTTTGGTACTTTACCTTTGCCTGGCGCAAGGAGGCCTTTGCCATCATCAACACCTGGGAGGCGCGCAGCGAACGCAAGTCGTGGAATGCGAAGCAGATTCGCGCCCGGCTGCTGTCCCGGAGTCGCGAGGCCATCAACGCCAACCTCCCGGTCATTACCACCATGGTCGCCTTGTGCCCGCTTCTTGGCCTACTGGGTACGGTGACGGGCATGATCGAGGTGTTCAACGTGATGGCTGTGACCGGCGGTGGTGACGCCAAGTCCATGGCGGGTGGTGTAGAGCGATCTACCATTCCCACCATGGCGGGTATGGTGGCCGCCCTGTCCGGGCTCTTCGCGAACACCTACCTGAACCGTGTTGCGACGCGGGAACAGGAATTCCTACAGGATAATTTAACGTCCGATCACTGATCGGACGCTGACAGGTAGCAAACAGATGCGCAGACTTGCAAAACAGCAGGAAGACGAAGGAGCAGAGATCGACCTGACGCCGATGCTGGACGTCGTGTTCATCATGCTGATCTTCTTCATCGTTGTCGCCTCGTTCATCAAGGAAGCCGGTATAGAAGTCAGCCGGCCAGACAGCGCCAAGTCGGACCCCAGTGATGCCACCAGCATCCTGGTGAACATCCGCAGTGACAACCAGATCTGGATGGAAAACCGGCGTGTCGACGCCAGGGCTGTCCGGGCGAACATTCAGCGTCTGCTCGCCAATGATCCGGAACAAGCGGTGACGATCAAGGTCGAAAAAGGTGCCAAGGCCGGTGCGGTCGTGGACGTGGCAGACGCGGCGCGTGAGGCCGGGGCTGGCGCGGTCAACTGGGCCAGCGAAGGGAAATAGGATCCATGAGCATTCGAGATAACGCAGCCAGAAAGGCCGCGGCGGACGAGGGCAATATCGACCTGACGCCCATGTTGGACGTCGTGTTCATTATGCTCATTTTCTTTATCGTCACGTCCTCCTTCGTCAAGGAGCCTGGCGTAGAGCTGCTCAAGCCACAGGCAACGACCACCGAAGCCTGTGAGCGGGGCACCATTATTTTCGCCGTGGATGACCGCGGGGAAATCTATTACGACAAGAATCGCGTGTCTCTGGATCGCGCGGCCCGCCTGGCAGAGGGTGCCAAGAAAGAAGCGCCACAGGCGAATATTGTAGTGCAGGTAGACCGCGACACGCCCGCGTTTGCAGTCGAGCAGCTGGTTGACGAAATCCGTCCGTTGCTCACGGCTCCGCCCTGTATTTCAACGGATGACGAGGTGTAAACGGAATGGGCAGCAGCTTTGTTAGGGTACTGGTGGGTGCACTGGTAGCGATCCCTGTAGCGATCGGCCTGTTTTTCGTAATGCAGAGCCTGATCAGTCGTGAGTACCAGCAGGAAGATATCGAGAGCCGTAAAATTGCGGACATCGTTGTGCCCGAAACCGAAATCGAGGTCAACGTGGCGCAGAAGAAGCCGGAGAAGGTCGAGGATCCCGAGGAACCGCCACCGGAACTGGATACGCCGGATATGGACATGGATATGGACATGAATGTGGTCAACACCGCACCGCGCGCGAGCGTGGATGTGTCGATCAATTCATCCGGCATGTCCAGTGGCGACGGCGAGTATCTGCCTATCGTCAAGGTGGCGCCAGTCTACCCCCGGCGGGCCCAGACGCGCGGCATCAGCGGTTATTGCATTGTCGAGTACACGGTGACCCGCAACGGATCCATACGTGATCCCCGGGCAGTGGATTGCCAGCCGTCGGGCGTGTTCGAGTCCGCTTCGGTGAAGGCCGCAGAGAAGTTCAAGTACAAGCCGCGGGTGGTCGATGGCGAACCAATTGAGGTGGCCGGCGTCCAAAACAAATTCACCTACGAGCTGGAACAGTGAGCGTTATGAAATTGTACGATCCCACACGCTGGTTACGTTCGGCGCTGCTGGCACTGCCCCTCGCCGCCACGCCCGTGGTGCTCGACCAGGCCGGCGCCGAGTTTGGCTTTGCACCCCTGGCTGCGGCGGTTGCCCAGGAAGGCGGTGGTGACCAGCGCGAGACACGTCGCACGCCGGCGCTGCGCAACGCGGTTTATGAAAAGCTGTCCGAAGCGCAGGCCGCCGCGGAAGCACAGGATCTGGCCGGCGCATCGCGCGTGCTGGACGACATGCTGGGCGCGGGTGGCAAGAACGAGCTGAACAGCTACGAATTAGCCAACGTCTACAACCTCTATGCGTTCATTCACTACTCGCGCGAGGATTACAACAAGGCACTGCAGGCCTACGAAAATGTGGTCCGTCAGCCGGATATCCCGCTGGCGATGGAGATCAACACCCGCTATACCATTGCGCAGCTGTATTTTGTCCAGGAGCAGTGGCAGCAGGGTGTCAACGCGCTGTTGTCCTGGTTCGCCATGACCGACAACCCGCCAGAGGACGCCTACGTGCTGCTGGCGCAGGGCTACTACCAGCTCAACGACTACCCCAAGGCCCTGAACAATGTTGAGAAAGCGATCAGCATGTACAAGGACAAGGCCAAGGTGCCGAAGGAGCAGTGGTACAACCTGGCTCGCTTCCTGTACTTCGACAAGAACGACGTCACCAACGCGGTGCGTGTGCTTGAAGAGCTGCTGACTCACTACCCCGACAAGCAGTACTGGGTACAGCTGTCGCACATGTACGGCGAGCAGAAGCGCGACAGCGAACAACTCGCCGCCATGGAGGCGGCCTACGTCCAGGACATGTTGGACAAGGGCTCAGAGCAGGTCACCATGGCCTATCTGTACCTGAATGCCGAAGTGCCCTACAAGGCGGCCAAGGTGATGGACAAAGGCCTGGGCAACAAGTCGGTCGAAGCCACCTCGCGCAATTACGAGATCCTCGGTAACGCCTACCGCCAGGCGCAGGAAATTGACAAGGCTATTCCGGCGATGGAAGAAGCCGCGGCGCGCTCCGAAGACGGTGAGCTGTATACGCGGCTGGGTAACATCTATCTGGACGGCGATGAGTTCAAGAAGGCGATTGATGCCATCACCAAGGGCCTTGCACGCGGCGGGGTGAAGCGCCCGGATACGGCGCGCCTGGTACTGGGCATGGCCTACTTCAACGACAAGCAGTACGAGAAGGCCCGCGAGGCATTCAAGGCAGCCGGCCGTGACGAGCGATCAGCCAAGTTCTCCAAACAGTGGATCCAATACATGGATTCCGAGCTTGACCGTCAGCGCCAGCTGCAGGAAGGCTAAACCGGGCCAGGTGGCCTTGAAAAAAAAAGGAGCACCTCAGTGCTCCTTTTTTTTGGGGTCGAAAAACGCTCAGGCTTAGACCGGTGTGACGTTCTCTGCCTGCGGGCCTTTCTGACCGTTGGTGACGGTGAACTGCACTTTCTGGCCATCAGTGAGGGTCTTGAAGCCATCGCCCTTGATTGCGCTGAAGTGTACGAACACGTCGGGGCCGTTTTCGCGCTCGATGAAGCCGAATCCCTTGGTCTCGTTAAACCACTTAACGGTGCCGGTTTCTGTAGACATATGTGTTACCTGTATAACTTGGGAAAGCCCGGTTCGGGGCTCCAGGGGTTAGTCACTATTTATGTTCAACGTACCGAGGAACTTGAGGGAACTTCGACCACGCGCATAAATACCACTGATTACTCAGCTGCCAAGAGTTTAGCACCGGGTTTTGCAGCGGGTAGCTGCTGTTCGGCAAATATTTTGGGCAATATTACGCGTTTGCGAACACTAACAGGCCGCGCCTGCCAGTGGCGCGCGGCCCGCACCCACGAGCCCGGGGTAGGGGTGGGTGATGACCGCGACCGCTGTGCGCTGCAGGGCGGATTGCAGTGGGCCGCGATCGTGAAAGCAGGACAGAAAAGCGCTCTGCTGCAGGAAGGGCACCATTCTCGGCACGATACCCCCCGCCAGATATAGTGCGTCATACGTTCCGTTCGCCAGCACGAAGTTGGCGCTGGCTGCACCCAGGAAGGCGCAGAACTGCGTTAGCGTTGCGACACACAGCGGGTCGCTGCCGGCGACGCCGCGGGCGCTGATGGCTGCGGGATCAAGATCCTCGGTCACCTTGCCCTCAGCCTCGCCCAGCGCCAGGTACAGTCGTCGCAGGCCGGCGCCGGAGAGCAGCAACTCCGCGTAAATCCGCGGGTGGTGCCGTTGCAACACGGGCCACAGCGCCATCTGCGCCGCTCCCAACGGTGCGAGGTCCATTTGTCCGGGCTCACAGGCGACGGCAACGGCGCCGTCGGTCCGCATGTCGAGTACGGCGCCACCAAGGCCTGTACCGGGGCCCAGCACAGCCAGCCGCGCGGGCTTTGTTGTCCGCCCGGCCTGCAGCGTCGTAGAGTCCTGTGGGCGCAGCCAGGGCAGGGCACACGCGTTGGCCTCGAAGTCGTTCATCAGGCCCAGTTGCCGTATGCCGAAACGCTGCGCCAGCTCCGCGCCTCGCAGCTCCCAATCGATGTTGATCATGCGGGCGTTATTGCCGCTGGGCGGTGCCGCTACCGCAATGCAGGCTTCCCGGGGTGCGTCTGCGTCCACCTCCCGGAACCAACTCTCCAGTACAGCGCCGAAATCGGCGTGGCTGGCGTTCTGGTAAACACGCAGGGCCTGCAGGCTGCCGTCGCGGGGGTCGAACAGCGCCACACGGCTGTTGGTACCGCCGACGTCCGCGACCAGTCGCAGACCCGTGCTCGCGCCTGTCATGGCACCGAAAGAATTTTCAGGATGTTGGTGGAGCCCGGCCGGCCCATCACGGAGCCCTTGGTCAGCAGCACTGCGTCATCCTTGTGCAATTGACCCTCATCACAGAGGAACTCGATCGCGCTGGCTTCGATGGTTTCCGGGTCAAACACGCTGGCGTCGAAGAACAGGGGCACCACACCGCGGCACAGGCACAGGCGCTGGAGGGTTTCGCTGCGGTGACTGAGGGCGAAGATCGGCAAACCGGATGACAACCGCGACATCTGCAGCGGCGTGCTGCCCGACTCGGTCAAACAGGCGATACCGCGTACGGCGTTGTAGTGATTCGCCGCATAAATGGCCGACATGGCGATGGCTTCCTGCGCGCTGGAAAATTGCTTGTCCAGACGGTAGCGTGAGGTGCGGGCGACAGGATGCCGTTCAGCGCCGAGGGCGGCATCGGCCATCGCGCTGACCACTTCCACCGGGTAGCTGCCAACCGCGGTTTCGGCTGAGAGCATGACGGCGTCGGTGCCATCCAGTACCGCATTGGCAACATCGAACACCTCCGCGCGGGTGGGCATGGCGCTATTGATCATCGACTCCATCATCTGCGTCGCCGTGATCACCACCCGGTCCATTTTCCGCGCTCGGGAAATGAGGGTTTTCTGCAGGCCGATGAGTTCGGCATCCCCGACCTCCACACCGAGGTCACCGCGTGCGACCATAATGCCGAAGGACGCATCAATGATGCCGTTGAGGGTCTCGTCGTCATAGACCACTTCGGCGCGCTCAATCTTGGCGATAATCGCGGGGGTCAATTGATGTGCGGCCAGTAGCTCCCGGGTCTGGAAGATATCCAGGGCACTGGAGACGAAGGACACGGCGACGAAATCAGGTCGCACCTCCGCCAGGCTGTCGATGTCCGCAATGTCCTTGGCGGTGAGGGCCGGCGCCGCCAGTCCGCCTCCCAGGCGGTTGATGCCCTTGCGCGAGCCCAGTGTGCCGCCCACCAGCACGGTGCACTCAACCGCGCCGTCGACAACCTCGTCCACGCGCAACCGCAGCCGTCCGTCGTCGAGCAGCAGGGTGTCACCGTGAAATACGCTGCTGGTCAGCTCCCGGTAGTCGAGCCCGACGCCAGAGGCATCACCCTCGCCCTCACCCAGGGAGAGATCGAGTCGGAAGCGGTCTCCATTCTCCAGCTTGACGGAACCGTTGCGGAAGGTGCTGATACGAATCTTGGGGCCCTGCAGGTCGGCGAGAATGCCCACATAGCGCCCCGCAACCGCGGCCTGTTTGCGAATGCGTTCAGCAACCAGAGCATGCTGCGTCGCCGAGCCGTGACTGAAATTCAAGCGGAATACGTTCACCCCCGCGTTGATCAGGCGGGCGATCATGTCTTCCGACTCACTGCCCGGGCCGATGGTGGCAACGATCTTGGTGCGGCGATTCACTTTGGGTGTCACTGTGGGGTCCTGTGCTGGCGGTGGTCTTGCAGGAGTGTGCGGGCGAGGTCGGGAAAGTCGGTGAACACCCCATCCACACCCAGTTCGAAGAAAAAGAGCTGTAACAGCGCGTCGAAGCTGTCGATACCCGCTGGCAGCGCATCGGCGCGGAACGTGTACGGGTGCACCTGCAGGCCGCGCGCATGTGCCAGCGCGACCAGGTTGCTGAGCACCGGCTTTCCCTGTGCGTCTTGCCCGAGGTAGATTTGCTCCAGCCAGGGGCCGATGCCATCGGCGTAGCCCGCTACGGCGTCGAGCCCGCCGGCTGTCTGCAGGAAGGCGTAGTCGACGGCGCTGTCTTCGCCCCAGCCGGGGTCGGCAATCAACTGAATCAATGGCAGCGGTGATTTCAGTTCGTGACGCAGGTAGCGCAGGGTTTCATCGTCGAAACACTGCAGGAATACCTGCTCACTGCGCTGGTCGTAACCTTTCTCGCGCAGCACATCCAGCACCCTTTGGGCGATGTCGTGACCTTCGCGGCGGTGAAAGCGGGGCGACTTGAACTCGATGTAGAGCCCGGTGCGGCGCTGCCGGCTGCGATCGAGGCCGCTGATCAAGTCGATCTCCTCGGCCAGTGTGGGCACGTGGAAATCACCGGTATGCGCGGGAAAACGCCCCGGGTATACCGCTTGCCCATCGCTGTTCAACCGCTCCTGCGCGCGCAGGCTGCGGATTTCAGCCAGTGTGAAGTCAATGGCGTAGTAGCGTCCGTCTGCCCGGGCGCGGTCGGGGAAACGCAGCGCGACATCTGTGGTCGACTCGAGGTGAATGTCGTGCAGCACGACTGGCACGCCGTCGCGGGTCAGAACAACGTCCTGTTCGATGAAGTCGGCGCCCATGGCGTGCGCCATGGCCTTCGCGGGCAGGGTGTGCTCGGGCAGGTAGCCGCTGGCCCCGCGGTGGGCGATCACGATAGGAGAAGAGGCAGCGGCTGTCATAGCCGCCCATGGTAGCAGGATAGCGCTGATCAGCGCGAGATGACGCAGCCGCTGCAGGCGCATCACCTCGCCGGTCCGCCTACTTCTTGACCTGCATACTGATGGTTTTCTCAGTCGCCTTGCCATAGGGTGGCAGCATTCCCCCGAGCTTGCCGACATTGACCCCGGCCTGGCGATAAATGGATTTTGCATGGCTGAAGGTACGGAACCCCTTTTCACCGTGGTAAGCGCCCATGCCGCTGGGACCGACACCGCCAAAGGGCAGTTCTTCCTGCATGATGTGCATGATGACATCGTTAATACAGGCGCCGCCTGAGGTGGTCCGTGTCAATACGGCGCGCTCTTCATCCTTGTCCTGCCCGAAGTAGTAGGCTGCCAGAGGTCGCGGATTCGCGTTGACGTAATCAATGGTTTCGTTGAAATCCTTGTAGGTACGAATCGGCAGAAGAGGCCCAAACAGTTCCTCCTGCATGACCTTGAGATCCTCCGCCGGCTGTGCGATCAGCGTCGGGGGAATCTTGCGGCTGCCTTCCCGAGCCTGAAAATCCTCGCCGGCGGGGTTGATGGGAATGGTACGGGCACCGCGTTCCTCGGCTTCCTTGAGGTAGCCGGTCAGTCGCTCATAGTGGCGCTGGTTGACGACGGCGGTGTACTCCGGGTTGTCGAGGATGCTGGGATACATTGCAGTCACGGCTTTTTGGGCAGCGGCGATTACGGCATCCAGTTTTTCCTCAGGAACCATCAGGTAATCGGGCGCCAGGCAGATCTGGCCCGCATTCAGGGTTTTACCCAACATGATCCGCTCGAGGCTCTTCTCGATATCGGCGCTGCGGGACACAATAACCGGGGACTTGCCGCCGAGTTCCAGCGTCACGGGCACCAGGTTGCGTGCCGCGGCTGCCATGATGTGCCGTGCGACCGAGGTGGCGCCGGTGAACAGGAGGTGATCAAAGGCCAGCCCCGAGAACGCCTGGCCGACTTCCGGCCCGCCGGTAAACAGGGCAACTTCTTTTTCGTCCCAGGCTTCGGCCACCATTTCAGCCATCACTTCGCTGGTTGCAGGGGTAAACTCCGAGGGCTTGATCAGGGCGCGGTTCCCCGCGGCGAGGATGCCGGCCAGGGGGCCGAAGGTCAGGTTGACCGGAAAATTCCAGGGTGAGATGACCCCCACCACGCCAAGTGGCTGGTACTCGATGCGCGAGCGTCCGCCGAGCAGGTTGAGCGGGAACATTGTGGGCCGCCGCTCTGGTTTCATCCATTTGCGCAGATGCTTGCGTGCGTGCTTGAGGGGGGTGACCGAAGCGGCGACGTCCGTCAGCAGGCTGACTTCCCGCGCGCGGCAGCTGAAATCGCTGTCCAGCGCCGCCACCATCCTGTCCTGATATTTCAATAGTACGTCTATACCGCGATCTATGCGGTCGATACGCGTCTCGGCGGACACCTCGCCCTCGCGCAGGTAGTCCTGGCGTTGTGCCTCCAGGACCTGTTGCATACGCTGCTCAATGTCTTCGATGGATCCTATGGTCTGCGGTGCGTTCATGGTTCTTATCCTCTGGTGCGCCCGTGCCTGAACCTCGAGTATAGAAGGCTGCAGGGGCAATGATAACCACAAGCGCGGGTTTATTCTGGCCACAGCGGAGGGCGTAGACAGGCCGTCCAGGCCCGTCGCCCTGGGTTGTCTGTTTCGGACTGCGTGTCCCGGACGACGCGTCCCGGACTTGGCAAATCGCGGGGCGCCTGTTAAAACACGCGCATGAGCAGAGACACCGACAACCACCCCATCGCCGCATCGCCTGCTACAACCGGGCCAGGCCTTGATGACCCGCGCACCCCCTCGCCGCCCTATGGCTATTCCCGCGAGTGCCACTACGGGCGCGAGCAGCAGGTGCATATTGTGGCCGAGTTTCACGCGCACAAGATCCGCCCCAGCCGCATTGCCTACCGCGTGGGTATCGACATTGCCTTGATCGAGGCATTGATTGCCGGAGAGCTGGAGCCCGAGCGCTTTCCGCGCCTGGTAGCCCACTACCGTCGGCAGCGCTTCCAGCAGCGCATGCACGACAGTGTGCGCCTGAACGGTGTTTCCCGGTTTGAGCAGCAGCAGCGCATCGAGCGCGATTTTCAGCGCGAAGTGGACCTGTAACCTGCCGCGATCAGTGCGGCTATCAGGGCGACCACCATACCGGCGGGAAAAAGGTCTATGACGGCGTCAAGCCACTCGGTCATGGCGGGTTACCCTCCTGTTGCCCTGGTCGCATACGGGCCTCCGGTGAGGCGCTAGGCCCGCTTTTTTCCGCTGCGGCCGCACACTTCCCGAAAGCCGGCGGCGACAAAGGGAATCATGTGGTCGTAGGCTGCTTCAAAGTCTGCTGAGAGGCACTTGCCCCCCGATAGCTTGTCGATGCGCCCGGTTTGCGCCAGAGTCAGGGTGAGTGCGCCAGACAGGTTGTGGTAGCACCAGTAGATGTCTTCATCGCGGGCACCGGGCAGGGCTTTGCGCAACGCGGCGATGAATGCGCTGACGAGGCCGTCGAACAGCTTGGACATCATCCGTGGACCCCAGTAGGGCGAGTTGTTGATATAGGCGATCAGTGCCAGATAGTTCTGCCAGCCCGGGTCTCCGGTTTCCTGGGCCAGTTCCAGCGGGCGCAGAAAGGCCTCGATAATCTGCTCGACAGTTGGCCCCGCTGCATCGGCTGATGCCTGGCAGGCCTCCAGGGCATCCAGTCGCGCGCTATTCAGGTGGGCGGCGCGGCGTTCGAAGACCGCATTGAACAGATCCAGCTTCTTGCCGAAGTGGTAGCTGGCGAGGGCGACGTCGACCCCGGCGTTGTTGGCGATCTGCCGCAGGGTGACGCCATCGTAGCCGCGCAGGGCGAACAGCTCCTCGGCGACATCCAGAATGCGCTCTCGTTTTGGTGCCTGCCGGGTCTTTGTCATGCCAGAAATACGCCCTCCGTGGCGGCGACAATAGCATAGTTTATTTTTCAACGCTTGTTGAAAAGCAGCATGGCTTTCGTCAGAATCGAGCGCCTGCCAATAACAATATGCGATGAGAATGCGACCATGACTCCTGATATGTTCAAGTACGCCATGTCCCTTGCCTACGTGATTCTGGTGTTCTGGCTCTCCTGGGTGGGTATGCGCAGAACGCGTGATATCCGTGGCTTTTCCATCGGCAACAAGGACATGAACCCCTACCTGATCGGCATCACCCTGGCGGCCTCCATCGCTTCGACGGCAACTTTTGTCATCAACCCGGGGTTTGTGTATAGCCACGGCTTGAGCGCTTACCTGCACTACGGGCTCGCCGGATCCCTGGGTATTCTCAGTGCCTTCCTGCTGCTGACGCGGGGGTTTCTGCGCCTCGGTGAAAGCAATAATGCGCTGACTATTCCGCAGTGGATCTTCTACCGCTACAACCACCGTGGCTTCAGTCTGTTCTTTGCGTTTATCAACCTGCTCTCGATTACCTTCGTGGTGCTTATCCTGGTGGGCTGCAGCCTGCTCTTGACCGGCCTGTTTCCGGTGGAGCAGAAAACGGCGCTGGTGCTCGTGCTGGTGTTCGTGTTTGCCTATGTGTTGATGGGGGGCACCTACGCGCACGCGTACACCAATACCCTGCAGGGCGTGATGATGCTGGCCATCACGGTGATTCTGGTGGCGCAGGGCTGGAAGTATCTCGGTGCTGACCCAATGGCCGCGCTGCGCGCTGTCGAAAATGGTTACGCCGATGCGTTCAACGCGGGCAGTGACCTCTATTCGGATTTCTTTTCGGTGTTTGTCAGCGGGTTTGTGGTGACCTTCGCCCTGATGCTGCAACCCCATATTCTCACTAAGGTGCTCTATTTGCGCAGCGAGCGCGACATCGGCAAATTCATCGCCACCACGGTGGTGGTCGGCAGTGTCTTCACCCTGATGCTGATGATTGGCTTTTACGCGCGCCTGGCGGGCCTCGACATTCCTGAGCAGGACACGGTCGTGCGTGAATACCTCCTGTTCGAATTCGGTAGCTCGCCGTGGGGCGAGTATGTGCTCGTATTTATTTTCCTCACCCTGTTGGCGGCGGGCATGAGCACACTGGACGGCATCCTGGTGTCGCTGTCGGCGATGGTGGTGAACGATATCGTGCAGCCCCTGTACGGCGAGCGCTACAACGCACTTGCGCTCTCGCGTTGCGTACTGGTCGGGGTGGGCGTACTGGCCGTCGTGCTGGCCTGGAATCCGCCGCCGCTGATTGGCCTTTTTGCGCAAAAGGGCGTGTATGGGCTTGCGGCCGCGTCGCTGGTGCCGGTTCTCTTCGGTGTGCTGGTGCGCCGCCATATCCCGCTCTGGGTGGTGGTGGGTGCGGCGCTGATCGGTCTCCTCGGGCATCTGGCCCTGAACCTGTCGGGTGCCGTGCGCAACCCCGCCGTGTCCGCCAGTTACGCCATTCTGTTCTCACTCGGTTACGGGCTGCTGGGGCTGTGGTGGACCCGTGTGCCCGCGAACGATGCGCTTCCCGGCAAGAGCTGAGACCGGTGCGCTTGACATTTCAACAGACGTTGAATATGTTTGGCGACGTAATTCAACAAGTGTTGAGGCGGCTTTCAGGGTCGGCTTAAGATAAACGATAAAATAACGATCAAGGTGGATATCATGAAAGCATTTGCTCCGCGCTCCGCTATCGCGCTCGCCGTTTCCCTGGCTTCCGCACTGCCCTTCTCGACCGCCCAGGCCCAGGACGGCCCGGCGCTGGCGCTGGAAGAGGTGGTTGTGACTGCCCGTCGGCGGGCGGAAAACCTGCAGGATGTACCGATTGCGGTTACCGCGCTGTCGGGTGATGCGTTGCGCCTGCGCGGTGCCTCCGACATCAGCGAGCTGGCGCAGATCATTCCCAGCGTTACACTGGAGCCATCACGCGCCACCAGCACGACACTGACGGCTTTTATCCGCGGCGTTGGCCAGCAGGATCCCTTGGCGGGCTTCGAGCAGGGCGTGGCGCTGTACTTGGACGATGTCTACATCGCCCGGCCCCAGGGTGCCCTGCTGGACATTTACGATGTTGAACGGGTGGAAGTACTGCGCGGGCCACAGGGCACGCTGTATGGTCGCAACGCCGTGGGCGGTGCCATCAAGTATGTCACGCGGCGTCTGAGCGATGAAACCGATGTGCGTCTGAAGGCCTCCTACGGCAGCTACGGTCAGCTCGATCTGGTGGGTACGGCATCGGCACCCGTCACGGATACCTTCCGTGTGGGGGCAACGGTGGCCTCACTGACCCGCGACGGTTACGGTGAGAACCTGACCACGGGTGACGAGCACTACGACAAGGATCTTTTTGCCTGGCGCGCCAGCGCGGAGTGGCTGCCCAGTGAAAACTGGCTGGTGCGCGTGGCCTACGACAAGCTGAATGACAAGACCAACCCGGTCGCCGGCTACCGCCCCTTCCCCGGTGCTGTGAGTGGCGTGCCGGTGCTGTCTGATCGTTACGACACGACCGCCGGTGCGCAGGATTCCGTCGCCACCGCGGGCATCAACGGCAACAATGAAATCGACGCCGAGGGCGCCATGCTGTCGGTGGACTGGAACGTCAGCGACACCACCACGCTGCGCTCAATCAGTGCCTGGCGCGAGGACTACACTGAGTCCGTGATTGATTTCGACGGTCTCGAGGTCATCGATTTTGACGCGCCGGTGATCTACGACAACGAACAGTTCAGTCAGGAATTCCAGTTGCTCTACAACGCCGAGCGCTGGAACGCGGTGGCGGGCTTCTATTACCTTGATGCCACGGCCGCCAACGATTTTGACGTGGTGCTCGGGCAGATCGGCCCGGTTACCGCGTACACGGGTGGCACGGTGGATACCGAAGCCTGGTCCGTGTTCGCCGACGTGACCTACCGCCTGAACGATGCGTTTTCGCTGTCGATCGGCGGCCGCTACACCGAAGACACGCGCACGGCGGACATTTTCCGCGGCACCTACCTGGGCTTCGGCTCACCATTCTTCGACAACGACAGTGCACTGCTGCTCGCCACCACCAGCGACTACGAAGCGGAAAAAACCTACACCGACTTTTCGCCGCGGGTGAACCTGAGCTACACCGTCAACGATGACGTCACCGTGTATGCGAGCTACAGCCAGGGCTGGAAGGCGGGTAGCTTCGACCCGCGCGGTGCCAACTTCGCCAGCCCTGAAGTGGAGCGCGGCTTCGATCCCGAAACGCTCGATTCCTGGGAGCTGGGCCTCAAGAGCACCTGGCTGGACGGGCGCGCGCTGACCAATATCGCGGTGTTCTACAGCGACTATCAGGATATGCAGATCCCGGGTTCTGTGGGTGTAGACAGCGATGGTGACGGCATCAACGATGGCTTCGTCGGCACGGTGACCAATGCCGGCCAGGCGGAAATCTCTGGCATCGAAGTGGAAGGCAACGTGCTGCTGACTGAGCATTTCAGCGTGCAGCTGGCGATGAGCCTGCTTGATGCGGAAATCAAGGAGTGGCTGCTCAACGGGGTCAACGTGGCGGATCAGCGCGCGGTGCAGAACACGCCCGAGGAAATGCTCTATCTCGGGCTCACCTACACAACGGATTTCGCGGCCGGTGACCTCACCGCCAAGCTGAACTGGTCCTATAAAGGTGATATTACCCAGTTCGAAGCGCCCGTACCGGTGATCGACCAGGAAGCCTACGATGTGATCAACGCCAGCCTGGTCTGGATGAGCAGTGACGAACAGTGGCTGGTGGGGCTGCACGGCAAGAACCTCGGCGACGAGGAGATCAAGACGGCGGGCTATTGTTTTGGCGAGGGTGGTTGTCCCTCGACGCTGGGCATCGAAAACAACACCACGGTGTTCTACGCCCCGCCCCGTACGCTGACGGCCACAGTGGAATATCGATTCTGAGGCCTGCCTGTTGCCCCGGCCTCCGGTCGGGGTGTTTGTCAGCACACGAAAGGTAAAAGCTGTGACTGGATTCGAGGCACCGGTGCCCTTGTTGCCGGAAATTCTTGCGCTGCATGGTCGTTGGCGAGCACCCCGACCTGCGGTCATCTGCGGTGATACCACACTCGACTGGCGTGCATTTACGGCCGCCAACCACCGTTTCGCGCACGGCCTGCTGGCCCGTGGAGTCGCTCCGGGAGACCGGGTAGGTGTGGTCATGTGTAACGGCCTGCCTATGGTGCAGGCGCTGTTCGGCACCCTGGCAGCAGGCGCCGTGTCGGTGCCCATCAACCTGTCGGTGAGCGATGCGGCGCTGGTCGCCATGCTGGTGGATGCCGGCATCCGCGCGCTGGTGGTGTCGCCGGACCAGCAGGCGCGGTTGACGCCACTGCTGGCGCAGTTACCGGACACCCTCCAGCTCACCCTCACCAGCGGCCCTGGTGATACGCACTGGAGTGCGCTGGAGGCGCTCTGTGCGGGGCAGGCGGAGACGTTGCCCGAGGCGGCCCGCACGCTCGGTGCGGATGCTCCGTTGAACATCATCTACAGTTCCGGTACCACGGGGTTGCCGAAAGGCATTCTGCACAGTCACCGCACGCGGCGGGACTGGGCCTACGATCTTGCCATCGCCCTGCGTTACCACGGTGCCGCGCGTACTCTGCTGACCATTGGCCTGTACTCGAATATCTCCTGGGTTGCGATGCTTTGCACAGTGTTGGCCGGCGGTACCCTGGTGCTACACGAGCGATTCGACCCCGCGGCGTTCGTCGCCACTGCGGCGCGCGAGCGCATTACCCACACCGCCATGGTACCCATCCAGTTCCAGCGGGTGGTAGAACACCTGCAGGCCGAAGGTGGCGATGTCAGCAGCCTGCAGGCCATGATGAGTTGCGGCTCGCCGCTGCGTGAAGGGCTCAAGCGCGACATCTTCGCGCATTTTCCCTGCGGCATTATTGAGCTCTATGGCCTCACCGAAGGCATCATCACCACGCTGGAACCGGAAGATGCGGAAGGGCGCTGGGCATCGGTGGGGCGCCCGCTGATTGGCACGGACCTGCGTATTCTGGATGAGGATAGCCGGGAGTTACCCCACGGCGTGGCCGGGGAGATTGTCTCTCGCGGTCGTATCAGCATGCCGGGTTACTGGCGCCGTGACGATGCCAACGCAGAGGCGGAGTACATCGACGCCGCCGGACGTCAGTGGCTGCGTTCCGGGGATATCGGCTACGTGGACGAAGAGGGTTTTCTGTATATTGTCGACCGCAAGAAGGACATGATTCTGTCCGGCGGCCAGAATGTGTACCCTCAGGATATCGAAGCCGTCCTGGTGCAGCATGCGCAGGTGAGCGATGTGGCTGTTATCGGCATACCCAGTGCGCGCTGGGGTGAGTCCCCGCTCGCTCTGGTGGTTCCGGCATCCAATGCGACAACAGCAGAGGGTGAGCTGCTGGCCTGGGCCAATGCCCGCCTGGGTAAACAGCAGCGGCTTGCCGAGCTGAAGTTCGTCGATGCCCTGCCGCGCAACCCCAACGGCAAGATCCTGAAGCGGGAACTGCGGATGCAGTTCGGGGAGTAAGCACATGAGTGGATTTACTGACCTCTGGTATCGCAGCAGCGATGGCTTGAGGTTATACGCCCGCGATTACGCCGGGCCGGATGTCGATGCGCCGGTCGCCCTGTGCATGCACGGCCTGACGCGCAACTCCGCCGACTTTGCCGGCCTGGCGCCGCACCTGACGCAGCGCTATCGCGTACTGGTTGTCGACCAGCGCGGCCGCGGCCGCTCCGCCTGCGACCCGGAGCCCGCGCGCTACCAGCCCCTCACCTATGTCCAGGACATGTTTCGCCTGCTGGACGAGCAGGATGTACAACAGGCGGTGCTGGTCGGTACTTCGATGGGCGGGTTGATGGCGATGATGATGGCGGCGATGCAGCCGGCACGGGTCAGCGCCATTGTGCTCAATGATATCGGCCCAGAGGTTGACCCGGCGGGGCTGGCGCGTATCAAGGCGTATGTGGGGAAAGCTGAGCCGGTCGCCGACTGGGCGGCCGCTGTGGCGCAAACCCGCGCAATCAACGGCGATGCTTTTCCCACGTTCTCAGCCGAAGACTGGCTACGTTTCGCCCGGGCACTCTATCGGCCGCAGGCGCAAGGCGACGGCCTGGAGCTGGCCTACGACCCTGCCATTGCCACGCCGCTGGCTGCGGCTGAAGATGCCGCCGTCCCGCCGGATCTCTGGCCGCTATTCGACGCCATCGCAACGCTGCCGATACTGGTGTTGCGCGGCGCGCACTCTGACATTCTTTCCAGCGCGGGGCTGCGGGCCATGCAGCAGCGCAAGCCCGACCTGTCGGTGGCAGTCGTCAGTGATCGCGGCCACGCACCCACCCTGGATGAACTTGATGCCCGCGCCGCAATCGATGCCTTCCTGAAGCTGTCCGCCTGATCACGGTCATGGACAGCGTGCCTGCCGGGTGGCATCGTTGTCGCAAAGAATGAAGATGAAAGGTTGGGTATGCAGGCACTGGCGCATTGGCACGAGATCGTACGCAGTGGAAACCCGGGTGGGCTGGACGCCATTCTGGCCGAGGATTGCGTCTTCTGGTCTCCCGTGGTGCACCGTCCACAGGCAGGTCGTGATCTCACACGGCTTTACCTGACCGGCGCTCTCGCGGTATTTAATGACAGTTTCCACTACGTCAAGGAGGTTGTGGCAGCGCCTCATGCCGTACTCGAGTTCAGTTGTGAAATCGACGGCATTACGATCAATGGGGTCGATATCATCACCGTGGATGACGCAGGCCTGATCATCGAGTTCAAGGTCATGGTGCGCCCGCTCAAGGGCGTTAACCTGTTGCATGCGAAAATGGCGGCAATGCTGGAGCAATTATCGGTATGAGGAAGAGCGCGATGTGGGGCGAACAGGCGGCGAAATGTCTGGCAGCGCTTCTGCTCGCCGCTGTGCTCAGCGCCTGCGGGGAGAAGGCGGAGGATACGGCAATGGCGCAGCAGGCAGGCGTGATTGAGGGTACGGTCTTGTATCGGGAGCGCATGATGTTGCCGCCGAATGCTCAGCTCGACATTCAGCTCGAGGATGTGTCGCGGGCGGATGCGCCAGCCACGGTGTTGGCTACCGTGACACAGTCCACGGCGACGGCACCGCCGTGGCCGTTCCGCATCACCTACGATCCGGCAAGGCTGGATTCCCGGCACCGCTACGGATTGCGTGCCACAGTACGCCACAACGACCGCCTGTTATTCACCTCCAATACCTTTGTTGACGCCTTTGCAGAGCCGGCACCGGAAATTGTGCTGGTGCGGGTGCCTGGCAAGCCGGACCTGTAGCCGTAGCCGGCTTGCCAGTTGTGCAGTAAAGATGGCCTGCATCCGCAGCTGCGTTTATACTCGCGGCTCCCGTGGTATGTAATGTCATCATGTCGTCTCAGTTAACACTGACAGCAAGAGCCCGTCGCGCCGCCCGTCTGGTAGCGGTGCTAGCGCTGTTGTGCGTCAGTGGTTTGCAGGTTCTCGAGGCCAGTCACACCCACGGCTTGTCCGAGGCGCAGGCCGAGTGCCTGCTGTGCAAGTCGTCGGCCCCTGCAGCACTGTCTGAGGTGCCCGCGCTGGCGCTGTTCCTGCTGCTGTTGGCGTGCTTTATTGCCGGGCCACGTGCCGCGCAGGTCTCTCCGCGTTACCTCCCACTACAGGCCCGAGGCCCCCCGCGTTACTTCTGATTAAAGAACCCCATTGTCTTTTTCAGGAGTAGATCATGAAACGTTTCATGCCTATTGCGCTGGCTGTGGCCAGTGCAAACGCGGCGGCGCAGTCGCTGCCAATCGAACACGTGCTGGTGACGGCACCCTTGAGCAAGCAGGAAGCCGAAACCGCCTTGCCGGTGACCGTGTTGACGGGCGATGACTTGCGCCGCAGCGCGCGGTCGACGATTGGCGATACTCTCGGTGACATGCCCGGGTTGGCCAATGCATCTTTTGGCCCCGGTGTCGGCCAGCCCGTGATTCGTGGGCAGCAGGGACCGCGGGTGACCGTGTTGCAGAATGGCACCAGCAGTGCCGATGCCTCGGCTGTGAGTGCCGACCACGCGGTGTCTGTCGAGCCCCTGCTGGCGGACAGCATTGAGGTACTGCGGGGCCCCGCGACCCTGTTGTATGGCGCCGGCGCCATCGGCGGCGTCGTCAATGTGATCGACAACCGTGTGCCGCGCACCCGTATTGACGGCGTGGAAGGCGGTGTGGAGTTGCGCCATGACGGCGCCTCCGACATGGATACGTCGGTGCTGCGCCTCGACGGCGGCAGCGGCGATTTAGCCTTCCACCTGGACGCCTTGTACCGCGATTGGAACGATCTGAGCATTCCCGGCCTCGCGGCGCGAGAAGGCGATCACGACCATGAGGACGAACACGACGGCGAAGAGCACGGTGAGGAGGAGACAACCGACGGTTACGTTGGCAATACGGGCGGTCGCACACGCAATGTGACTGCCGGCGCCAGCTACCACTTCGACCGCGGCCTGGTTGGGCTCGCAGTGGCCCGGCTGGAGAACCGCTACGGTATTCCGGCCGGCGCCCACGAGCACCATGAGGACGAGCACGGCGAGGAGGATCACGAAGAGCACGAAGAGCACGAAGAGCATGAGGAAGAAGAGGGCGACATAACCCTGGACGTGGAGCAGACGCGGTACGATCTGGTGCTGGAGCTCGCGGAGCCGCTGCCCGGCTTTGAATCGCTGCGCGGCACGGTCACCTATACCGATTACCAGCATGTGGAAATCGAAGGCAATGGCGAAGTGGGCACGCTGTACAGCAATGAAACCTGGGAGACCCGGGTCGAGATGGTGCACGGCGAGATTGGTGGCCTGCGCGGTGCGCTGGGATTGCAGGCACGCAGTGGAGAGTTCAGCGCTCTCGGCGAAGAGGCCTTTATCCCGGTAACCGACAGCACCGACGTCGGCGTTTTTCTGGTGGAGGACTATCGCGCCGGTGACTGGTTGTTCGAGGCTGGCCTGCGCGTAGACCGGGATGAACGTGACCCCGCGGCGCAATCCTCCGGTGCGCGCGATTTCACCGCGTTCAGCGCTTCGGGTTCAGCGATATTCAATGCCTCCCCGGACTGGCAGTTGCGCCTGTTCCTCGCCCGTTCCGAGCGCGCGCCCTCCATTGAAGAGCTGTTCTCCAATGTCGATGGCACCGGGCCGGAGAACTGGGTTGCGCACGCGGCCACAGCTGCCATCGAGTTAGGCAACCCAGATCTCGATACGGAAGTATCGAATAATGTGGACCTCTCCCTGCACTGGCACAATGGCAACAAGGATCTCGAAGTCACCGTGTTCCACAACGACTTCAGCGACTACATTACCCTGATGAACACCGGTGCCGAAGTGGATGAACTGCCGGTGCTGGCTTACGTGCAGGATGATGCTAGGTTCTACGGTGTGGAAGTGAACGCACAGTTCGGTTTTGGGACCGTGGTCGGTGGCGAGGTGGAGTTGGCGCTGTTCGGCGACATGATTCGCGGCGAACTGGACAATGGTGATGATGTACCGCGTCTGCCGCCGCACCGCATTGGCGGCCGCCTGAGCTGGTCGACGGATGTGCTGGAGGTGTGGACACGGGTGCAGGACGCCGCCAGCCAGAATCGCCCCGGTGCCAATGAGGAAGCCACGGCAGGCTACACCCGCTGGGATCTGGGTGCTGACTACCGGCTGGCACTGGGTGACTCCGAGCTGACGCTGTTCCTGACAGCGCGCAATCTGGGTGACGAGGAAATCCGCCTGAGCACCTCGTTCCTGCGCGATGTGTCGCCTGAGGCCGGTCGCTCGGTGGAAGCGGGTGTGCGTTACCGCTTCTAAGCGCCCTCCCATCCATAGAGGCACAGGGCCTCGGCCTCGGGTGTGAGCTGAATCATCGACTCATACGCGAAGCCGAGGTGATCCAGCAGGCTGCGCGAGGCGCGGTTCGCCGGCGTGACAATGGCCACCAGGCGCTTCAGGCCCAGGGGCCCCCTGGCGTAGTCCAGCACCGCCTGTGCCGCTTCCAGCGCCAGTCCGCGGCCACGGGCTGCGGGTAGAAATCCGTAGCCGATATCCACATCGCTGAGCGTGGGGCGTTGCACCAGGCCGCAGATCCCCAGCGGTTCGCCTCCCTCACGCGGCCTTACCGCCCACAGTCCGAAGCCGTTCTCCCGGTAGCTCGCCAGCGGGCCGTCTCGCAGGTACTGGCGTGCCTGATCCAGCGTGCGCACACCGCGATCGGCTATGTGCTCGATGAAATCGGGATCGTTCAGCAATGCCAGCATGAACGGCGCATCGTCCTCAGTGAGGGGGTCGATCAGTAGGCGTGGGGTTTGCAGCATTGCGTGGTCATCCGTGGAGGGCAGATACGACAAGGGTACTACAGCGCCCTTGTTGACACTGCCTCGACAGTGAAATCACTGCGTGGTGCTGGTAAAGTGCGGAGTCTTTCGGCGCGGCAGGGCAGAGCATGGCACAGCGGATCATTGTCGGCATCAGCGGCGCCTCGGGGATCGTCTACGGCGTGCGTGCACTGGAATTGTTGCGCGACTGCGGGGTGGAGACCCATCTGGTCATCACCAAGTCAGCGGAGCTCACCCTGCATCACGAGTTGGACATGCCGCTCGATGCGCTCAAGGCGCTGGCGACCGAGGTACACCCAATACGCAATGTCGGCGCATCCATCGCCAGCGGCTCCTTTCGCACGGCGGGTATGCTGGTTGCGCCCTGCTCGGTGCGGACCATGGCAGAAATTGCTACCGGTGTGACGTCCAGCCTGCTCACCCGGGCGGCGGATGTGGTGCTCAAGGAGCGCCGGCGGCTGGTGCTGATGGTACGCGAAACGCCTTTGCACACAGGGCATTTACGCACGCTGACCCAACTCTCGGAGATGGGTGCGGTGATCGCGCCACCCGTGCCCGCGTTCTACGCCCAGCCGGAATCCCTTGATGCCATGGTTACCCAGACCGTGGGCCGGCTGCTGGATCTGTTTGCTATTGATTCAGGACAGGTCAGGCGCTGGCAGGGCGGGTGAGGGCCGTGCGTGCCTCCGTTGTGTCCCGGGTAAAGGCGGCCTGATGCCGATTCTGTTTGGTGTGGTACTGCTGGACCTGATCGGCTTCGGTATCGTCATCCCCATCCTGCCGTTTCTATCGCCACAGCTCGGCGCATCGAAAATCGACATTGCCCTGATCATTGTCAGCTATGCCGTGTGCGCCGGTATCTCCGGCCCCTTCTGGGGGCGCCTCTCGGACCGTCGCGGGCGCAAGCCGGTGATCATGATCTGCCTCGCCGGGGCGGCCGTCTCCTACGTCATGCTGGCGCTGGCAACCGAGCTCTGGATGATTTTTGCTGCGCGTGCCTTCGCCGGCATCATGGCGGGCAACCTGGGCGTTGCCTCGGCCATGATGAGCGACATTACAACACCCGAAAAACGGGCGAAAGGCATGGGGCTGATTGGTGCCGCGTTTGGCCTGGGGCTGGTGCTCGGGCCACTGCTCGGCGGGCTGCTGGCGGGCGACAGCGGCAGCTTCATGCTGCCTTGCCTGGTGGCCGGCTGTATGTCGATGCTGGCCATTGTGGCGGCGGGGCTTTTTTTGCCGGAGTCGGTGACGGCCCAGCACCGCGCCGCCCACCGTCAGGCGCATCGCGATGGTTCGCGCCAGTCCACGCTGGCCATGCTGCGTGCCACCGGCAATCGCCTGCTGGTGCTGCAGTACGTGCTGCACGCTGCCTCCATCAGCTCGGTGACCTATCTGGTGCCCCTGTGGCTGGGAGACGTGCTGGGCTGGGGCGCACGCCAGGTGGGGTTGGTGTTTGGCGTGCAGGGGGCGATCATGGTGTTGCTGCAGGGCGGCCTGCTCGGTGCGCTGGTGCGCTGGCTGGGTGAGTGGCGCCTGTTGCGCCTGTCGGTTGCGGCCTTCATGGCCGGCCTGTGCCTGGCCGTGGTGGCGGCTGACATGCCACTGATGCTTGCCGCGGTGTACATTGCCATGTCCGGCTCTACGCTGTGCATGCCGTTGTTGAATACCATCACCAGCCACCGTACCCCCGCGGACCTGCGCGGCCAGATGCTTGGCACCACAGCTTCAGCCGCCTCCTGGGGCCGGGTTTTCGGTCCTTTGCTGGCGGGCGCCAATCTCTCGCTATTCGGCTATACCGGTGCCTGGTTGGGCTGTATCGTTGTGGTCAGTGTTTACCTGGCCTGGGCGCTGGGGCCGCACCCGGCGTCGGCCGCGTCACAGGATTCATCACTGGAGGAGAGCCCCCCGCATGACTACCCAACTGTTTGACCTGAGCGGGCGCATTGCCCTGGTGAGCGGCGCCAGCCGCGGTATTGGCGAGGCAATCGCCCGCCTGCTGGCGGAGCAGGGAGCGCACGTTATCGTCTCCAGCCGCAAGCTGGAGGGTTGCCAGCCGGTGGCAGATTCGATCTGCGCCGCTGGTGGCAGCGCCGAAGCCCACGCCTGTAACGTCGGGAGTATGGATGACATCCAGGCCCTGTTCGCGCATATCCGCACGGCGCACGGACGACTCGATATCTGCATCAACAATGGTGCCACCAATCCGTATTTTGGCCATGTGCTGGACACGGACCTGGGTGCTTTCCAGAAAACGGTCGACGTGAATATTCGCGGTTACTTTTTCATGTCTATCGAAGCGGGCAAGTTGATGCGCGAGCAGGGCAAGGGTGCCATCGTCAACACCGCCTCGGTCAATGCCCTGCAGCCGGGGCCAATGCAGGGGATTTACTCGATTACCAAGGCGGCGGTGGTCAATATGACACAGGTGTTCGCCAAAGAGTGTGGCCCCCTGGGCATCCGCTGCAACGCCTTGTTGCCCGGTTTGACGAAAACGAAGTTCGCCGGCGCCCTGTTCAGTAACGACGATATCTACCAGGCGGCGATCGAGAACATACCCCTGCAGCGTCACGCGGAGCCGGAGGAGATGGCCGGTGCGGTGCTGTATCTGGTGTCGGACGCCGCCAGCTACACCAACGGCGAGTGCATCGTCGTGGACGGCGGGCTGACTATCTAGCCCGCCTCAGGCACTGCGCAGGTAGGTGAAACCGCCTTCCTTGATGTACAACTCGCAGTAGTCGTCACTGATCGGGTTGACCGTGCCACCTGCAGGGATGCGCAGCCAGCAGTGCGTGCTGTAATGCCCGTGTTCATCGGCGAAGCTGCCGCGCAACACCAGAATCTCCGCGCCCTGGGGGAAGTTGATCTGGCCGATCGCAGACGGCTCGTCCCAGCTCTCCAGGCGCATGAAGTCGGTGTAGGGTTCCTGGGCGTAGAGTTTCTTCCAGCTGGTGTTCTTGCGTATCGACGGCTGCCAGGGCTTGTTGTGGGTCGCGATGGCAACGTGTTCCCGGTCGGGCCCTGGATACTGCCGCAGTTTCACGAACAGCAGGCAGCCCTCGTGTGAAAAGGGTGCGTGCTTGAACCCTTCCGGGTTCAGCAGGTAGCTGCCGGCGGGCCAGTCGCCGTGTTCATCGGAGAAAACGCCCTCGAGCACCAGAATCTCCTCGCCCAGGGGATGGTCATGAGCGGGGAAGGTGGCCCGTGGCTCATAGCGCACCAGCGAGGTCACCTGCCCCGATTCCGACTGCCCCACGCGGTGCAGGCGTTTGCGCAGCACGTGGCCGCCGGGACTGGGTGTCCAGTCCATGGTTTGCGGGTCCACTACGGTGCGCAGGGAGAGGTCGCCGTTGAGGGCAACGCGGTTGTCGGCCATGTTGATACCTGTGAGAAAGTGAGGGATGTGCGCCGGCAGGATTTGGACTGCATCGGAAGGGCGTTGTTCCTGTATGGATTATCATAGTCGGATTGGCGGCGGACACAAACTCTGTTTATGGCGGCTTTGAATGTCTGCTGTGCTGTTTTCTGTCATGGCCTTTGCGGTATGCTCGGCGCATGGAGAAAAAGGTATTCGTGACACATGAGCTGCCCGGCGAGGTTATTCACCAGCTGTCGGGGCTCTGCGAGGTCAACGTCTGGGTGGGGCCGGGCTTGCTGCCGGCGGAAGGGCTGCGCGAGGAGCTGGCGGGTTGTGAGGGTGTGATATGCCTGCTCACCGATCACATGGATCACGCGCTGATCGAGTCGCTCCCGGATCTGCGGTTTGTTTCCTCGATGTCAGTGGGGGTGGACCATGTTGACGTGGCGGCGCTGACGGCGCGAGGCATACCGCTCGGTCATACGCCGGGCGTGCTGGTAGAGACCACTGCAGACACCGCCTTTGCCCTGCTGCTGGCTGCGGCGCGACGTGTGTCGGAAGCCGACCGCTTTGTCCGTCAGGGTGAGTGGCGCCGCGAGAATCGCTGGTCGCCGGATTTTTTCACCGGCAAGGACGTTGCCGGGGCTACCCTGGGGCTGATTGGCCTCGGCGCAATCGCCCAGGCGGTCGCCCGCCGCGCACAGGCCTTTGGCATGCGTGTGGTGGCCTGGAATCGCACAGCGCGTGACGTTCCCGGCGTCAGCAACCTGCCCCTGGAAGCGGTGTTGGCAGAGAGCGATTTTCTCTCGGTCCACCTGGCGCTGACCGCGGAGACCCGCGGACTACTCAGCGCCGCGCGCATCGGCAGCATGAAACCCGGTGCCGTGCTGGTCAACACCTCCCGCGGGGGCATAGTCGATGAGGGCGCGCTGGCTGTTGCGCTGTCCAGCGGGCGCCTGTACGCGGCGGGCATCGACGTATTCGCTGAAGAGCCGGTGCCGGTCGACAATCCCCTGCTGTCTTTGCCCAATGTGGTGCTGACACCGCACATTGGCAGCGCGACGGCCCACACCCGGGCGCGCATGGCGGATATTGCCGCGAACAACGCCATCGCGGCGCTGCAGGGAAAACCCATGCCCCATTGTGTGAACCCCGAGGTGTACGCGCGCTGACTGGTGCTGGGTTATTTGCGTACTGAACTGCGGTAGGCCCGCGGTGAGAGGCCCACGGTCTGTTTGAACAGGCGTGAAAAATACAGCGCGTCCTCGTAGCCCACAGCGGCAGCAATGGCCTTTACACGCATTTCCGTGCTGTCCAGTAGCTGGCAGGCATATTCGATTTTCATGTGCAGGAAATGCTTGATCGGGGAGTACCCGGTCAGGGCCTTGTAGCGGCTGGCAAAATGGTATTTCGACAGGTGAGCGATGCTGGCCAGTTCCTCCAGCTCCAGGCTGGTGTGGATACTCTCGTGCATGGTCTGCTGGATGGCCTCGAGGTCCAGTCCGGCGGGGTGGCTGGCGCGCTGGCGCGCTGCCTCGAGTACGATCTGGGTAAACAGGTGGCGACACTGGTTGGCGGCATTGACGAACGCCGAGCTGCTGTAACCGGTGCGATTGACCGCCAGCAGGTTGTGGAAAGCGGCGATCAGGCTGGGCGCGATGCCCGCCTTGATCACGGGATGCCCCTCGCGATAGCCGAGGTATTCCATGAACAATCCGCTGCTGATGCCCTGAAAGTGTATCCAGTAGATGCTCCAGGGGTGGTCGCGGCTGGCGCTGTAACTGTGTGCCAGGCCCTGAGGTAGAAGAATCAGGTCTCCTGCACCAATCGTGTGGCGCTGGTCCCCCAGGCGCAAGCTGCCGTTGCCGTCCACACAGTAGAGCAGCAGGTTGTCGTCGTGACGCAGGCGGCGCATGCGGTGGCCCCGAGCGTGCGGGTAGTAGCCCATGGCCGTGGGGTAGCAGTCGCGCGTCAGCGGGTGCCGGTGAAGCTTTTCCAACATGAAGGCGGGGGTGAGAAAACGCACCCCCTCCGAGGGCAGAGGCCACTTGGAGGTGCTGCTCATGGGCCGCCGTTGAGGCGTTGTGTATCCAGTGTGCGCAGCCGGTCGAAGTCGTAGGCGCTTATGCTGAAAAACCGGTCAAAGCGGGCGTCGCGCACGAAATGCTGGTCGCCCAGGGCGTAAAACGCCAGTTCGCGGCCCGCTTCCGGTTGTTGTGCAACCAGGGTGAAGTCGGGTGGTCGGGCGACAAGCTGCGGGCGCTCGCGCTCACCGGCAACGCCATCGACCTGCAGGTTGGCCAGCCCCGACAGCAGCGCTTCCAGTTCGCGCGGCTCGGGTTGCGCCCCTGTTGCCGTCTCCCAGTCAGTGCCCCGGCGTATCAGCTCGAACCCCGCGCCGGTAATTCGCTGCGGGGCAGGCACTTGCAGCAGGGTGGCGTCCAGCCAGCCTGCGGCCGAGGCCGGCGCATCAAAACTGCTGAACGGCAGGCTGTAAATGGCATCGTCGGCACTGCGTCGGGCATGAACCTGCCGGTACGCCGGCGCTGTACCGAGAAACACGGTGCTCTCTGCGTTGTTTACGGTGGTCATATGGATACGGCGCTGAAAGCGGTAATCCGCCACCTCGAAACGCTGCCGGGCGGGCACAGTCGTGGCCACGGGAAAGCCGTGACGCGCCGCGGTCAGTGCAACCAGCAGTTTCTCGACGCGGGCTGTATCAGCAGGCAGGCCGTCCAGCGCCGGCAGCTGCCAGCTTCCGCCCTCGCGACGTAACGTCACCTGCATACCCCCAGCGTCGCCGATGGCTATCGTCGCGATCTGCTCTGGTTTGAAGGCGACCAGAGCCGCTCCCATCTGTTCTGGCGCAGACGTTTCCTGCGGCCAATAGACGGCGGCGGTAATGGCGCACTGAATCAGCAGAATCAACGCCAGCGTGCGGATCACAGCCCCAGCCTCCGCCGGTAGGCGCGGCGTCGCAGCAGGGTGCGCAGCCGGTGCACAGCGGCCAGCGCCAGCAACCACGCCACAGCGCAGGCGTAATTCAGGTATTCGATCCACTGCTGCGCCTCGCGGCTCATCGGAGGCAGTGTGCGGTTGAAGTGTGCCCGGTTGCGGATCGCCAGCAGTGATGCATCCTGCAGCGACCACTCCAGGGTGTTCATGAACAGCGCCAGCGGGCTCAGGTACTGGGTGCCCGCCGCCGCGACCATCGCATTGAGCATTTGGTCATCCATGAAATCGTTGGAACTGAACACCACCAGGCGCGCTGACTCCGCCGATTGCTTGATCAGGCCCCTGGCCGCGGGTTCCTTGTCCGTCTCCAGCGGCGGTGCCCCCCGCGCAGCAAAGGCGGAAGTGAAGCGGCCCTCCAGCACGGCGCCGAGAACGAAGCTGTCGCGCACGCCCTCCACGGGGAACTGTGGGCCGCCCTGGTCGTCCTGTTGCGGCAGTATGTCGCGGTTGGCAGAGGCCCAGGCCTGCCCGGTGCTGCGCAACAGGGTGGTGTTGCGCAGGCCCGCTACCGGTTGTACCTCCATCGGCACAGCCCAGCCGAAGGTCAGCTGCGGCAAATTGGCGGTAATCGGGTGCCCAGGGTTCAGGGCGGGCGGCCTGATGTCGAGAAAGTACGGGTAGTCGATCATCTGTACATCGCGAAACTCGTAGTCGCCAACCCGGCGCAGCACGGGTGCGGGGAATGGCGCATTCTGCTCATCCAGCACCAGCCTGGGCGCGAGGTGTATGCCGTGTGTCGCCAGCCAGCTGTCCAGCCCGCTCGGGTAGTCCAACAAGCGCATGTCACCGTTGCTGAGCTCGACACTGAACGGCGAGGTCGCCAGCACTACGGTGCCGCCGCGCATCAGGAACTGGTCGATGGCGAACAGGCTGGCAGTATCCAGCTCCAGCGGCGCGACCACTGCGAGTATGTCTGCATCGGGGTCGACACTGCCATCACTGAGCTGTTCGGCACGAATGCTGTAGTCCCGCGTGATGGCCTGTTCCAGATTGGCAAAGGTGGGTGCACCGAGGTGAAAGCGCGCCATCTGCTCGTTCAGTTCCGGCGCGGCCAGCGCGACTGTTCGGGTCAGGCCGCCGGCGAAGCGGCGCAGTCCCGCCTCCAGTACGGTACCAAAGTCATCCGCCTCGAAGGCATCGGTGGGTAGCTGCACCACCTGCCGCTCATCTTCCAGGGTCAGGTAGAACCAGAAGCGCTGCTCGTCTCCCAGCCCGGCAATCATGGGCTGGAACCCCCAGGTGTCGGCGAGGTGCCGTGCCAATGCACCGTCGTTTGCCTCGGGCTCCTCGAAGCGATAGCTGAACTTGCCCGCGGATTTTTCCACCTGTGCATCGAGCTGCACCTGAATGGCATCGCGATAGTGGCGCAGTCGCTCGGGCAGCAGCGCATGGGGTGAGACATAGGCAACCAGCTCGATTGGCTGGTTGATAGTGCGGAACAGGTCGTCGCCGAGCTGGTAATTCTGCAGCACATCACGAATGGCCCGGGTCAGGTCAAACTCGGGATTGCGCAGGCGGACCTCGGCTTCGGTATTGCCCGCCGTGCGCACATCGATGAGGTCGGTAAACCCGAGGGTGGTGAACTCGTCGCCGTATTGCACCAGCACGTGAAACCAGGCATTGACCAGGGTCGACTGATAGCGGTCTGCCACCTGCAGCGGGGTGGCGCTCATCTCGTAGCGATCCCGGGCCTCGCGCTCCAGTTCGGGCTGTCTGGCCGGGTCGATGAACTCCACGCGCACCCCACCGTCACTGGCGCTGGCGTACTCCTCCATCAGGTCGCGCAGCTGCGGTACCAGCGGTGCCAGCAGAGGGTGCGTGCGTTCACTGAAATAGCCACGTATCAACAGGGGTTCGTCCAATCGCGCAAGAAGCTCCTTGGTGGTGCTGGAAAGTGAGTACAGCTTGCCTTCGGTGACATCCAGGCGCAGGCCAGACAGCGGCTGCAGCCACACATTGGCCAGCAGGAGGTTGATCAGGAGCAGAACCATGGCAGCCGCGGCACGGCGCTGTTTCGGGCTGCGTGCATCCGGGGCGCGGCGCTCGCGCTCCAGACTGAAGGCGTTGAGGGCGAGAAAGCCGATGACAAGGCTCAGGCCCCAGGCCAGGTCGCGCACGTCGAGCACGCCGCGGGTGACATTGTCGAAGCGCGCACCACTGCCCAGCAGGCGCAGCCACTGGGCAGCGCTGTCGGTGGCGAGGCCGGTGAGGGTGCTGCTGCCAATCAGGTACAGCAGGCCGCACACCAGGCTGCTGCCAATCAGGCTGACGATGGGATTATCGGTGCGCGCCGACACAAACAGCCCGATACTGATATACACCGCGCCCAGCAGAAGCGAGGCCAGATACCCGGCGACCACCGGCCCCCAGTCCAGGTCGGCCATCAGCGCCGCGCTGACTGGCAGAGGCAGGGTGGCCAGTAGCGCCAGCAGCAGCAGGCCGCTACAGGCAAAAAACTTGCCCAGCACGAATCGCCAGATACCCACGGGCTGCACCAGCACATGCTCCAGTGTGCCGGTGCGGCGTTCCTCGCTCCACATGCGCATGGTCAGTGCCGCGCTGAGTGGAATCAGCAGCAGCGGCATCCAGTCAAACAGCGGGCGCACATCGGCGATATTGCGGGCAAACCAGGATTCCACCCAGAAGAAGATAAACAGGGTGAGTCCGGCAAACGCGGCGAGAAACAGCCAGGCCACCGGCGAACCGAAGAACAGCCGCACTTCCTTCTGCGCAACGCGACGGATAACGCTGTTTGTCGTCACGGTCCCGGCTTCCCCGACGTTGCTTCCCGGAAAATGCTGTCGAGATCGCGCAGCTGTGGCTGCAGCTGAAACAGGCTGGCACCCGCTCGCACCACACATTGCGCGATGTTGTTTGCCGCGGTGTCCGGGTCTGCATTCTCGCGCAGCGTGAGCACCCAGCTTTCACCCTCGGCGATGTCTGCGCGTGGATGTACCGCGGCAATTTGCGGCAGTCGGCGCAGCCAGCGCTCCAGTTCGGGCTCTTCGGTGCCCGCGCGCAGCACCAGCGTGCGGCTCTCGCGCAGGGTGGCGAGGGGCGCATCCAGTACCAGGCGCCCGGCGGCCATGACCAGCACCCGGTCGCACACCGCCTCAACCTCCTGCATGATGTGGGTGGACAGTATCACGGTGGCGCGTCGCGCCAGACGCCGCAGCAAGTCGCGCATTTGCGCCGTTTGCCCGGGGTCCAGACCGTTGGTGGGCTCGTCGAGTATCAGCAGCTGTGGTTGCCCGAGGATGGCCTGGGCCACACCCACGCGCTGACGCAGGCCACGGGAGAGCTGGCTGATCGGGTCCAACGCGCGTTCCCCGAGTGACGTGGCGGCAATGGCCTCCTGCAGCGCGAGCGGGCGCTCCCGCCGTGGAATACGTTTCAGGGTTGCGACGTAGTCGAGGTAGTCCGCTACCAGCATTTCCGGATAAACGGGCAGGTGCTCCGGCAGGTAGCCCAGGGTTGCCTGCACCTGGTGGGCATTGCTTGCCATATTGATGCCGGCAATCGTGACAGTGCCGGCAGACGGTTCCAGGTAGCCGCTGAGCATGCGCATGATGGTGGTCTTGCCGGCGCCGTTGTGGCCCAGTAGTCCAACGACTTCGTTGGTGCCTATCGCAAACGAAACGTTGTCCACGGCCTGCGTGCTGCCGTAACGGCGGGACAACGATTCGACGGCGATCATGCGGGAACCGTTGGCTCGCTCAGTCTTCGTGCCAGGGCTCGCGCATGGTGACGAACTCTTCGGCGGCGGTGGGGTGAATGCCAATCGTGGTGTCGAACAGGGCCTTGGTCGCACCGGCGCGCAGGGCGATGGCCATCCCCTGCACAATTTCCCCGGCATCGGGTCCCATCATGTGCAACCCCACTACGCGGTCGCTGGCCTTGTCGACGATGAGCTTCATGAAGGTGTGTTCGTCGCGGCCGCTGATGGTGTGTTTCATCGGGCGGAATGTGGCCTTGAACAGGCGAATATGACCGAATTTGGCGCGTGCCTGTTCTTCAGTGAAACCGACAGTGCCGATGTTGGGCTGGCAGAACACGGCGGTGGGAATGAAGTCGTAGTCGACCTGTTGGCCCGCTTCGCCGAACTGGCGGCGTGCGAACGCCATGCTTTCCGCCAGTGCGACCGGTGTAAGTTCCATGCCGCCGGTTACATCACCCAGGGCGAATATGCCGGGCTCATCGGTCTGGAAGTGCTCGTCCACGGCGATGGTGCCGAACTCAGTCAGCTTGACGCCGACCTGTTCCAGACCCAGGCCATCCAGGTGCGGTTTGCGCCCGGTCGCGTAAAGCACGGCATCGGCGGTGAGTCGCGTGCCGTCCGTGAGTTCCAGTTCCAGGCCATCCGCGCCGCGGGTAATGGACTCCACATTGACTTCAAAGCGCAGGTCGACGCCGGTCTTGGCAATTTCCCGCGCCGCGTGGGCGCGAATGTCTGCATCGAATCCACGCAGGAACAGTGGGCCGCGATACAGCTGCGTGACGCGGGAACCCAGTCCGTTGAAGATACCGGCAAACTCCACGGCGATATAGCCGCCGCCGACGATTACCAGACGCTCGGGGAAGTGCTCCAGATCGAACACTTCATTCGAGGTAATGGCCAGCTCGCTGCCCGGAAACTCTGGAATATGCGGCCAGCCGCCGGTGGCGATGAGAATCTTGCCGGCGCTGTACTCGCGCTCGCCAACAGCCACCGTGTTGGCATTCACAATGCGCGCCCGACCGTCGATGACGTCGGCACTGGCCCCTTTGAGCATCTTGCGGTAGATCGCGTTCAGTCGGGAGATTTCGGTCTTCTTGTTGTCGCGCAGCGTCGCCCAGTCGAAGGCAGGCTTGCTGCTGTCCCAACCGAACCCCTGTGCGTCTTCAAAGGCCTTGCCGAACTCGGAGGCATAGACGTAGAGCTTCTTCGGTACGCAGCCTACGTTGACGCAGGTGCCGCCCATGTAGCGGTCCTCGGCGATCGCCACACGCGCGCCGAAACTTGCCGCGATGCGCGCCGCGCGCACGCCGCCGGACCCCGCGCCGATAACAAAAAGGTCGTAGTCTTTCTCGCTCACAGTTTTCTCTCCCGGTTAGAGCGGCCAGTTTATCAGCCCTTGAGCAGACAGATAAGGGAAAGCAAATCCTGTATTATAGCCGGGGCTCTTCGAATTCAAGGAAATGGGGAACATGAAGCGGATTATTTACTCTTTGCGCCCGGCCGTGGTCGCCGTAGCGCTCGCTGCCGGTGCGCTCGCTGGCAGCGCAATTGCGGCTGACGAAATCGTCCTGAAGAACGGTTCACGCATCCTGGGCACCGTGACCGGCGTGCGCGACGGCGTGGTGACGGTAGACACCGAATTTGCCGGTACGCTCAAGGTGAAGCAGGATCAGGTTGAGAGCTTGAGTAGTGGTGAGCCGATTGTGCTCAAGCTCGCCGACGGTACAGTTGTTGAAGAGTCCTCGTTGCGCGTCGAGGGGGAAACACTGCTGCTGGCGGCTGACAGCGCGCCGGTCGCTACATACCCGCTGGCCGAGCTCGCAATCACCAATCCGCAGCCCTGGGAGCTTGGCCAGGGCTATCGCTGGACGGGCCAGGTCAGCCTCGCACTGGAGATGCAGCGTGGCAACACCGATACCGACGAGCTGGACTACGGTATTGAGAGCATCTGGCGCAGCCTGGAGGATCGCTACACCCTGCGCTTTGACGGCGAAGATGACGAAGCGAATGGCATCAAGAACGCAGAGAACTGGACGGCCCTGGGCAAGTACGACCGGTTTCTTGAGGGCCCGCTTTACTGGGGCGTGAACGCGTCTGCTGAGCACGACAAGTTCTCTGATCTTGACCTGCGCTACTACGTGGGTCCCTACATTGGCCGCCAGTTTCACGAAAGGCCGTTGCTGACACTCTCTGCTGAAGTGGGTGGTGTGTATGTCGATGAGGACTACATCGTTGCTGAAGACCAGGATTACCTGGGTATGAACTGGTCGGTGGATGCCACCAGCAACTACATCAGTGAGGATTCCCAGCTGTATCTGAAGCACACCGGCATCTGGAATCTCGATCAGACCGAAGATATTATTCTGAATCTGACCCTGGGCCTGTCATTCCCGCTGCTGTTCAACATCGACGGGGCGGCCGAAATCCTGCTCGAGTACGACTCCGGCTTGCCTCCCGAGGTGGAGAGCGTGGACCAGACCTACCGTTTCCGCGTGGGGTACAGCTGGTAGATCAGCCGGGCTGGCTGCGGCGCACGGCTGCCGCCAGCTGTTCCAGCAGGGGTACGGTGTGCTCCAGTGCCAGGCAGGCATCGGTAATGCTCTGGCCGTAAGTGAGCTGCTCGCGAGCGGCGATAGGCTGGTTGCCCGCCACCAGGTGACTCTCCAGCATCACGCCGCGAATCGCCCGCTGCCCCTGTTCCATCTGGTCGCAGAGTGATGACACCACCACCGCCTGGCGCGCCGGATCCTTGTCGCTGTTGCCGTGACTGCAATCTACAATCAGTGATGCGGGCAGCTCGTGCTGGGCCAGCGCTGTCGCCGCGGCGTGCACTGCCTCGGCGTGGTAGTTGGCGCCGGTGGCGCTGCCACCGCGCAGGATGAGGTATCCGTGGGGATTCCCGGTGGAATGGAGAATCGCCGGCGTGCCTTCCTTGGTCAGCGATGGAAACCAGTGGCTGTGGCGGGCGGAACGAATGGCGTCGATGGCGACATCGATGTTGCCGTTGGTGCCATTCTTGAACCCCACGGGCATGGACAGGCCCGAGGCCAGTTCACGGTGTATCTGGCTTTCCACGGTGCGTGCGCCAATGGCGCCGAAGCTCACCAGGTCGGCGTAGTACTGGCCGAAAGTGGTATCGAGGAATTCGCTGGCCGCGGGCAGGCCGAGTGCGGCCACATCCAGCAGTACGCGCCGGGCCTGCCGCAGGCCCTTGTTGATACGGAAGCTGCCATCCAGATCCGGGTCGTTGATCAGGCCCTTCCAGCCCACGACCGTACGTGGTTTTTCAAAATACACCCGCAGCACCGGCAGGATGGCGTCACTGAGCGGGGCGCAGGCGGTTTGCAGCTGGCTGGCAAATTCCAGCAGGGCCGCGGGGTCGTGTACCGAGCAGGGGCCCACGATCGCCAGCATCCGGCGATCTTCGCCGGCGAGAACCCTCTCGATGGCTCGCCGTGCACCCGCGATCTCGTGGCGCTGCGCGGAGGGCAGTGGCAGCTCCTCGGCCAGCACCCAGGGCGTGATAAGCGGTTGAGCGCCGTGGATGCGAACGTCGTCAGTGAGATCTGCCGCGCTGTGGTCTTTCATGGGAGAGCCATTCGGGGAAAGTAGCGGTACATTGTCACCCACAGCCGCAGGCCCGACAAGTTAGGGCGTGTGGCGCGGCTCAGCTCTGGGCGGCCTGCTCGCGCCGCGCCGTGATTTTTGCCTGTACGGCTTCCACGTGCGCCTGGCTGCTGTGCACCCGGGAAATGATCCACAGGGCGACCAGCAGGGGCGGTATAACACCGAGGCCGAGCGCGTAGACCAGGCCGTGCTGTGTGGCGAGTGGCACGTCCCCCGGGCGCATGCCGGTTTCCAGCCCGATGATATCCAGTGCCAGCCCGCCGTAGAGTGGCCCGGCGACCGTCGACAGCTTGCTGACAAAGTTGATGACCGAGAAGAATCCGGCTTCTTGGCGTACGCCGTGGTCCAGCTCGTGCTCGTCGGTCAGGTCAGCCACAATCGAGGTGCTATTCACCAGTCGTACCATGAACAAGTACATGAACAGCAGCATGAAGACGAAATTCAATGTGAACACGAGCTTATCGCTGTCGACGGGCAGCCAGCCGAAAAGTTGCAGAGGGTACAACCAGAGGCAGTTCAGGATCAGGCCGGTGAGTGACAGTTGCACCAGACGCTGTTTGGAGAACCGCCGGCCAAGGGGCCCCATGGTCAGAATCGCCAGTGCCACGCCCAGAAGTGTTGGCAGCGACAGAATGATGGAAATTTCGGCGGCGGAAAAGGCCCAGAAGAACGTCCAAACCAGAATGTTCAGTGTGCTGATGACGCCGTAGGCGGTGGTGGCGGCAATATCGTAGCCAATAAGCAGGCGAAAATTGCGGTTGCCCAGCGTGCGGCGCAGGTCAGAGAACAGCGTCCACAACGTGGTGTGGTCCGCCGCCCCCGGTTGTGCCACTTCCGCTTGTATGTGGTGGCGCGTGCCGAGCGTACTGAAGGTGGCCATAACCCACACCACGGCGCAGGACAGCATACCGTAGAGCGGATAGCGTTCTGGATTGAAGCGGCCATCGACACCGTCCTGCTCCGGGAAAATGAAAGTCAGCGCCAGTGCGGGCAGCAGCACGGCGCTGAGAAACATGAACCCCATGCGCGCCCCCAGCACCTGGCTGCGCTCGTGATAGTCACGGGTGATCTCGGCGGACAGTGCAAGGTGGGGTATGGCGAAGGTGGTGACGAAGGTGCGCACCCACAGCGACCAGAAAAGCAGCCAGCCTGCGAGCCACGCGCTGTTGTCCACGATGGCCTGTGGCGGCGCGAACAGGCCGACAAAACCCAGTCCCAGCGGCAGAATGCTGAGGGCCATGAACGGATGACGGCGTCCATGGCGGCTGCGCAGGCGGTCGGAAAGTGAACCCACCAGCGGATCGGAGATGCCGTCCCATACCAGGCTCACGGCAATAATCAGGCCGGTAACTGTCCCGCTCAGGCCCAACACCTGAGTGTAGAACAGCAATATGAACATGGTGTACGCGGCTTCCTTGACCGCGCTTACGGCGCCGCCGGCACCGTAGGACACGCGCGTGCGCAATGGTGTCATGTCATCGCTCTCGCCGTGTCCGTTGCTGGCTGACTCTAGCGAGCCCCCCTGATCATGCTGCGAAAGCGGTCCATCAGTGTTTCGTGCTTGTAGTCGGTAAATTCGCCCGCATCCATGAACAGGCCGTGCTCGCTACAGGTTTCATACCAGATGTGCGGCTGTTTCGGGTCGGAGGTTTTTTCCATGTCCCGGTGACAGCGGGGGCAGGCGATGTCTTCCACAGAATCCCACTTGCGTCCTTCATCGGCGAAGCCCGTATCCACGGCATCGCCCATCCAGCGGGCTTTCAGCTGGTCAGCCTCGCCCGTGTCGAACCACAATCCCAGGCAGTGGCTGCAGCGATCGACCGTGATGTCGCCGTAACTGACCTCGCTCATGCCATGGCCGCACTTGGGGCACTTGAGGCTGTGTTGGTCCGGGCTGTATTCCATGTCTCTTCCTGCTCGATGCTGTAGATGCGTGTGCGCAGCGGCGGGGACTGCGTGGCCGAGTCTAGCGCAGCGTATTGCATTTGTCCCCCTTCCGCTGGTCCGCCTTTTGTCGCATCGAAGATATCTCGCGCCGGATACTCGCCTGCGGGAAAAACTGGTAAATTCTCGCCTGTCACAGCCTTGATCAGGTAGCCCGCATGCATTCTTTCATCCCGCCGTTGTTAGGCCTTTTTCTGGCAATCATGGCCTGTATAGCGCGCGCTGATGAAGCTGATGGCGCCGCGCTGTATGCGCCTTGCGCCGCCTGCCACGGCGCCGCGGCCGAGGGCAACGTTGACCTGCAGGCGCCGCGCCTTAATCACCTGCGACCGGTCTATATCCTCGCCCAGCTGGACAAGTTCCAGCGCGGTCTGCGCGGTGGTACCGCAGCGAGCGTGGCGGCACAGCAGATGGCGGAGTCGAGTGACCTGTTGCCGACGGCGGAGCGTTTGCCTGAGCTCGCCTTCTATATCAGCGAATTGACCAGCCCTGCGTCTTCGTCAACGTTGCAGGGCGGCGACCCGGTTGCAGGTGGCAAGTCATTCATGCGCTTGTGTGGGGCCTGCCACGGCGCCAATGCGGGGGGTAACGTTGCCCTGAACGCGCCGCGCCTGGCCGGTGCCGATGATTGGTACCTGCTGGCGCAGTTGCAGGCGTTTCGCGAAGGCCAACGCGGACGACACCGTGAAGATCGCAGCGGCCGGCAAATGCGCAACATGGCCGCGATGCTGGCTGACGAGCAAGCCATGCAGGATGTCATCGCCTATATTCGCAGCCAGCAGGAATGAGCTTTGTGGTTGGGTTTCTGAGTCAGTGACAGGTGGTGATGTTCAGCTCAAGGCCTGAGACAGATCAATAAATAGGCATTGCTTACAGGATAATTACGCCTACACTGAAGATGCGGTACCCGTTTATCCATTAGAGTGAATTGCCCATGCTGGAAAAAGAAATGTCTCAAGCTGTGAAAATGGCTGAGCAGGCGAATAAGAAGGTCGAGCAGCTGCAAAAGAAACTGCTTTCCGAAACGGAGAAGGCGCACGCCAAGGTCAAATCCGATCTCACAGCGGCACGCAAGAAGCACACTGCGGCCAACACGCGGCTGAAAAAGGCGCGCAGTTCACTGCGTGGCAAATCGAGCACCGCCAATCAGAAGCGAGTGGAAGAGCTGGTCAAGCAAGTGCAGGATCTGGCGGAATCGGTAGCCAAAATGGCCAAAGCCGCCTACGCCTCTTTTGAAAAGCTTGTACCCATCCAGGCCGATCTCGCACTCGAGTCGCGCCGTGCCCAGGCAGCCGATAAAGCAGCGTCCATGGTGGAAAAGGCGGTGGCGCGGCGCAAGTCTGCGAGTAAGCCGGCAGCGAAAAAGAAGAAAGCTGCCAGCAGCAAAGCCAAAGCGCCAACCAAGCGCAAGACTGCGGCGAAGAAGACAGCTGTGAAGAAGGCGCCCACCAGGAAAAAGGCGGTAGCCAAAAAAGCGCCTGCCAAGAAGGCGGCGCCCAAGAAAACCAGAGCGAAACGCGCCCCGAAGAAAGCCAGCGCCAGCTGAATCGCGCAAGGCACTCCGCGCCTCGGTGCCAGGGCATAGAGGTGCGGAGTATCAGCGCGCCGGTGTCACCCGAATCAGGGCGCCGGCCTCCGCGTCGGTGAGCAGATACACAAAGCCGTCGGAGCCTTCCTTTACATCCCTGATTCGCTCGCCCAGCTCCGCGAACAAGGGTGCCTCGTCCACAATGGCGCCATCCTCCAGACTGAGCAGGCGCACTTCTTTGTCTACCAGCGCGCCCACCAGCAGCTTGCCCTGCCAGGCCGGGAACTTGTCACCGCCATACCAGGCGAAGCCCGACGGCGCGATACTCGGTACCCAGTAGTGCAGGGGCGGTGCCATGCCGGGTAGTTGCGTGAAAGGCGACACATAGGCGCCACTGTAGTCCACACCATGGGTCGCCGCAGGCCAGCCATAGTTGCTGGCGGCCTGAAGTACATTCACTTCGTCACCACCTTTCGGGCCGTGTTCATGCAAGTACACGGTGCCGGTGCTGCGATCCAGCGTGAGGCCTTGCGGATTGCGGTGACCGAGCGTCCAGACGCGCTCGCTGCCGGTGGTGTGAAACGGATTGTCTGCGGGCACGCTGCCATCATCGAGGATACGCAATACCTTGCCCAGCTCGTTGCTGCCGTTCTGCGCCTGCTCGCGGAAATCAAAACCGTCGCCCGTGGCCAGTAGCAGGCTATTGTCGGGCAGGAACAACAGTCGCCCACCGTAGTGCTGTGCCGTGTTCTTCTTGTCGTTTACCCACAGGATATCCGCACCCGCGACGAGCGTGTCGCCTTCCAGTCGGGCGCGGTAGATGGCCGTGCCATTCGCCGCGCTGTCGCCCTTGGCGTAGCTGAGATACACCAGTTGATTGGTGGCAAACTGAGGGTGCAGCAGGATGTCGAAAAAGCCGCCCTGGCCTGCGACAAAGGTTTGCGGTACGCCGGTAATTGTCGTTCGTACGCTGCCATCGGCGCTGATATGCAGTAGCGTGCCGCCGCGTTCCGTGACCAGGAAGCTGGCATCGGGTAATTGTGCGACGGACCAGGGGTGCTGCAGACCCTCTGCGAGCGGCTCAAGCTTATAGTCTGCGGCGGTGGCGCGCAGGCTCAGCCAAAGTGCGGCAAGAGCGAGAAAGCGAAAGGTGATAGAGAAAACAGGCATGGGCTTTTCCTTTGCAGGGCGCCGGGTCATTATAAACACTCCCTGCACTACCGGTAGTCGCCCATGATTCGTGTCCTGAAAGCTTTCTTCCCCGCAGTGTTGCTCGCTTACGTAACCGCCAGCCTGCTCGCCACGCAGACAGTGCTCGCCAATCTTGGCGATATGGGGGTGTTCGTGCCCTTGGCGGTGCGGCTGGAGGCCAGCCTGCACGACCTGCTCGGCATGATCGCTTATCTGCTTCTTATCCTGCTTGCCTTCGTGCTGGCGATGCCCGTGGCGGCGGGCCTGGTGCGGGCGCACCGAGTGCCTGGGCCGAGGGTTTTCTGGTTTACCCTCGCGGGGTTTGTCGGCGTGCTGATGCTGCATCTGATCATGCGGGAAGTGCTGGGCATCTGGGTTATCGCTGCGGCGCGGGAGTGGCCCGGCCTGCTGTTGCAGTGCAGTGCAGGCGCGCTGGGAGGGTGGCTGTTCAGCATCATGAGTAAAGCGCAACCAGCGCAAGCCTGAGCCCGGGGAATATGCTGTCCTAGATGATGCGCGAGAACCGGCTCCCGGTGAGCTGTGTGTGGTCGATATAGGCGTCAAACTCCATGCACAGGCGGCGCACCAGCAGCCGCCCGGCGGGTAGTACGCAAATACCATTCGGGTGCAGTTCGATCAGGCCGTCGCGCGCCAGTGCCGGCAGCCGTCCCAGCTCCTGTGCAAAGTAGTCTCGGAAGCGTATGCCGAACTGTTCTTCGATGAGGGCATAGTCCAGGGCAAAGTTGCAGATGAGCTCATTGATCACTGCCTTGCGCAGCAGGTCGTCGTCAGTGAGGGTGATACGCTTCGCCAGTGGCAGCTGGCCCGCCTCGATCGCGCGGGTATAGGATGCCACATCCTTGTGGTTCTGGAAGTGGTTGTTGCCGAGCGCATTGATAGCAGACACGCCAAAGGCCAGCAGATCGCAGTCCTTGTGTGTGGAGTAACCCTGGAAGTTGCGGTGCAGCGTGCCTTGCATCTGGGCGAGGGCCAGTTCGTCTCCGGGGAGCGCGAAATGATCCATGCCGATGTATTCGTAGCCGGCTGCCAACAAGTGCTCGATGCTCTGGTGCAGGATGGCCATTTTCACAGCCGGCTCGGGCAGTTGCCGTTCGTCAATCTGGCGCTGCGTTTTGAACATCTGTGGCATATGTGCATAGTTGAATAACGAGAGACGGTCCGGCCGCAGGGCGATGACCTGTTCAAGCGTGCGGGAAAAGGAGTTTTCGCTCTGGCGCGGCAGCCCGTAAATGAGGTCCATGCTCAGCGACTTGAAATGCTCGGCGCGAATTGCGGCCACCAGCGCTGTGACTTCATCCACGCTGTTGAAGCGATTGACGGCCTGCTGCACGTCCGCATCAAAATCCTGTACGCCCATGCTCACGCGGTTGAAACCCAGGCGGCGCAGGTGCGCGATCCGGGTGGTAGCCATACCGCCCGGGTGGATTTCGATGGAGAACTCGCCGCTGTCGTCATCTGCCAAATGGAAGTGGCGCCGGGTCTGTGCCATCAGTTCCTGCATCTCGGCATCCGAGATATAGGTGGGGGTGCCGCCGCCCCAGTGCAGCTGGCGCACCGTGCGGCCCGGGTTCACATGCTCCGCCTGCAGCGCGATTTCGCGGTACAGCACCTGCAGGTAGTCGGTTGCCCGTTGCCGGTTCGCAGTGATGATCTTGTTGCAGGCGCAGTAGTAGCAGACGGTGTTGCAGAACGGGATATGAAAATACAGCGACAGCGGTGCACGCGACACGTTGCTGGCCTTTATCGCTTCGCGCCACAGTGAGTCACTGACATCCTCCTGAAACTGGGCGGCGGTCGGGTACGAGGTATAGCGCGGCCCCGCGAGGTTGTAGCGCGCGATCAGCGCGGGGTCCCACAGCGAGTCTCCGGTCAATTGGGGTTGAGCCACGTGTAGCGCGGTCATGGTACCTGGCCTGTTGCAGAATCAGCGCGCAGTGTAATGCGCGCGTGCCCGCAACCTGTTGACCTGCATCAAACCATCGCGCGGCTCAATGCTCCCTGGGCACACCGCGAGACTCGGACGCCACGTTGGCGTCGACATCTGGTCCACTCGGCAACCGGATGAAATGTTCAATCGGAAAGTCGAGCGCATCGCGGTCGCTGTCGAGCACGATCAATCCGGGCTCGTCGGTGGTCAGCCAGGCGCCACAGGCCTCGCCCGCATCGCAAATGAACAGGTCGTTGTCGGCGTCAGTGCCGGCAAACACCTGGTAGGTGCCGTCTGGCAGGTCCTGGAAGCGGAAGGCATAGCGGCCCGCCTCCGCGCGCGCCACGCTTTGTGCAATCGCGGCGTCAGTGGCGGGGTCGTAGACGATAATGTAGAGCACTCCGACGTCCGCCACTGCGGCATCGCCCACGGAGAGCAGCGCGCGAACCTGCACGCTGTTGGCACTGGAGCGCGCGCTCACCGTGGCGGAATAGAGACCGTCAGCCAGGCCACTGCGATCAACCTGCAGCCGGTAGCGGCCCAGACCAGCGGCATCGACCTCCAACGCGCTGACGCTGAGCCAGCTGGCGTCGCTGTCGAAACCCAGCACCTGCAGGTCGCCACTGCCGCCGTTGCTGAGGGTGATGTCCAGTTGCTCCCTGGCACCGCCAAAGTTGAGCGACTGGCTGGACGCGCGCAAGGTGGCGGGCGGCGTGAACGTCTCGCCGATACTGGCCAGCGCGGCTTCCACCGCCTTGCGTGCGTTCACCAGTCCGTGGCCGTAAAGCTCGTCGCGGCCAGCACTGCCGAGGTCGTCGGTGAGGCTGCCGCTCTGCAGCAGCGATTCCAGCTGCAGCCCGTCCAGCTGCGGATTGATACTCTTCATGAGCGCGATAACGCCCGACACATGCGGTGCGGCCATCGAGGTGCCATTGAGAAAGGTGTAGGCGAATTCCACGCCGCCGGCATCGGCGGAGCCGCCGGTACTGAGGATGCCGTCCGGGTAGCCATCGCCATTGAAATCGGTACTGCCATCACCACCGGGCGCGCTAATGTCGATTGATGTGCCGCGGTTGCTGTAGCTGGCAATCTCGCGCTGTGCGTCTACCGCAGCGACGGAAATAACCCCGTCGTATGCCGCCGGATAGGCCGGTGCACGGGTGGCCTCGTTGCCGGCCGAGGCCACCACGATGGTGCCGCGCTCGCGCAACTCGCGGTACAGCGCCTGATTCATCTGGCTGAAACCCTCACCGCTCAGGCTCAGGTTGATGATAGCTGCCGCGGCGGGTGGGAAGGTACCGGAGTCGTTGGCGAGACCGGCGGCGAAGCGCACGGCTTGTGCCACGTCGTAGGACGTGCCGCCCCCGTCATCGAGTGCCCGCAGGGGCATCACGCGGGCGCCCCAGGCGACGCCGCTGACGCCAATGCGGTTGTTGCCCCGCGCCGCCACGGTGCCTGCAACGTGAGTGCCGTGAAAGCGGCTATTGCCCGGGTTGGCGCGGTTACCTGGGTCCTCGGGGTCGGGGTCGATACCGTCGCCATCGGCTGCGGGGTCGCGCACGAAGTCGTAGCCTGCCACCAACTGACCCGCCAGATCGGGGTGATTGGACAGGATGCCGGTATCAATGACCGCGACGACGATGCCCGGATCGCCAATGGTCACATCCCAGGCTGCGGGAAGACCAATCAGCGGGTAGTGCCATTGCAGATCGTAGGCGCTGTCGTTCGGCTCCAGCGCGGTGTGCAGACGGTAATTGGGTTCGACGTGGCGCACGTCAGGCTGTCGGCGCAGTTGCTTTACGCTGATGAGCGTCTCCCAGCGCTCGCGGCGGGCGCTGTTCTGGAAGTCGTTTTTGCGACGCGCAGCCGTGCCCAGCCGCTGTCGTTCCGCCTGGCCGGCCAGAATTTTGAGCAGACGCGCGCGGCCGGGGCCGCCAGCACGTTCCTGCATTCCCATCTGGTAGGCCAGATCGGCGTGAAAGAAGCCCGGCGCGAGGATCTCGCTTTCCGCGAATTCCACGATGATTTCGCCGGGTACCAGCTCGGCATCCGTGCGCGGTGCGCTGTCGAGTGCCGGGCTGCCAACCGCCAGGATATAGTTGGTTGCACCGAGAAACGCCGTCACATTCACCAGGTAAGTGCCGTTTTCCGGCGCTGTAACCGTTTCGATTTCGCCGGTTTCTACCGAGAAGTCGATCACTTCTCCCGCCTCGTTGTAGAGATACAGGTCCGCATCCGCGTCTTCAAAGTCCGCTACCAGCAGGGTCACCGACTGGGCCGCCAGTAGCTCCAGGCGGAAGTAGTCGTCGATGTCACCCCTGAGTTGAGAGCGCCCCTCGGCCCCAGTCCCCGGTTGGTTGATATAGCCGCCCAGGGTTACCGGGTTGGCCAGCGCTTGTGCGCTGCCCGGCGTGTCGTTTGGCGTATAGAGGCTGGCGGTGTCGTTGGTATCGCCGTCTACTGCCTGGTTGCTGGAGGCGAGCACGGTGCCGCTCAGGTCCCAGCGGCTGACCGCCTCCCCTATGACCGTAATACGGGTGGATGCACTGGCGCTCGCCCCCTGGTTGTCGGTTACGCTCAGCGAGAACGCGAGGACGGTGTCAGCGCCAACGACGGGCGTTGTGAAGCGGGCGGTGGCCGTTTCCTCGCCGACAATGGCCACGGTCGGGCCTTGTGTCTGGCGCCATTGATAGCGGCTGATGCTTCCATCGGTGTCACGCGAGCCGCTGCCTTCGAGCGTAACCTCGCTGCCACCTGCCACGGAAGACGGGCCCGTTACCTGTGCAATGGGCGGTTGATTGGCGGCTGGCTGGGTTTCACCGCCGCCCCCGCCGCCGCAAGCCGCGAGCAATGCGGCCAGCCAGAGCCCGCAGAAGAGCCTGGTGCCCACTTGGCTGGCGCTGTAATTGTGCTGTGGCATGGTGATGATTCCCGCGTGTGTCCCCGGCAGTATAGCGACAAATTCCGGCCTGCAACCCTGCGGGTTGGCGTGTCGCGTTCGCCGTCTGATTTCGTCCAGCCACTGCCCAGGAAAAGCCGTGGATTTGTTGCTTTTGGAAAGGCATTGCTCTAATTTGTACACACGTGTGCAATTTTTGTGCAGCGCCCATTCATCAACAATAATGCAATGGTTATTTGCAGAGAGAGAAGGTCATGTCCGATAAATTGATAGTGGTATCGTCCGACTGCCACGCCGGCCTCCATATCGCCGACTACAAGCCCTATGTTGAGTCCAAGTATCACGACATCATGGACACCGCCGTGCCGGTGCAGATCGAGATCACGGACAAGGCGGAACAAAGCTTCCTGATCAAGGAAATCAACGATGCCTGGCGCGAGCCCATCAAGAAGCAGCTCACCGGCGCATGGGACTACGACGAGCGTATTGCCATGCTGGAGCAGGATGGCATTGCGGCTGAGGTGATTTTCCCCGACGGCATCACCGAGATGAACACGCCACCTTTTGGTGCGGGGCTGGGACTTTCGCCGCGCAATGCCGTGCCGGAACTGCAGTGGGCGGGCGCGATGGCGCACAACCGCTGGTTGGCCGAGTTTTGTGCCAACGACCCGGCTCGACATATCGGTGTCGCCTCCATTCCCCTGTTGTGGGATGTCCAGCAGGCAGTGGACGCCGTGCGCTGGTGCGTCGACAACGGCCTGAAGTCCGTGATGATCCCGACACTCTGGGGTGACAATGACCCCTACCACCATGTCAAGTACGACCCGTTCTGGGAAGTGTGCCAGGAGCTGGGCGTGATTGTTCACTTTCACTCAGGCCCGGCACCGCAGCCCGAGTACTTCGGCGAGCAGTGGCCAATGGAAGACCTGAGCGACAAGCTGCCGGGTGCCATGGGCATTTACGTGTCCGAAGTCATGTGGTGGTTGTATCGCCCACTCACTTTCATGATCTGGGGCGGCGTTTTCGAGCGTTTCCCGCGGTTGAAGGTCGTGCTCACCGAGGGGGGTACGGTGTTCATGCTGCCACCCTGGTTGCGTTTGTTGGACCACAACTATTTTGATGTACAGTTCTCGGCCAAGCTGGGTGACTTCCGCAGCTATCTGTCGATGTCCCCGGGCGAGTACTTCCAGCGCAACGTCGCCGTCGGCGCCTCCTGCGTGCCGCGCGCAGACATTGAGCTGCGCAATATCATCGGCATCGACAAGATGATGTGGGGCAGCGATTATCCGCACCCCGAAGGGACCTGGCCGCACACGCAGGAGTATTACCTCAATACATTTGCCGGTATCCCGGAAAAGGATGGACGCAAGATCCTCGGCGAAAACGCGATTGCCTGGTACGGGCTTGATCGCGCTCGCTTGCAGGCAGTGGCCGACAGAATCGGCCCCAGCAGTGCCATTTTCCACGCCACGGGAGAAGCCGCATGACAAAGATAGTCGAAGCCTGCGAGGCAAAAACCAACACCACGCCGGAGTTTCCGATGGGTTGGTACTCCGTGGCACGCAGCCACGAGCTGCAAGTGGGGGAAGTGAAGCGTGTGCACGCCTTCGATCGCGAGTTTGCGCTGTATCGCACGCGTTCGGGCCAGGCCGTGTTGCAGGATGCGTTCTGCCCGCACCTTGGCGCCCACCTGGGCGTGGAGGGGCGTGTCGTCGGTGAATCCCTGCGCTGCCCGTTCCACGGCTGGCGTTTCGATACGCAGGGCCAGTGCGTGGAAATCCCTTACTGTGACGAGATTCCGGAGCGTGCGCGTGTTCGCACCTGGCACACGGAAGAGGGCAATGGCGAGGTCTACATCTGGTTTCACCCACAAAACCTGGCGCCCAAATGGCCCCTGCCGCAGTTGCTGGAGCTTAGCGATGAACACTGGACCGCACCGCGCTACGCGGAGTTCGAGGTTCCCGCCCATATCCAGGATATTGCGGAAAACTCCTGCGACCCGGTGCATTTTCGCTACGTGCACAAGCAGCCCGATGTGCCGCCCTCGGAAGTCACCATTGATGAAGACGGACGCACGCTGCACCTGCGTTCGGATTCCAGCCAGTCGCAGTTCCCCAGCCAGCTGCACGCCATGGTGTTGAACCCGGGCCTGGCGGTGGTGCGCACCAGCTACGGGCCCAACGCCGAAATGGTGGTGTACAACAGTGCGCAGCCTATCGACCGGCACACCACGCTGCTGCGCTGGACCCTGACTGTGCGCCGGGAGATTGAAGATCTGGCAGGCGATGATGTGATGAAGGGCATTATTGCCGGCATCCAGGACGACTACCCGATCTGGGCCAACAAGGTGCACAAACACAAGCCGGTGTTCTGCCGGGAAGACAAAACGCTGGTGATGTACCGCAAGTGGGTGCGCCAGTTCTATATCAACGCTGAGGATGTAAGCTGATATGCGCGACTTTACAGGCAAGGTGGCCGTGATAACCGGTGGTGCGAGCGGGGTGGGCCGGTCACTGGCGTTTGCCCTCGGTCGACGAGGGGCCCGCATAGTGGTGGGCGACGTCGATGAAACGGCCATGGCCGATATCGATCGGGCACTGGCGGCGGAGGGTATCGAGGCACGGGTGGCGCATTGTGATGTCACCAGCGCGGCCAGCCTCGAGAGTCTCGCGAATGTGGCCACTGAGCATTTCGGCGGCATACAGCTGGTGTTTGCCAACGCCGGCATTGGCGCGGGGGAGTCCGGCGCCATGTGGGACTACTCCGAGAAGGACTGGCAGTGGTGCTTCAACGTCAACATCTGGGGTGTTATCAACTCCATCCGCGTGTTCATGCCGCGCCTGATTGCTGCCAATGAGGCCGCTCACTTCGTGGTCACCGGTTCGGGCAACGGCGCACTGTTGGTGTTCCCCGATGCTCCTATCTACACTGCGAGCAAGGCCGCGGTGCACGCCATCACCGAAAATCTGCACTATCAGGTGCAGGCGGCACAGAGCCCGGTGAAGGTGAGTGCTCTGTTCCCCGGCCCGCACGTGGTGGAGACGGGCCTCTTCAACTCCGGCCGTGTGCGCCCGGAGGCATTGAAGAAAGAGGTCGAAGGCAATGCATCCGGTATCAGTTCCGTCGATGACATGAAGCGTATGGCAGCGGAGTACGGTATCGACTTGCAGACCACGCACCCCGATGAAGTGGCGGCAATGGCCGTGGCGGGGCTGGAGGAGGACGCTTTCTGGCTGCTGGCTACAACGCCGGAGACTGACGAAAAAATCCGCGCCCGGGCGGACATGATCCTCAATCGCACAACGCCGGCGCCCAACATGGTGGGCGGCTGAACGCGACCCCCGATCTTCATAACCAGAATAAGGAAGAAAGCCAATGACCTCAGCAGAAGGTGCCCCCCAGGGCAATACGGGCGACATTGCCAACTGGCCGATGCTCAAGATTGTGTATCGCACTGACCCCGAAGCAATCGCCGCGGTGTTGCCTCCGGGTATTACCCCGGGGACCGACCCACACGTCAACCTCACCATTTACAATGTGCCGGTGCCGGACGAGCCAGAGTACGGCATTTTGCAAACCGTGAATGCGGACTACGACGGCGTCGCAGGCGAGTACGCGCTCGGCTACGGTATTGACCAGGAGTCGGCCATCTTCATCAGCCGCGACCACAATGGCCAACCCAAATACCCCTGCCAGACAGACTATTACCGCTTGGGGTCTGCAGTGCGCGCGCGCTGTACACACCAGGGCTACACGTTTGTCGAGTTTCGCGGTACTGCGAGTGGCGAGAACGAACCACAGGCGGAGTTTGATCTGCACGAGTGGTGGGTGAAGTTCTCTCTCGCAGTGGGCGCCATGCCCGATGCTGCCAACGGCTATGATTTTCCGCCCCATGTGGTGCATGTATTGAGCCGCTATGGCTGTGCCTGGAAAGAGCGGGTCGATGGGGAGCTGGTGCTGCACGATAGCCCCTGGGATCCGCTGGCGAGCCGCTTACCCCTGCGTGAGCAGATCTCGGCGCACCTCTGGTGGCCGACCTTTCTGGGGCGCGATATCAAGCTCGCCGGCAAGCTGGACCCGGAGGCGTTCAAGCCCTTTACAGATACCATTTCCGGCTCGCGCTGGAAGGGAAGCCAGGGCGGTCCTCTGCGTACCTGAAAGGAGCGCATTCAACGGCCTGCCCCGTGAGGGGCAGGCCGTTGAATGCGGTGGCGTGAAGCCTAGCGCAGATCGAAGCGGTCCAGGGTCATCACCTTGGTCCAGGCTGCAACGAAATCGTTCACGAACTTCTCCTGTGCATCGTTGGCGGCATAGACTTCGGCGATGGCTCGCAGCTCCGAGTTGGAACCGAACACCAGGTCGACTGGTGTCGCCGTCCACTTGAGCTCGCCACTGGCGCGGTCACGGCCCTCGTACACCCCTGCGGTGTCTTCCGACTTGGACCACACGGTGCCCATGTCCAGCAGGTTGACGAAGAAGTCGTTGCTCAGTGTGCCGGGGCGACTGGTGAAGACACCGTGGTCAGCATCACCCGTGTTGGCATCCAGAGCCCGCAGACCGCCCACCAGCACCGTCATTTCCGGTACAGACAGCGTCAACAGGTTGGCCCGATCGACCAGCTGGTCGGTGGGCGAACGCAGGGCGTCGGCGCTGTAGTAGTTGCGGAAGCCATCGGCTTTCGGCTCAAGTGGCGCGAAGGAGGGTGCATCGGTCATCTCCGCTGTCGCATCGGCACGACCGGGCACAAAGGGCACTTCTACTTTCACGCCCGCCTCCTTGGCCGCCTGCTCAATGGCAGCCGCACCGCCGAGGACGATCACATCAGCCAGCGACACCTGCTTCTTGCCGCGCCGTTGTGAATCGTTGAACTCGGTTTGTACGGACGCCAGTGTGCTCAGCACCTTGGCCAGTTCCTCGGGGTTGTTCACCGCCCAGTCTTTCTGCGGTGCAAGACGAACCCGTGCGCCGTTGGCGCCACCGCGCATATCGGAGCCGCGGTACGACGAGGCCGAAGCCCAGGCGGTGCGGATCAGTTCAGGCACGGTGAGGTCGGTGTCGAGAATCGCTTCCTTGAGTTTTCGGATGTCCTTGGCATCCACCAGCTCGTAGCTCACCTCGGGAATCGGATCCTGCCAGATCAGCGCTTCCTCGGGTACGTCGTCACCCAGGTAGCGGGCGCGCGGCCCCATGTCGCGGTGCGTCAGCTTGAACCAGGCACGGGCAAAGGCGTCTTCAAAGGCCTTGGGGTTCTCCAGGAAGTTTTGGGAGATCTTGCGGTAAGCCGGGTCAAACTTCAGTGACAGGTCGGTGGTGAACATGATGGGTTGGTGTGCCTTGCCGGCCACGTGCGCATCCGGCACGGTGTTGGCGGCCTGGCCGTCCTTCGGCACCCACTGGATGGCACCTGCGGGGCTGCGGGTCTGTCCCCATTCAAAGGCGAACAGGTTGCTAAGGTACATCATGCTCCACTGCGTGGGAGCCGCCGTCCAGGCACCCTCCAGACCGCTGGTCACAGTGTCTTCGGCGTTACCCTTGCCACAGGAGTTCGTCCAGCCCAGGCCCTGTTCTTCCAGTCCCGCAGCGGCGGGCTCGGGGCCGACACAGTCGTCTGGCTTGTGCGCGCCATGTGCCTTGCCGAAGGTGTGGCCACCGGCGATCAATGCCACGGTTTCCTCATCGTTCATGGCCATGCGGCCAAAGGTGTCGCGGATGTCCTTGGCGGCCAGTAGTGGGTCGGGGTTGCCGTTGGGGCCTTCTGGGTTCACATAGATCAAACCCATCTGCACCGCAGCCAGCGGGTTGGCGAGCTTGCGATCACCGCTGTAGCGCTCGTCGGCGAGGAATTCATCCTCCGGACCCCAGTACACCAGGTCGGGCTCCCAGTCATCTTCGCGACCACCAGCAAAGCCGAAGGTCTTGAAGCCCATGGACTCCATGGCCACGTTGCCGGTAAGGGTCATCAGGTCTGCCCAGGAAATGCTGCGGCCGTATTTCTGCTTGATGGGCCACAACAGGCGGCGGGCCTTGTCCAGGCTCACGTTGTCAGGCCAGCTGTTCAGCGGTTCGAAACGCTGCTGGCCACCGCCCGCACCGCCGCGGCCATCCGCGATACGGTAGGTGCCCGCCGCGTGCCACGCCATGCGAATGAAGAATGGACCGTAATTGCCGTAGTCTGCTGGCCACCAGTCCTGCGAAGTGGTGAGGACGGCTTCAATGTCTTCCTTCACGGCATCCAGATCGAGCTCGTTGAAGGCTGCCGCGTAGTCGAATTCCTCGCCCATCGGGTTGGATTCCGCGGCGTGCTGGCGCAGCGGCGAAAGGTTGAGTTTCTCTGGCCACCAGAACTGGTTGGACATGGGCGCTTGCTGGGCGCTGGCGAGACTGGATGACACGGCAAGTGCCACCGCGGCCAGCAAAGGCATTTTCTTAGTATGCATTGCAACCTCCTGGGTAGTTACGCAAGTCAAAACACGGCGAATGCTGCGGGTAGCAACATTCGAGATTTCACCATAACGCGCTTGCGGCTCATTGGTATACTAAAAAAAAACGCAAGAACCGATCGATATTTTCGATTCACTATCGTGTTCCCGCGTTGCAGCGCGGTACAACGCAGGGCGCGCGGTGATCTGCCTTCGGCTGGTAAGCGGCTTGCGCCCCGTACTCGGACAGGTAATTATGCGGGTTCGATTTGGGGCGGGGAGCTGTCATTTTGGTCTCGAGTGCGGTGCAGGCGCTGCAATTAACTCTGGTCGTGGTGAGCCTGGTGTTTGCCGGAGCGTGTTTTCTCGGGTGGCGCCTGTTTGAGCACCCGCGACACGCGTTGATCTGGAGTGGTGCGTTTCTGCTCGCCGCACTGCAGTACAGCTTGAACCTGATGCGCGATGCGGCGCCGTCCTACGAATGGTGGTGGGTTACCGTCAATGTAGTGTCGTGCCTGCTGGTACTGGGTGCCGTCCTCGGTCACAGGGTGAGGCTGGGCCTCCCGTCGCCCGCGTCGGTGCTGGTTGCGATTGTGTTGGCAGTTGCTGTGATACAAGTGGTGTTCACGCTGATGCTGCCGCGCGATGATGTGCGCGTTGCCCTCGGCCCCGGGTTTGCCTGCGTCGCCTTCCTGCACGTCGCCTGGGTGCTGTATCGGCACGGGCCTGAGCCACGGCTCGCCCAATACGTGGCCGCTTGTGTGCAGCTGTTGTTTGGCCTGGCCCAGGGGCTGGCGGCAATCGTCGCCCTGCAGTTCGGGCCGGAGTCAACGGCGCAACAGCGGGATGCCTATAATCTGGTCAACTTCGCGTTTATGCCCACCTTCTTTGTGGCAATGGGAGTGACCGTGATTTTCCTGCTCGCCACCGACCTGTCCAACCGGCTGCGCCTGCAGGCCATCACCGACCAGTTGACCCAGGTTGGCAACCGGCGCGGTTTCCTGATCGCGGCGGACCTGTTGATGTCCGGCGCGCGTCGCCATCAGCGGCCCCTGGCCGCTGTTCTGGCGGACATCGACCACTTCAAGAGCATCAATGACCGTTACGGGCATGCAGTAGGCGACAGAACACTGGCGCATTTCGCGCAAATATTGCGCGACTGTGTGCGCAGCGAGGATGCCATAGGCCGTGTGGGGGGGGAGGAATTCGCTATCATGATGGGCGAATCCAGTACCGAGGACGCCGGTCGCATGGTTGCCCGTGTGCAGCAGATGTTGCTGGAAAGGCCGCTGCTGGAGAATGGGCAGGTGATTGCGCTGACTGCAAGCTTCGGCATTGCCGAGCTGCACGGCGAAGACAACAAAGAGGACCTGCTGTTGCGAGCGGACCAGGCCCTGTACGAAGCCAAGGCATCGGGCCGCGACGCTGTGCGTGTGGCCGGCAATCGGCATCTCGTGGGTATGGTATCTCATGGCTGAGTTGACCATACTGGCTGGCGCAATCCTGTTCGCATAACCATAAAGCTCAATGACCCGGAGTCCTGAATGTCGCTGCGCAAAGCCAAGCATGCCCTCACCCTGTTCTTGATGAAGACCCTTGCGGGGCTCGCCCCCTCGCCGGCGTATATGGTGTATCTCGGTTCTGGCAGTGCTGCCCAGCTCTGCCGGCATATTGTGCGCAGCGGGGCCGGCAAGCTGCTGGTAGTGACCGACAAACCCCTGCGTGAGCTTGGAATCGTCGATCAGGCCATCGCAGCTCTGGCCGAAGCAGGCTTGCCCACGGTGATGTATGACGGTGTGGAGCCGAACCCGACCTATGCCCAGGTTGCAGCTGGCCGCGCGTTGATGCGCGAGCACGGCTGCGATGCGGTACTGGCAATTGGCGGTGGCTCCTCCATTGATGCCGCTAAGATCATCGCCGCCTCGTCTACCAGCGAGGAGGATCCGAAAACCTGGGTGGGGTTTGGCAAGGTCAAGCACGACGTGCCGACGTTGTACGCTATCCCCACCACATCTGGCACCGGCTCCGAAGCGACCATGGGTGCCGTGATTTCCGACTCCGTCAGTCATGAAAAGGGTGTGATATCCGGAGCCCCCCTGTTGCCGGCGGCGGTTGCCCTTGATTCTGATCTCATGCTCGGCATGCCGGCGCCGATTACCGCGGCAACTGGCATGGACGCCCTGACGCACGCGATTGAAGCGTTCATCTGCGTGTGGGACCGGGGCACGCGCAAGGCCCATGCGAGCATGGCGGTGCGGTTGATCTTCGCCCACCTGCGGGACGCCGTGGCCGATGGCAGCAATCGCGAAGCGCGTGATGCCATGGCGCTTGCCGCCTATTACGCGGGTATCGCCATCAATCAGGTGAACGTCGGCAATGTGCACGCGATCGCACATCAGATCGGCGGCAAGTACGGTATTCCCCACGGTCTCGCCAATTCCCTGGTGCTGCCGCACGTATTGAATTTCTGCCGCACAGAATCCGAGCAGGAGCTGGCGGAGCTCGCCGTGCTCGCCGGTGTTGGTGAGGCCGGTCAGGATACTGCGCGACTGGCAGGCCAGTTCATTGATGCGGTCGTGCAGTTGCGTGCCGACGTGGGTATGCCGGAAACCTCGGACCGTATCCGCCCGCAGGACTACGGCTACCTCACCGACCTGGCGCTGAAGGAATGTGAGAGTTATCCGGTGCCCAAGTTGCTGGAGCGCGATCCTACCCTGGCGATTCTGCGCGCAATCACGGCCTGACCCTCAAGGGCCCGCCCCGCGCGGTGCCCTCTGGGCCCCGCCGAGCACGGTGTGCTGGCAGGCTTAGCGGTGCCCTGTCGAGTGGAGTGTGTCCAACCACTGACGGGTCAGCGCCATAAAGTGCTGAAAATCCTTGCCGGGCCCCTGTGAACAGGCGAAACCGTGCTCCGCGTCGGCATAGTGCTGCAGGGTCAGCGGTACACCCGCACCTTCCAGCGCCGACCCCAGTGCCCGGCCCTCGTCACGCAATGGGTCGCGTTCGGCTGTGACCAGCAGACAGTTTGGCAGGGTGTGCAGGTCATTGCGCCGTGCCAGCAGGGCACCGGCGGCCGCTGCATCTTCGGCTCCCTGTCCCGCCAGCCAGGTATCCCAGAACCAGCGCATGATGCCGCTGGTGAGGGTCTGTCCACGTGCACACTCGATATGCGACGGATAGGGGTGGCTGTAGTGGTCCACGACCGGGTAGATCAACAGTGCCCCCGCCAGCCGTGCGAGCATGTCGGGGCCAAGTGCCAGCCCGGTGCAGGCGGCGAGGTGGCCGCCCGCGCTGTCGCCGGCGAGTACGAAGCTGCCATTGCTGGGGCCGATGCTCTCGGCGTGACGCGCCAGCCAGTGGGTAGCCGCCAGGCAGTCCTGCAGAGCAGCAGGGCAGGGGTGTTCAGGTGCCAGCCGGTAATCCACGGCGACTACGGTGCAGCCGGTGTGTTCACGGAGCTGCTGACAGAAGGGGTGGTGGCTGATGAGGTCGCCAATGACCCAGCCACCGCCGTGGAAATAGATAATCAGGGGTTTGCTGGCGCCGACTTTGCTGCTGTACATTCGCGCCTGCAGTTGCCCTTGTGGCCCCGGTAGCTGCAGGGTGCTGTAGGCGGCGTCGGTAAACTTCCCGCGCCAGGCCTGCGCGTTGGTGTGCCGGTAGTAGCGGCGCGTGGCCCAGACTCTCAGTGCTTGCAACATGGTGCGAAGACGCGCTCCTGCGGATCAGTCGAAGGCGATGGATTCAGGGAGCTGGAAGTACCAGCGCACGCCCGCGTCGTCGGTGTTGAAATCGATCTGGCGCCGGCGCCGCAGGCAGTTCAGGTGGGCGATGGTTTCCCCCGTGGCCAGGCTCAGGTGATGCTCGGTGATCTCGCGTTTGAACAGGGCGGGAAAGCAATCCACGACCCGCTTCGGCTCGGACAGGTGATCGTAGAGCTGGTTGAGCTCCTTCTTGTGCGTTTCTATCAGCTGGGTCAGGCGCACATGCAGGCCGTAAAAAGGTGCTTCGTGAGCGGGCAGGACCAGCAGGTCTTCAGGCAGCAATTCTCGAATGCGGGCGCAGGACTGCAACCACTCCTGTAGCGGGTCACTGTCCGGTTCAGTCGGAAATACGCTGACATTCGGCGTGATCCGCGGCAGCACCTGGTCGCCTGAAATCAGCAGTTTCAGCGCCGGGCAATACAGGCAGGCGTGCTCCGGTGAGTGCCCGCTGCCCACAATCACCTGCCAGTAGCGCCCGCCAATGGTCAGCGTTTCCCTATCCTTGAGGCGGTGGAAGCTGTCGGGCAGGCGATACACTGCGCGACCGAAGCCGCCAAACGCGCGACGATAGTTGTCGATCTGTTCCTCGCTATAGCCCGCGGCCTTGAAGTAGCGAATCGCCACCTCGGGAGCCGGCTTGCCGGTGTCACTCACCAGGGAGCGACACATCAGATACTCTTCCCGTGTCATCAGCAATTGGCAATCGAAGCGCTCTGTCAGCCAGCCAGCCAGACCCACGTGATCGGGGTGCATGTGCGTGCAGATCACGCGTGTGATGCGCTTGCCGCTGAGGAAGCCGCTGAACAGGGTCTCCCAGATTTCCCGTGAGCGCGGCAGGTCGAGGCAGGTGTCGACCACAACCCAGCCATCGCCATCCTCGAGCAGCCAGATGTTGATGTGATCCAGGCCCATGGGCATAGGGAAGCGCACCCAGTAGACGCCCTCGGCAACTTGCTGCGGCACACCCGGTTCCGGATTGATGGCGCGCGTCCAGGGGTAGGTCAGGCCGGCGTAGTTTTCGGGGTTGGCTACGAGCATCGAGAGTTCCAGGCTGAAAGTGGCGAGTCGGCTATGTTCGGCGTTGGTGGCGGGAAAGTCCAGCGTGCGGCGTTGGGGCAGCGCGGCATACAAACGCGCAAGGTGCGACCGCGTGCTTTTCATCCCCGCACTTCTACCGTATTCTGCGCGTTTTTCCGGCGGACCTGTCATGTCAACGACCGACACGCTGCGCCTGCTGTTGCTCTCCTCGCTGTGGGGCTTTTCTTTTATTTTCATGCGTGTGGCGGTGCCCGAATTCGGTGTCTTGCCGCTGATTCTGGTACGCATGCTGCTGGGTACACTGTTGCTGCTGCCACTGCTGTGGCGCCGCGATTATCTGCGGCTTGTGCGCGCCCATGCATGGCCCCTGTTTCTGGTGGGGTTGTCTAACGCGGCACTGCCGTATTCTTTCCTCGCCCTGGCCACGCTGCGCCTTGAGGCCGGTGTCACCTCCCTGATCAATGCGGCCACGCCCCTCTGCACCGCGTTGTTGGGCGCGGCGTTTTTCGCCACGCCCATTGTGCGCAGGCAAGTACTCGGGCTGGCACTGGCCTTTGCCGGTGTCGCCGTGTTGTCTGCCGGACGGCTGGATTTCAGTGCCGGCGGCGAAGGCTGGTTTATTGTGTCTGCTCTGGCGGCAACGCTCTGCTACGGGTTCGCGGGCAATTATTCGCGCACACGGCTGGCGCACCTGCCTACCCGGGTGCTGGCCGCGGGCAGCAGCGCTGCAAGCGGCGTGATTCTGTTGGTGCCCGGGGTACTGCTATGGCCTGCGGAGCCGGTGAGCGGCATGGCCTGGGGTGCCGCCGTGGGCCTCGGTGCCGTGAGTACCGCGGCAGCGCTGTTGCTTTATTTCGCCCTGCTCTCGAGTGCGGGCGCCACGGCCACTTCCACCGTTACCATGCTGGTGCCGGTAAGCGCGTTGGTCTGGGGCTATGTGCTGCTGCAGGAGCCGATTACCCTGCAGGTATTGACCGGCATGGCGATCACCCTGCTGGGTACCGGTATTGCCACCGGTGTGCTCCGGTCATGGCGACACAGCCCCCCGACGTGAACGCGCCCGGGAGTGTTAGCTGACGCTGCGTTGCTGATCGCTCCAGTAGCGGGCGCGCACGGCTTTCTTGTCCGGTTTGCCCACCGGCGTCAGTGGAATCGCATCCAGGTAGTCCACACTCTTGGGTGCCTGTACCGATCCCTTCGCGTCCTTTACCAGCTGTTTCAGCTCGGCAGTCAGCGCGTCGTCAGCGGTAATGCCCGGCTTCAGCACCACCACTGCCTTGACCGACTCACCCCACTGCGCATCGGGTACGCCAATGACCGCCACCTGTTGCACCGCCGAGTGGCGATTGAGCACATCCTCCACCTCTCTGGGGTAGACGTTGAAGCCGCCGGTGACAATCATGTCCTTGGTGCGGTCGACGATGTGCAGGAAGCCATCCTCGTCCAGGCGCCCGACATCTCCGGTGTGCAGCCAGCCGTCGGCAAAGGCTTGAGCGGTGGCCTCGGGCATGTCCTTGTAGCCAGTCATGATCAGCGGGCCGCGCACACAGATCTCACCGGGCTCGCCGTTTGCCACCGGGTTGCCTTCGGTATCCAGCAGGGCCAGCGGCACCCACGGGGACGGTCGACCACAGGCACCGAGACGCTCGGGTTTACCCAGGTCGTGCTCCTGGCGGCGCATATTGGCCACCACCATCGGTGCCTCCGACTGACCGAAGAACTGGTAGAACACCTGTCCCCACAGCTCGATGGCCTGGCGCAGGCGCGCGGGGCTCATCGGCGAGGCGCCATAGAAGATGGACTGCATGCTGGACATATCGGCGCTCTGTGCGCGGGGTGAGTCGAGCAGAAAGTACAGCATCACCGGCACCAGCATGGTGGCGGTGATGCGATGCTGTTCCACCATGTCAAAAAATGCATCCGGGCTGAACTCCTGCATGACATAGAACGCGCCGCCCTTTTGCAGCACGGGAATGAAGAATGCTGCAGCCGCGTGGGAGAGCGGGGTCGCAATCAGCATGCGCAGGTCGTCCGGGAATTCCCATTCGGCCAGTTGAATCTGGGTCATGTAGCTGGTGACGCGGAAGCTGCTCATCACGCCTTTGGGCCGCCCCGTGGTGCCCCCGGTGAAATTGATGGAAGAGATATCCTCCGGGCTGACGTCGGGGGCCACCAGGGGCTGTGGCGCGAAACCGTCGGCCAGCGCCAGGTAGTCGGTGCCCTGCGCGCTGGGGCCAAACGCCAGCAGGTGTTTTACCCCCGGTACCCGCTGCTGCAGTGCGCTGGCGTGCGCTTCGAATGTGGTGGGGTCGTAGATCAGTGCGTCAATCTCCGCGGCCTCGAGCACAAAGGCGTGGTCATCCAGTGATCCCAGCGGGTGCAGCGGCGTGCCGATACAGCCATTGAGCTGCATCGCCGCGATATTGGCCAGTACCTCCGGGCGGTTGCCGGAAATAACGGCGACGCGGCTGCCTTTACCCAGGCCGGTGGCCTGCAGTGCTTGCACCAGCTGGCTGGTGCGTTCACGCACTTCGCGGTAGGTCGCCACTTTGTCGCCAAGGAACAGGCAGGGCTGGTCGTGATAGCGGTTCAGGCCCTCAATCAGCAGCTGGGGCATCAGTGGGGGCTGGTAGAGTTTCTTATTATCCATGGCTGACCCCCGAGCTTGCTAGTGTTGTGAATCGACGCAGAGCCCGCGGGCCAGTGCGGTGAACATGTCTACTACGCCCCGCTTGCTGAGCGCGGCATCGACCACCATGCTGGAGCCGTGGAAAGTGCCCGGATAACAATGGATCTCGGTGGATACACCCGCCGCCAGCAGGCGCTGGCCATAGACCAGCGCTTCATCGCGTAGAGGATCAAATTCCATGACGGTGATACAGGCCGGGGGCAGGCCAGCCAGATTTTCTGCGCGCGCCGGGGCGGCCAGTGCGGGAACATCGTCCGCGCCACGCCGCAGTGCATCGCCCAAATAGTAGTCCCAGCTTTGCTCGGCGTTGGGTCGGTGCCAGATAGGTGTGTCGGTAAAGGCCTGCATGCTGGGGGTGTCCAGCCGATCGTCCAGGACCGGTATAGAAAGGAACTGGTAGCACAGCGCCGGCCCGTTCTCGTCGCGCGCACGCAGGGCGCAGGCAGCCGCCAGGCAACCACCGGCACTCTGCCCGATGATCCCGAGGCGCTTGACGTCGATGCCGAGTGTGTCCGCATTGGCTCGCGTCCAGGTCAGTGCTGCGTAGCAGTCATCAAGCGGCCCGGGGAAGGCGGTCTCGGGGGACAGCCGGTAGTCAACCGAGACGACCACAATGCGCAGGTTCTGGCTTATGGCGAGACAGGTGGCATGCTCGCTTTCCAGGTTGCCGAACACGAAGCCGCCACCGTGCAGGTAGAGCAGCCCCGGCAGGGCGCCATCGACGCCTTCCGGGCGATAAACCCGCACCGTAACATCGGGGGCGCCGTTCTCACCGGGTACGGGGTGGTCGTTGATACTCATGCCGCTGGTGTCCAGCGCCTCGTTGGCAGGCCCCACTATAGCGTCCATGGTGGCGCGCATCGTGGCCGGGTCTTTCAGGTCGAAGGGTGGCAGTAGTTCCAGAATCGGGCGCAGCTCGGGATCGATATTGTATTTCATGGTTTTTGGTTCCCTCATTTTATAGTGGGGTTATTGTGTGACGTGCAGCCAGTGCTGTCACCTGCCTGGCGGCGTCTCGAGTGCAAGTATGGAAACCCTGTGCAGCTTTCTTGCATCGCACAGTGCCCATCCGGGTTGCCGTTCGGGCACTCACCCCTGGCAGTCCAGCACAATCTTGCCGGCTACCGCGCCGGCATCGATCAGCCGGTGCACTTCTGCGGCGTCACGCAACGGGCGGACTTCAGCAACGGCAGGGTGCAGGCGATCATCGCCCAGCCACTGCATGAGGGTGGCGACGTCCGTGCGGAATTCATCAGGCAGTTTTTTCCGCCGGCTGAGAATATTGTAGAAGCTTGAGCTGCGGCCATCCGGCAGCAGGCGCCACAGCCCCAGTAGCTTGGCAAACCCCCACAGCAGGCTGGGTACACTTTCGTCCCCCGTGGTTACCTGCAATGCCCCGAACCCCACCAGGCGGCCGCCTTTTGCGACACAGCGGTAGGAGCGCGACCAGGACTTGCCGCCGATGGTGTCGAACACGGCCTGCACGCCTTTGCCCTGGGTGAGGCGCTGAACTTCAGCCACAAAGTCCGTGTTGCGATAATCGATGGGGGTGGCACCGAAGCTGCGCACCAGGTCGTGCTTGCTCCGCGATGCCGTGCCGTACACCGTCAACTTCAGTTCGCGCGCCAGCTCCAGCAGCGCCGTGCCCACCGCGCCACCGGCGGCGTGGACCAGGATGGCATCGCCCGGTTGCAGCGTGCATTCGCGGGTGAGCATCTGCCAGGCAGTGGTGTAGGAAAGCATCATGCACACGGCCTTCACCGGGTCCAGGCCGGCGGGGCAGGGCACTACCTGGTCTGCATCCACGCACAGGTACTGGGTATAGCCGCCAATGGCTGGCATATCCGCTACCGTGTCGCCTACTTGGCATGTGCTTACACCGCTGCCCAGCGCGTCGACGATACCCACCCAGTCGTAGCCCGGGGTAAAGGGCGGCTTTTCTTTCACATCCACATACTGTCCCTGGCGCACGATGGTGTCTGTAAACCCGGTACCGGCCGCCAGAACTTTCACCCGCACCTGCCCTGGGCCGGGCTCAGGGAGTGTGTGCTCCGTCACCAGGTGCAGATTTTCCGGCCCGCCAAATGCGCTGAGCTCAATGCGTTGCCACTCTGTTGCGGTCATGCCTGTTTGTCCTTGATCGAGTGAGCAAGCGAGTATGTCGCCGCAAGAGGCCTCTGTCTAATTTGCTTGCGCAGGCGATGCTTGGTCTGGTGGCCGCAGCTGGCGTATGCTGGCTTTGGTGGTGCGTCCGCTTCCCCCGGAAAACTGTACAGCGCTGCCATCCCAAAGGTCCAAGGAGGTTATGGAGTGACCACTTCGCTGCGCCAGACGAACCTTGCGAAGCTCGCCGGCCAGGAGTTTGATGTGCTGGTGGTGGGCGGCGGCATCAATGGTGCTGTATCTGCCGCCGCGCTGGCGGGCCGTGGTGTCAACGTGGCGCTGATTGAGCGCGAGGATTTTGCCAGCGGCGTCAGCTCGCAGTCATCCAACCTGGCCTGGGGCGGGATCAAGTATCTGGAAAGCTACGAGTTTCTGCTGGTCAACAAGCTGTGCCGTTCACGCAACGAACTCATGCGCGCTTACCCCTCCACAGTAAAGGAAATCCGTTTTTTCACCACCATCCAGAAAGGCTTCCGCTGGCCGCCGCTGGTGATTTTTCTGGGGAGTCTCCTGTACTGGGTAATGGGGCGTTTCAAGACGGCACCACCACGCTATGTGAGCGCTCGCAAGCTGGAGGCGACTGAGCCCGTTATCAACACCCGGCAAGCTGCCGGTGGCCTGGAATACTCAGACTGCTACCTCTACGACAATGATGCCCGCTTCGTATTCGGCTTTGTGCGCAAGGCGCTGGACTATGGTTGTGTGGCGGCCAACTACGTTGCGGCGACGTCGCTGCGGCGCGAGCAGGGTCGTTGGCTGGTGGAGGCGCGGGACACCGTGAGCGGTGACGTGTTCACGATTGCGGCCAAGGCGCTGGTGAACGCCGCGGGTCCCTGGCTGGACACCTTCAATCAAGCTGCGGACATCCAGACCGGGCACCACCATGTGTTCTCCAAAGGTATTCACCTGATTGTTGACAGGGTCACCGACAACAAACGGGTGCTGACTTTCTTTGCCAGCGATGGCCGCCTGTTCTTTCTCATTCCAATGGGCTCCCGTACCTGCGTGGGCACCACCGATACGCGGGTTGACTCGCCGGAAGTGGGTGTCACCGATGAGGACCGCGATTTTGTTCTCTCGAATATCAACGCCCTGCTGGACATGAATCCACCCCTGACCCGTGACAGCATTATTTCAGAGCGCTGCGGGGTGCGCCCGCTCGCCGTGGGCGGTGACGATGGCAGCGCCGACTGGGTGCAGCTTTCCCGCAAGCATGTGCTGGAAGTGAACCGGGAGCGGCAGCACATCAGTATTCTTGGCGGCAAGCTCACGGATTGCCTGAACGTGGGCAATGAAGTCGTTGCCGAACTCGTCAAGCTGGGTATCAGCGTGCCGGACCCTGAAGCCAGCTGGTACGGGGAGCCTCCAGCCGAGGTGCACGAAGAATACTTGCGCCAGGCACGGCTTATGCAGCTGGATACACTTACCGCTCCCACATCGTCGGAACCCTTGAGCGAACGCTTCTGGCGCCGCTATGGCCAGGCGGCCTTCCACCTGCTGGAGCGTATCCGCGCGGATCGCAGCTGTGCCCGGCTGTTGATAGGCCGTGCCGAATACACCCGTTGTGAAATGGAGATGACGGCACAGCGCGAGATGGTGGTGAAGCTCGAAGACTTCATGCGTCGGCGTTCCAAGATCGAACTGGTACTGCGGCGAGACGAGATTGTCGAGGCACCGGGTTTGCGTCGCGCAGCAGAAATCCTGTTCGGGGAAGAGGCCGAGCAGCGCCTGGCGGAATACGTTGCCGGCGATTTGGACTAAACTGAGCGGCGAGTAACGATACGCATCACGATGAGAAGAAGGGGAAGGGAATGGATTGGTATCTCGACATACTGAAAAACAAGTACGCGATGTTCGGCGGGCGTGCGCGGCGCAAGGAATACTGGTACTTCGTGCTGTTCAACCTGTTGGCGAGTATTATTTTGGGGGTCGTCGACGGCATCACTGGAACCTACAGTGAAGATGCCGGCCTTGGGCTCCTGGGGGGTATCTATGCGTTGGCGGTGTTCATTCCCTCAATCGCGGTGGCCATGCGTCGTTTGCACGATACCGGTCGCTCTGGTTGGTGGTTGCTGTTGGCCTTGATCCCCATTCTGGGCTTCCTCGTGCTGCTGGTATTCATGCTGCTGGACAGTGAGCCGGGTGACAACCAGTACGGTCCGAATCCGAAAGTCGCTCAAGACGTGCCAGTTTAGAATACAGGGAGGACTCTCTCCGGGGTATTCCGGTCGTAGTGGTTGTGCCTGATGAGGCCTCGCGCACAGCATGAGGGGCAGCCGCTTCTGGTCGTTGTTGTGCGCATTTTGCCTGGTTGGCGTGTTGCTGGCACTTTCCCTGAGTGGCGGCACCGATGTTCCCTTCGTCAAGTATTGGGAGGCACTGGTAAAACCGCTTGCTGATGTTGATGGCTACGACCAACAACGAGGTGAGCGCAAGATACTATCGCCTGAAGCGCGCGGGGCATTGCGGGCCGTCCAGAGTCACCTACAGCGTAGCCGATTTGATCATACGGTAAATGATCGTCAGGTTTGTGCGCGGCCATCCACTCGCCGCAGGGAAGACACCGACCCCAATCTGGTGTATCGATGGAAAGACGCCAATGGGCTGACCCATATGTCCGATGAGCGCCCGGAAGGCGTTATCGCGACGGTATTGGATATGCGATTGTCGGCACAGGATTTCAGCTACCGACTCATGCCCGAGGGGCTTCAGCTCCCTGTCGATTTTGCCGGCAAAGTCGCAGCGGGGTCCAAGCGCATGTACGATGTGTGGCACTTTCTTTTAGGTGGTAACAAACTGAAGCAGGCGCGCATTGATGTCTTGCTTGTGGCCGACGACGCTCGATTTGCCGCCTACCGCGCAAGCACCTCAAGCGACACGTTTCCTATCGCGGGTTTCTACAGTATGCGCAGCAATCAAGCATTCGTAAAAGCGGACCCCGCGCAGCCGGCACGTAATCTCAGAGTTACTTATCACGAGGTATCCCATCTTATTACGGCGAGTCACCTGGGTCCCACCCCACCCTGGCTTACCGAGGGACTCGCAGAATATTTCGAAACCATGCAGGTGCGTGATCAGACAGGTGCGGTTTATCCCAATGAGGCCCATATTCGTTTGCTGCGGTCTCAGGTACTGCCTTCCTTGCATGCATACCTGTCGATCGACAGACGGGAATGGTACGGTGAGCACCGCGAGCGAAACTACGCCATAGCCTGGTCGTTGATACATTTCCTGCTGCAGGGTTCGCCAGGGATGTATGCATTGCAGAGTACGGTGCGTCAGGTTGAAACACACTTTTGTCGGCCATTCTCAGTGTTGCAGGCGCTTGAGAAGGCATACCCTGGTGGGCTGTCCCGACTGGAAGCCGATTGGCGCCGCTGGTTGACGAGTCAGCATTTCGTAACGCAGCAGACTTAGCATCTGACGATTTATCAATTGTGGGACGCCACGCAGCAGAGATTGACCCCGGTGATCACGCCTTTCAATGATCTGATATGCCCGCTGGACAGCTTGCCGCTCACCGCCAGCCACGCGAGCTGGCGTTGCCCCAGCGGGCACAGTTTCGATATCGCGCGGCGCGGCTACGTCAACCTGCTCGCCGTGCAGAACAAGCGCTCCCGTGACCCGGGTGACAGTCAGGCAATGGTCGCGGCGCGCTCGCGTTTCCTCAACGCGGGATATTATCAGCCGCTGGCTGCTGCGGTGGCGCAGCAGGTACTGGAATCCGTATCCACTACCGCGCCTTTGAGCTGCATTGATGCCGGTTGCGGTGAGGGCTATTACCTGCGTGAGTTGGCCCAGGCAGCCGGTGGGGCGCAGCCGTTAACACTGGGTGGCGTGGATATTTCCAAGTGGGCCGTGCAGGAGGCAGCACGGCAGGACAAGCGCATGGCATGGATGGTGGCCAGCAACGCCGGCCTGCCCGTCGCGACCAGCAGTGTGGACAGGCTGCTTTGTTTGTTCGGGTTTCCCGTTTATGCGGAATTTGCACGTGTGCTCAAGCCAGCGGGTGAGCTGGTCATTGCGGAGGCCGGCCCGGCCCACCTGCAGGCACTGCGCGAAGTCATTTACCCCGCCTTGAAGCCATCGCCTGCGGCGAGGCGGGTGATCCCCGAGGGTTTTTTCCTGCAGGCTGAGGAAGCGGTGCAGTTCGATATGGAGCTGGAAGGCGGCGAGGCGATTGCGGATTTGCTGGCCATGACGCCACACATGCATCGCGCGTCCCCGGAGGGACGAGCCGCCGCCCTGGCGTTGACTGCACTGCGGCTGTGTGTGGATGTGCACTTGCTCCGATTGGTGCGCGAATAATCAGCCCACGGGGCTTCATGACGGTGCGATCGACGCCAGGGTGTCTATGGTCTGGCTCCCGCTTGGCATAGAATACCCGCATCAGACATCGCGAAGCGCGGTGCGCCTGTTCTCTGCCAAGCGAGTGAGTATATGACTGATGTAATTACTGTCCCCGTCTCCTTCGGTGAAGTGCTGGACAAGATCACCATTCTGGAAATCAAGTCCGAGCGCATCAGCGATCCCGCCAAGAACGCCAACGTCGTCACCGAGCTGGAGGCCCTGAACGGTATCTGGTCGGCCGCTGTGGCGGATGAGTCGCACATTGCTGAACTGCGGGCACAACTGAAGGCGGTCAACGAGTCGCTCTGGGTGATTGAGGACGATATCCGCGACTGTGAGCGTGCACAGGATTTCGGTGCCACGTTCATCGAGCTGGCGCGCTCGGTTTACTTTACCAATGACAAACGTGCGGCTCTGAAAAAGTCTATCAACCTGGCGTTGGGTTCACGCTTTGTGGAAGAGAAGTCCTATCAGGATTATACGCAGTAGCGCAGGCAATCGAGTGGTAGGCGCGCAGCTGCCAGCGGTGCTCCGGCGCGCAACCTGATAGCAAACCCCTAGACCGCTGGCGTGGAATGGGCCTGCACCCATTGGTCCAGTTTCGCCGTCGCATCCGCGACAGTCACCAGTTCCATCGCTCCGGCCACTTCCACTTTGGTGCCCCAGCGGGTCTCATCAACACGGCTGCTGCGGAATTGTCGCAGTGCTTCGGGATAGCGGTTTACACACCAGTGCAGGGAGTTGTAGGGGCCTGAGCGCAGCGGGTTGCTGGCGGCGAACAGGCCCAGCACGTCGGTCCCCATGCTACTGGCAATATGTGCGGGGCCAGTATCGGGCGCCACCAGCAGGTCGGCTCCCGCCAGCAGGGCAGTGAGCTGTTTCAGTGTGTCCTGGCCGCAGATGTTGTGTGCGGTGTTGCGCATGGCGGCGGCAATAGCGGCACAGGTTTCGCGCTCGAAGGGTGCGGGGCTGCCTACCAGAATCACGTGCATGCCGTGCGTGTCCATGGCGTGATCGGCGAGTGCGGCGTAATGTGCCACCGGCCAGTTGCGCAATGGGTGACTCGAGCAGGGGCTGATGACCAGGTTGCGCCGGTCCTGTGCCAGGTGCTGTTGGGCAAATACGCGGTCTTGCTCGCTCAGCGGAATCTCCCAGCGCGGCGCCGCTGGCTGCAAGCCCAGGGGTTGCAGAAAACTCGCCAGACAGTCGCGCACGTGTTGGCTGCGCGCGGGCGGGATGCGCCGGTTGATGCACAGGCCGTGGCCATCCTTGCTGCGCGCGCGGTCGTAGCCAACCCGTAGGCGGGCCCTCACCAACAGGGACGCGAGATTGGCGCGCGCTGCCACCTGCATGTGCAGCAGCGCGTCGAAGCGCCGGCCGCGCAGGCTGCGCCAGAGCTCGCGGTAACCGCGCCAGCCGGCGCGTTTGTCGAACACGATGAACTCCACGCCGGGCAGGTCGCCCAACAAACGCGCCTCGAGTTTGCCGATGATCCAGGTCAGGCGTACGCCCGGTAGCTGCTGTTGCAGGCTGAGCACGACGGGCACCACGTGAGTGACATCGCCCAGCGCCGACAGGCGCAGCAGACAAATGGATTGTGGTGTTGGCGACATGGCGGAATCCAGACGCAGTAGAGCTCCGTGCGTCATCATTGCTACACTGCGCGCATTCTATCCGAGTCGCCCGCCGCGGTCTGCACCACTGTCGTTGGCTACGGTGGCTGGTACCGAGGACATTGACGGCCGTGAGCGGCATGACAGAGCACATTGTTTCCGGGGATGGCTCCCTGCTGCTGTGCAATCCGGCGATCGACGGCGTACAGGCGGCCTGGCTGGACCCGCAGTTCTGGGGTGAGCGTGCGCGTCCGGTAGCGGTCGGTGGGCGTGGTGGTGCCAGTTTTGTGGATGCCGATATTGGTGAGCTGGTGCTGCGGCAGTATCTGCGTGGTGGCTTCATGGCGCGTATAGCACACCGCAGCTACGTATTTACCGGTTTCAGTCGCTGTCGCTCGCTGCGGGAATTCCGCTTGCTGCAGCGTCTGCGTGAGCTGGGGTTGCCGGTGCCCGAGCCGGTGGCAGCGCTGGCGGAACGCAGCGGCCTGTTCACCTGCCGCGCGGCCATTTTGCTGCGCCGCATCCCTGAGGCATTGCCGTTGCCAGCATCTCCGGCACTGCATGAGCCACAGCTCTGGCAGCGCGTGGGCGCGCAACTGGCAGCGTTTCATGCGGCGGGCCTGGATCATGTGGACCTGAACTGTGACAACGTGCTGCACGCCCCGGATGGCATCTGGCTGATAGATTTCGATCGCTGCCGGCTGCGCCCCCCGGCGCGCCGTTGGCAGCGGGCCAATCTGGAGCGTTTGCAGCGTTCGGTTGTGAAGCGCTGTGGAGCGTTATCAGAGCGACAGCGGGAGTCACTCTGGGCACAGCTCTTGCGCGGGTATCAGGCGGCCTGCGAGTGATGAAAAGGCGTCAGGAGAGACGATGAAAGTATTGGTGACCGGCGCCGCCGGGTTCATTGGGTGTGAAACGGCACTGCAGTTGTTGGCACAGGGTCACGAAGTGGCCGGCATCGACAATCTCAATGATTACTACGATGTCACGCTTAAACAGGCTCGTCTCGCGCGCTTGCGCAGTCAGCCCGGTTTCAGCGAAGCGCTGTTTTGTCTTTCTGATGCAACGCGCCTCCGGGAGTGGTTCAGCCACTTTCGCCCGGATGCCGTGATTCACCTGGCGGCACAGGCCGGGGTGCGCTATTCGCTGTCACACCCACAGGCCTACCTGACCTCCAATCTGGTGGCCTTTGGCAACATGCTGGAATGTTGCCGGCACTTTCCAGTCGAACACCTGGTTTACGCCAGCAGCAGCTCGGTCTATGGCAGCAATACCCGCCAGCCCTTCAGCGTCAGCCACAGCGTGGACCATCCGGTGTCGCTCTACGCCGCAACGAAGAAAGCCAACGAGTTGATGGCTCACTCCTACAGCCATCTGTACCAGCTGCCGACAACCGGGTTGCGTTTCTTTACTGTCTACGGGCCCTGGGGCAGGCCGGATATGGCACCGATGATTTTTTGCCGCAAGATACTGGCGGGGGAACCACTGGACGTATTCAACCATGGGCAGCACCGCCGTGACTTCACCTTTATCGACGACATCGTCGACGGAATTCTCGGCGTGCTGGCAAGGCCCCCGGAGCCGAATCCGGCGTGGGATGCCATGGCGGCTGACCCTGCAACGTCCAGCGCACCCTACCGGATCTTCAATATCGGCTGTGAGAGTCCGGTGCACTTACTGGAGTTTATTGAGCTGCTTGAGCAGCGTCTGGGGCGCAGCGCAGAGAAGAACATGCTGCCGATGCAGCCGGGGGATGTGGCGGAGACGTATGCCGATGTCAGTGCCCTGCGTGCGCTTACCGGCTACGCGCCGCGTACCCGCATTGCCGACGGCGTAGCGCGGTTTGTCGACTGGTATCTGGATTATTACGGGGCTGCAGCCAGCCGCTCCTGATACCAGGCATAGGTATTTACCGCCGTCTGCTCGGCGTTGAATTCGCGTTCGATGCGCTGGCGCGCGTTGTCAGCGCGCTGCGCCGCAGCCGCGGAATCCTCCAGCGCGTTGCGCATGGCGGTTGCCAGTGCGGGGGCGTTGCGCTGCGGCACCAGCAAACCGGTTTCTCTATCCGCCACCAGCTCCCGGGTGCCACCGGCGTCGGTGGCGACGACGGGCGTTCCCACGGCCATGGCTTCAATGACGACCCGCGGCAGGCCCTCACCACTTTCCGAGGCCGATACCAGCAGATCGGCGGCGCTGAGGATCCGGGTGACGTCATTGCGGTAGCCGGTGAAGTGTATGCGCTCGGGGTGCTGGCAGCGTGCGGCCCGCTCTCGCACCGCGGCATTGGTGTCTACGGAGCCAATGAGCAACAGATGGCTGTGCAGCGCGGATGGCAGGGTGTCAAACGCCTCCAGCAGCGTGAGAGCCCCTTTCTTGGCGCTGTTGCGGCTGATGCAGCAGAGTGTTTTTGCCCCCTGCGGTATGCCCAGGTCAGCCAGCACCGCCGGCTCCACGTTGTACCAGGCCAGCTCGTGCCCCTTGTGGATTGCCTTGAGTTTCTCGGGGGGCAGTCGCAGCCAGAGGAAACGCACGTCAAGTAGTGCGTCGCGAATGGCATGAGCAACACACATGATGCCGTCAAGGCGCGGGTTGAGGAAGGTCATCCAGGCTTCCGGCTTGCCATACCCGACACCGGTTGTGACGCCGCGATAGGCGAGCAGGCGCGCACGATGGCCACGCGCGGCGCGCAGCATGCAGGTCACGGCGCGCGAGTTGAACGCCTGCACGATATCGTAGTCGCCCTGGTAGACCGTCTCGCGGATCAGTGCGGTTGCCGCGCGGTCGAAGCGGCCGCTGATGTTGAGGGGAATCACCTCCAGCCCCGCGTCGAGGAGCAGGCCGTGGTAGCGCCCCGCCGGGTTACTCATGACCGCGAAATGCTCCATGCGCTGGGCGAGACGAATGAACAACTCCGTCTCCGGGCGATCGGCACAATCGGTAATGCAAAGTGCTTTCATGGGCCGGGTCCTGTGTCGGCGTTGGAATCCGCGGGAGCACCTGCGCTATAGTAACGGCGCGGTTGGCGGCCCCGGTGGGTCGGCGCTCACCACAATGGCCACGCAGATCGACGAGAGTATACACAATGATTTCATCGGCACGAGGCCAACAGCTGCTGGCGGGCCTGGCAGTCGCCGGGCTTGCCGGGTCCCTGCTCTACTCCAGCCTGTTGTCCGCCGCCGTTTTTCTGCTCGCACTGTCCGCTACAGTTCCCGCGCTGCGCCGACGACTCCACGCCAGCGGGTGGGAGCGCCCGCGGGAACTGCGCCTGCTGCATTTCGCCTGCTGGTTTCCCGTAGCGGTTTTTCTGTGCTTCTGGCTCGCCAGCGGTTTTGATTACCGCGCGCTGAAGGAGCTCGATGGGCCGGCCCGCCTGTTGCTGTTCTGGCCCCTGGTGCTGGCGCTGTGCTGGTCGACGCTGGGGGCCCGTCACCTGTTTGCGGGCTTTGCGCTGATGGCCCTGGGTGCGACTGTGCATGCCGCGGCGAGCATGTGGCTCGGAGGGCCGCCTTCGCCGGGTGAGCCGTTGCGGGCGGGTCTCTGGTTGAACCCCATTACGCTCGGCAACCTCTCGCTGCTCGCAGCCGCCGTGATGTTGTCCGCCGCACTGTACTGGCGGCGTTTGCAGCAGCCACGCTATACCCGCTTGGCGCT
>CERO01037087.1_pt1 | contig 105810 bp, 95 predicted proteins | sample 530851 | NCBI WGS metagenome assembly CERO01 (sample SAMEA2621033, study PRJEB7988) | marine metagenome | biome: marine biome (ENVO:00000447); feature: surface water layer (ENVO:00002042); material: "saline water (ENVO:00002010), including plankton (ENVO:xxxxxxxx)" | depth 5 m
AGAGGACGCCGCGCGCGCCAGCCTCGCCGAGCTGCAGGCCCAGATAAAGTCAGTCACCAACCAGTTAGACCGCGCCCGCAACCAGCTCAGCACCGAACAGAAACAGCTGCGTGAAGCGGAACGGCGCCTGGGCGAGTTACAGCAGGCCATCGGCAACAACCGCGAGGCCATCCGCAACACCGAAGCCGAACTGGCCTCGCTGGCCAGCCGCAGCGCCGAGCTGGAAGCGGCTCGCGACAGCCAACAGGTGCGCATTGGCACGGAACTGCGTGCCGCCTGGCAAATGGGCCAGCAGGGCACGCTGAAAGTACTGCTGAACCAGGAAAGCCCCCATACCGTGGCACGGGCCATGGCCTACTATCGCTACTTTTTCCAGGCGCGCAACGAACTCGTCGTCACTTACCGTGCCACACTTGCCGAGCTGGCTGCCGTGGCGGCACGCAGCGAAGCGGCGGCCCGGCAACTGGGCGAGCAACAGGCAGAGCTGCAAAGCCAGCAGGAGGCGCAGCTGGCCTCGCGCGCAGAGCGCGAACAGGCCATTGCCGCGCTCGCCACCAATATCCGCAACAAAGACGATGAGCTACAGCAGCTTGAGCGGGACCGCGAGGAGCTGGAGCAACTGTTGGAATCCATCAAGCAGGCCATCGTGGAAATCGAGCTGCCGGCGGACTACAAGCCCTTCGCCAGCCGCAAGGGCAGCATGACATGGCCCGTGGATGCGCGTCGCAACAACAGTTTTGGCGCCAGCCGGGGCCTGGGCGGCATGCGCTGGCAGGGCATCAACCTGACCGCTGACGAAGGCAGCACGGTGCGTGCCATTCACCATGGCCGCGTCGTGTTCGCCGACTGGTTGCGCGGCTCCGGGCTGCTGCTGATCGTCGACCACGGCGATGGCTACATGAGCCTCTACGCCCACAACCAGAGCCTGCTGAAAGAGGTGGGGGAGTGGGTGGCACCGGGTACACCGGTGAGCACCGTGGGCAGCAGCGGCGGCCTGGAACGGGCGGCCCTGTATTTCGAAATCCGCAAGGATGGCAAGCCCCTCGATCCGGTTGCCTGGTGCCGCTAAAGCCCCGCGCTTGCGCGGTTTCAGCCGGAATCGGTTACACTGCACACTTTCATCTGGCAACGGCGCAACGCCGACGGCGGTAACCCATGCACTCACAGTTTTCTCCCCTGGTGGCGCTGCGCAACGCGCTTCTGGCCTGCTTTCTGGGAGCGCCCGCAGCGCTGGCACAGCACACACAGCAGAATGCCGAACTGCCATTGGACGAACTGCGTACCTTCGCCGACGTGTTCAACCAGATCCGCATTGGCTACGTGGAGGAAATCGACGACAGCACGCTGCTGGAATACGCCATTCAGGGCATGCTGATGAACCTGGACCCGCATTCCGCGTACCTGACTGAAGACGCGTTTGAAGACCTGCAAAGCAACACCAGTGGCGAGTTCAGCGGGCTGGGCATTGAAGTCGGTATGGAAGATGGCTACGTGAAAATCGTCGCCCCCATCGACGGCTCCCCCGCCGCCGAAGCCGGGCTGATGAGCGGCGACCTGATTCTCAAACTGGATGGCAAACAGGTTAAAGGGCTTTCCTTGAATGAAGCCATTGAGCTGATGCGTGGCCCCAAGGGCAGCCCCATCGAGCTGCAGATTGGACGCCCTGGCGCCAGCCAGCCCTTCGACGTCACGCTGAAGCGCGACACCATCAAGGTCGCAAGCGTGCGCGAGCGTTTCCTGGAGCCCGGTTACGGCTACATTCGCGTGGCCCAGTTCCAGACCGGCACCGGCGATGATGTCGGCGCTGCGCTGGAGCGGCTCATGGCCAAGTCGTCGCTCAAGGGCCTGGTGCTGGACCTGCGCAACAACCCCGGTGGCGTACTGGGTGCGAGCGTGGATGTGGCCGGGTTGTTTATGGATGGCGGGCTGGTGGTCTACACCGAAGGCCGACTGGCGAACTCCGAAATGCGTTACTCCGCCGATGCCGGTGACGTCAGTAATGGTGCGCCGCTGGTGGTGCTGATCAACGGTGGCTCGGCGAGCGCATCCGAGATTGTCGCCGGCGCGCTGCAGGACCAGAAACGCGCCGTGATCATGGGCACCGACAGCTTCGGCAAGGGTTCGGTACAAACCGTGATGCCCATCTCGGAGTCGCGTGCCGTCAAGTTGACCACCGCACTCTACTTCACCCCCAATGGGCGCTCTATCCAGGCGGCGGGCATTGAGCCGGACATTATCGTGGAGCGCGCCCAAGTTACCGCTTACGACACCTCCAACCAGATTACCGAGGCCGACCTCACACGCCGGCTGGATAACGTCAACGGTGAAACGCGCCGCAGCCAGCGCCAGTCGGAAGGCTTGCTGGGTACCGACAACCAGCTTTACGAAGCTCTCACATTGCTCAAGGGTGTCAACATCCTCGGCCTGCGCAGCGCGCCCGCGAGCGCCGCTGGCGACGGCTGAAGCATGCGGCAGGGCCTGCTGCTGGCGCTGCTGTTACCCCTCGCAGCCTGGGGTATGCGCCCGCTGGAAACACCGCAGGCCGTACCCGAAACAAGCGGGCTGGTTGGCGCGCCCTACACCGCCCCGCTTGCCGGGCCACCACCTGCCTTTGTGTTGCCGGCGGGCAACCCGGCCACACTGGTTATCATCATCGACGACCTGGGCAATCGCCTCAAGGAAGGGCGCCAGACTGTGGCGCTGCCCGGGCGCATCAGCGTAGCGGTGCTGCCGCATACACCCCACGGGGCACGACTGGCGGAGGAAGCCTATCGGGCGGGCAAAGACGTCATGCTGCATGCCCCCATGAGTACACTGGATCAGCGCGCGCTGGGCCCGGGTGCCCTCACAGCGGAACTGTCTGAATTGGAGTTCCGCAACACGCTGGGCATGGCGCTGGCGAGCGTGCCCCATGCGCAGGGGGTAAATAACCACATGGGCAGCGGCCTGACCCAACAGGCGGAACCCATGCGCTGGTTGATGACAGAGCTCACCGAGCGCCAGCTCTATTTCGTGGATTCACGCACCCACAGCGCCACCGTGGCCGCCGCCGCCGCAGCCGAAGCCGGCCTGCCGCACCTTTCACGGCAGGTGTTTCTCGACAACGTCGCCCAGCCCGAGGCCATCGCCGAGCGCTTCCTGGATGCGGTAGAGCAGGCCCGACGGCGTGGCATTGCAGTGGCGATTGGGCACCCCTACCCGGAGACCATCGCCTTCTTGCAGGCGGTGCTGCCCGGGCTGGAGTCACAGGGCATACACCTGGCGACGGTGTCAGAGGTGTTGGCGGGGGCCGGGCACTAAACTATGCATATGACGATTCCAGAGCCGCGCTATTGCGACAACTGCCAGGCCACCCTTCATGGGGACTTCTGTCATCAGTGTGGCCAGGAAAAAAAGAGCTATATTCGCAATCTTAGCGGTGTAATCACTGAGTTTTTCGGTGAGTTCAGCAACTGGGATACGCGAGTCTGGCGCACACTGCTTCCCCTCTGGTTTCGACCCGGTTACCTGAGCCGACGCTACGTTTCCGGCCATCGGGTGCCTTATGTACCACCACTCCGGCTGTATCTGTTTACCTCGATTCTTGCTTTCCTGACGTTTACTCAGCTCACACCGCCAGACATTGTGACAATAGAGCGCGCACAGGTTGCACCGGAACTGGCGGCGAATGCCCAACTGCAAAGCCTGCTGGAAAACCCGCAACTGGCAATCAACCGTTTCTTTCGCCTGGCACCACAGGTTATGTTTATTCTGTTGCCCACCTTCGCTTTGCTGTTGAAGCTGCTTTACCTGCGATCGGGGCGTTACTACACCGAACACCTGATCCTGGCGCTGCACAGCCACAGCTTCATTTTGCAGATGCTGGTGTTTTATCTGGCAACAACGGCGCTGGAGAAGCTGCTGGCGATACCCTGGCTGGGCACTGGCCTGTCATGGCTGGGCACACTGATTCTGTGCTGGATTCCAACCTACCTCCTGCTCAGCCAGAAGCATTTCTACCAGCAGCGCTGGGGCAGGACGCTGCTGAAATTCTCGATCACGACTGCACTCTATACCCTGTTGCTGCTGGCAGCCTTTGTGGGCGTGGCTCTCCTCAGCGTATTTTCAGCGTAACAGGACAGTGCGGATTCGTGAGAGCGCACTCTCGCAACCGCAGCGAGGACATGACCCTACTGCCTGCAGCGAGCCTTGAATACTGTGGGGTTCTGGCTATAAAGACGCACGCATGCCTGGCAAATGCAGGCATTTTGCTTTGCCGCATCCGGCACCAGGGCAGTCAAATCTGCCGGAATGGTCGCGCTCGCACACCAGCAAACCTGAGCGCTACGGACTCCGCAGGCATTGGTTTCACCGCAAAGCGGACATAGCGCTTCATTGCCACTGCCCGCCGCCTTACTTTCCGTCGTCATGTCATGCTCTTGCATATCGCAGCACCAAATTGTTTTGGGAAATCACTTATATCCTGTCTGCGCAAGCTCAAGCGCAGTGAGGTGCCTTGATGCTCCCGGCTGCAGTTTACCGAGGGAAACAGGCCCCACCGATACCCGATGCAACGACAGCACCTTGTTCTCAAAATAACCGAACATCCGCTTCACCTGGTGGTACTTGCCTTCAACCAGCGACAGCCTGCACCGGTACTCGGAGAGTATTTCCAGCTGTGCAGGCAGCGTGGTGATATTCTCATACGCAAAGTATATGCCGGCGCGAAACACCGTGACGTATTGTTCCGTCAACGGACGGGCGACACACACCTCATAGACCTTGGCAACGCGGCTAACCGGCGAGCTTAATCTGCGCGACCATTTGCCGTCGTTGGTCAGCAGCACCAATCCGGTGGTATTGAAGTCAAGCCGGCCCGCAATATGCAGCTCCGCCTTCTGCGGATGTTGCAGAAGATCCAGCACTGTCGGGTGTTTGCTGTCCTTCGTCGCACTGACCACCCCGGCCGGTTTATGCAGCGCGAGGTGCACTGACGCCGCATTTCGCAGACAAACACCGTCCAGGTCCACCCGGGTGAATTTTGTTACCGGCTCATGGATGGAACGAGCCGGTACGTTGTCCAGAAGAATACGCCCCTGGGCGATCAACAGTCGCACGTCGGCCATCGAGAAGGCGCTGTGCTTGCTGATGAAACGATCGAGGCGGGTACTGGAGGATTTCATGCACCCGCCGTTATAGCCCGTGCCGCTTCTTCACGCGCTGCATTTCACGCAGGATGATGACAAGTTTGTAAGTGCCCCAGGCCATGACCGTGCCGCCGGCACCCAACAGCATGCTGACCAAACCGGGGTCGTTGAGCAGAGGGTGGAAGGCGTTGCCATTCGCGGCGAACTTCCCATACAGGCCCAGCCCGAACATGATGGTTCCCGGCGCCTCAATGAGCTGTACTTTGGCCAGCTGCTGCTTCAATGTCTGGAGCTGTGCTTCAGGTGTATGGTGCATGCGCTACGCTCTGCTGACTGCATTCAAAATTTGCTACCCGCCACATCCTCAATCTCGAATACCGGCAGTCCCGTAGAGCGTGGCAGGCCGGATTCGGAGCCACCGAACCACCGGATGAAACGCTGTATTGGCGGTACTTTCATTGTTTGCATCCTTTTGGTTTCGGCTACATAACGCCCGACAGAGTGAGCAGGCGCCTTATCTAGTTGCAAGCCCTCAAATTTGACCGAGCAAATCCAGAAATACATCCACCTTTTTGCCATCAACATTCTTGAGGAGTGTCTCCGACTTGGCATTCAGGGTAGCAGAGGCATTTTCAAACAACTCCTCTCCCGCCCGCGTTATCCTTACCAGGCTTACTCGCGCATCCCGCTCGTTGAGCTCTTTTTGCACAAGGCCTATTTTCTCCATCGGCATCAGCATTCTGGTGATACCGGACGCTGTTCGCTCCAGTGCGTCAGCAATATCTATGCGCCGCAGGACATGATCAGGAGCCCTCATCAGGCTCCGCAATACCATGTACTCCGTTAGCCCTATGCCATGAATCGCACCCAAGCTATTGTCCAAATGCTTGGAGATAAGGGCCGTTTTAGCCCACAGCGCAATGGATATTGCCCCATATTTTGATTCTGTATTCATTGCCATATACCGCTTTAGTACTTGATTACGCAAGTATATAGGGCGGCACTTGCTTGTCAACGGGTATGTGAGGCAACGATAATTTCAACAACCGCATTGGAGACGAAGATCAAACCGGGGAATGCGGCTGAGAGCGAGTCCTACGGTAAGGCACACAGGTGGCTTATCTGTATGGGGTCCTGGGGATTTTGCCCCCAAATATTGCAAAACCGTCGGAGGCCGTGACGCTATCCAGAAGGATGCGCTCCTGCGCGATCAGAAGCCGTACATCTGCCATTGAGAACAAACTGTAGTTGCTGATGAAGCGATCAAGGCGGGTAGTAGAGGATGTCTTGAATCTGCTGTCACAGCGCGTGCCGCTTTGTCACGCGCATGTATCAGGTTCGTGGAGTGTGTCTGTCCGGGTTCAGCGCAAGCGTCGAAGCCTGATTCGCTGCCTGCACTCGGTTGTGGACATTCAGCTTTCTGAACACGTTCTTCAGATGGAAGCGCACCGTATTCTCTGACAGGCACAGCTCCCGGGCCATGAACTTGTTGGATGCGCCTGCTGCAAGCAGGCGGAGAATCTCCTGTTCACGGCGACTGAGCGTCGTCCCCGGGCCCTTTATCCTGCCCGGTTTCCTGCCCAACTGACCGAGTAGATCACGCGCGTGCGCGGCAACCGGCTCCTGCAGCGCGTTTGCATCAAGCAGTAGTCCGATCATATCAGCCACCCGGGGCCCATCATCAAGAAGGGCTCGCACGAAACCCGTACGCTCAGAGACAGTAAGCACTTGCCCCATATAGCGTTGTGCGGCGGCATTCTCGCCAACTGACCGCGCAGCCTGGGCCATGAGCAACGTGTAGCGTACCAGAGAGCGTAAGCGACCTTGCTGGCGCGCTTCTTCGGAGAAGTGTGCAAGTTCCGGCAAGGCCTCTCGCCCCTTGCCCTCGGCGACAAGGAGAGCGCACATGGCCAACACCGCCACATCACGCTCCCGCCAGGCAGCCTGCTTGCCGTCACCCTGTCGGTAATCCGCCAGAGTCATGCCAGCATCTGATACCAGCGTGCGCGCCGACTGCAATTCTCCCGCACGCACTAGCAGCTCGATGCGCTGGCAGACCAGCAGGTCCTCCAACCGAGCCAGGCGCTGCTGATCAGCATATTTCATCGCCTTGTCGAGCAATCGCAGCGCTGCCAACAGGCCGGAGCGGCGGAACTCGATATTACTGGCAGTACAATACCCCGCCAGGTAGATATCAAACCAGGCTTCACGTACCTCAAGTTCACGCGGAAGCTGCCGCAGCACCGACAGCGAAAAATCTTCGCGCCCGAGTTCGTCGAGCAACTCAAGCAACAACACATGGCCGATCAGACGAATACCCTTATCTTCACGGAACTTGCGCCGCGCAATGTCCAGCCCCTTGCGATAAAGTTTTTCCGCACTACTACTCCTGCCTTCGGCAAAGCTTGCATCGCCCTGGTGAAAATACAGGTAGCTCTCGCCATAGAGCGAACCGATCTCGCGAAAATTGCGAATGGCTTCGCGGGCATATGCCCGGGCGCTGCGAAAGTCGCCCTGCTGGGTATGAACAACGCACAACAGATTATAGTGAAACGCCCGACAACCTGGCCCCTCAAGGTTGATATCGGCAGTAGACTCAAGCAGAGCGCGATAGCTGGTTTCGTGTATCTGCAGGCCCGCATAGATGGCAATGTAGGCATCAATCTGGCGGAGATCGTTCCGCAGAACACCTGATGCATGCCACGCCCCTGACAGGGGGCCACTAGCTGTCAGGCGCTCGGCAGCCCGATAGGTCTGAGTAGCCTTGAAAACCATTCCGTCCTTCACTTCGATTATCGCCTGCAACAACAATAGCAGCGGAGACCGGCCGACAACTTCCTGATCCAATAGCCTGAGTGCGAGGCGAATCCGAGTGATGCCCTCCCTCAACCACAAAGAAATGGCGCCCATCGATTCGATAATCTCAATCGCCCGATCGGGCTCATCCGCCAGAACACTATGGCGAACCGCATTCACCAGGTCCCGTTCGCGCGCGTGCCATTCGGCAATCCGACCGTGCAACCGGCGCAGCAGGTCCGGGGCGGCAAGTTGCAACTGTCGATACAGATAGTCTCGCAGCAACGGGTGCAGTTCGACTGTGTCTCCAGGGCCGGAAATAGAACGTATAAGACTGTGCAAGTGTTTGAGCCGATACACGCGCGCGAGACTGTCGTTCGCCCCACGTATATAATCAGCCATCGCGTAATCAACCCGATCCAGCGGCGAGAGCGACATCAGGAATCGCTGATCATCTGGCTCCAGACCCGCCAGTATCTGGTGCGCGAGGTAGGCAGACAACGTTGCGGCGTCACTGGCTAGCTCCTGCAACAAACGGTCGTAGTCACGCTCGCTCGACAGCGCGCTCAGCAGCATTTGCACAACTACCGGCCACCCACCAGTGCGCCGATAGATGTCGTCAACAATGCCCGCCGGCAGCTGGTCGGCAAAGATATCCCGAATCTCGGGGAGGGTAAACTGCAGGGCAGTTGCGTCGACTCGCAGCACGGCCCCCTCTACTTCCAGCCGACTAACGTCCAGGGCGCTATCGTCCCGGGTCGCAATATAAAGGTGCAAATTATCAGGCGCGTAGCGCAGAAGCCGCTGGACGACCGAACGCACCGTGTCACCCGACAGCTGCTCAAAATCATCCAGAATAAGCAGTAGCGGCTCTGAGAAATTTTCGATACTGCGCTGGATAAGCGTCAGTATCTGTCGAGGCACCACCTCACCCTGAAAGGCAGCGTCGCCGGCTTGCGCGAATGCCAACACCCCTGCTCGATGGAGACTGAACGCCAGATAGAGCAACAGTTGCTGCTCATCGTCATCCTCATCAAGTGCGAGCCAGCAGCACGTCGCAGAATCGTCGCGCAAGTTGTGCAGCCATGTGGATAGCAACGTGCTCTTCCCGTAGCCGGCAGGCGCATGAAGGATCGTGACCTGCCTGGACAGCCCTTCATTCAGCTTCAACTCAAGGCCGCGGCGTTGCAACACGCCAATGCGGGGCGCCGGCGGGTGCACCTTGGCAGGCACCAGCCAAGGCGGGAACAACGCCAGAGATTCGTCCACGCCATATTTTGGTTCGTCGTGCATGTCCTTGAATGTATAAGAGTCAGGGCAATAAATCGACAACCTTGCCCACCCGAATGACTACCCAGATGGGTAGGTTTATAGCTTTTTTCAATAAACATAGCCCACCCCCGGACAATGCCACACCACACCGTTCACGTGTTGTAGTCAGTTTCGCGACTGGCTAGCGTGGATTGTAAAGGGGATAAGAGTACGGATAGCCATGAGAATAGGAGTCGATGTCGGCGGAACAAATACGGACGCGGTGCTAGTCGATGGCACATCCGTGATTACAAGCTGCAAGCAGACGACAACCTCCGATGTCAGCTCGGGTATTCAGGCCGCGATGCGCCAGGTTCTCGATTCAGCTCAAGTTGGTGCTGAGGGGATCACGTCGGTGATGATCGGTACCACCCATTTCACCAACGCGTTTGTAGCTCGCCAGTCCCTGCAAAAAGTTGGCATATTGCGCGTTGCTCTGCCTGCGGCCAGCGGCATTCCTCCGCTAGTGGACTGGCCGGAAGACCTGCGTGAAGCGATTGAAGGGCCTTGCCTGCAGGTGCGCGGCGGCTTCCAGTACGATGGACGCGTGAACGCTGAACTCGACGAGCGGGGAGTGCGCCAAGCCGCACATCGCTTTGCTGCAGCGGGCATTGAAACCGTTGCCATCTCGTCCCTGTTTTCCCCCATCAATGCAGAGATGGAACTGCGGGCCGCAGAGATCATCTGGGAAACCCTGGGCCGGCATACTGCTATCACCCTTTCTCATACCATCGGCAGAATTGGCCTGCTTGAAAGGGAGAATGCCTGCATCATGAATGCGTCACTTGCGGGCCTTTCCCACAATGTCGTGCGCTCGTTTAGCAAGGCAATTCAAGCCCTGCAGCTGGACGCACCCTTCTACATCAGCCAGAACGACGGGACCTTGATGGGCGCCGACTTTGTTGAACGCTACCCGGTTCTGACCTTTGCATCGGGCCCCACCAACAGCATGCGTGGGGCAGCGCGACTGGCCGGTCACGAGACCGCGATGGTCGCCGACATTGGCGGCACCACCACCGACTTCGGCTGGCTGCAAAGCGGCTTCCCGCGGGAATCGACAGTCTCGGTAGATGTAGGCGGCGTGCGCACCAATTTCCGCATGCCCGATATCTATGCCATGGGCCTCGGCGGTGGCTCTCGCGTCACTTTGGCAGGCGATGAGGTTCGCATCGGACCTGGCTCGGTCGGTTATCGCCTGACGGAAGAAGCGCTGGTGTTTGGCGGTACAACGCTCACCACCACAGACATTGCCGTCGCGGCTGGCTACGCCGATATCGGCGACCGGGGCAGGGTTGCTCATCTGGATGTAAAGCTGGTCGAACGCTGCGTGCAGCGCATACACGATATGATCGCGCAGGGTGTAGACAGGATGAAGACCAGCGCGGACCCGGTGCCACTGATTCTCGTTGGTGGCGGCGCCGTGTTGGTCAACCGCGACATTCCGGGCACTTCGGAGGTCATCGTCCCAAAACATGCCGGAGTGGCCAACGCCATCGGCGCCTCCATCGCACAGATTGGCGGAGAAACTGACCGGGTGTTCCTCTACGACGAGGATGGCAGGGCCACTGCCATAGAAATGGCACGCACTGAAGCGTGCGAGCGGGCGATTGCCGCCGGCGCCGAGGGCGGCAGCCTCCAAGTCATCGACCTTGAGGAACTACCGCTGGCCTATGTCCCGGGCAATGCCGTCAGGATCAAGGTAAAAGTCGCCGGGGATCTTGCAACCGCGCCCACAGCAAACACGAACGCCAGAGGCCCAGCCACGCAATGAAACTGAACAAAGAAGACCTCAAATACATTGCCACCGGCGCCGCGTTTCTGGGCACGGGCGGCGGCGGCGACCCCTATATTGGCCGCATGCTGGCTACCAGTGCAATCGAGGAATTTGGCGCACCCAACGTTATCGCTGCCGACAGTCTCGCAGACGATGCCAACGTATACACCATTGCCATGCTGGGCGCACCCACGGTGCTGGTGGAGAAGGGCGCTGCAGGAAAGGACCTGGATTTGGCACTACAAGCGCTGCAGGACTATACCGGCAAACCCGCCGACGCGGTAATCCCGATTGAAATTGGTGGCGTCAACTCCCTGGTGCCGGTTGTGGCCGCTGCGCGCACCGGGTTGCCGCTGGTAGACGCCGATGGCATGGGGCGGGCGTTTCCCGAGCTGCAGATGATTACCTACAACGTAGGCGGTGTGCCCTGCACACCGCTCGTGGTTGCCGACGAGCACCTGAACTCCCTGGTGGTCAATGCGGCAAGCGCGAAGCGCGCGGAAGATCTGGTGCGTGTTTGTGCAGTTGAAATGGGCGCGAGCGTGATGCTCTCCAGCTACATGATGACCGGCCGGCAGGTGAAGGAATGTGCCGTGCTCGGCACAATGACGCTTGCACTGCAGATTGGCCGCGCCATTCTGGATGGGCGCCGCTCGGGCGATCCGGTACAGGCGCTTCTTACCACACTGCGCGCCACTCCCTACTACAACCATTGTAGAGTGATCTTTGACGGCAAGGTACGTGACCTGCAGCGCGAAACCCAGGGGGGGTTTTCGGTGGGAATCTGTGAAATTGCGGCACTGGACGGCAATGGGCCAGCGCTTCAACTGACCTTCCAGAATGAGCACCTGGTGGCGCACCAGGCTGGAGCCGTGCGCGCCATCGTGCCCGACCTGATCTGTGTGGTCGACCGGGAAACTGCCGAGCCCATACCCGTAGAGGGCCTGAAATATGGGCAGCGAGTGAAAGTACTCGGTGTGAGCTCACCACCGATTCTCAGGACGCCACAGGCGCTTGCGGTATTCGGGCCGGCGGCCTTCGGCCTGAAAGACCCGTTCCAGCCAATAGAAGCACTTTAACCAGCACAGATGCACTCACCAAGGGGAAGAGACATGAGACACAGCAGAAAGCTACTGGCGACACTTATCTCCGCTGCCAGCATGGGATATCAGCCACACCTGGCAGCGCAACCACGAGAAGGCCTGCAGCTGGAAGAAATCATCGTGACCGCGCAAAAGCGTGAGCAAAGCTTTAACGATGTGGGGATTTCGGTGACCGCGCTGACTGGAGACGATCTCGACGCACTGCGCATGAATCAACCTGTCGACATCGCGGCGCAAACACCAAACCTGCGCATCAACAATATTGTCGCCAACTCCATTCCCAACGTGACTATACGTGGCGTTGGACTCAACGACTACGCCTCCAATAACAACCCTGCTGCGGGCATCTACACGGATGATGTCTATCTGGTCTCACCAGCCATGCTCAGTTTCCAGATGCACGATTTGGCGCGCGTCGAGGTGCTGAAAGGGCCACAGGGTACTCTGTTTGGCCGCAACACTACCGCCGGGGCCGTGAACTTTATCGCCAAGCGGCCAACTGAAGAATTGGAAGCAGGCGCCACGGTCGAATACGGCAGATTTGGCTACGCCTCCGGCCAGGGCTTTGTCAGCGGAGGCCTTGCACCCGGCCTGAATGGGCGTCTGTCTGTGCAGCGCATCCGCCAGAGTGACGGGCACCAGACCAACCGTGTAAACGGTAACGATGTGGGCAGAGTCGACAGCACCGCCTGGCGAGGTCTACTCCAATGGCAACCCACGGAACGACTGGATTTCTTGCTCAATGTGCATGGCGGCAAGGATGAATCAGATATCTTTTTGATAAAGATCGACAATCCCTTCTCCGCTGAAGACGACAACGACAGCGACGTTTTTAGCTCCGGCGCGTCTGTGGATACCGTACAGGATATCGACAGCGAGGGCGTTTCACTCACGGCAAACTGGGAGTTTGCGCAGAAGCTTACGTTGACAACCATCAGCGCGTGGGAGGAGCTGGACCGATTCCACGTTGAAGATCGCGATGCGACCAGCCTCCTGCAACTTGACGGCTACTTCGACAATTCAATTGAACAGTTTTCGCAGGAAGTTCGTGTCAGCTACCTCGGCGACACCTGGGTCTGGATCGCCGGAGCATTCTACGGCAATGACGAGGTCAAGACACGAGATCGCTTTGACAGTGCCGACCTGCTGCCACTGCTAGGTCTTGAGGGCTTTGAGTCACTTGGCAACGAGTACCGCCAGGAAACCGATTCTGCGGCTGCGTTCATTCACTCCGAATGGACAATGATGCAGGACTGGCGCTTGACCTCAGGATTGCGCTTCACGGACGAAAAGAAAACGTTCTCGGATGCCTTCACCTACCTCATCGGAGGCGGTCAGGAAGCCCCCCTGTTCCCTGCAGTGAGAAATGAATACAACACCGACAACCTGTCGGGAAAAATCGGCCTGGATTATACCGGCCTTGAGAATACGCTCCTTTATGCGAGCATCTCCAAGGGCTTCAAGTCCGGCGGGTTTCAGGGTCAGCTCACCTTCGATCCCAGCGACCTGCAACCATTTGGCGATGAGACACTGTGGGCCTACGAAGCAGGTGCGAAGCTGACACTGCTAGAGGGCTCCATGCAGCTGAATACCTCATTTTTCTTCTACGACTATGAGGATATGCAATTCTACGGCGGTATTTTTGACTCCCCGGTCGGAACGTTGTTCGGTATCGCCAATGTGGGTGACTCTGAGGTGACAGGTGGCGAAATCGAACTGGCCTGGCGAGCCACGGAAGCACTGGATGTGCGTCTTGGGCTTGGCCTGCTGGATACCGAGATCACACGTTCCGTCGTTGGCGGGGTCGCCGAGGGAAGTGAGCTGCCAAACTCACCCGAAGTGAATATCAACGGCATGATTCGGTATGAGCAGCCGCTGTCCGGCGGGCTCTACTTTGAAACCATTCTCGATTTCAATTACCAAGACGATGTGACCTTCGACATCGTACGTCAGCCGATAGAGGCGCAGGAGGAAAGCTACTGGCTATGGAACGCGCGGGCGGGCATAGGCACACAAACTGGCAGCTGGAAGATATCCGTGTGGGGGAAAAACCTATCTGACGAGCGCTACCGCACGCAGGTACTGAACTCCAGTGTGGGCTACGGCGAGTCATGGGGCATGCCGCGAACTTATGGTGTAAGTCTTGAACTCGACATATAACGCTGACTGTCGGATTGTGAGGAGAACGGAATGAAATCCATTATTCATATCATTACGCCGATTATTACCGAAGGCATACGGAACCTCACCGATGTTGAGCCGTTTCTGCGCGACGACCTGGCAGTGCGCCACAGCTTGATTGAAACCGGCCCTGCGTCGATCGAGTGTGAGGTGGATGAAGCATTGAGTGTGCCGGGCATTCTGGAAGCGGCGCTGGCGGCAGAGCAGGCGGGGGCATCCGCAATCATCATTGATTGCATGGGTGACCCCGGGTTGCACGCATGCAGGGAAGTGGTGTCGATCCCCGTGCTGGGCCCGGCACAGACCTGCATGCACTACGCCAGCATGCTGGGCCAAAAGTTCGCCTTCATCACAGTGCTCGACCAACTGAAGCCAATGATCGACGCGCTTGTTGCGCGCTATGGTTTGCAGGACAACTACGCCGGTTTCGGCGCTATAGATGTTCCCGTACTGGACATTGAAGAGCGCATCGACGACGTCGTCGAACAACTGTTCGAATCATCATTGGACAGCGTCACCACATCGAGAGCCGGCGCAATCATTCTGGGTTGCACCGGCTTCTTTGGCTGCGCAGAGGCCATCAGTGCAAGGCTTGAAGCGGCAGGACATCCGGTACCGGTTTTGGACCCCATACCACTGGCGTTGCACACTGCAGACGCGCTGGTGAAGACCGGTCTTTCGCACAGCGCGAGCATCTACCACAAGCCGAGACGCAAAGCTCTGCGCGGTTATTCCCTGCAGAAATTCTATGAGGATGCGGGTAGGGGCTAACCGAACGCTTCCCCCTGCTGTCCTCTCTATCTCGAACACCGGTAGAGAGTACCGTGGGTACCGGTTGGTCCACTCCTGGTACTGTCTGTGGACGGGCGCGTGCGGGCAACACAAGGCGAATTTCTCGTTACGCTCCACCCCTTCGAACAATCGGTCTCTCGCCATGTGGCTCTTTCGCTCGAAGCATATTTTCACAGCTGGACCAGCTACGAACGACTCTACGAGATTAATATCGAGCTGGCCGAGAACCCCGAACTCTGTTCACACTACCTGGGAATACAGGGGGCACAACCGGGAGCGCGTTTGTCCGGGTAGCAATATTCATCAGACTTTAATACAACAGGGCTTGTACGACCAAGATCCGGTTGAGTATATTTATTTCATATTCTGATAGATATGGAATTTATATGCCACATAATCGCTGTTTCGGCAAAGGTACAGGCCCTGCACTGGCGGCAACCAGACCTGCGGAGCTCGCAAGGCGCCACTTCCCCGCAGGCCGCCCTGTTTGGGGCCTGGTACTGGCCATGAACATCCTGGCACTGCAAGCCTGCGATCGCTCACAAGAACAGGTTTCCGCGACCGGCAGCCAGGCCTACACCCTGACGGCCTACCGCATCCGGACCGATGCCTCAGCCGGCCTGAATGAAGACAACTGGGCGGCGCCACAGGACACCCCCGCAGTGATTAACGCGGATCAGCCTTTCCGTTTGCGCTTCGAGGTGGAAAGTCCTGAATTGGCCGGCAAGCCCGAGCAGTTCCAGTTTCAGTATCGTCGCAACGAGGGTGACTGGCAGCCCCTCGACGCGGAAGACTTCCCCTATCCAAGCCGGGAATTGACACTGGATTTCACAGGCTACCCTGGATCACCCGACAAGTTGCCTCTTGCAGTCATGCAGGGAGAGCAGACGACACTGGCCTGGCAGACGGAAGCGGCCAAGGGCGAGGGATACCTTCACCTGTTCACCAAAGCCCAACCCCTGCTGGCCCTGGGCGAGTATCGGACCTACTGGGAAGCCGAAGAGTACAAAGCAATCCTGCGACTGCAGAGCGCAGCGCAGGCCGGACTGCTGTTCGGTTACCAGGACCTCGACAACCACTACCGACTGATGGTGGAGGGCGATGGCCCGCTGACGCTGATACAGCGCAATGACGGCAACGACGCCATCCTGGCTACGTTCGACACGGCAGTGAAAACGGACCAGTGGATTGAGGTCGCAGTGGTACACGATGGCCGCAAAATCACCGTGGAATACGAGTGGGACCCAATCCTTACAGGGAAGGAGTGGCGCGTTGAGCTGGAGAGTCCCCCTACAGCATCGGTCGTCGGAATTTTCCTGCCAGCGGAGAGCCGGGCGGACGTGCAGGCGCTGGAGGTTTCTGCGGATGCGAGCACCCCGAGAGCAAGCATCGTGAGCACCACAGCTTTTACGCAGGGAGAAGCGAGCGTTGACCTGCTGACGCGATCCGCGCAGGCCTTTCGCGGAGGAGAAGGCCTCAACCTGACACCCAGGACCGAGCCGTGGCCTGAACCCGCCGCCCAGGGCGAGTGGGAAGTACCCCTGGTTGTACGCTACTTTGCCGATGGCGCCAAAACCAACCAGAACGGTGACCTCTTCCATTTCCGGGTAGTGGATTCAAGTGGGAAGCCGCTGGCTGCAAGCGTCAGTCCCGCTGTGACGCTGAACGTCCCTGACGGTCACCTGGGGGGTACGTTCGTGGAGACGCCGGGGCGGCTTGGCCCCTGGAAGACCGCTATGGGTGACCTGTATTTTCTTATGGAGCCCTCGGAAACCGACAATATGATGATGATTGTGCGGTCCACCGATGGCGGCATCAGCTGGAGTGAGGTCGATGGCGAACAGCGTCCCGCCACCGGTGACCTGGAGGGCGTCGCCACCGCTTTCGACGGCAGGCGTATCCATATCATCCACCAGACCTCTGACGAGGTGCTCTACCACGTATTCCGTACCAGCGATGACCAAGGGGCCGGGGCCTGGGAAATCCGCGACGAGCACCTGGCCTCTCCTGCAGAGCCGCCGGTTCAGGTGGCGGATATCGCCCTGCGTTCAAACGGCAGTGTCGTCGGCATCTACGGCGATCTGCACAAAATACGGTACCAGGTGCGCTCTCCCGAAGGGGAGTGGGGTGCGCCGCACGTGATAGGCACCGATGCGCCACAGGACCTTTCGGGCCCGGTCCTGGTGCGCGGACGGGATGACGTCATTCATCTCGCTTACACCGGCTCTGACGGCACGGCTTGGTATCGCCGGATTCTGCCGGGGGACGAACTAACACCCGCGCAGCTGATCGCCAGCGGCCTGGGCAACGACACGGAGGATGCCGGAGGTATTCTGCCACTGGTCTACCTCCCGCAGACCAATGAAGTCAGCATCATCTACCGGCTCGATAGCGGCCAGCTCTGGGAACGACGCGCGGGTGATCAACTGTCGCCGGCCGTACTGGTGACCGACAGGCCCGTGGTACGCAATGCCGCGGATTCCGAGCAGGTGGGTGCCGATGCAGTCGGTTATGCCGGCCGCGTGCATGTGCTATTCATCGAAGAGGAAACGGGTCGCCTGTTTCACACCGGCCAGGACAACAAGGGGCACTGGCGGCTGACGCCAATACCGGTGGTGGACGGAGAGAATGTACTCTGGGTTCGCGGGACCGTGCTTGAACACCAGGACGGAGGAGCCGTTTATGGTTTTGTCTACGATGGCGGGTCCAACGGTGGTTCGGGGATGAACCGCTACACACAGATACCGCTGGACAGCCCGGAGTAGATGCGATTTTCAACGCCGGGGAAGCCACAATAAATCAGATATCTGAGACATCTGCTTGCCGCGGCCAAAAACAGGCCGGGAGCATGTGACAGGGCCACATGACTGTCGCATTCACTGTCGACGAGGGTCCCGTCTCAATCGAATATCACTGCATCGCAGTGGCCGAACATTATGCTTTGATATCTGCCCGGCGCGGCTCTGGTAGTTCCGGATCGACTTTTTCGCGCCAGCTGGATACTCCATTGCGCAGCTCGCTGGCGCGGACGGACACCGGCTCGTCCCAGGTGGTCTGGCCACCAGAGTTAATCACGTTAAAACGTGCGACCGGGTCATCCAGGGTCAGGTCAAATTCGATCAGTCCGGCGTTGTGTCCGCCGGTGAAGGGTTCACGCAAACGGATTTCCGGCACCTCGAAAGGTTCCGGAATCGGTGTATCCTGAGCCAATCCCGAACTGGCGAACTCGTACAGATCGTACCCCCCCTCATTGGACCAGGGGATGCAATTGGCCTCGGCTCGGTGAATGTCACCCGACATCAGAATAACCCCGCCAATCGACTCGTCGCGGATGAAGTTGAACAGACTGTCGCGTTCATGGCGGTAACTGGTCCAGTTGTCCTCGCCGAACGCCGCCGGGTTGTGAGACCAGCCGCCACCGCAGATCAACAACTTGAAAGGCGCTTCGCTGGCTTTGAGGCCAGCTTTCAGCCAGGCCAGCTGCTCCGTCCCGAGATGCGTCTTGTGGGGACCGTCCGCCTTTGAATTGGGATCACGATAGTAACGGTTATCCAGAACAAAGAAATCGACACCGCCGTAATGGTATTGGAAGAACACACCCGGTGCCTCCTCGGTTCCATAGGCCGGATTGGCCCAGTAACGCTTGAACAGCGCCAGGCTGTCCTCGCGCATGGGGTTTTCACGGTCACTGTTGTTAAGACCGTAGTCGTGATCGTCCCAGGTCGCGAGTTGGGGAACCCGATTTCCGAAGCGCTGGTATTCTGGCACCGCCCGCTGGATTTTGTAGAGATCAGACATAATACCGGGCTCCACCGTATCGGCGTAGATATTGTCGCCAAGCCAGCAGAACAAGTCCGGCTCCCAGCGCTCCAGGGCCTGCCAGATGGGCTGCTGGGGGTACTCCTGCCAGCGTGCACAGGAGCCGAAGCCGAGGCGAAAGCGGGCCAGCCCTGATGGCGCAGTGGTAAAGCGAAACGGCGGCACATTGTCCAGGTACTTGGCGGGCTGGCCATCTACCCAGGGGCGATAGTAATAGGTGGTATCCGGCTCCAGGTCCTCGAGGCGCAGGCGCGCGACAAAATCATCCTCCGGTCCGGCTGCCACTTCACCGCTGAGCTGCGCATCGGATAAATCGGGCTGGCGACCGTACTGCACTCTGACCGGATAGCGCCCGCTGGCCCGCATCCACAACAGGATATCCCGCGACCCTACGGCTCCGGGCATCGGCCCATGCAGCAGACGCGGGTAGCCGGTACTGCCAGCCAGGGCGCTCTTCACGCCGGCGGCCAGTACCGACAGTGAGCTGCCGGCGAGGGCGAGGGATTTCAGAAAATGTCGGCGTGGCGCTTTCATACGGTCTCCTGTGAGGCAAAATCAAGTGTCACGGACAGCCCGGGGTCGACGTCCGCCAGTGAAATGGTTGCGCCGTGCAAGCGCGCGATCGCGCGCACCACAGACAAGCCCAGACCAGTACCGGGCCGGTTGCGACTTTGGTCCATCCGATAGAGCCGGCGAAACACCCGCTCGCGTTCAGCCAGGGGAATGCCTGGCCCGTTATCTTCGACAACAATACTCGCACCGCGCTGGAACAACGTGATCCGCGCTCCTTCACCGGTGTGGTGAATGGCGTTGTCGACCAGGTTGTAGAGCGCGCGAAACAACAGGCTGGCATCGCCTGTCACACCTCCGGCGCCCTCACAATGCAAAGACAACTGCTGCCCTTGCTCCTCGGCCACCGGAGACAGCAGCTCACAGACATCGCTTGCTATTGCGGCAAGATCGCAGGGCTCACCTTCGAATTGCAGCGCCCCCTTTTCAAGCCGGCCAAGCTCTAACATGGCTTCGAAGGTATCCAGCAGCTGGTCGAGATCCACCTGGGCTTCCTCCAGCGTTTTCTCCAGCACTGCGGTGCTGCCAGACGTTTTCTCCAGTCCGTGGCCAATATCATCGAGCCTCAGTCGAAGGCGTGACAGCGGCGTGCGCAAATCGTGGGCGATATTGTCTGTGACGCCAGCAACCGAGTGCAGTAGTTCATCAATCTCATCCAGCATCTGATTCACCTGCGCCGCCAGAACATCCAGCTCGTCACCATCCTCCCGGCTCGGCAAGCGAATCTCCATACGCCCACGCTGGACGTTCTCAATACCGTCGCTCAGGCTCCGCAGTCTGCGAACCTGCCGACGATTGAACAGGTATCCGGCCATCAAAGTGAGCAGCAGTGCCATGACCAGCGCCAGAGCGGATGCGAGCAGGAAGTTGCGCCGGTATTCTCCCGGATCCGCTTCCAGCTGAGCAACCATCAGGCGCCCGCCTTCCACGTCAATCCAGGTACCGCGCGCCATTTCCACCGAGGCGTCCCCACTCAGGCTCGAAACAGCCACAGGAAAGCGCCCAGCACCCGGATAGCGCGGCAATTGCTCGGGAAATTCCGACAGATTGCCAGCCATACCGGTGTCGGTCTCAAGGGCCAGCAGTGTATTGGCTGCGCCGCGGGCGTGAGCATCGACAACCCGGCGCAAGGCCGCGCCACCATCACTGTCCGACGCCGAGAGGCGGGAAAAAGTGTCTGCCGCCAATAGCACATTGCGCTCCAGCTGCTGATCGCGCTCTGACACCGTCAGCCAGTAAACAGCCGTCAAAACCAGCGTGGTGACAATCAGCGACAACAAGGTGAACCACCATGTCAGACGCCAGACTGAGGTGCGCGTACGAGCGGCCCCGCTAGCGGATAACATAACCGGCACCGCGCACGGTATCGATCAGCGGCTCGCCACCTCCGGCTTCCAGCTTTTTGCGCAGCTTGGCGACATGCACATCAATAACGTTGGTTTTCGGATCAAAGTGATAATCCCAAACCGCTTCAAATAACAGCGTCCGCGACACCACCTGGCCCCGGTGTTCCAGCAGGTAGCGCAGCAACTGAAATTCTTTTGGTTGCAGTGATACCACCTCTCCCCCGCGCGTTACCCGGTGCCCTATCAGATCCATCACCAGATCACCCGCGACCAGTTCAGTGCTGCGTGCGTCGCCCGCCGTCGGGCGGTGGAGCAGGTTTTCAACCCGTAACTGCAATTCGGCAAAGGAAAAAGGCTTGGTCAGGTAGTCATCGCCGCCGGCCTTGAGGCCCCGGATACGTTCATCCACATGGGACAGGGCACTCAGTATGATCACCGGAATGTGTATATCTGCAGCGCGCAGGGCCGACAGCACAGCCAGTCCATCCAGTTTTGGCAACATACGATCAAGAACTATAAGGTCGTACTCACCGGTGGTAGCCAGGTGCAGGGCGTCGACACCGTTATCGGCCTCGTCGGTGCTGTAGCCCTGCTCCCTTAGCCCCTTGGACAGGTAGGCCAGCGTGGTCTGATCGTCCTCTACCAACAGCAGTTTCATCAGTCGACGGCACTACTCAGTGAGGGAATGGTCTGGCCACTGTCGATATCGATCAGTTGATCGCGTTCGCCATCGGGGCCAACCCATTCCAGCTTGATGTAACGCACGCCGCGCTTGAGCTCGACTTCTGCTTCTTCCAGCAGCTGCTGGCCAGTTGACGGATTGTCGGCCAGCGCCTTGCCCAGACTGTAGCCAGACTCTTTCAGCGCTCGGGCTGCCAGCACGTCATCATCGCGGCAGACTACCCCGCAGTTGCGCGCTTCCTGCTCTTTCTCCAGCGCACCATCCTTTACGGCGATACGCAGCTTGTGGCGGGTCTCATTGGCCAGATCCATAATTTTGAACTCATGGTAGAGCTGGTCATCATCATCTTCCAGCTCATATTCGTAGGCGATCCCGGGCACTGCCGACTCGGCCTGTGCCAGGGCTTTTTCAACCGTGATGCCGGTGCGGCCGATGGCATAGAGCGCCACCGCCACTTCTTCGTGATCACTGCCCGCCAGCAGCGGAGCGGCAACGGCAGCGCCTGCCAGGGTAGCGATAGCAATTGATATGCGATTCATGAGCGATCCTCCTGTGTCTGATTCCCGCACACCTTAATGGACCCCGGATGAAACACGTATGTGGTGGAAGTTAACAATACTTCATGTAAGCCCGATGCTGCGCTCGCCAGTTTCGACGACAGCCTGCAGGGCAGGGTAGATGCCATCGGCTGCAGCCAGCACAGGACTGCCATGTTCCAGGATTCCCTCGCGCTCGAGGCCGGGATTGCTGCAGCCGCCGGCCTCGCGCACCAGCAGGGCGCCAGCGACGGCATCCCAGGCATTCATGTGCGGCTCGTAGTAACCAATCAGTCGACCAGCGGCCACATAGGCCAGGCTGAGCGCGCCGCTGCCACAACGGTGGAACATACCCTGCGCCTCCATCAGACGCTGCATCGGACCAAGGGTTGCTGCCGGTTGAACGCGGTTGGAATAACCCAGTCCCACCAGCCCGTCAGCCAGCGTCGTTGCGTTACTCACACGCAGGGGCCGCCCATTGACGCTGGCGCCACCGCCACGGCGGCCGGCAAACATCTCATCGCGAACCGGGTCGTAAATCACCCCCACCAGTGTCTGGCTATCACGCACATAGGCGATGGCAATGCACCAGGCCGTGATATTGCTGATAAAGGGCTGGGTGCCGTCAATCGGGTCAACAACCCAGACGCCCTGGTCTGCCCGGGCGCTGAAGTCCGCGCAGCTTTCCTCACCGAGAAAGGCATCGTCCGGGAAGTGCTCACAGACCGCACTTCGCAACAGCGCTTCCGTTTCCAGGTCCGCCTCGGTTGCCATATCCTGCACACCCTTGCTGTGCACAGTCAGGCTGGCAAGGTCGGCGAATTTACCGGCCGCAAACTGCCCTGCGGTACGCGCCATATCACAGGCAGCTGCCAGGCGGGCATCCAGATCCGCATCACTCGCCATGGCTATCTCCATCAATATTGAATATAGCTCGCTCGCAATCCTGATGGACAACAAAATACTTGCGTACTGCCGGTGTGGACATACTGACCTCTAGTTCCTGAATTTCAAGGCGCTTACCAAGCAGGGGAACCGACAGGGATTCCGGCAATACGTCACCACACCTGGCATCGAACCGGAGAACCTGCATTCCCGCCTCACTCTCGCGCAGCAAGGCGCCGCTCTCACAATGCTCTGGCAATGCCAGGATATCTCCTGGGTTCGCCAGCGATACGGCTGCCAGTTCACCGGGCAATATCAGCTGAACCCCCATGTCACCGTCCTCAGCATAATCGATCAAAAGCTGTGCCTGTTGCTCCCTGTGCTGCCAGTGTTTGCCGCCGTGCGATGCACAGAAGCTACGGTCCACCTCGCGACCGCAGCCCCCCAGTAACAACAGGCCCAACAGTACCCACCCGCTCCGCTCAATCAGTTGCACGCACCCTCCACAGGCTGCTCGCAAGCACCAGCGACAATACAGACGCGCCCACCCAGAACAGGATAGGCGTGCTGTAATCGTAGAAATACACGACGGTTTCGCCCTGGTGAGTCACAAACCGCAGTGCGATTTCGCTGTCTGAAATCAACCGGCCACTGATGTAATCCTGCAGACCGGCGCCCACATAGCTGAAGATACCGATAAACCCCATCGCCGCGCCAGCTACCCGCTTGGGCGCAATGTCAATGGCGAACAGTCCACCCAGGGACGCCAGAATACCACTGAGACCGAAGCCATAGACCACCAGCGCCGCTGCCAGAATCAACGGGTCATTGGGACCCCAGAAAATCACAAACAGCGGCAGTAATTCCATCAGCCCAAACATCAGGTTGGCCGGCGGCCGCCGGGCGTTGAACCATTTATCCGAGGTAAAGCCATAGGCCACGCAACCTAGAATTCCCGCCGCGGTATTCAGAAAGATAAACAGGTTGGCATCAAAAAGATCAAAGCCGCGTATTTCCTGCAGGTAAACATTGCCCCAGCTGTTGATGGCGTACCGCGTGACATACATGCTGGAACTGGCCAGGGCCAGAATCCAGATCGAGGGAATAGCGAGAATACGCAACTGGGTTTTCCACACACTGCCATCGGCCGCGGCACTGGCCACGGCACTGTGATCACCCCGCCAGTCCGCCACGCTGGGCAGACCAAGCGCGCGCGGCCGGTCTGGAAGAAAGCGCAGCACCAGCAACGCTGCCACCACACAGATTGCTGCCGGTACCCAGAACCCCCACTGCCACTCCAGCCCCAGCCCCTTCGGTGGCGCGGCGATAAGCCAAGCCACACCGAGGTAGGTGAGTCCCTCGCCGATGGAGTGTGCTGTACTCCAGATACCGTAGTAGCGACCGCGCTCATGATTGCTGTACCAGTGCGCCAGCGAAACCACACTGGATGGTGCGCCAAAACCCTGGAACCAGCCATTCAATCCCCACAGCAGTGCGGACAGCCACAGCAGGTCGGACATCCCCATACCGAGATTGGCGCAGGCCGAAAGCAGCAGACCGGCAGCAAAGAAGCGACCGACATGTGCGTGATCGGCGAGGAAACCATTGGAGAACTTGCCCAGGGCGTAGCCATAAAGCAGCGTCGAACCGATAATGCCCAGTTGTTCCGGCGTAAAGATGCCAGCGTCCATCAACGGTTTTTTCACCACGTTCAGTGCCAGTCGGCAGACGTAAGCCAATCCGTAACACAGCGTGATAATCACGATCACATCGCGGCGACGGCGATGAAACTCGCGATCAATCGCTGAGATATCGGCTTCAATGGCCTGATCGGGGCCGGTAGCGAAAAACCTGAACAATTGCATGATGAGACTAGTTCCGCCCTGAATCTGCGATCGTCAGCGTAGGGGGGCCGGCCTCGCCCCCCGTCTGGCAATCAGTAGATATACTGAACACCAATTACTGTCGTCGTCCCGTACTCGTCATACTGCAGTACCCGGCTGGAACTTCCGGCGTAGTAGTACTCCGGCTCATCGTTGAGATTGGAAATCTCGGCGTAGACCAGCCAGTTGTCGGTTACGCTGTATTTGGCGGTAAAGTCCCACTGGGTACGCTCGTCGGTAATGCGATCCAGCCCCTCATCCACCAACTCATCCAGGTAGCTGTCCCGGTAACTCATCGCGAGGCGCAGGTCCAGGCCGTACTTTTCGTAGCCAATCACAAAGCCGGCGATATTGTCTGACTGTTTGGGAAACGAGATGTCGCGCCCGTTGACCTCTGCATCACTGTCAACGTAAGTGTAGTTCACGCTCACCAGCAGGCCGTCGAAGGGCGATGGCAGAAAGCCGAAATGCTGCTGATAGTTCAGTTCAACGCCCATCACATTGGCACTGTCGCCGTTCTCAGCGATGGTGGCTTCATCAAAGGTCTGGCCGCCAAAGCTGAAATCATCAAAGGTCTGCAGGAAAATAAAGTCCTCAATGTCCTTGTAGAACACACCGGCCGACAACACGCTCAGCTCCGAAGGATAGAATTCCAGCGAGGCATCGTAGTTCCAGGAGTTGTAGGGCTCCAGGTCCGGATTGCCGATCTCAGCTTCACCGTCCTCCACGCTGATGCGCGAAGCCACATCTTCGAACAGCGGTCGCACAATCGAGCGCGACACCGCAGCCCGGGCCACAATCTCGTCGGTCACGTCATAGCGCAGGTTCAGGCTCGGCAACACATCGGTGTAATTGCGACTGGCACTGATCCGCTCGATAACCACGAGGTCGTCAGCCAGTTCAGCGCCACTGTATTCATCGCCTTCCTCAAACAGCTCTACGGCATTCCCATCCGAGCTGAAATCGGTGTATTCGACACGCACACCACCGGTCAGCGTCAGGCCGCCAACGGACATTTTGAACATGCCGTAGGCGGCATAAACGTCCTCGTTGATCACCCAGTCGTTGGATGCAGAGGCAATCATTGAGTCGACATCCTCAAACTCGATGCCGTCACCGGTGCTGAGAATACCCCGGACTCCTCCGACACTCGGCAGCGGGTCAATCAAATTGGCAAAGCCGTAGTCCGAGGCCGCACCGGGGTGGTACACATCGGCAATGGTAAAGACATCGTCACCACTGTAGATGTCGGCGTCCTCGTTGTTCTCCTTCTCCCGCAGGCGCGCCTTGGCACCGAATTTGAGCTCCCAGCTTTCAAATTGGCGGGTGGCGTCAAACTGGAAGGACCACTGGGTGTCCTCTGTGAGGCTCTTCTCGTGCTCGATTTCATCCAGTTCATAAGCTTCGGGGTTGCGCAGCAAGTCGAAGTAGTCCGATTCGACCACCGGTTCCTCGGCCTTGCTGCGGTTGAGGCTCAATACCGGCGTGTCGCCAGCTATGCCGTCGCTGCCACTTTCGAACTCACCCACCCAGGCGGAGTTCACGACATCCGGGTCGTCCTCTTCACCGTGGGAATAGCCCACGTTGGTATCCAGGCTCCAGAGCTCCCACTGGCTTTCACTGCCAAACGACAGCGACAGGGTCTCCGCCGTCTGCACCCGGTCCTTGGTGTTCATATCGATTTCGGCAAAGCCGAAGTCTGCCCGCCGGGCCTCCACAGCATCGTCCGACAGCGGTTCGAGGTCACCGTAGCCCTGTCCGTAACGCAGCTCGGTATCTTCAAAACTGCTGTAGAGTGAGCGTGCGAAAATCGTGGTTGTGTCTGACAGGTCATAGTCCAGGTTCAGAACCGCGCCGATGCGCTCGCGCTCAAGCCGGTAATAACGGGGCTCAAACGATTCCGGGTAATCGTTGCCATTGTCGGCAATTTCCCAGTCATCCGCTTCGTTGTTATCGGTCGCCATTTTGCGATCATGCCAGCTCAGCGCCCCCGCGACACCGAGACGACGGCCATTGTCGAGCTCGAAGATAGTGCTGCCGGCCACCGAGACCTTGGGGCTCCAGTCCTCGCGCTGCTCGTTGTAACCGCCTTCCAGCCGCGCTTTGAAATAGGTGTCCTTGCGGCTGAAAGCGCTCAGGGTTTTAACATTGACCGACCCGCCGATGGAGTCGCCATCCATATCCGGTGTCAGCGACTTTTGCACTTCCAGCCCATCCAGCACATCGGAGGGAATCACATCCAGCTGCAGGGCCCGCCGGTTTTCCGACGCAGATGCTCGCACTCCATTGATGGAAGTCGAATTGAGATCGGGGTCCATACCGCGGATCACGACATAGCGGCCTTCACCCTGGTCATTCTCCACCGAGATACCGGACAGGCGCCGCAGTGATTCCGCCACATTCTGGTCGGGAAACTGCCCCATCGTGTCGGAGTCGAGCACAGATTTGATATTGTCCGCCGCACGCTGCTGGTTAATGGCGCCCGCCATTGCCGCAGACTGCCCGGTGACCAGAATTTCTTCCAGCGCCATCTGGTTATCGCCACCAGCACCGAGTACCACGGCACCCAGCAGCAATCCGTCGGCATCGACAGCAATCTCTATCTCGCGGGTCGGCGCACCGACATAACTTACGGTCAGCATGTAATTGCCGGGCTTGACGCCACTGAGACGAAAGCGCCCCCGCGAGTCGGTGATGGCGGAGACCCCCAGTTCCGGAATACGGACAATGGCGCCTTCAAAGACGGCATCACCGCTGCTGTCCGTCACTTCACCGGTGACAACCTGGGCCAGGGTGGGCTGTGCAGTACCGAAGCACAACATGGAAATGGCGCCGACCAGTGCCAGACGACGAAACGGGGCGGGACGGGACGGGATACGGGAACGCTACGCTGGGTCACAGTAGAACCTCCGACTGAATTATTTAGTAATGAGAGGTGTTCCAAAGCTCAAAGTGAGTATAGAGACAACCGGCCTCGAGGTAAAATATTTATTCCAAATATTATTATTAGGTTACATTTATTCCATTACGGTTTTGTGACAGGCTGCCCTAAAGAGTGTAATCCGGGGCAATTACGGCATTCTGGCGGTGCGAGCGGGCAGCGGCATCAGCCAACGCCTGAGCCTTTAGGGCGTCACTACCGCTGACCAGCCGCCCCCGCCGTCCCGCCAGCACCGCGAGGAAAGCGTCCAGTTCCAGACGGTAGGCAGCTGCGTAGCGTTCCAGGAAAAAGTCCAGTGGTGGATCACTTTCCACCGCTCCCGCGCGAAAGCACTGCACCTGGCTGGCGCCGCGATTCTCTGCACGCAGCATGCCCTTGCTGCCATGGACTTCGATGCGCTGATCGTAGCCGTATGACGCGCGTCGGCTGTTACTGATCTGGCACAGCTTGCCGCTGGCGGTTTTGAGGGTCACCAGCGCTGTGTCCACGTCGCCGGCGCCGGCAATCGCCGGGTCCACCAGACAACTGGCACTGGCAAACACCGACTGCGGGTCTTCACCCAGTAGCCAGCGCGCCATATCGAAGTCGTGGATCATCATGTCCATGAACAAGCCGCCGGAGCGCTGCAAATAGTCAAGCGGTGGCGGCCCCGGGTCGCGACTGGTGATCGTCACCATTTCGATGTCGCCGATAGTCCCGGCCTGCATACGCTGCCATAACTCGGTGAAATCCGGGTCGAAGCGGCGATTGAAGCCCAACGCCAGCAGAGTGCCACGGGCTTCCAGTTCCCGTAGGCAGTCACGGGCGCGGGCCAGATCCAGATCGACCGGCTTTTCACAGAATACCGCTTTGTCGGCGGCGCTGGCGGCGCGCATCAGTTCGACGTGGGTATCGGTGGAACTGGCTATCAACACCGCCTGAACTGCCGAATCTGCCAATGCCCGGGACAACTCCGTTGCAGTGGCGCCATACTGGGCCGCGAGAGTGTCCGCGGCAGGCTGGTGGGCGTCGGTCACATAGAGCAGTTGCGCATCCGCTGCCGCCGCAATGTTAGCCGCGTGTATGGCGCCAATGCGCCCGGCACCGATCAAACAGATTCCGATGGTCATAAGCGCTCCTCAAATGCCAGGGGGCTTTGCTGTAGCAGGGATGACAAGTGGCGATAGCCCATCTGCGCGTATTGCAGGGGCTTGGCAATGGCGGGGTCCTGCTCGGCCTCTACCACAACCCAGCCACTGTAACGGGTGGGCATAGCAGCCAGCACGGCGGCAAAATCAACACAGCCGTCCCCGGGAACCGTGAACACACCGGCCAGTACGGCGTCGAGAAAGCTGTCGTCCGCCGCCTGCGCTCGCGCCAGCACAGGAGCCCGCACATCCTTGCAGTGCAGGTGCACAATGCGATTGCCGAACTCCCGCGCCATCGCAACCGGATCGCCCCCGGCATAATGCAGGTGGCCGGTATCGAGCAGCAAACCGACCTCGGGCGCAGCCGCCGCCAGAAGCCGACGGATATCGCCCTCGCTTTCGATCACCGTTCCCATGTGATGGTGATAAGCCAGTGTGAGGCCCTCGGCTTGCAGGTAGCGTGCGAAGGCATTCAGGCGCCCGGCAAAATCCGATAGCGCCGCATCATCGAGTTGTGGCCGCTGCGACAGGGGACGGTGACGATCGCCGTGAATGCAGTCGCTGACCTCGGCGCAGACCATGACAGTGCAGCCCAGGTCCCTCAGCAGATTCAGGTGCGTCTGCACTGCGGCTACCTCGTCCTCCACGCTGCGCTCACGCAGGCGCATGCTGTACCAGCCCGAGACCAGCGCCAGGCTATGCCTAGCCAGCAGTGGCGCAAGCTCAGCGCTGTCGCGGGGGAATTTGTTGCCCAGCTCAAAGCCGGCGTACCCCGCCTCACGCCCCTCACGCAGACACTGCTCCAGCGGGATGTCCCCGCCCAGCGCGGGCATATCGTCGTTGCTCCAGGTGAGGGGATTGATACCCAGTCGAACACTCATGCTAGGCATCCCTGCGCTGCTTGCGCTTGTTGTCCAGGTAGTCCCTGCGCGCCTGTGTCACACTCTCACGCGACGACACTTCCGGCACCGCCACCTCCCACCAGGCCCCGCCCTCAGCGGTCGAAGGAGCCGGATCGGTCGCCAGGGTAATCACATAGCAACCCCGGGCCGCGCGTGCACGCTCGAGAGCCTGCTCCAGTGCCCCAATTCCACTGACTGCCTCCGCTTGTGCCCCCAGGGCCCGCGCATGGGCGGCAAAATCAATCGACGGTAAACCCTCTTCGCCCTGCTCGCAATCAGGCAGCAAGTTGTTGAAAGGGCCCGCGCCGCAGCTTTGTTGCAGGCGGTTGATGCAGCCGAAGCCGCTGTTATCCAAGACCACGACGACCAGCTTGCGCCCCAGCATCACAGCCGTGGCCAGCTCCGAGTTCATCATCAGGTAGCTGCCGTCACCGACCAGCACGAACACCTCGCGCTCGGGCAGGGCCATGGCCACACCGAGGCCACCGGCAATTTCGTAACCCATGCAGCTGTAGCCATATTCTACGTGGTAGCCATTGGGCCGGGCGCAGCGCCACAATTTGTGCAACTCACCGGGCAGGCCACCGGCGGCGCAAACCACCACCGCGTCGTCCGGTGCGGCTCGGTTGACCGCACCCAGCACCTGGGCATCCGAGGGCAGGGCCACATCGGTCGCTGCCGTCACCCGCTCCACTGACTGCTGCCACTGGGCTGTTTCTGCCTGCGCCCGTTCCTGCCAGGCGATGTCTACCTGCCAACCGGGCAGCCCCGCATTGAGGGCTTCCAGCCCACGCACGGCATCACAGGCCAGCGACAGTGCGCCGTGTTTGGCTGCATCAAAGGCCGACACGTTGAGGCACAGCAGGCGGCAGTCCGGATTGGCAAACAGGGTGCGGGAGGCCGTTGTGAAATCCTGCAGGCGTGTACCTACGCAGATCACCAGATCGGCCTCTTGCGCCAGCGCATTGGCAGCGCTGCTGCCGGTAACACCGATGGCGCCGAGCTGCGTCGGGTGATCCCAGGGCAGGGCGCCCTTGCCCGCCTGGGTTTCCGCCACCGGCAAGCCAGTGCGTTCCACTAGCTCCCGCAACGCCGTACAGGCTCCCGCATAGTGCACGCCGCCGCCGGCGATCAGCAGGGGCTTGCGAGCCTCCTGCAGCGCGGCCAGCGCCCGGGCCAATTCCCGCTCATCCGGCGGCGGTTGCCGTGGGTAATGCAGGCGCGGGCGGAAAAAGTCCTCGGGAAAATCCCAGGCCTCGGTCTGCACATCCTGGGGCAGGGCAAGGGTCACCGGGCCGCATTCCACCGGGTCTGTCAGTGTCTGCACCGCTCGCGGCAGGCTGGTGAGTAACTGCTCCGGACGCACAATGCGATCCCAATAACGCGATACCGGGCGCAGGGTGTCATTGACGCTGAGCGAGGGATCGCCGGGAACCTCCAGTTGCTGCAGTACCGGGTCAGGCGCTCGCGAAGCGAAATAGTCACCGGGCAACAACAGGAGTGGCAAGCGATTGACATGAGCCAGCGCCGCCGCCGTCACCAGGTTAGTCGCCCCGGGGCCGATGGAGGTGGTGCACGCCATAACCCGCCGCCGGTTGCTGGCCTTAGCAAAGGCGACAGCGGCGTGCGCCATACCCTGCTCGTTGTGCGCGCGAAGCGTGGGAAGCCGTTCACGCTCCGCTTCCAGCGCCTCCCCGATACCGGCGACATTGCCGTGACCGAAAATGGCCCACACCCCCGCCACCAGCGGCAGGCGCTCATCATCGATCTCTACTTCCTGCGCGGCAAGGTAGCGCACCAGCGCCTGGCTGGTGGTCAGCCTGATCGTGCTCACTGCTCTCTCTCCTCTGATTCCCCGGCATCGTGTAGCGCTTGCCATTTGGCAACGATGGCACTGAAATTATCTGCAACCGCGCACTGCAGCGCTGTGTCGTCCATAGCGCCGGACAGCCAGGCTCTGGCAGCATCTACGAACAGGCTGCGACCGATGGCAAAACCACGGCAGTGGCGACGCCCCACCGCGCGGGCAAACCCTGCAACCAGCTCCTCCACGGGCCGGTTGAGACCGAGCAGCACTATGCCACGACACCAGGGATCAAATTCATCGATGACCGCTTCAATTAACGGCCAGGCATTGTCGGGAGGAGGGGGCAGTTTCCACCAGTCGGGGAAGATACCCAGTGAATACAGCTCGCGCATGGCCCGGGCCGTATCGTCACCCCGATCTTCGCAACCGTCCGGCAAAATCAGCTCCAGCAGCAGTTCGTGGCCGCTGTGACAGCAGGCTTCAAACAGCCGCTTCAACCGCTCCTGCTGCTGTTGCTTAAGGTCTGCTTCGTCATCGGGATGATAGAACACCAGGCATTTCACCACCTGTTCGCTGGGCCAGCGCTGCAGAGTCGCCGACACATTGTCACCATACTCAAACGCCAGCGGCCGCGATTGCGGCATTTCTACCGGCCGTGCGACCCACAAATCCCGTCCGGTGAGCGACTCAAGTACCTGCTCGCCAAAGCGTTCGTCCACCAGTACACCGGCACGTCCCTGCAAACCATCGCGCTCAACAACCTGTACAAAGGCATCTGCTATCAACTGCTTCAGGCGCGACACGCTTGCCAGCGGCGCACCGCAGGCTTCCGCCATCTCCACAAACTGACTGCGATGATCAAAGGCGAGAGCGTAGATGGCAGGCCACTGACGGCGCGGTACGGTTGTACGGTGCAATTGATTGAGTCGCGCGTCGAGGTCTGGACGAGGCACTTCGTCAAAACGCGACAGGTAGTCATCCAGCTCCACACGCGAAGGGATGGCCGGAGTGCAGCCGTGGCGTGACACCACCAGCGCGCCACAGGCGTTCCCGTACAGGCAACATCGGCCCAACGGCTCACCGTCCATCCAGCCGCGCATGAAACCGCTCATAAATGCGTCGCCCGCCCCCAGTACATTGAGCACTTCCACCGACACCGCGGGCCCGCTGATCCCCTCGTTAAGGTCTGCCGGAATGCCGGCTTCGTATACCACACTGCCGAGCGCACCGCGTTTGAGTACCAGTACCGCATCGCTGTGCCGGCGCACCTCACGGAGCGCCTCCAGGGTGTCTGTACTGCCACCGGCGATATGGAACTCTTCTTCGGTTCCCACCACCAGATCAAACAGGGGCAGAATGGACTGCAGGTGGCCGGTAACCGCCTCACTACCCACAAAACGGCTTTCTCCCTGACCGTGTCCTGCCGCGCCCCAGAGTACCGGGCGATAATCAATATCCAGCACGGTGCGGGTGCCGCTGCTACGGGCATAGTCTATGGCCCTGCGACACGCGGCCGCCGGTCCCGGCAATGAGAAGTGTGTACCGGTTATCGCCAGGGCGCGGGCTGAGGCAATGAATTCGCGATCCACATCCGCCACATCGAGAGCGGCATCGGCACAGTTTTCCCGGTAGAAAATCAGCGGAAAGGTATCCCTGTCCTTGATACCCAGCACGACAATACTGGTCAGGCGCTCCGGGTCGGTTCGCACGCAGCTGACGTCTACGCCGTTGCGGGCCAGCTCCTCACGGACAAAGCGGCCCATGTGCTCATCGCCGACCCGGGTCAGCATGGCCACGCGCAATCCCTGACGGGACATTCCCGCCGCCATATTGGCCGAGGACCCCCCGAGATACTTGGCCATTGTGCGCATGTCCTCGAGCCGCGAACCAAGCTGTTGGCCATAAAAATCCACAGCCGCTCGGCCCATGCAGATAACATCGAAGCGACGCTGATCCATCCTCACTCCTGTTGATTGTTGCCGGCGCTGCCGGATGTTGAAGAGGTTACAGGCACCCAGGCCGCGTTTTCGAACGAGGTCGCCATGGCAGCGGTCACCGCGTCGATGCGTGCCGCGGCCGCAAAGTCCGGCCAGGCGGGTCGGTCACCGGCGATCGCAGCCAGCAGGTCACGCATCTCGATCACTTTGAGGTCATTGAAACCCAGACCATGCCCCGGGGCGGGGCAGAATGCGGCGTAGTCCGCCTGGTCCGGCCCCAGCAGAATCCGCTGAAATCCCGACGGCCCGACACTGTCGGCGCGGTACAACCAGAGTTCATTCTGTCGTTCCTGATCGAAATACAGAGTGCCCTTACTGCCGGTGACCTCCAGGGTTAGCCCGTTCTTGCGACCCCAGGCAATCCGACTACAAGCAATTGCACCAATGGCGCCATTGTGGAAGCGCAACATGGCGTGCATCTGATCTTCATTCTCCACCGGTCCATCGGGTCGCTCACTGACCACCGTCTGGAAATCGGCGCACACCGATACCGGTTCTCCCACCAGGCGCTGTGTCAGCGACAGGACATGACAGAGGTCGCCGAGCGCACCCAGGCCCGCCGTTGAACGGCGCACGCGCCAGCCACCGGGACGCTCCGGATCCGCTAGATAATCCTCGACATGGGTGCCGCGCACATGGCGAATCTCGCCGAGATCACCGCGCTCGATCAGCGACGCCGCCAGTCCGATAAGGGGGTTTTTGGCATAGTTAAAGCCCACCAGCGTGACGCGTTCGCGGGCCTTTGCCAGAGCCGCCAACTGTGCCGATTGTTCCACCTCCAGCGCCAGTGGCTTTTCGCAGTAAACGTGCTTGCCCTGCTCGAGTGCAGCTTTCGCCATCGGGAAATGCAGATGATTGGGGGCGCAGATGTCGACGATATCGACCTGCGGATCGGCGACCAGATCGCGCCAGTCGCCGGTGCTGCGGCGAAAACCCAACTGGCGCGCCTGCTCGGCAGCCTGTAACGGGTCGACATCTGCCAGCAACTCGCAGGCGAGCGGCCATTCACCCGGAAATACCAAGCCCACTGAGTGAGCGGCCAGGGCATGAGTGCGCCCCATGAAACCGCTGCCGATCAATCCAAGCCTGAGTGTTCGCATCTCAACGATGCCTCCGGTTAGCAGGGGCCACGATACTCACCATGGAAACCAATATTCTATTTTTTACATTTGTGATAAATTTATTCCACTTCGGGACAAAAGTGCAAGCTTTCATTCTAATTATGGAGTATTTATTTCAAAATGAACGCTCTCTAGCTATCAGGACCCCGACAATGACCACCGACCATGTACCAAGGGACTACGACATACTGCGGGCACAGATGTCCGAGCGCTACGAGTCCCTAAGCAAGCGCCTGCGGCAGATTGCCAAGTTCGCCTGGGACAATCCCACCATTATGGCCATGGAAACCACGGCGGTCATTGCCGAGCGCGCCGGTGTGCAGCCATCCGCCCTGATTCGCTTTGCCAAGGCCTTCGGTTATTCCGGCTTCAGCGACATGCAACGCACCTTCCAGGCACACGTCACCGCACGCTCTGCCAGCTACAAGGAGCGCTTTCGCAAAGTAGCCGCGCGGGACGGGACTGGCACGGGAACCCCGGTCGGCATGCTGAGGGAGTATTGCGAAGCCAGCCGAGATGCGCTGGAGCACCTGCAGGACGATGCGGACCCGGAAGCGTTGGAGCAGGCCGTCTCACTCCTCCAGAAAGCGGAGTTCATCTTCGTCATGGGCCAGCGTCGCTCTTTTCCGGTAGCCAGCTATATCTATTACAACCTGAACCACCTCGACTGCAGGGCACAACTACTGACCGGTATGGGCGGCATGCTGCTGGAACACGCCGACAGCATGGGTCCAAAAGACGTTCTGATCGCAATCAGCTACAGCCCCTATTCCGAAGAGACCGCTCGGGTGGTTGTTGCTGCCCGGGAAAAAGGCCTGCCGGTTATCGTGATTACCGACAGTTCGCTGAACGCCATTGCGCGGGAGGCAACCGTTGTTTTTGACATCCGCGATGCGGAGGTCTTCGGCTTCCGCTCACTGACCGCGTCAATGTGTCTCGCCCAGGCTCTGACCACAGCGCTGGCCACCGACCGCAAGGTGGCCAACAAGCCTTCCAGCTCCCGACGGAGTCGCCGAACATGAACTATGTTTCACCCGCCGCCAGGCGGGCGTTAAAGCCAGTTGCGTAGCCTGTCACCAGAATCACAACCCAGAAGGCATCCATAACATGAAACAACCTGCGCGACTGTCATCTCCGATTCCGGCCCTTATCCTGCTCGCCACAGCCCACTGGGCCGCGGCAGGCCCCGTCAGCGTCACCGCCGCCCTGGAAACCCGGCCGCATTTTGACGACACCTACGGCAACTTCACTGATGTCGACGATCCGGCTATCTGGATCCATCCGCAAGATCCGGGCGCCAGCCTGGTGGCCGGCACCCTCAAATACGGTGGACTGGACCTCTACACCCTGGACGGAAAACTGCTACAACATGTTCCCGCACGGCTCGCACCCGGCTGCGGTAACGAACCGGCTGATTGTGACAACGCATCCGGGCGACTGAACAATGCTGAAATCGTCTACGGTTATTCGGTTCAGGGCAAAGACACGGATCTGGTGGTCGCCTCGGACCGTGGGCTCGACTCACTGGCGATATTCGCTCTGCGCCCCAATGGTGATGGCCAGTACTTGCTGAGCGATATCACCGCCGCCGGCGCCAAACCGATTTTCAGCGCCAGCCAACAGGAAGTTAACGCCGGCTATACCGCCTACGGTCTGGCCACCTATACCTACCAGGGTAAGACCATGGCGCTGGTCAGCCAGAACAGTACCACCCGCGTCGCGTTGCTGGAACTGCTCGAGGAACCGGCGGGCAGTGTTGGCTACCATCTCCGGGACTATCTCGATTTCCCCCACGACTTCGCCGCCGGTGACGGCCGCTGGGCCCCCTGCTCTGACGACGATGCCGACCGGCCACAGTTTGAAGGCATGGTTGCCGACACAGCTCACAATGCCCTTTACCTTGCCCAGGAGGACGTCGGTATCTGGCGCATAGCGCTCAACGCACCACAGGCTCGCGAGCAGTGGCAACTGATCGCACGCGCTGCGGAATTCGGCGTACCCTTTCAGCGCAGCTGGGACGAGGCAGAGAGCGAGTACAGCTGTACCCTGCTATTTGATCAGAGTCCGGGCCTGGGCGACGAACATCTGCGCGAAGACCTCGAGGGCCTGACCCTCTACGATGCCGGCGACGGCAAGGGCTACCTGCTGGTTTCCAGCCAGGGTGATAATACCGTCGCTGTCTATGACCGCAGCGGAGAGAACGCCTACCTCGGTTCCTTCCGGGTGGATGACGGCGTTGTCGATGGCGTCAACGAAACCGATGGCATGATGGTCACCAACATCGCCCTCGGCAAAGCCTTTCCCTCCGGCCTGCTCGTGATGCACGACGGCAACAACCAGCCCAGGGTTTACGACGATGCGGGGGCAGAACGTGAAAGTACGAACTTCAAGTTCGTGGACTGGGAGGAAATTGCCAAGTCGCTCGACCTGCCCCTCGACACCGAAAACCGGGCCCGCTGATCCCCACGATAAGGAGCACACACCATGCCTCAACTGTTGTCACGCCGGCAGACACCCGATAAAGACGGGCTTATCCAGCACGTCACACCCGAATCGGCCGGCTGGCGCTATGTCGGCTTCGACTGTTTCGAACTCGCCGCCGGGCGCTCGGTAGCGCGCCATAGCGGCGACCGTGAGCTGTGTCTGGTGCTGGTCGGTGGACGCGCCAGCGTGCGCGCCGGCGACCAGTCCTGGGAAAGTATCGGCGAACGGTCAAGTCCCTTCGAAGGCGTCGCACCCTATGCGGTCTACGTACCACCGAGGTGCGATTACACAGTCACGGCAGAGACCGATCTAGAGTTGGCCGTGTGTTCCGCGCCCGCCAGCGGGCGCTTCCCCGCGCGACTGATCCGCCCTCAGGATTGTGAGCGCAGTGAGCGAGGCAGCGGCAGTAACCGCCGTCTGATCTGCAACATCCTGTTTGGTAATCTCGATGCGGAGAGTCTGCTGGTGGTCGAAGTCATCACCCCCAACGGCAACTGGTCCAGCTATCCACCGCACAAACACGATACCGATGACGCCCCGCGTGAAACCCATCTGGAAGAGACCTACTACCATCGCCTGTCCCCGCCACAGGGCTTCGCCTTCCAGCGGGTCTACACCGATGATCGCAGCCTCGACGAAACCATGGCCGTAGAAAACGGCGACGTCGTCATGGTGCCCCGAGGCTATCACCCGGTGGGCGCCCCTCACGGTTACGACCTGTATTACCTCAATGTGATGGCCGGCCCGAAACGGAAATGGATATTCCAGAACGATCCGGAACACGAATGGATGCTCAAGTAGCGCACGCGGACGGATTCCCTACCAGTACGACGACAGGCCAGATTCCGATCGCAGCACGCCAGGCGAGAACACGAATCGTATCTGTTGTTTCAGAACAGGCTGTGTATTCCGCAGGCTGAGTGGTAGCAAGTGAACATGCGCGCGCAAGGGAGTGCGTCTGAGAACGAACCCCTCAGGCGCTGAACACACAAACACCCTGTGCCCGATCATGGAGCTAAGAGCTTGAAGAAACCACTGAAAATACTCCTCCTCGGGCTACTGACTACCGTCGCGGCGTTGATCCTGGCATTGACCCTGCCTTTGGCTGAACCACCTTCGGCCACCCTCTCAGGCCCGGTCGCTCTTACCGGGGTGACCATCATTGATGTGGAACGGGGAGAGGCGGTAGCGGATCAAACCGTGGTAATGCGCGACGGGTTTATCGAGCATGTCGCACCTGGCTCCCAGGTACAGTTACCTACCGACGTTCGTCGCGTGGATGCGCGGGGGCAATACTTGATTCCCGGGCTGTGGGATATGCATACGCATTCCATCAAGCGTTCTCCGCAGTTCCACCATGCGCTGTACATTGCCCAGGGCGTCACAGGCGTGCGTGACATGTCGGGTTGCCTGACCGGCGACGATGCCTATTGGGCGTGCCCCGAGGATCGTCGCCGCTGGACGAAGCAGGCCGTGCGCGGCGAGCGAGTGGCGCCTCGATATGTACTGCAGAGCAGCTACCAGACGAACGGCGGCAACGAAGTGCCGGGGGGCGTTCCCGCCTTCTTTCGCCTGCGGGGGCCTGCCGATGCCGATGAACTGGCCGGCTTCTACCGCGATCAGGGTGTGGATTTCATCAAAACCTATTCCGAGCTGACGCCAGTACAGTTCTCGTGGATTGCACAAAGTGCCAGCAATCATGGTCTTGCTATTGCCGGGCATCGCCCTTTGCGCGTGTCGTTGGCAGATGCGCTCGCAGCAGGCCAGCGCTCCTTCGAGCATGGACGTTTGTTTCTTTTTGAGTGCTTTGACGGTGCAAAGGAGTTTCGTGCCGCCCCGGATCCCCTGGCGATCTACGACGCAGCATTGCGGCAACGCCTGGTGGATGAACGAAACAGCGAAACGTGTGCGTCACAGATGCAATCCATGGCTGTTGCGGGAGCCTGGTGGGTTCCGACCCTGACCACATTGAGAATGCCGGTAACTGCCAGCCAACCTGTCGCGACGCGCGATCCGCGACTGACGACGGTGCCGTGGCTACGGCGTAAGCTGATGTGGGAGCCGGATGCACGCCGCGCTGCGCGGGAACCTTTGCGAAGCGACGGGCGCACCGTCTCTGCAGCCTTGTTTGATCGTGCCTCGCAGGATGTTGCTCTGGCCCACGCGGCGGGCGTTCGCCTGCTGGCGGGCACCGATACCACCGACACGCTGGTTTTTCCAGGGTCCGGTCTGCACGAAGAACTGCAAATGATAGTGGAGGCGGGACTGAGCCCGCTTGAGGCGTTGCGCAGTGCTACGCTCCACGCGGCAGAATTTGCGGGTGTCCGTGAGGTTCACGGTAGCATTGCGCCGGGGCAGGTGGCTGATCTGGTACTGTTGGAAGCCAACCCGCTCACGGACATCGCTCATACCCGACGCGTCACAGGGGTGTTTTTCGCCGGGCATCATTACGACGACAGGGCTTTGCGTGCACTGCATGATTTCGCTGGGGGGCAGGCGGTCAGCCCAAGAGCAAACCTGCGCCTGCTGTGGGACCTGCTGGCCAGTCCGTTAATGCGCAGGCAGTTGGCGGACTGAATAACGGTGAACTCAGGCGCGCGCTTCAGAGCGAGTGGCAACAATTGGTGCCCCCCTTGTGACGATTATGGTGTGCTCATACTGGGCGGAGCGATTGAGGGGGTGCCCGATCAGGGTCCAGCCATCCTCACCTTCGGTAACGAAAGTGCTTCTGGTCGATAGAAGTGGTTCTATCGCAATCACCTGGCCCAGCCCAAGTCGACGGGAGTCGTGCCGATCAAAGAAGCCCACTATGTCTTCCGGCTCCTCGTGAAGACTCCTGCCGATACCGTGGCCAGCCAGGTTTCTGATCACCTTGAAACCATGGGCTTTGGCGGTTCGTTGAATAGCCTTGCCAATTCTATTGATTGGGGCGCCAGCAGTGGCTGCGACCATAGCGTGTTCCAGCGCCTGCTGCGTTGCATGGCATAACCGAGTCTTCATGGGCGAACCAGGAGGAACCACCATCGTGCCCCCGGTATCAGCGAAATAGCCACCCTTTTCTGCAGAGACATCAACGTTCACGATATCTCCGGTCTGAATGACACGAGCACCCGGAATGCCATGAGCAGCCTCTTCATTCACGCTGATGCAAGTCGCGCCCGGGAACCCGTAGGTAACCCGGGGGGCCGAACGAGCCTCGTACTTGTCCAGCAATGCAGCGCCCAGTTCATCCAACTCGGCGGTCGTCATTCCGGGCTCTATGGCCTGTAGCATCTGATCTCGAATTCGCGCAACGATGCGACCGGTTTCGAGTATGCCGTCCACATCCTGCTGGCTTTCAACTGTCATACGATTTTCTCTATGTTTTTTCAAAGCGGCAACGCGTACAACTAGAGTACGAACGCCTTGCTCGCCGGTTTGATGAAGTTGGCGGATTTTCTGGGCAAGCGAAAAAGGTGACAGCTTTACCAAATCCGCGTGCAGTGACTTGTTGTGCCCTTTTTAGCTTCAAGGACGCTATGTTGGTTTTTCTTCTCTGACAAGCATGTTTATGAATTTTTCAAATCGCTTTTGTCTAGTTTCAGATTTCTTTGCACTTGTTAAGCCGTATGCGATAACCAAACGACTCGATTTATTAAGTGTTTCAAAAAACAGTTTTACTCTCGGCTGATCTTCCAGTGCGGCTAAGAAATCTGCGGGCACTTCCATTTCACTCACCGCATATGCGTTTTCCCAACGACCGTCAGCTTTCGCTGCACGAACATGCACTAGCCCAGCTTCCTTCATCCGCTCTTCGGTTATCAAGCGATCAACATGCTCTGTGTTCCTTTTAGACCAGCTGCTTCGTGCGGTTCTGGGCGTTATGCGCTGAAGATAGGCTTGACCATCAATTGACTTCTTTACGCCGTCAATCCAGCCCCAGCATAAAGTCTCCATCACTACATCATTCCAGCTAACACTTGGAACCCCTGTGTTTTTCTTGAATATCTTTACCCACAGCTCACTTTCGGTGGCGTGATTCATCTTCAACCACCGACCGAGATCTTTCGGCGATTCAAAACTCATGATTTTCGCTGGATCGGGTTCAGGCACTATCCTGGATACTCTTCGGAATAGCGCCAATCTGTCAGGTGCTGCTTGATAGCAGTCAACATGAAGTTCTTTTTATTCAACATTGTATATCACCGGTGTCTTTCCCTTCCAAGTGTGCCAGACGGTGTCACCTGTAATGAGGTCAGCCATGAAGTCACTCACGTTGATTCGACTGCTCTTCCCCGAATTGAAGATGGCACTTCTGATAGGTGACGGATGTATCTCATATTGCGAGACGGCGACTTCATCGACCAAACTGTCGGGGCGAACAGCAACCCATTCTATACTCGCATCGTCCGCGCCCACCTGCCTGCGCAGGTATTCAGCGGCATGCTCATTGTCCGAATGCGGCGGAACCAACAAGCGGATCAGACCGACAACCCATTTTTCCGTCAACGAGACGGATTCCCCCAGATCGTGATTGCGACAACCTGTTGAGTTCATGAGAACAAGTTTGACTGGGGCCCCGGGCGCATTCGCCTTGACCGCCTCGCATAAACGCCGTGTAGCATCGGTCACCAGCCGCCGAGGCTTCCCATAAATTCCCTTGATGCTCAACGTATGCCCCAGACACGAAGCAATAGCCTCGCATCCGCTCACATGCTGGATGAGTTCCGCATCGCTCAGGTCAAGCACCGCAGCATGCACCACCGACAGACGTTCATGCGTCCCTACAGCTTTGATCAAGATTTCGGGTTCCCTCACGATTGCACGTACTGTAACTCCGCGGTCCAGCAACTGCCGCACGAGCAACCGTCCGGTGGCACCGCTTGCCCCGACGATCAAGACCACCATGTTCTCAGGCCCTTCCTTTCGTGTTGTGCATAACGCCGCAATCACCCGCCCATCGGGTTCATTGCCTTGTTCGAAGTGAATTTCAGGCGCAATACCTGCTGGCCAGTAGGCTCATGCAGCTTCTCCTCCAGATGTTTAAATCCATACCTTGAGTAAAACTGACGGCCGATTGTATTTTCCTTGAATACCTCAACTTCAAGCTCACCATAAATATCTTGCGCCTTGTCCATGAGTGCTTTACCGAACCCCCGCCCATGAAACTCCGGCTGCAGAAATATTGCTCCAACTTCGTTACCCATCAACGCAATGACGCCTTTTACTTCACCGTCGATCTGTACGACCCAAGTATCTGTATTGGGTAGATATATCTCTGCTACATTTTTCCGTTCCTGGGCTATAACATCATTGGTCATAAATGGGTGGGCTAACCGAGTTGCAATTTCCCATGAGGAGAGTACTGCATCTAAATCTGTGCAGCCGCGCAGGGCTGCCATCAGCTGGCCGTCAGTACCAAAATCGGCTCGGTGGTGACCTGATTGGTTAGATCAGGGTGTCCACTGAACCGTAGGAGCTCCGTTTTCCGTTTTAACAAATTGCTATAGGCTTCCTTCCGATTCTACAACTAAGATTCTTGCTTCGCCGACAGGACGCGCAACATGCTCAGTTCCAATAGAAGCATAAAATATATCACCAGCTCCCAGGACTACTGATTGCTCAACTCCATTTTCTTTAAACAACATTTCGACAATGCCATCTAAAACAACAAACACTTCCTCGCCATCATTTACATGCCACTTGTACGGCTGATCAGTCCAATGCAAGCGCGTCGTAATACCGTTCATATTTGCGATGTCTTTTGCACCCCAAGCGCGTTCAGATTTGAATTCTTTACTTTTAATTATCTCCACGATACTTCCAAGTTATGAATAGCGTATAAGAACGAATTATACCGCCCATGCCGTATAGCGCTCTTCCTGTTAATCCCATCACCGCACCCCAAAGCCTCCGGAAACCTGGATACAAACCAATCACCTACACAGCCCCCTACAGCCCCCTCGTAGATAAGCGGCCAAATTCTCTCTCACGGGTTATACCACACGCCTGCGGGCCGGCCACAACACGCCCTGCGGCGGCTGGGCCACCTAGCGCTGCGGGCTACCGTCGATGCTCTAACGGCTGACTCTTGCTCTATAGGTGGAGTACGACAGGGCGAGCAACAGGCAGATGCAGGCCGGAATGGCGAGCGCGACAAAACCCAGGGCCGCAAACAAGACGGCCCCCAGAGTGCCGCCCGCAATGAAGCCGACAATTATCAACAAGAACAATGTTGCCTTGCGACTATCGAATTCCTCTCCCCGCAATCTGGCGCCGAGCATAATCCCCAGGTCGGTGAAAATACCGGTGACGTGGGTGGTTCGGACCACCGCGCCGCTATAGGTGGTCGCCAGAGCATTCTGCAGCCCGCAGGCGATAGAGGCCAGATAGTGACCGGGCGATGCCCCCTGGGTCAGGAAGAAGATAGAGCCAAACAGCAATGCCGCTTCCAGGCAGAGTAGGCCGCTGTAGTTATGCCCCAATTTCAGAGCGCCACTGCGCAGGAAATAGCCGGATATCACTGCACCTGCAAGGAAGCTCACCAGAATCATCAGTAAGTGCAGCGCGGCAAAAAAGCCGGTGTTCACCAGCCCAGTGCCGAGGAGCGTCGCTGTGCCCGACAAGTGGGAAATGGATTGGTGCTGGAAGCCCAACAAGCCAATGGCGTTCACCAGACCTGCCACGAGTGCCAGGACAAACGCGCCATACTCAACCCACCTAGGCAACTTGGTAATCACATAACCCCCCAATGCAGCGAGTGCTGAAAAAACACGTTCGGGTGCAGGCCAGGAGCCGGTGCTCAGACCTGACCAGTTCACCCCTTTATAACAAAAACAGCTAGAACAAGCGCCAACCAGTCCTTTGCCGGCCACTGGTTTCCCGACTACTATCTGCCAACTTTCGCGGAGACAACATCATGATATGGCAGGGCTGGCTTTCACTGGGTTTGGTGGGGGCGGTGCTCGCCCTGCCCATTGCCACCCGGCTGCGCCCCCACGTGGTCATGTTGACTGCTCTGACTGTGCTGGTTACCACCGGCGTGCTGAATGCCAGCCAGGCATTGGCGGGGTTCGCCAATGAGGGGCTCGCCACGGTCGCGGCCATGTTCGTGGTGGCCGGCGGCATTCAGGCCTCCGGCGGAGCGGAGCTGATTGTGCAGCGACTGCTGGGCCGGCCCGCCAGCACCCGCGGCGCAATGCTCCGGCTGTTCGCACCCGTGGCGCTGCTCAGCGCTTTTCTCAACAACACGCCTATCGTCGCCACCATGATCCCGGCCGTGAACAGCTGGTCGCGGCGTATCGGTGTGGCGCCGTCCAAACTGATGATTCCCCTGAGCTATGCGGCCATCCTCGGCGGCACTCTAACGCTGGTGGGCACCAGCACCAATCTGGTTGTGAACGGGCAGTATCGCAGCCTGACGGGTAGCGAAGGTTTCTCCTTGTTTGCGATCACGGCAGTCGGCCTGCCCGTCGCCCTGGCGGGTGCGGCATTCATGTGGCTGTTCTTTGCCCGTTGGCTGCCGGAGCAGCGGGACGACGCGCCCTTTGCCAACCTTCGCGAGTTCACGCTGGAGGTGGCGGTCGCTGTGGACGGCCCCCTGGCGGGCAAAACCGTTGAACAGGCGCGGTTGCGACATCTGGTACGCGTCTATCTGGCTGAGGTGGAGCGTGAGGGGCGGATTATTTCACCCGTAGGCCCGGAAGAGATGCTTTGCGGCGGCGACCGGCTGGTCTTCGCTGGCGACACCGACGCCATTGCGGATTTGCTGCGCATCAACGGCATTGAGCCTTCCACGCAGGCCGCCGGGCTGCAGCCATCGCAGAACCCCACTGAAAGGCGCCTGGTGGAAGTGGTGGTATCGCCGCACTGCGCGGCTGTGGGCCAGGCCATTCGCGATGCACAATTTCGCGATCGCTACGGTGCCGCCGTGTTGGCGGTGGCGCGCAATGGCGAACGCGTGCGCGGCAACCTGGGCAGCACCGAATTGACGGCGGGCGATACGCTACTGCTGGAGGCGGGCCCGGATTTCGTTACCCGACAGCGCCACAGCCGCGATTTCCTCCTGGTGAACGACCTCGCCACTGAACCACCGCGTCACCACCGCCTCTATCTCGCCTGGTTTATCCTGTTAGCCGTGGTGGTGGCTGCAGGCACCGGTTTAACCAGCATGCTCAATGCGGCACTGATCGGCGCGCTACTCATGCTCCTCACCGGGTGCTGCTCACTGGAGCAGGCAGAGCGCAGCCTGGACATGGGGGTGTTGCTCACCATAGGCGCATCATTCGCGCTGGGGGCCGCTCTGGAGCAATCTGGCGCGGCGTTGGTACTGGCGCAGGGGTTGATCACTCTGGGGGGCGACAGGCCATGGCTGCTGCTGATGCTCACCTACTTCACCGTGTCACTGCTCACCGAAGTCATCACCAACAACGCCGCTGCCATTCTCATGCTGCCTATTGCTCTCAGCATCACCGCGAGCGCAGGGCTTGACCCAACGCCTTTTGTACTGGCGATCATGATGGCGGCCTCGGCCAGTTTCGCCACACCGCTGGGCTACCAGACCAACCTCATGGTATACGGCCCGGGGGGTTACCGTTTCACTGATTTTCTGCGTGTGGGCGTGCCCATGAACCTGTTTATTGGGGCCGTCACACTGAGCGTGCTGTTATTCGGCTGGCCGCTGCAGGCGGGAGCTGCATAGAGCACTATGGCGACGGGCCTTCCCTGCATTGCATCCCGCAGGGTGAGCGGTGAGAATGCAAGCACACGCAACACCGCGCAATGGCGCCTGCAAGAGGGCCTGTGCCATGAACCAGCAGACGGCAGACATCGTGATCGTGGGTGGCGGGGGCGCCGGCCTGCGCGCTGCGATCGCCGCAGCGGAGACCAACCCCGGCCTCGACATCCTGCTGCTTTCCAAGGTGTACCCGATGCGCAGCCACACCGTGGCGGCGGAGGGCGGCTGCGCTGGCGTCATTCAGCCACACGACAGCGTGGATGCGCATTTTGACGACACTGTAGCGGGGGGCGACTGGCTCTGCGACCAGGACGTAGTCGACTATTTCGTGCGCCACGCCACCGAGGAAAACCTGCGCCTGGAACACTGGGGCTGCCCCTGGAGCCGCAAGCCGGACGGCAGCATCAACGTGCGCGCTTTCGGCGGCATGCAGATAGAGCGCACCTGGTTTGCCGCCGACAAGACCGGTTTCCATATTCTGCACACCCTGTTCCAGACCTCGCTCCAGTACCCGGCCATTCGTCGCTGCGACGAGTATTTCTGCACCGACCTGCTGGTGGAGGACGGCCACTGCGGCGGTCTGCTGGCTATCGACATGCGCAGCGGAGAGCAGACATTCATTGCCGCCCCCGCCGTCATTCTCGCTACCGGGGGCGCAGCTCGGGTCTACCGCTACAACACCAACGGTGGCATTGTGACCGGCGATGGCATGGCGCTGGCCTACCGCCAGGGCGTGCCCCTGCGCGACATGGAGTTTGTGCAGTACCACCCCACCGGCCTGCCTGGCTCCGGCATTCTGATTACCGAGGCGGCGCGTGGCGAGGGTGGCGTACTCACCAACCGCGATGGCTACCGCTACCTGCAGGATTATGGCCTGGGCCCGGAAACCGCACTGGGCCGCCCGCAGAACAAGCAGATGGAGCTGGGCCCTCGCGACCGCCTCAGCCAGGCGTTCTGGCACGAACAGCAGGCCGGCCGTACCGTGGCCACCGAGCGAGGCGACGCGGTGTATCTGGACCTGCGCCACCTCGGCGAACAGCATATTCAGGAACGACTGCCCTTCATTCGCGATCTCGCACGCACCTACGTCAACGTGGACGCGGTGCGCGAACCGATTCCGGTGCGACCCACGGCCCACTACACCATGGGTGGCATCCAAACTGACCGTCATACCGCCACTTGCCTGCCCGGGCTCTATGCGGTGGGCGAGTGCGCCAGCGCCGGCCTGCATGGCGCCAACCGGTTGGGGTCCAACTCATTGGCGGAGCTGAGCGTGTTCGGGCGCCTGGCCGGGGAACAGTCGGCCGACCGTGCGGCGCAAGGGCACGCGGTGAATCCACTCGTGCTGCGCCAGCAGGCCGAGGCGCGCGCGGCCGAACGGGAGGCGCTGCGCACGGCAAATGGCACGGAGCGCCTGGCGGTGCTGCGGGATGAAATGGCTGCGGCGATGGAAGCCGGCATCGGTATATTCCGTACCCCCGCGACCATGACCGCCACCGCCGGGAAAATTGCCGAACTTAAAGCGCGCTACCGACAGCTCGGCCTCCGCGACCGCAGCCACGCCTTCAACACGGAATGGTTACAGGCCATAGAGCTCGGCTTTCTACTGGACGTGGCGGAAGCCATGAGCCACGCGGCGCTCGCCCGTCGGGAGTCCCGCGGCAGCCACCAGCGTCCGGAGGATTTCCCGCTGCGGGACGACGCGAACTTCCTCCGCCACAGCCTGGCTCAACAACAGCGTGGCGGCGCACCCGACATCAACTGGCAGGACGTGGTCATTACCCGCTCGGCGCCGGGTGAACGGCACTATGGCGGCAAGGCGGCCGGGGAGACGGGCACGTGAACGACACTCTCGAACTGGTAGTCACGCGCTATCTCCCTGAGGAGGACACGCAGCCCCGGGAGCAAAGCTACACGGTGCCCTATGGGGAAGACATGTCCGTGCTGGACGCGCTCAACTACATCAAAGACGAGCTGGACCCGTCCCTGAGCCACCGCTGGTCCTGCCGCATGGCGATTTGCGGCAGCTGTGGCGTGATGGTGAACGGGGAGCCGAAACTGTCCTGCAACACGTTCCTGCGCGACTACCGTAAGGTGGGGGTGGTGAGGGTGCGCGCGCTCGACAACCTGCCAGTAGAGCGAGACCTGATAGCGGACATCAGCGGTGTGGTCGAGCATATTGAGGCGGTGAAGCCGTGGCTGATACGCCACAGTCCTGCACCTGCCACTGAAGCGCACACGCAAACGCCGGCCCAGATGGCGCGCTACCACGCCTTCAGCCAGTGCATCAATTGCGCGCTGTGCTATGCCGCTTGCCCGCAGTTCGGGCGCAACCCCGAGTTCCTGGGCCCCGCCGCGCTGACCCTGGCCCAGCGCTACAACCTCGATTCCCGGGACGAAGGCCGCGAGGAACGCATGCCCTGGCTGAACGCCGAAGAAGGTGTGTGGAGCTGCACCTTCGTCGGCTACTGCTCGGAGGTTTGCCCCAAGGATGTCGACCCGGCCTCGGCTATCAACCGCGGCAAGGTGGCGTCGGATATCAACTACGGTGTGAACCTGTTGCGCGGGTTGCGAGGCAAAGACAACGCCTGAGCTGCAGTAAACATCTTCCCTCACGCTTGCGCTGATGCAGCGCAGCCACAAACGCTATTGCAAATCTAAATGATAATGCATATCATTTAATAAATTGCGGTGGCAGTGGTCGCGGCGTCTACCAGTCGACATCAATGAGGGGGTTCAATGAAAGCGGTTTCGGGCAAACAGTGGCTGACAGGGGCGCTGCTACTGGGTTCATGCCAAAGCGCAGCCGTCATGGCGGAAGAAAGCACACCGGCGCTGGAAGAGCTGGTGGTCTACGGCGCGGGCTACCGCACCACCGGCACCAAGTCGGACCTGCTGCCCATGGATGCACCGATGAGCTACGAAATCTACGATGGCGAGCTGCTTGCGCGACGCCAGGTGGACACCGTCAACGAGGCGCTGCGCTACGTGCCCGGGGTAACGCCGGAGAATCGCGGCACGGTCACCATCTTCGACCAGTACACCATCCGCGGCTTTGACAGCTACTACAACTACTACGATGGCCTGCCCCTGCAATACAACAACCTGTGGAACCTCGTTCCGCAGGTGGACGCTTTCGCCACCGAGACAATCGAGATACTCAAAGGCCCCACCTCGGTACTGTACGGCTCGGCACCGCCCGGCGGCATGGTCAACCAGACTGCCAAGCAACCCCTGGGAGAACAGCAAACCCTGTTGCGACTGCGCAGCGGCAGCAGTGACCTGCGCGAGATAGGCCTGGACACCACCGGGCCGGCCAGCGACAGCGTGAACTACCGCCTCATCGCCCTGTGGCGGGAAAGCGATGGACAGCAGGTCACCACGGAAGAGGAGCGCCGCACGCTGGCGCCTTCCCTGACCTGGGACATCTCCTCGCGCACACGCCTCAACGTCAACCTCTATTATCAGGACGACCCGGCCCTGGTGCCCTCGACACCGCTGCCTGCGCTGGGCACGCTGTATCGCGCAGACTACGGGCGTTTGGGCGCCGATGCATTCGCCGGGGATCGTGCCTGGTCGGGCATGGAGCGCGAAGTCACCCTGTTGGGTTACAAGCTTGACCACACATTCAACGACCAGTGGTCCTTCCTGCAGAACTTCCGTTATACGGATGCCGAGGCCCTGCAGAAAAATACCTACAACTACGGGCTGCAAGCCGATGGCCGGACGCTTACCCGCAGCGCCTACTTCACAGACGAAGCACAAGAGGGTTTCGTGGCAGACAACCAGCTGGCCTGGAGCACGAAACTTGCGGGCGCCTCCCACCGTGTGCTGCTCGGCGTTGAATACCGCGAGCTGGATTCCGACATTCGCTACGGCGACACGCTGGGCTTTGCTACGCCCGCCATCGACCTGGCAGCACCCAACCACAGCCTGTTCGACCCCGCCAGCCTGCCGCTGGACAGCTATACCGAAGGCCACCGTATCGAACAGGAGCAAGTGGGCGTCTACCTGCAGGATGAAATTCGCTGGCAGGCGCTGACGGTGGTGGCCGGCCTGCGCTGGGACGATTACGAGAGCAGTGATGTCGCCGAGAACAACTATCTGGGCTCTGCCTATGGCAGCACGACAAAGATCAACCAGGATGAAGTCAGCGGCCGCCTTGCCGCCATGCTCCACCTGAACGGTGGCTGGGCACCCTACCTGAACTATTCCGAATCCTTCGAACCCACCTCGGGCCAGGATTCCCTCACCGGCCAGACCTTTGAGCCCACCACAGCAGAACAGCTGGAAGCGGGTGTGAAGTATCAGGCGACAGACCGCGACCTCACCCTGACTGCTGCGTGGTTCGACCTGCGCAAACAGAATGTGGTGGTGAACACCCCTGACTTCATGCAGTACACCCAGAACGGCGAAGTGAAGTCAGAGGGGGTAGAACTGGCTCTGAATACCCGACTCGGGCAGCAGTGGACGCTGGACGCTACCGCCACCTGGCTGGATGTTGCGGTCACCGATAACCCCCTGAACCCGGCGCTGGTGGGCAACACGCCGGTGTGGGTCGCAGACCGTCAGGCGGCACTGTGGCTGGGCTGGGAGCCGTTGCCATCGCTGGTATTCAACGCCGGCGTTCGCTACGTGGGCGAAAGCCAGCTGGACGCGGCCAACACCGACACCCTGCCGTCCTACACGCTCTACGATCTGGTGGTTTCCTGGGCCATCGACGACACCTGGGAGCTGGGCCTGAGCGCCACCAACCTCACCGACGAAACCTACGTGGGCGCCTGCTATGACGCCAGCAACTGCTGGATGGGTGTCGAGCGCCGCGTGGAAGCGGTGCTCAACGCGCGCTTCTAACGCCGTGCGTCGCTGGGTGTTCAAACTGCACAGCGCGCTGGCACTGCTGGCGCTGCTGCCGCTGTTGCTGATTGTACTGACCGGCAGCCTGCTGGTATTCAAGTTCGAAATCGACAGCCTGCTCATGCCGAGCCAGGTGCTGGTGCAGCCCCCCGAGGATGCCCGGCGCCTGCCACAGGACGAGTTGATGGCGCGCATCAACCGCGCCCAGCCCGACTACGAGCTGGGCAGCTGGGAGCTGTTCGACGACGGCCGCACCGCTGACCGTGTGTACCTGATTAAGCGGGGCAGCGAGCAGTGGTTCAAGGCGCACCTGAACCCCTACAGCGGCGAGCTCCTGGACCAGCCAGCGGGGCTGCATCACGCCCTGACCGACTGGCTGCTTAACCTGCACTACACGCTGCTGCTTGACGGGCGCTTCGAGTCCGCTCCGCATCTGGGCTTGATCGTGGGTTTGCTCGCCGCCATTTGTCTGTGTGCCCTGGGCATTTCCGGGCTGATCCTCTACCGGCGTTTCTGGCGGCACTTCTTCAGCTTTCGCCGGGACCATCGGCCCATGGTGGTAACGCGTCAGTTGCATCGCCTGCTCGGCATCTGGAGCTCGCCTGTTCTGTTGCTGGTCGGCTTGACCGGACTCTACTTCAATACCGTTGCCTATCTGGAGGAGGTCGAGGAGCACACAGAGGGCGGGCACCACATCATGCAAGAGCGTCTTTATAACGACAGTCTGGATTTCGACGCGCTGCTGGCAGAAAGTCGCCAGCAGATCAGCGGCTTCGAGCCCACCTACCTGTTGTTCCCCTTCGAGCCCGGTCAGGCCTTTACCGTGTTCGGTGCCGTGCCCGGCATGAGCATACTGGCCAGCGAATACGGCTCCGCCGTGAGCTACGATGCGCACAGCGGTGAGGTCGAAGCGGCCTACGACCTGCGCGAGCAGCCGCTGCTGGCGCGCGCGGTCGACAGCTTCCGCAAGCTGCACTTCGGCCACTTTGCCGGCCTGCCATCGAAAATCATCTGGGCGCTGGGTGGCCTGTGTATGGTCGCCATGCCGCTGACCGGCGTGGCGATGTGGTACAGCCGCAAGCGCCGGCAATGGACGCGACGGGGCACCGCCGTACAGCCCGCGTAGTAATACATTTGTAGTCAATCCCTCCGGTCCATTAGCGATGGCATGGCGCAGAAAGTCGCGGTGAAGAAGTGGCTATGAAGAAGATGCGGGGGAGCACAGGCTCTGCTACTGTCCCTGTACTGGCCGACACCAAAGGCATCCACATTGCCCGCAGCGTGCGTGGGCACAGCACCGCGGCCGCCTGCACACGCGTCGGACAGCAACCACGGCGTACAACCCATCCGCTTGGTGCGAGGTAGAGGCAATGCGTAAACCCTGGCAACCACAGCAGCCACGCGACTGGTGGCTGCACAACCCGGCCTACCGCCGCTACATGTTGCGTGAAGCCACTGCGCTGCCGCTGCTGCTCTACACCCTGCTGCTGCTCACTGGCGTCTACCAGCTGACGCGCGGGCCGGTTGCCTTCAGCGCCTGGCTGGCCTGGCTGCAAACACCGACGGTGCTCATTCTGCAGGGCATCGCCCTGGCCGCGGCGTTGCTGCACGCGGTCACCTGGGTGGCGCTGGTGCCAAAGATCCTGGTCATTGACAGCGACCGACTGCGCATTGCCCCACGGCATGTGCTGCGCGCCCATCAGCTCGCTGCGCTGGGCTGCAACCTGGGCCTGATCACCGCCACCCTGTGGTTGCTGTGGCCCGTGGGGGGACACTAGCCGTGCGTCGCTCTCACGAACCCATCAGCTGGTCACTGTTCGGTGCCGGTGGCATGCTGCTGGCGCTTATTGGCCCCGGATTGATAGTCAGCACGCTGTTACTGCCTTGGCTGGCACAGGACCCGCAGGCCCTCTACGTCAGCTTCAGCGCCGGCCTGCGTCATCCACTGGGCACCTGCGCGGCGCTCGCCGTGGTTGCCCTGCCGCTCTACCACACGGCACATCGCCTGTATCACGGCCTGCACGACCTGCATATCACCGGGCCAGGCTGGCTACTGGGAGGATTTTTCTACGGCGGGGCAACCGTACTCAGTGCACTGTGTGCGTTCTGGCTGCTTGCGCTATAGCCACGCACGTGACGGCTAACGGCGGACTTCGATGCCCCGTTCTGCCATATAGGCCTTGGCCTCGGGCACGGTGTATTCCGCAAAGTGGAAAATGCTCGCCGCCAGCACTGCATCGGCGCCGCCGAGCAGAATGCCGTCCACCAGGTGCTGCAGGTTGCCGACACCGCCGGAGGCGATTACCGGAATATCCACGGCATCGGTAATGGCTCGCGTCACACCCAGCTCGAAACCGTTTTTGGTACCGTCGCGGTCCATGCTGGTGAGCAGGATCTCCCCGGCCCCCAGCTCCGCCATTTTCACCGCCCAGGCCACCGCATCGATTCCGGTGGGTTTGCGCCCGCCGTGGGTGAAGATTTCCCAGCGCGGCTGGCCGTCCACATCGGCCACGCGCTTGGCGTCGATGGCCACCACAATGCACTGTGCCCCGAAACGCTGCGATGCCTGCCGCACCAGCTCCGGGTTGTGAATAGCTGCAGTGTTGATGCTGACCTTGTCAGCGCCGGCATTGAGCATGGTGCGGATGTCGTCGACCGAGCGAATGCCGCCGCCCACCGTAAGCGGGATGAACACCTGTTCGGCAATCTGCTCTACCGTGTGTACCGTGGTCTCGCGGCCCTCGTGGCTGGCGGTGATGTCGAGAAAGGTGATTTCATCGGCGCCCTGCTCATTGTAGCGGCGGGCGATTTCCACCGGGTCACCCGCGTCGCGGATCCCCACGAAGTTGACACCCTTGACCACACGGCCGTTGTCGACATCGAGGCAGGGGATGATACGTTTGGCCAGGCCCACGCGTCAGCCCGCCGCGTCGCACAGGCGCTGGGCTTCAGCCACGTCCAGCGTACCCTCGTAAATGGCGCGACCGGTAATGGCGCCGCAGATGCCTTCATGGGCCACGGCCCGCAGGGCGCGAATGTCATCCATATTGGTGATGCCACCAGAGGCGATGACCGGAATGCTGGACGCCCGGGCCATGCCCAGCGTCGCTTCCACGTTCACGCCCTGCATCATGCCGTCGCGGGCGATATCGGTGTAGACGATGGCGGACACACCATCCGCTTCAAACTGCCGGGCGAGGTCTGTCGCCAGCACCGTGGACACTTCCGCCCAGCCGTCCGTTGCCACCAGGCCCTCTTTTGCGTCCAGGCCCACGATCACCTTGCCGGGAAACGCACGGCAGGCTTCGGCAACGAAGGCCGGTTCCTTGACCGCCTTGGTACCAATGATCACGTAGTCCACGCCGGCACGCACGTAGTGTTCGATGGTGTCCAGGCTGCGAATACCGCCGCCGATCTGGATCGGCAGGCCGGGGTAGGCCGCAGCGATCGCGGTAACCACCTCGCCATTCACCGGCTCGCCGGCAAACGCGCCGTTCAGGTCCACCAGGTGCAGGCGCCGGCAGCCGGCGTCCACCCAGCGCCGGGCGACGGCAACCGGGTCATCGGAGAACACCGTGCTGTCCTCCATCAGGCCCTGGCGCAGGCGCACGCACTGGCCGTCCTTGAGGTCGATCGCGGGGATAATCAGCATGCGGGAGTCCAGTTGATGAAATTGCGCAGCAGTTGCAGCCCGGCGGTGTGGCTCTTCTCCGGGTGAAACTGGGTGGCGAAAAGGTTGTCGCGGGCCAGTGCGGCGTCGGCACACACGCCGTAGTCGACGCTGCCGGCAAGCAGCGAACGGTCGGCGGCGGTAACGTAGTAACTGTGCACGAAATAAAAGCGGGTGGCATCCGGGATGCCATTCCAGAGTGGGTGCTCACTTACCTTGCGAACCTCACTCCAGCCCATGTGCGGCACTTTCAGGCGCTGCCCGTCGGCGTCGTGCAGGGGGTGGCCGAAGTGGCGCACCGTGCCGGGAATCACGTTCAGGCAGTCCACACCGCCGTTTTCTTCCGAGTGGCTCATGAGTGCCTGCATGCCCACGCAAATGGCCAGCACGGGCTTGTGTTGCTCGGTAAGCGCTACCTGCAACAGTTCGTCACAGCGCAGGCGACGTATCTCTGCCATGCAGTCACGGATGGCGCCGACGCCCGGAAACACCACGCGATCCGCCGCTCGAATCTGCTCCACATCGTGGGTCACCACCACCCGCTCGGCGCCCACATGCGCCAGCGCACTGGCCACCGAATGCAGGTTGCCCATACCGTAGTCGATCACTGCCACTGAACCGCTCACGGGTGTTACAGCACACCCTTGGTGGAGGGCATCATACCGGCCATGGCCGGGTCTGCCGACAGCGCCATACGCAGTGCGCGGCCAAAGGCCTTGAACACCGTTTCGATCTGGTGGTGGGTATTGTCGCCGCGCAGGTTGTCGATATGCAGCGTCACCTGGGCGTGATTGACGAAGCCGTGGAAGAATTCCTGGAACAGGTCCACATCGAAACCGCCCACGGACGCGCGCGTGAACGGGATGTGATACACCAGCCCGGGCCGACCCGAGAAGTCCACCACAACACGAGACAGCGCTTCATCCAGGGGTACGTAGCTGTGGCCGTAGCGCACAATGCCTTTCTTGTCGCCCACCGCTTTGGTAAACGCCTGGCCGACGGTGATACCAATGTCCTCCACCGTGTGGTGGTCATCGATGTGCAGGTCACCCTTGGCGTGGATGTCCAGGTCGATCAGGCCGTGACGTGCGATCTGGTCCAGCATGTGCTCAAGGAAGGGTATGCCGGTGTCGAATTTCGCCTGGCCGGAACCGTCGAGATTCACCGTCGCGGTGATCTGCGTTTCCAGCGTGTTGCGAGTTACACTCGCCTTGCGCTCAGACATGCTGTTCTCCAGAACCTGCACGGGCGGATGGGACCGGGACGGGCCCGGAAAAGCGCGCCATTATAGAAGAAAGCCGGGGCGAATTCACCGTTCTATCTACCGCGGTCTTTCCGCCACGGGCACACGCACCGCTGGCATCTACAGCGAACAACCGCCAAACCTCGCCGCCAGCTGCTAAACTGCAGCGCGCCCGGCAACGTAACAACGTAACACCCACCGCATTCATACACGGCAGGCGCAACCCCACGGGGCACTGCCGCAAAGGACAGAACGCTCATGCACGCCACTCTACCCCTGCTGGAAGCCACCGATTTCCCCGCTATCAGGCGCGGCGACCTGCAAACCCTGCAGGTCAACCTGGGCTACCTGTGCAACCAGAGCTGCGTGCACTGCCACGTCAACGCCGGACCCACGCGCACCGAGATGATGAGCGACGACCTTATCGATCTCATTCCACGGGTATTGCAAGCACGCGACATCTCGCTGCTGGACCTCACCGGCGGCGCACCGGAAATGCACCCGCGTTTTCGTGACCTGGTCGCCGCAGCCACCGCCCAGGGCGTGAAAGTGATGGACCGCTGCAACCTCACTATCCTGCGCGAGCCGGGATACGAGAGTATGGCCGCTTTCCTGGCAGAGCACCGGGTCGACATCGTGGCCTCCATGCCCTGCTATTCGCCGGCCAACGTTGACCAGCAGCGCGGCAATGGCGTATTCGACAAGAGCATTGCCGCCCTGCAGGCGCTGAACACCCTGGGTTACGGCCAGCCGGGCAGCGGCCTCGCGCTGAACCTGGTGTACAACCCGCTGGGGCCCAGCCTGCCCCCCAGTCAGCAGGCGCTGGAGGCGGACTACAAGCGGGAACTGCGCGCGCATTTCGGTATCGAATTCAACGCGCTGTTCACGCTGGCCAACATGCCCATAAAGCGCTTTGGCAGCACGCTGATTTCCAAAGGACAATTCGCGAGCTACATGCAGTTGCTGAAAGATGCCTACCAGCCAGGCAACCTGGATGGCGTGATGTGCCGCTCGCTGGTGAGCGTGGACTGGCAGGGCTATCTGTACGATTGCGACTTCAATCAGCAATTGGACCTGCCTCTGCCCGGGCAGGGCAGCCGACCCGAGCTGCACAGCCTGCTGGTCGAGGATGTGCACGGCGCAGAGATACGCACCGCCGACCATTGCTATGGCTGCACCGCTGGCCAGGGCAGCAGCTGCGGTGGCGCGCTGAACTGAGTTACACCACAACCGGGTGCCCTCGGCGGCTCCCCCAAGGATAACAACGGTGAACCGAAAGCTCTTGATTGTGCTGGCCCTGCTGGGCCTCGTGCTGGCGTTTTTTGCCCTTGGCCTGCACAACTACCTGACCCTCGACCAGTTGAAAGCCAGCCAGGCCCGGTTCGCCGACCTGCTGGCGGCACACCCGGTGGCGGTGCCGGCGGCCTATTTCGCCATTTACGTAGTCGTCACGGCGCTCTCGCTGCCGGGTGCTGCCATCATGACGCTGGCCGGCGGCGCGCTGTTCGGCCTGGGTTTCGGCCTGCTGCTGGTGTCCTTCGCGTCCAGTATCGGCGCCACCCTGGCTTTCCTGGTTGCCCGCTTCCTGCTGCGCGACAGCGTGCAGCAACGCTTCGGCGAGCGCCTGCGTGCCATCGACCGCGGCATTGAGCGCGATGGCGCGTTTTACCTGTTCACCTTGCGGCTGGTACCCGTTTTTCCCTTTTTCATCATCAACCTGCTGATGGGCCTTACCCGCCTGCGCACCTGGACGTTCTACTGGGTGAGCCAGGCAGGCATGCTGGCGGGTACCGCGGTGTATGTGAACGCCGGCACGCAACTCGCCGGCATTGAACGTATCGGCGACATTCTTTCGCCGCAGTTGCTGCTGTCATTCGTGTTACTCGGCCTGTTCCCCTGGGTCGCCAAACTGCTGGTGGGCACCATACAGCGCCGCCGCGTATACCGGCGCTGGCAGCGGCCGGCGCGCTTCGACCGCAACCTGGTAGTGATTGGGGCAGGCGCCGGCGGCCTGGTATCCGCCTACATCGCGGCGGCAGTGAAAGCGAAAGTTACCCTGGTGGAAGCGCACAAAATGGGCGGTGACTGCCTCAACTACGGCTGTGTACCGAGCAAGGCACTGATCAAGAGCGCCAAGGTGGCGCAGCAGATGCGTCACGCCGACGACTATGGACTCAGCGCCGTTCAGCCGCAGTTCAGCTTCCCCGCGATAATGGCGCGCATCCACCGCATCATCGCCGCCATCGAGCCCCACGACAGTGTGGAGCGCTACACCGGCCTCGGCGTGGAAGTGCTGCAGGGTTATGCCCGCATTATCGACCCCTGGACCGTAGACATCGCGTTGAACAACGGTGGCACACAGCGGCTGACCACCCGCTCGATCGTGATTGCCACCGGTGCCGCGCCGTTGGTGCCGGACCTGCCCGGGCTGGAAGACGCCGGATATGTCACCAGCGACACTCTCTGGGAGCGTTTCGCCGAGCTGGACGCCTTACCGCAACGCCTGGTGGTGCTGGGGGGCGGACCGATTGGCTCCGAACTGGCCCAGGCTTTCGCCCGGCTCGGTGCCGAGGTCACACAGGTGGAGCGCGGCCCGCGCATCCTGCCGAAGGAGGACCTCGAAGTAGCCGAGTTGGCGCGCGAGGCGCTGGCGGCAGACGGCGTGCAGGTGCTCACCGGGCATACCGCGTTGCGCTGCGAACAGCACGCGGGCGAAAAGCGACTGATCGTGGAACACGCCGGCACCGAGCTGGCCGTGCCCTTCGACCAGCTCTTGGTCTGCGTGGGCCGACAGGCGCGGCTCACAGGCTACGGCCTGGAGAAGCTCGGGATTCCCACCAATCGCACCGTGACCACCAACGACTATCTGGAAACCCTCTACCCCAACATCTATGCCGCGGGGGATGTGGCCGGGCCCTACCAGTTCACCCACACCGCAGCGCACATGGCCTGGTACGCGGCCGTCAACGCACTGTTCGGGCAATTCAAGCGCTTCAAGGTGGACTACTCGGTGATCCCCTGGACCACCTTCATCGATCCGGAGGTGGCGCGCGTGGGCCTGAGTGAGCAGGAGGCCATCGACCGCAGCATCCCCCACGAGGTTACCCGCTTCGAGCTCGCCGAGCTGGACCGCGCGATCGCCGACAGCGCCACCCGGGGCTTTGTGAAAGTGCTCACCGTGCCCGGGCGCGACCGCATTCTGGGCGCCACCATCGTTGGCACCCAGGGCGGCGACCTGTTGGCGGAGTTCGTGCTGGCCATGCGTCACGGCTTGGGGTTGAACAAGATCCTCGGCACCATCCACACCTACCCCACGCTGGCCGAAGCCAACAAATACGCCGCCGGCGCGTGGAAGAAGGCCCACGCACCGGAGCGTATCCTGCGCTGGCTGCAGCGCTACCACCAGTGGCGCCGGGGCGGCAAAGACTAGGAATGCAGCGCCCCGGAGGCCTGCAACCTCGCGCGAGCTACCCCGCCGGATCCTGCAGGTAACGCTGCAGGAACGTGTCGGCGGCGGGCAGCGCGCTGCCCACGGTCAGGAAGGTGAGAATGTGACCGCGGGCCGGCAATCGCTTCAGGTCCACCGGCACATCGTGGGCTTGCAGAGCGCTGACAAACTCTTCGGCGTGGTCGATGGTCACGAGGGTATCGGCGGCGCCGTGGAACAGGTAGAAGGGTGGCGCGCCCGCGTGCACCCGCGTCACCGGAGATGCGGCGGCGAAGGTTTCCGGAATTTCCGTGATGCGCCCACCCAGGAATTGTGGCACCAGCTTGCCCCCGGGGTACTTGCGCAAATCCATGGGCGAGCCGCCGGCGATCACTACAGCCGGACGCGTCTGGGCACCGCCCCAGGGTCTGTCCAGGTCGTCCCCGGTGCCTGCCGCCAGCGCCATCAGGCTCAGCAGGTGGGCACCTGCCGAATAGCCAAATGCGGCAATACGCTGTGTATCCAGCTGCAGTTCCGGCGCCTCGCGGTGCAGCCAATGCATGGCCTGCTGCAGGTCGTAAACCTGGGCGGGGTATTTTGCCTCAGGGGCAAAACGGTAGCTGGCGTTCAGCACCACATATCCCTTGCCCACGTAGTAGCGCGCCAGGCGCGTCATGTCATCGCGGCTGCGCCGCTCCCAGCCGCCACCGTGCACCAGCAGCATCCCGGGGAAAGGGCCGCTACCCTGGGGGCGGTAAACATCGGCCTCCAACGCCTCGGGCCAGTCTGGCGGTGTGTAGACGACCGTGTTTATCGCGGCGGCGGGCTCTTTCTGCCCTAGCACCACGCCACAGCCCGCCACCGTGAGTGACGCGGCAGCGACCACCGCGGCAACCAGCAATTTCATCGTTTGCAATCCGTTTCTGCTTTCTTCATGTCCAACTTACGCAACGGGAAGCGATTCGGCCCTCTTCGGGCGATAACGCTCTCTGCCAGCGGAACTGCAGTACACTACGCCAATGCCTAAACCACCTTCATTCGCCGGGCGCGTGCTCACCTGGTTTGACCAGCACGGCCGCAAGGATCTGCCCTGGCAGCACGATACCAGCCCCTACCGGGTGTGGGTGTCGGAAATCATGCTGCAACAAACCCAGGTGCGCACGGTTATTCCGTATTTTGCGCGTTTCATGCAGCGCTTCCCCGATGTGCAGGCGCTGGCAGCAGCGCCCATCGACGAAGTCCTCCACCTGTGGACCGGGCTGGGGTACTACGCGCGGGCGCGCAACCTGCACCGCGCGGCACAGCAGGTGTGCAGCGAGCACGCCGGCAACTTTCCAAGCAGTCTGGAGACGCTGCAGAGCCTGCCCGGCATCGGCCGCTCCACCGCCGGGGCGATCCTCGCCATTGCCTTCGCGCAGCGGGCGTCCATTCTGGATGGCAATGTAAAGCGCGTACTGGCGCGCTACCACGCGGTTGCCGGCTGGCCCGGGGAGACGGCCGTGCACCGCCAGCTGTGGGACTTCGCCGAGCAGCACACGCCACAGCAGCGCGTGGCCGACTACACACAGGCCATGATGGACCTCGGGGCCACCCTGTGCACACGCAGCCGGCCCCGCTGCGCGAACTGCCCGTTACAGGACAGCTGCAGCGCGCATGCGCAGGGCCGTGAGGGCGAGTTCCCGGGCAAGAAGCCGCGCAAGGTGTTGCCGGTTCGCTCGACCGTGTTTCTGATCCTGCGTGACCGACAAGGTCACGTGCTCCTGCAACAGCGCCCGGCGAGCGGCATTTGGGGGGGGCTGTGGTGCTTTCCCGAACTGGATTCGGTGGAAGCCGCCGCCCCGTGGTGCCGCGATCGGCTCGGCCGAGAACCCTCAGCAACACTGCCGGGATCGCCCTTTCGTCACACCTTCAGCCATTACCATCTGGATATTCAGCCCCTGCACGTGCAGCTGGCACTACAACCCGAGGCCGTCATGGAAGCCAGTGACCAGCTCTGGTATAACGTGCAAAAACCCCTTGAAATCGGCCTTGCCGCACCAGTCGCCCGATTGCTGGCAAGCCTCTGACCGCGGAGCATACACATGTCCAGAACCGTATTCTGCAAGCGCTACCAGCAGGAACTGGAAGGCCTTGACGCACCACCCTACCCCGGCCCCAAGGGCCAGGACATTTTCGACACTGTGTCGAAACAGGCCTGGAACGAATGGCAGGCGCAACAGACCATGCTGATCAACGAAAAGCAGCTGAGCCTGATTGACCCGGCGACGCGCAAATACCTGCAGGAGGAAATGGACAAGTTCTTCGCCGGGGAAGAGCACGACCGTGCCGAAGGCTACGTGCCGCCCACAAATAGCTGATCAGGCGCGGGTCTCGATCAGCTGCATCCAGTAGCGCAGCACGGTGGTCTGGCCGAAGGCCAGCTTGAGGCACACCAGCAAGGGCACGGCGAGCAGCACACCAACAAACCCCCACAGCCAGCCCCAGACCAGCAGCCACACCAGGATCACCAGCGGGTTCAGCCGCATGTTGCGCCCCAGCACCAGCGGGGTAATCACCTGTGCTTCCACCAGGTTGATACTGAAATAGACCAGCGCCGGCAGCAGGGCATAGGCCACCGGGCCGTACTGCACCACCCCGGCCAGAACCAGCAGAACGACACCCAGTAGCGGGCCCACATAGGGCGCAAAGTTCAACATGCCCACCATCACACCCCAGAGCATCGGGTCCTGCACACCCAGTAGCCAGAGCACGCCCCCCACAGACAGCCCCAGGCAGGCATTGATCAGACTCACAGTGAGAATGTAGCGCGACAGCTCTACCTGCACCGTGTGCACCAGCTCAAGGGATGCGCGCTGGTCGTTAATCCCGGGGAATATATCCACGAAGGCGGCAAACAGGCGCGAGCCGAAAATCAGCAGGAATAGAATCAGCAGGACTGTTGTGAGTAGCTGGGCGATCACCACCGGTGCCGCACCCAGGGTGGCCAGCAGCAACTCCAGGCCGCCCTGTTTGAGGCGCTCGCTCACCCGATCCGGCTTGCGTTCGCCCTTCTCGCCATCGTTGCTCTCGGCCTCGTCGCTCTCACTGCCAAACAGGCCGAAGAAGCTGAAGCCCTCCTCCGGCTGCGGGGGTTTCTCCGCCTGGGGTGAAAGCTTGTCGGTGAGGTCATCCACCTCTTTCGAGAGTTTCTCGGTGAGCCGCGGTATCGCTTCCGCCCAACGCTGCGCCGGCTCCGCGAGCTGGCTGCCCAGCAAGGCCACGGGGCCGCCAATGAGCGCCAGAATAAGCACCGCCGAAATAGTGCGCGGCACGTAGAAGCGCTTGAGCAGCTTCACCAGGGGGTTCAAGAGCAGCGCAAAGAACAACGCCACGAAAACCGGCATCAGCAGGCTTTTGGCGAAATACACCGTGTAGAGCACCGCCAGTGCAGCGAGGATGCGCAGTGACAGAGTGCCGGGAGAAAGACGCGCTTCACTCATGATAGCGGGCTCCCTCCGGCAAACACGGCCCGCAGAATGTTGTGCGGCAGCAGGGGCCAGAGCCGCACGCCGTGGCGCAGCAAGCGGGAGGCACGTGGATTGCGAACACTGGCCGAGAACACCCGGTCCACGATGAACCCGGTCAGGAAACCACCGCCCACCAGCCAGCCGGGGTGCGCTGCCCGCAGGTAGGCGACCCGCTTCTCACCGTTGGCCTGCAGCTGCTGCCAATGCGTATCCAGCCGACTCTCCGCGGCTTGCAACTCACGGATTCTCTGCTTGCGGCTTGTTGCCATTACCCGTCTCCATTATGGCGCGCAACTGGCGCCGGGTCGCCGGCAGTGCAAGGCTGCGGGCATAACGCCGCGCCGCCAACCACAGCAGCAGTAAGGCCGCGACCTGTAGCGCAGTAAACGCCACCAGCCCCAGCGCTACCGATTCCAATGCGGCAAACACCCACCACGCCAGCAGCACGCTTAAACCCAGCCAGGTAAAGATCAATAGCGGCACCACGGCCAACACGACCAAAGCCAGACGACCGGCATCGCCGACCGCCAACCGCAGCTCCAGCACCAGCAGCCGGGAAAACTGATTGCCCGCCTCCAGAGCTTGTTGCAGTAGTGTCTGCCAGTTCCGGAACTCAGCTTCCAGCCCGGCACCACCACTGGCGGTTTCGCTTGCACGGGCCTGCTCGTTGGCGGCGCCGCCGGGTTCAGCTGCGTGGCTGTATTCGCCTGCAGCGGAATCCCGCGCAGGCTCCTCGGGTAAAGGGCTCAATGCCGGGACAGCAACCGCGAGACCAGCAAGCCTGCAAAGAAGGCAATGCCTATGGTCGCCAGGGGTTTGTCCTGAACGTAGCGCTCCACTTCGTGGCCGAGCTCATCGGCTTTGTCCTTGCCCTTTAGCAATTGCTTCATGGCATCTTCCTTAAGATCCAGGCCCGCCGCCTCTGCGGCCTGACGGAAATGCTGCTGGGCGTCCAGCATGTTCTGGTAAGCGGCCATTGCGGCCTCTTTCCCGGAATCCAGCTCCTTCTGCTGCGCGGAGGTTTTCTTGTCTGTGGACTCTGCCATTTGAGCTTCCTCGTAATCGCTATCCATTTGTTCGTGCCCCCAGCATAGCCCAAGCGGCGGACAGTCGCATCTTCACCGGAATGTCACGGTAACGACACGCCACCTTAACCTGCTGCCGTCATCTTGCTTCCTCCGCTCGCACGGGGCGGAACATTCATTGATCCATCATTTTTTGGGGACCCGCCATGTATTCATCTTTACGCAAACCGCTGGCCATTGCGGTTGCTTCTGTATTCTCGCTTCCACTCTACGCACAGACCGCCGGGGGCACAGCAGAACCATCGAGTGCACTGCTCGAGGAAGTGATCGTGACCGGCACACGGGTTGAGAACAGAACCTCCTTCGACGCCATGGCGCCGGTAGATGTCGTCTCTGAAGAAGCGCTGAACAGCGTGGCATCCAGCGAGCTGGTCGACAAACTCACTCACATCACACCCTCCTTCAACGTACAGCGCCTGCCAATGAACGACGGCCTGATTTATGTACGCCCGGCCACACTCCGCGGCCTTTCACCGGACCACACCCTGGTGCTGGTGAATGGCAAGCGACGTCACCGTTCGGCATTGCTGGGGTTTCGCGGCGCACAGGGTGCCGACCTTGCCCAGATCCCCAGCTTTGCCATCAAACGTATTGAGGTGCTGCGCGATGGTGCTTCAGCCCAGTACGGCTCCGATGCGATTGCCGGCGTAATCAACCTGATTCTTGACGATACCGAGGGCTTCTCCTCCTACATTCAGGGTTCGCAGTATTCGGAAGGTGATGGCGATGAGCTGCAGGTAGGCTTGCGCGCCGGCCTGAACCTGGCCGACAAAGGCACGCTGACCGGCACCCTCGAATACACCGATGCCGACCCAACCTCGCGCTCCCGTCAGCGCCCTGACGCCATCGTGTTTCAGCAGGAAAATCCCGGCCTGCAGGTGCCCGACCCGGTTCAGAACTGGGGACAGCCAGAACGCACGGCTCTGCGCCTAGCGCTGAATGGGGACTACGCCCTGAGTGGCAGCGCGGAACTCTACGCTTTCGGCACCTACGGCGACGGGGAAGGCACCAGCGATTTCAACTGGCGCAACCCGGAATCGACATCGGCCTACCGTCCCAGCCCTACTGCATTTCCCGATTTTGATCTTAACGACATCTTTCCCGCCGGCTTCTCACCCCGGTTCTCACAGGAAGATCAGGACCTGTCGACCGTGGCCGGGGTGCGCGGTGACGCTGGCTCGCAGCTCACCTGGGACGGCAGCGTGTCCTACGGTCGCAATACAATTGACTACTACATCGGTAACACCATCAACGGCTCACTCGGCCCGGCCAGTCCCACCTCGTTTTACGCCGGTTCCCTGATTCAGAGCGAAACCAACCTGAACCTCGACTTCGTCTACAGCTGGGAGCTCGGCGCACTAAGCGGCCCTGCGAACCTGGCCTTTGGTGCCGAGCGCCGCCGTGAAGCCTACGAAATCGAGGCGGGTGAGCTGGCGTCCTACGAAGTGGGCCCCGGCGCCGTTGACGGATTGCCCTCAGGTTCCAACGGCTTCCCTGGCTACAGCGCCGACCAGGCCGACACCTACGACCAGGAGAGCTATGCAGTTTACGTCGACCTGGAAGCGCCAATGACTGAGCAACTCACGCTGGGGGTTGCCCTGCGCTACGAGGACTTCTCCGAGTTCGGGGACACCACCGACGGTAAATTTTCGTTGCGCTACGAGTTTACCGATGGCCTCGCTTTCCGCGCCACCGCCGCAACGGGCTTTCGCGCACCCACCCCGGGTCAGCTGGAGAGCACGCGCACCTCGCAAGGCCTGGACACGCAAACGCTGAACCTGTTCACCAACGGGCGCCTGTCTCCCACCGATCCGATCGCGCAGGTGTTTGGTGCCCAGCCATTGCAGGCAGAGGAATCCACTTCATTCACCGCCGGACTGACCTTCCGTACAGACGGCGGCTTCAGCGGGTCTCTGGATGTGTATCAGATTGAAGTCGACGACCGTTTCGGCCAATCGCAGACCTTCAGTGTTACCGATGAGATCCGTGAGGGTCTGATCGCTCAGGGTGTGCCCGGTGCCGACTCTATCAATGGCGTGAATTTCTTCACCAACGCCTTTGACACCAAAACCCGTGGCGTGGACCTGGTTGCCAGCTACCGCATGGCGGCAGGTAGCGGCAACCTGATGCTGGGCACCGCCTGGAACTACAACGACACCGAAGTCACACGTACCGACGGCACCATCGGCGAAATTGGCGTAGTGCGGCTGGAGGACGGGCTTCCCGAACTTACTGGCAACGCGTCGCTGGAGTACCGCGTCGCGGGCTTTGACCTGCTCGCGCGGCTGCGCTACTACGGCCCGTGGACTGACTCCAGCGGTCAGCCAACGGGTGATATCTACCAGGAGTTCGGCGAAGAAACCGTGTTTGACCTGTCCGCCAGCTACGCATTCGACGGGGGCCTGCGCGCCACCGTGGGCGCGGAGAACCTGTTCGACAGCTATCCGGATGAGGCGACATTCCAGACCAATCGCGGTCTCATCTACTCGCGGAACTCGCCCTATGACACCGACGGCGCACTCTACTACCTGAAACTGAGCTATACCTACTGAAGACGGCAACACCAGGTGGCTGCCAGTGCATTGCGCTGGCAGCCACCTCTCACAACAGGGATACGCCATGCCTACAGATCTCGCTCGGAGAGCGTTGTTGCGCCGCACTTTGGCACTTTCTGCCGCGGCCGCAGCGGCACCCGCCATCACGATGGGCGCGAACGGCTCAATCACTGCAGGCTTGCCAACTACGCCGGCTAATGCTCAGTTTTGGGAACGAGTACGCGAACAATACTGGTTACCCGACGACATTGCACAACTGGAAAACGGCAACTGGGGCGTTATGGCTCGCCCGGTGCTTGAGGCGTACAACCGCCACACCTTTCGGGTCAACCGCGATGCCTCCTATTTCAGCAGGCGCGAGCTCTATCCCGAGCTGGAAGCCATTCGTACCGAAGTGGCGCAACTGCTGGGTGCCTCGCCAGATGAAATCGCCTTTGCCCGCGGTGCCACCGAGGTACTGCAGAACCTGATCAGTGGCTACCAGCGACTGGAACCCGGTGATGCGGTCATGTATGCCGATGTCGACTACGACAGCATGCAGTCTGCCATGGCGTGGCTACAGGAGCGGCGCGGCGTTGCGCTGCGCACCATCGACCTGCCTGAGCGCGCCAGCCAGGCGCAATTGCTCGAGACCTATCGCGCGGCATTGGACGCAAACCCAAACGTGCGGCTATTGCTGCTGACCCACCTAAGCCACCGGCACGGCATGCTGATTCCGGTGCGCGACATCGTGGTCATGGCGCGGGAACGGGGCGTGGACTGTATCGTCGATGCAGCCCATTCCTGGGGGCAGATGGACTTCACCGTCGCAGACCTACAGGCGGACTTCATCGGCTTCAACCTGCATAAATGGATGGGAGCGCCTATTGGTGTGGGCGTGATGTACATCCGCCGGGAACGCCTGGATGCGATAGCCCCTTACCTGGGCGAGCGGGACGTTCCGGAGGACGACATTCGTTCGCGTATTCATACGGGCACTTCGAATTATGCCGCGCTCCTCAGTGTTCCAGACGCGCTGGCCTTCCATCGCCAGATCGGTGCCGACAACAAAGCCGCGCGGCTGGCTGAACTACGCAGCTACTGGGTGCAACGCGCCGCGGATATACCGGGCGTGGAGGTGCTGACCCTGAACAGCGCAGAGGACCACGCGGGCATTAGCGCCTTTCGCTTACGGGGTGAACGCACGCCCGCCGGCAATCGGGCAATCGCGCAACGCCTGCTGGACCGCTATGGTGTGTTCACGGTGCATCGCACCGGCCTGGCCGGGGGCGCCTGCGTGCGCGTGACCCCCGCGGTGTTTACCCGCTTTGCGGAGCTGGACCGGCTAGTGATTGGCCTCAAGGACCTTGCCACTGCTTGACTCCCGCAGCCACTACGGTTTTAATACGCACCCTCCGCTATAGCAGTACACGCCCGGATAGCTCAGTTGGTAGAGCAGGGGATTGAAAATCCCCGTGTCGGCAGTTCGATTCTGTCTCCGGGCACCATTTCAGATTGCATACCAACTACCCTTGCCTCGCTTCGAAACCTTGCGCGTTTGACCCTCTGCCGCCAGGCGCATGCTTGTATTGCATGTGCGCAGGCGCCTCCGCGGGCGGCTAGGATGCAAGCAATGGCGCCGTATACAGCACGGGGCCCGTGGGCACAGCCTTCGGGGAACCACCGGGCGGTTCAAGGCTAACCGCGAGTGTCGAACTGCGCTCAAGCGCGGCCCTTTCCGCGCTGCCGAGAGAGATGGTAAGACTGCCGGACTGAGGCAAGAGACCGAGGGAAACGGGTACACCCGCCTCAGTCAGGGCCCACAACTGGTAATCATTCCCCGGCTGAGCAAGTACATTGCCGACCACGCGTACCGCCAGCTCTCCGCTGGTGTTCCCAATGCGCGTAAGCCACAACGCTTCGCCGTCTTCGCTCGCCACCAGAGCCACCGAAACCTGTTCAGTAACACGCTCAATCACGGTCTGCTTCACGATTTTTGGAGGCCTCTGCTCCGCGTTCCACCAGCCGCCAGCCATGAAAATCGCCAGCATCGCGCACGCCGCTGCCAGGCCCCGCCACACGCCACGGCCCGCAACCGAAATTCGCGGCGAGCGGACTTCACCGGCGCCGGTTTGCCTGACGATTCGCTGCCACAAAAGGTCGGAGGGCGTTATCGGTTCCAGCTCCCACGCCAACGGCACCAGCCGCTGCTCCCACCTCGCCACCGCCTCACGGACATCGGCGCGCTGCTGGATAAGCGACGCGAACCGACGGCGGGCGGCACCCTGCTGCGTACCCACAACGTAGCGCTGTGCAAGCAGTTCGACCAACTCAGCACTCTGCAGCCTCATAGTTCAACACACTCGCGCAATTTCTGGAGGCCGCGCCGCATCCAGCTCTTTACCGTGCTGATAGGCCGCTCAAGCTTTTCCGCTATTTCTCGCAGCGTCAGCCCTTCCGTGTAAGCAAGTTGAATACACCCCGCCTGATCGCGGCTGATTTCCCCGAAACAGTATCGCAACCGGTCGGCCATCTCCGGCGCGACGGGATCGCTTTCCGGCTGGGGTGCGTCATGTCCAAGGACGCGTCGGACATCGTGTTGCCCGTCACGCAGTATCTCGCGCTGTCTGCCGTGTTTCCTGATCAGGTCGAGTGCACGGTAACGCGTAATGGAGATCAGCCAGGTGGCCGCTTGTGACCGGCGTGAATCGTAGTCGGTGCCTGAACGCCAGGCCGCTATCATCGCCTCCTGCACGACATCCTCTGCCTGCTGACGATCATTCAACAGGCGATACGCGACCGCCATAAGCCTCGGTGACACCGCATCGTAGAGCAAGCGAAACGCATGCGCGTCACCGCGCCCGGTCTCCTGCAACAACCCGTCCAGGTCGGCTTTGTCAATCATAGCTGCGTCTCTTGCCCACGTGACCTCGATTCAGAGTCAGTGCTTACTCCCTGATGATACATGCCCACGGCGACGGCGGATGCATCAGGGGAAAAATACTGTGCAGCTGCAACCTTCCGCGGCAATGAACCGTACCACACTTGCCGGCAGCCTATGATCGGCCAGATGCCCAAACGAAGAAAAGGAGAGTAATCAATGACTTATTCCAAGAAAAGACTCGCGGTCGCGGTGTGCGCCGCGCTCCTGCCGATAGCCGCGATGGGCTCGAGTCACAGAGAAGCCCCGTTCATTACGCAACTGCCAAAGGTCGACGGTACTGATTTTTACATGTTCAACAGCTACGAGCCTGGCCGCGATGGCTTTGTTACCCTCATCGCGAATTACGTGCCCTTGCAGGATGCTTATGGCGGGCCAAACTACTTCGAAATGGATGACGCCGCGCTGTACGAAATACACATCGACAACAACGCAGACGCAATCGAGGACATCACCTTCCAGTTTCGCTTCACGAACGAGGTTCAGGGTGTAGAGCTGGATGTCGGCGGCGAAAGCGTCGCAATACCACTGAAGCAGGCCGGCAGTGTCGGGCCGGGTGCTGCTGACAACAACAACCTCAACGTGGTCGAAACCTATACTGTGGATGTCGTTCGTGGAGACCGCCGCAGCGGCAATAGCGAGCCACTGACCGATATGGTTGATGGCTCCTCGAATTTCGTCAAACCCGTGGACAACATCGGCACCAAGACGCTGGCGGACTATGCCGGCTACGCCAGTGATCATATCTACGACGTCAGCATCCCCGGTTGCAGCTTCGGCCGCCTGTTTGTCGGTCAGCGTCGCGAGGGGTTTGTGGTCAACCTCGGAGAAGTCTTCGACCTGATCAACACGAACCCGCTGGGAGCGCCGGATGGCGAGCCCAATACGCTCGCGGACAAGAATATAACGTCACTGGCGCTTGAACTCCCTGTGGACTGCGTTACCGGGATGAACAGTGGCATTATCGGCGGCTGGACAACCGCCAGCGTCCGCCAGGCACGGGTGATAAACCCCGCACCCAATGCGCGCGGACCGGCGATCAATGGCGGTGCCTTCACCCAAGTGTCCCGACTCGGAGCACCGCTGGTAAACGAGGTTGTCATCGGGCTCCCGGACAAGGATCGTTTCAATCACAGCGAGCCGGTCGACGATTCCCAATTCGCCGTTTACGTGACCAACCCGACATTGCCGGCGTTGATTGAGTTGCTCTTTCCGGCAGCCACCGCCCCGACCCTGTTTCCGCGCGCAGATCTGGTCGCGGGCTTCCTGACCGGGGTGGAGGGGCTGAACCAGCCACCGAATGTGGTCGCGTCGGAAATGCTGCGCCTGAACACCGAAATACCTGCAGTTCCCGCAGGCAGTCAGGCGCCGCTGGGCGTGCTGGCCGGTGACAATGCCGGCTTCCCCAACGGTCGTCGTCCTGGCGATGATGTTGTTGATATTGCATTGCGGGTAGTGATGGGGGTCCTGCTTGATCCCGCAGACGCGCCTGCCGGTCAACTTGCCTTTACCGATGGTGCCTACATTGATGACTCGTTTTTCGACAACGCGTTTCCCTATCTCGTCACGCCATTGCCGGGCGCGCAGAACTAAAAGGAGCCTCACATGAAAAGCAAACCAATCGGCCTCGCGCTGCTGGCCTTCGTGGCCTGCACCGCGATCACCGGCTGCAGCGACAGCGACACCATGGCGCCGCCCGTCGTAGCGCCCCCAACGCCAGAACCGCCACCGGAGCCTCCTGCTGCCATCGGTTTCACGGACTTTGTAACGGACCAGTTTGCCGCTACGGCGGACACGACAGATCCGGAACAGGTCGACGACAAGGATTTCACCTTTGATGACGAGGACAATCCAGATGCCTTCTCCGGACTGCTCTCTGACCCGTAAGCGGCGCGGCGTCGGGGCACTTCTTGTGACTGCGATAGCTGCATCGCTTGCAGTATGGCAGTCACCAGGCAGCGCCTCCCCCGCACATGGCACGGACGCCGACGCGGATACCGTTGTCCTGCAGCTTGATGCTGGCGGCGCCCGTTCCGGGGGCCTTGCGGCAATGTGGCGGGACCTCCAGCGGCAACCAGACAATGCCGGCGCTGCCGCCAGCTACGCCAATCAGGCGTTGCAGCGCTATGCCCGGGACGGCGACGCACGCTACATCGGCTTCGCCCAGGGAGCCCTTGAACCCTGGCGGGATAACCCCCAACCACCTCTGCCGATCTGGCTGCTGCGCGGCCGAATCCTGCAGACTCAGCACCAGTTTGCCGCGGCGGGCACCGACCTGGATCGATTGCTCGCCACGCATCGGGACGCGGTCGAGGGCATGTTGCTCTCGGCGGATGCCTGGCGGCGCGCCGGTGACATTGGTCGGGCCCGGGCGCGGTGCGCCGGAGTCGCGCTGGCCGGGTATCCGATACCCGCCTTACATTGCGCCGGGGATATCCTCATGAGCCTTGGCGAACCAGAACAGGCATTCGCCACGCTCTCCCAAGTGCACGAAGGACCTGCCCACGGACCGCCACCCTTACAGCAGTGGATGCTAACCGTCGCGGCAGAAGCTGCCGCGGCAGCCAGCAAGGTTCACCAGGCGCTGGAACTCTACCAGCGCGCATTGGCGATACCTGGGGCGACCGTTGCACTGCATGCGTCCCATGCTGATCTACTGCTTGCCCAGGGGCGCCCGAAGGAGGCCCTCGTTGCGCTGGCGAGCGCACCGGCTCCGGATACGGACGCGTTGCTGCTACGGCGGGCCATTGCCGCCAAACGACTTGATCATGCCGATCGCCACGAGCTGCGCGACCGGTTGAGCGAGCGCTTCGCTGAGGCTGAGCGCCTGGGTACTGCAGCGCTGCACTGGCGAGAGCAGGCAATGTTCGCGCTGAGGGTTGCCGATGATCCCGGCACGGCACTCGCCTACGCCAAGCAGAATTGGGCGGTACAGAAAGGCCCTGAGGACGCATCGCTGTTGCTCGAGGCAGCCCGAGCCGCAGGTCGACCTGAGGCAGCCGAAATCATTTATGGCTGGCGCGAACAACAACGACAACAGGATATCTGATATGGCTAAGCTTTCATTTTTGTTCACGATCGGACTGCTGGTCTTGTGGGCAGGACCTTTGCCCGTACACGGACACAGCCAGAGCAGTAGCCGACTGCAGCTCGACATCGTCGAGACCGAGCCGAGAACGCTCACACTGCGCATGTCCCTGCTGGACCTGGTTCACCTCATCGACCTCGACGGCAACGCCGATGGCAAGCTAACCCGGGGAGAGATAACCGCAGCCGAACCTGAAATTCTCAAGCTTCTGCTGAACGGCATTGTGCTGGGCAACAGCCGCGGTCACTGCGTGCTTAAGGCAAGAGAGGATGCCGTTTCCCTTACGACGTTGGAGGAGGCGCCAGCGCTGCGCGTGGTACTGCACCCCTCGTGCCCGGAAGCGACAGACACATCAAGCCTGCATCTTGGGTACGAGCTATTATTCCAGGAAGACCCGACACACAGGGCGCTGCTTACTGTCAGCATAAACGAGCGAAAGGCAAAGTTCCTGCTAACGAGTGACCAGCGGGCGGTGACGCTAATGGCTACCCTGTGTACCCCAGCGCTGCCTGAAATCCGTTGTTCATGATCGACCTGATAATGCCCTGTACCGCGGCGGTATCGTTGATATTCGGGAATGCCTCCTGCGGCACGGGCAACTCAAGGAAATCGCAGAGCGGCTCCCAGCCATCGGCCACCTCGAAGATCAATAAGCGTTCGGGGTCCACTGTTGCTCTGACGTCGGCGACATGTTCGTTGAATCGCCCGACCAGGTGCTCATGGTCGTGCATGCGGCCATCAAAGTAGTCATTGATAGTTGCTTTCATGTACGCCCCTGCTTCGGTGCCCGGCAGGAACTCGATCCACTCTTTACCGAAAATGGTGTTTTGAACGGAGGTGAACCACTTCTCCGGATCACGCACGGTAAGTACAACCCTGGCACCCGGGTAATGGTTAGCAAGGGCGGCGTAGCTGGTACACGCCGGGAAATCGACCGTCGCGGTAAAGCCCTCGAAAATCCTGTCCCAGTCCGGCCTGCCGGCCCCGACCTGCTCCCACAGTTTCCAGTGTGCAGGCCCTTTGGGAAAACATTCCACCATGTGATAGCAGGGGTAGCCCAGGTGCTCCAGTGCCCCCTTCAGGGACATGGTGCCCGTGCGGCCGAAACCCGCCCCGATCACGTCTAATGACATCTGGACTGCCTCGCGAATAGGTGGCTAGACATCGATTGTAGACTATCCCACGATTGCCTGATTCAGCAACCACACGTTCTCTCGCGCCGCACATTGCCCCTTGAGTCCTCCGGTCACTGCGACACTGGCCAACTTCAACAAGTCGTAGTGGCCAGCGTAATGTCGCGCCACCTCGCCATCGGAAATCGAGAAAGGCGGCCCATCCATGGCTCGCTGGTCGTACTCAAAGCACAACAGCAACTGCGCTGCCGTCGCCGTGATCACACGCAGGTGTGCGGTGTAGCGTCGTCGCATTGAGAAAGGTAGCGCGACCAGGGCTGCACGGTCATAGATCGCCTGCACCTCACCCAGCAAGCCCGGCGTCAGGTCAAAGATGTCACCCACGAACACATCCACACCACTGCCGCGATAACACCGCAGTTCATCCAGCTCGGAGATTTCGGGCTCCAGGCCCAATTCGGCAAAGAGCTCCTGAACCGCCTTTTCACTCAGCTCCGCACCCACCACACGGTATCCCTGTGAGAGCAGCCAGCCAATATCGAGTGTCTTTCCACACAGGGGCACAAACACACGATCGCCGACGGCCAGCGACAGCGCACTCCAATGGGCCACCAACAGCGGATTCGCCTCGGCGGCGTGAAAGCCAATTTCGTTGTGTTGCCAGCGTTCGTACCAGAATTCAGGCTCCATACTCACCCCTGTTTGCGCAGTAAGCGCTCCAGACCAAATACATGGGCATCCTCCGCCCCCAGATCCCGCAGCGCGTCAGCGAGATGCAGGAGGTAGTCGCGGTTGAGCCCACTCGGGCCAATCGCGTGGTTGATCTGCGCGGCAATGTCTGCCTCACTCGCGGGCCCCAGGTAGGCGGGGTTATCCGGCCCCGCGATATACACCAGCGCCTCTTCGCACGCGCCGTCCGCAAATTGCACATCCACCACGACCCTCAGGTAGCCATTTTTTTCCCGATTGTCGAGGTGTTCGAAAACGTCCGGGGTAATCTCAAACGCCATGCCCCGGCAAAAAGCGTCGGCGCTTTCCACCAAGGTGACCACGCGGCCAGGTGCCGCGGGCGTTCCACGATGATCGTGTGAACCCTGCCAGAAACGGCGTTCCCATCCGCGAATGACGGCAGGGCGCCGTTGCAGAAACGGAAAGTCGACCTTGTAAATCAACGAGCCGTAACCGAACAGCCACAGGCGTTGATGGCTGGCGAAGTAATTCATGGCCCGGTTGCGGGCTATCGTGTCGGCCTCGTGGAATGATTGCATGCGGCGCGGCGGACCTCCCTGAAACGCTACGGTATACTGGCTACTGTGAAAGCACGTAGCGGTGCGTCTAGAACAGAAATTGGTAGCGCAGGCGCTGAGCCCCAAGGATATAGCAACCGTATGAAACCGCACCACCACGTCACCCGCGAACCGTTCGCCATACCCAGCGGCCGCCAAAGGCTGTTCGTCCGCTACCTGATCTCCATCCTCATCGATCTGGTGGTATTGAACCTGTGTGCAGAGTACTGGCAGCACGTACAGATTTCGTCTTTCAGCATCACACTGGCCGCCGCATTGCTGCTACAGCTGCTGTTGCAGGGCACGCTGGTGATAGAGCACCGCATCGCCGGATGGTTTGCAGGCCGCAGTGGTTCTCTCTGGCAATTCCTGCGCTTCTTCAGCGCGTGGGTGGTACTGTTCCTGTCAAAGTTCGTCATGCTCTGGGCAATTGACATGGCCTTCGGCGACGCGCTTGTATTCAGCGGCCCCTTGCACGGTGTGGTGGCCTTCCTCGCCGTCATTGCCGCCATGGTGGCGGCAGAAGAGCTGCTCGATCAGTTGGTACGCCGGCTCGCTTGAGCGAGCACCTGCAGCGGCTTCACCGTTGTCGCGCTGCCGCACCGAGGCAAGAGCGCTCGACACGCTAGGCGGGCATACCCCAGCGTGGCTTCACGCCGTTGCGCGGCAGATGCGGCAGCACCTGCTCTTCGAACAGGCGCAGCATCTTCCAACCCTGTTCGGGATCAATGCCCCCGAAGAGAGGCGTCAGGTACAGCGAACTGTGGTCACCCAACTCGCGCGCCATGGTCACAACGTCCTCCGGGCGCAGCACCTTGTAGGCGCCACTTTCACGCACCGTCTCAGCGGTCATGCCACCGGCGTAGGGGCCCTGGGGCGTGCCGTAGGCATCGGCCGTCCAGCGTGAATAGGAATCCAGCACATGCAGGATGTGCGGCGCGATCCATTGCCAGTCAGCCTCCGGGTCTTCAGACACCCAGAGGAACGTGGGCCCCTGGCGTGGATATGGGCCCGGGTCTGGTTTACCCAGGCGCAGGCAGGCGTCGCGGTAGGGTTGCCACACCTTGGGCGGAAACAGCGGCACGAGAAAACCGTCGGCAATTTCGGCGGCTATGCGCGCCACCTTGGGCGCCATGCCACCGAGCAGGATGGGCACTGGTTTTTCCGGCACTGGCGACACCAGGCACGGGCGCCCCTCGTAGTTGAAGGCCGCGCCGGTCCAGGCCTTTTTCAGTAGCCGCGCGGTGTTGCAGGTCACTTCGAAACGGTATTCCACACGCTGACCGTACATGGCGAATTCGACCGGCCGGTAGCCAAAACTCAGGCCGAGCTGCATGCGCCCCCCACTGGCGAGCTGAGCTACTGCCAGGTCTTCCGCCAGCCGCACGGGGTCATAGAACGGGGCCAACAGCACCGCGGTACGCAGTGCGACCTGCCGGGTGCGTCCCGCCATCGCAGCGGCCAGGACCAGCGGCGAGGGGTTGTAGCCGTCGTCGGCGCAGTGATGCTCGCCAAAACCCAGCACATCAAAACCCACCCGATCAGCCCACTCGGCCATATCCAGCGCTGAGCCATAGGCCGCTTCCCTGCCTACACCGAATGCCGGTGTGCGCATATCGAAAATCATCACCAGTTCCATGGCGTCGCTCCCGGCTGTCCCGTCATGTGTATGCCTACTGTATCAACGGCAACGCCGGCGCCAAACCGGTTTCAGCGGTCGGAAACAAGGGGACGCATAAGCTGGCTATTGCGCCCGGGCACAATGCCCGGAAGTGGCTGCGGAGTGTGTTGCACGGGCGGGAGCAGGTCGGGCCTGTGCGGCGGACGCGGCCTGTGCCCGGGGCGCCAGGGGATTCCCACCGCTGGCAGGTAGACAGGCACATATTGTATTGCGTCCGGTGCAGCTTGCTGCCTGGAACGCTGGGCATCTACCTGCTCCCTGAGCCTTGCCACTTCCCGCTCAAGTTCGCGCTCGCGACGACTCTCGGCAAGCCGGTCCGTGCTGTATCGCATGGCCCTCAGTTGTTGCTCTGCCACTACCGGGTCGCCCGCTTCAGGGGGGCGAATGCGCAGCACCTCAGTGTTGCCAGCCTCGGCAGGCGGTACATCCGAAAAACGCACCGTGCCGTTGGCGTCCTCCGAACGATACACGGTGGTATCCGCAGCCTTGGCCAGGGTGGCCGCGAAGAGAAGGGCAATGGCGATCACATGCAAATTCAACATGGCGTCATTATAGATCAGTTGACAGATTACAGGACTGTGGTTACCCAGCCGGGTTCTCTTGATATGGATCAACCTACCCGCGTTTCACCCCCGCTTATACCGCAGATGAGGTATGAGCGACTTGCCAGCGGAGGGGGATAGTCGGTATCAACGTAACACGGACTCGGAGAATAACCATGACCGCACAACAACTGAACGACATCGACCGCCTCTACGCCAGCGCCCGCAAAATGGTACCCGCCCTGCGTGAGCGCCAGACAGAAGCCGCCAGCCTTGGCCACCTGCCCGAAGCAACCGTGCGCGAAATGCAGGACGCCGGTTTCTTCCGCATCATGCAGCCCGCCCGCTTCGGCGGCTACGAGATGGAGCCGGAAGTGTTTTTCCGTGTGCAGATGACGCTGGCGGAGGGCTGCATGTCCACGGCCTGGGTCTTGGGCGTGGTCGCCATCCACAACTGGCAGCTGGCGCTGTTCGACGAGCGTGCCCAGCAGGATGTCTGGGGCGAAGATACCAGCGTACTGATCTCCTCGTCCTACATGCCGGTCGGCAAGGTGACCCGCGTCGAAGGTGGCTACACGTTGAGCGGCCACTGGGGCTTTTCCTCTGGCTCCAAGCACTGTGGCTGGGCCTTCCTCGGCGCCATGATTCCCGCCGAGAAGGAGGGCGAAGCACCCGACTACCGCACCTTCCTGGTGCCGCGAAGCGACTACGAAATTGTCGACAACTGGGATGTGAGCGGCCTGGAAGGTACCGGCAGCCACGATATCGTGGTGAAGGACGCCTTCGTACCGGAGTACCGCACGCACCGCTCCATTCACGGCTTTGAGTGCAACAGCCCGGGCAACGCGGTGAACACCCACCCGATTTTCCGTCTGCCCTTCGGCCAGATTTTTGTCCGCGCCGTGTGCAGTTCCGCCATCGGTGCCCTGCGCGGTGTCACCGACAGCTACGTGAAAGTGAATCGCGAACGGGTCGGCCTGAACGATGGCAACAAGATCGCCACCGATCCCGATGCGCAGATGGCCCTGGCCAATGCCATCGCCACGGTGGATGAATGCGAGACCATCATGTTCCGCAATTTCGACACCATGCTGGATGCCGCGCGCGAAGGGCACTCCCTGCCCATGGAGGACCGCATCAAGATGCGTTTCGACGCCGCGCGGGTCGGCGCCAAGTGCGCGGATGCCATCAACGCCATGTTCATTGCCTGTGGCGCACAAGGTATCCACCGCGGCCACCCCTTGAATCGCGCCTGGCTGGACATCAACGCGGGGCGCACCCACGTGGCCAACAACCCGTTCAAGTTCGGCCGCAACCTCGGTGGGAACCTGATGGGCCAGCCCAACGCCGATTTCTTCCTCTGATAACAGAAAACATAACGAGCAGCACACTGCAGCGGAGATACCCATGACTGTTCAACAGAAAATCGAACCCTATGTGATCAAGGCCGAACCCCGTCCCGAGCGCTACGCACGCGGCTGGTATGTCATTGGCAACGCGGCCAGTGTCACCACCACGCCACGCATGCTGGAAGTGTTCGGCACGAAACTGGTCGCCTACCGCGGCGAAGAGGACGGTGCCGTGCACATCCTCGACGCCTACTGCCCGCATATGGGTGGCGACCTGAGCGGCGGCAAGGTGTGTGGCAATTCCGTGGTGTGCCCGTTCCACCTGTGGAGCTGGGGCGCTGACGGGGTTTGTGACGACATCCCCTATGCGAAGAAAATTCCGGAAAAAGCCGTCATCAAATCCTGGCCGGTGCTGGAACGCAACGGTCTGGTATTGGCGTGGCAGGACCCCGAAAACAACGCCCCCATCCCCGGCCAGGAACCCGCCGAAATGGCAGACTGGTATTCCGGCGACTGGACTGACTGGGAAATGCGTGCCATTCCCATTGAAACCCTGGGCCGGGAACTGGTCGACAACATGGCGGACATGGCGCACTTCGGCCCCATTCACTACTCCGCCGTGAAGTCCTTCCGCAACACCATGGAAGGCCACAAGTTCGTGCAGTATATGGTCGGCGGCCACCAGCTACTCACCGAGGGCGATGCCGGGCTGATCACCAGCGTGGCCACCTATGAAGGCCCCGCCTACATGACCACCACCATGACCGGCAGCATGGACGGTCACCCGATGACGGTGCACCTGCTGGTCAGCCATGTGCCCGTCGATATGGAGAATTTCATCATCAACTTCGGTGTGATGATGCGCAAGGACCCGAGCATGAGCCCGGAGGAAAACCAGAAGATGCTGGATGAGTACACGGAAAAGAACATCGAGTCGTTCCATCAGGACGTGGCGATCTGGAACAACAAATGCATCATCGACAACCCCCTGATGTGTGACGGCGATGGCCCCATCAACCTGGTACGCAAGTGGTACAGCCAGTTCATGACCAATGTGGCAGACATTCGGCCCGATCAGGTCAAGGCGCGTGAGCACGTCACCATGGAGGGACCCACGGTCGAAGAGGTGCTGGCCGCTCAGCAACAGTAACCCGCTTTTTTTGCGCCGGAGTGCCTTGCGCGCTCCGGCTTTTTTTTCGGTAAACTGACGGAAACTTCCGAGGTGCACTGCGCTTGTTCGCTCTCGTCGCCGTCAACATGCTCATCGTCATGCTCACCGTGGCGATTCACTACGAATTCCTGCACTGGATGACGCGTCTGCTGCCGCGCCTGAACATGGTGCACCGGGCACGCATCGTCGTCGGGGTTGCCGGCGCCATGGTGGCGCACTCCATCGAAGTCTGGGTGTTTGGCATCGCCTTCCACCTGATGATCAGAACCCCCGGCTGGGGCGCACTGCACGGAGAATATTTTGACGGTTCCCTGTTGGACTGCATTTATTTCTCCTTCACCGTGTTCACCACACTCGGCTTTGGCGACATCTTTCCGGAGGGCAACCTGCGCTACCTGATCGGCATTGAATCACTGACCGGGCTGGTCCTGATCACCTGGACCGCCTCTTTCCTCTACTACGAAATGCAGCGCAGCTGGAGCAGCACCTGATGAGCACGCTCACGATTCGCCAGGCGCGCCCGGACGATTGCCCACTTATCCTGCAGTTCATTCGCGACCTGGCACTTTACGAGCGGGCGCTGGATGAAGTGCAGGCCACCGTGCCACAGCTGGAAGCGCTGCTGTTCGGCGAAAACCCGCGGGTCTACGGTGTTATCTGCGAGGAGGATGGCGAGGCCCTGGGCTTTGCCCTGTACTTCTTCAACTTTTCCTCCTGGCTGGGGCGTCTCGGGCTGTATCTGGAAGACCTCTACGTCAACCCCGCGCAACGCGGCAAGGGCGCGGGCAAGGCACTGCTGCGCCACCTGGCACAAGTCGCGGTTGCCGAAGGCTGTGGTCGTTTCGAATGGAACGTGCTCGACTGGAACGAGCCCGCCATCCGCTTTTACGAATCATTCGGCGCACGGCCCCAGAGCGAATGGACAGGCTACCGCTTGACCGGAGAAGCACTGCAGGCTTTCGCGGCGGGCAAGCGCTGAACTGGCGCCCGCCGCGGTGACGACCGCCGCGGTGACGACCGCCGCGGTGGCGACAACGCGATGAAGTGACAGTACGCTGCGACGAACCGGGGTGAAGCCAGGCCGCTGCCCGGCGTATACTCTAGCCATGCGCACCTCGGACCTTCTACAGAACAAGAAAATCCTCTTCTGGGCGCTCCAGGCGGCGGGCTGGAGCGGCTGGGGCGTGTCCTATTACCTCGGCATCATGGTGTGGAGCAAACCGCCCGAAGGGTATGAGTTCTACCTGCCACTGGTGAGCGTCATCGGCATCGGTTTCACCCTGCTGCTGCGCAGCCTGTACCAGCGTACCTGGCACATGGCCCTGCCCTGGCGCGGCGTTGCTCTGCTTGGTGGCTCCTACCTCGCCGCGCTGGCCTGGATGGGCCTGCGCGCCACCCTGTTTCAGCAGATGTTCCCGGATGAGCAACTGGGCAAGCCGGATATGGCCTGGTACAACTATTTCTCGGGCACGGTGTCGGCCTTCTGGGTGATGCTGGTGTGGAGTGTGCTGTATTTCGGCATCAAGTATTACCTGCTCGTACAGGCGGACAAGGAACGACTGCTCACGGCCATGTCGATGGCACAGCAGGCGCAGCTGAAAATGCTGCGCTACCAGCTCAATCCGCACTTCCTGTTCAACACGCTGAACGCTATTTCCACGCTGATCCTGGAGCAGGAAACCCAGCTGGCCAACACCATGGTTGGCCGCCTGAGCCGTTTTCTGCGCTACTCACTGGAAAACGACCCGATGGAAAAGGTCACGGTGGCGGAAGAGTTTGAAGCCTTGCGCCTGTACCTGGATATCGAGAAGGTGCGTTTTGGCGAGCGCCTGCAATTGCACTTCGACCTGCCTCCCCAGGCTCGCGAGGCGCTGATGCCATCCCTGCTGCTGCAACCGCTGGTGGAGAACTCCATCAAGTATGCAATCGCCACCGCCGTCAAAGGCGGCAGCATCGGCGTCAGCGCTGCGCTGGAAAATGGCGAGCTGGTGCTTGCCGTGGCGGATGATGGTCCGGGGCTGGATATGCGCGTCGGGCGCAATGCCAAGGGCGGCGGTGTGGGGCTGGGCAATATCCGCGACCGGCTGAGCGCGCTGTACGGTGAGGGCCAGAGCTTTCGGCTCGGCGCTACCGAGCCACATGGCCTCACCACCACTATCCGCATACCACTGGAATACAAGGAGACGCGCTGATGCAGGCCCTGTCCACCGTGATTGTCGATGATGAGGACCTTGCACGACGCGGGCTCGCGCTGCGCCTGCGCACCATTCCGGGCATCGACATCGTCGCTGAATGCAGCAACGGCCAGCAGGCCCTGCAGGCAATCGCCGAGCACGAGCCGGACCTGCTGTTTCTGGATATCCAGATGCCGGGCATGGACGGCTTTCAGGTACTGTCGGAACTGCAGGCAGACACCCTGCCCATGGTGGTTTTTGTCACCGCATACGACACCTACGCCGTGGATGCCTTCAAGGTCCACGCCGTGGACTACATCCTGAAGCCCATTGACGAAGAGCGCCTGCAAGAGGCGGTAGAGCGAGCCCGGCAGTTCAACCAGCAGCAGGCCTCGACCCGTGACAAGGCCAGGCTGATGAACCTGGTCATGGGCATGACCGGCGCCAATGCGCAGACCGTAGAGGCCATGGCAGAGTCCGGACGGCAGGGCTGGCCGGAGAAACTCACGGTGCGTGACGGCAATGCCATCCACTTCATCAAAACCGTCGACATCGCGTGGATTGACGCCGCGGGCGACTATATGTGCATCCACGCGGGCGGCAAAACGCACATCATGCGGGTCACCATGAAGGAGCTGGAAGCCATGCTGGACCCGGCACGCTTCCTGCGCGTACACCGCAGCACCATTGTCAACGCCACGGGCATTACCGGTGCCGAGAGCCTGGACAGCGGCGAGTACCTGCTGCACCTGGATACCGGCGCCCGCATCAAGGTCAGCCGGGGCTATCGCGACCGGGTGCGTGCGCTGCTGGAAACCTGAACACACGCTTGCGTACAGGGCTGGCAACTGCTGCGGAGTCGCGCATAATGGCGGCAGGCCAAGGCAGGGGATGCAACAGCTATGAACATGAGCAAAGTGGTATTCGGTTTTTTCGTGTTGCTGGCGGTAACACTGAATTTCGGTTTCTTCATCGGCGACATCGACAATCCGCAACACCACGATGTGTACGAGCTGTTTGCGGCACTGGTCGTCAGCTTGATCGCCACCGTACTCAAGTTCGGTGAGCGCTCGCAGATGGGGGCGATCCTGCTTGCCTCCAGCCTGGTGGTGAACCTGCACCTGCTGGCCGCCGCCGTGGTATGGGCCATTGCCGTGCATGTGATGGAGGTGGGGCTGACACCGCGTGTCATGGCGTCCATCGTGTCACTCTCCGGCGGCGCGCTGCTCGCCAATCTGGTATCACTGGTGCTGCTCACCCTGGATACGGCCGGGCTCAGCCGGAAGTAACCCGCCATGAGCCGGCACGTACACAAGTCTCTGGTCTTCCTGTTCCTGCGGCGCATGCGCATGCCGCTGGTGATCCTTATCACCGCCTATGCCATTGCCACCGTCGGCTTCACCCTGATCCCAGGCGTGGACGACCAGGGCAACCCCTGGCGCATGAGTTTTTTCCAGGCCTTTTACGTGGTCAGCTACACCGGCAGCACCATCGGCTTCGGCGAAGTGCCCTACCCGTTTTCCCCGGGCCAGCGCCTGTGGACCATGGTCAGCATTTACCTCACGGTTATTGCCTGGCTGTTCTCCATCGGCTCCATTGTTGCCCTGCTGCAAGACCCGGCCTACACCCGCGCTCTGCGCCGCGCGCGCCTCGCCTGGAAGGTGCGCAACCTCAACCAGCCCTTCTACCTGGTGTGTGGTTACGGCGACACCGGCCGCATGTTGACCAGCGCACTGACCGACCGTGGCTATCAGGTGGTGGTGATCGAAGACAACCAGGAAAAGGTGGAAGCGCTGGAGGTAGTGGAGTTCATGGCGCCCGTTACCGCCTTCTGCATGAATGCCAACCTGCCCGACAACCTCATCGAGGCGGGGTTGCGCAGCCGCTGGTGTACGGGCGTTATCGCCGTCACCGGTGAGGGGCATATCAACCTGAAAGTGGCCATCAGCGCCACATTGCTGAATCACAAAGTAGCCGTGTACGCGAGTGCCGACACGCGCAATGATGCCGACAACATGCGCTCCTTCGACACCGACTGCGTGGTCAATCCGGTAGAGGAATATGTACGGCGACTGGAACTGGCCATCGACAAACCCGACCTGTTTCGCCTGTACCACTGGCTCAACTCCGGGCCGGGCGCGCGCCTGACACGCGCCACACCGATCCCGCGGGGCAAGTGGATCGTTTGCGGCTATAGCCGTGTAGGCCGTGCGGTGTACCAGTTACTGCGCGAGCGGGGCATGGAGGTGGCGGTGATACACCCCGACCCGGAGCAGGCCGGTTGCCCCTACGGCACAGTCGCCGGCCGTGGCACCCAGGCGGAAGAGTTGAGCGCCGCTGGCGTTGAAGAGGCGGTGGGCATCGTTGCCGCCACCAGTGATGACGCTGACAACCTGTCCATCCTGATCACGGCACGGGCCCTGAACCCGGAGCTGTTTCACGTGGTGCTGGAAAACGGCTTGTCCAGCCACGCGCTGTTTCGGGCGGCGGAGCCCGATTTTCTGGGCCAGCCCAGTATGGTGGTGGCCGGCACCATTCTCAGCCGCATCAGCTCGGGGCTGGTGGAGCCCTTTATCCAGCAGCTGTTACAGTTGAACAACGACACCGGCCGCGACGCCCTCGCGCGTTTTCTGCGCCACCAGAACGACCACCCGCCGGAGTTCTCGTCAGGCCGTATCAGCAATCGTCGCTCTCCCGCCCTGGCCCGCGCGCTGACCGCGGGCCAACGCATTACCGTGGGCAACCTGCTGGCAGACCCCAGCAACTGGCGCGAACGCCTGCATCTGGAAGTGGTGATGATTCGCAAGCAGAAAGAGGACCTGCTGTTTCCCGCCGACGATGTGCCGCTGGAGATGGGTGACCGCCTGTTGCTGGCGGGCCGCGACGGTGAAGCCCAGCGCCTGCAGGCAGTGCTGGAAAACGATCAACGCCTGGAATACCTGCTCACCGGCCGGGATCGCCAGCACGGCATGTTCTGGCGCTGGCTGGAGCAGCGCAGTAGCAAGGGTTGATCAGCGGCAGCGGATGGGCTCGGCGCCAGTACTGAGAGGGACGATCTCACCGATCTCGGCGGCGTCTGCGTAGCCCGCCTCATGCAGCGCTGCCAGCAGGCCCGCAGCCGCAGCTTTCGCCACGCCCAGTAACAGCCCACCGCTGGTCTGCGGATCGAACAGAAGGTCGTAGCGCGGGTCGGTCGCCGTGCCCGCGCCGCTGTTGCGGGCGTTGGCTTCATGCATGGTGCTGCGGCGTCCCGCCGCCAACTGCGCCAGTGCCCCCGGGAGCACAGGCAGGGCCGCCAGCTCCAGCACGGCGCCCTGCTCCGGGCGCAACATTTCCTGTAGATGCCCCCAGAGACCAAAGCCGGTGACATCGGTTGCCGCACTGGCACCCTGCGCCAGTGCCACACGCGCTGCTGTGTAGCTGCTCTGCAGCATGCTGTCGACAGCGCTGTGCAGGTGGCGGCCATCGGCCTGCAATTGCATGTGCGCGGCAAACAGGGTGCCGGTGCCCAGCGGCTTGGTCAGTAGCAGACGGTCGCCTTCGCGCAGGGCCCGCTTGCGCAGGAACTCGCCCGCGCCGCCCATGGGCTCGCCGCTCACCGCAAACCCCAGCGCCAGTTCCGGGCCCTGCAGGCTATGCCCACCCACCAGCTGGCAGCCGACCGCCGCAAATTCATGCAGCGCACCAGCCAGCAGCTGCACCAGGTCGCGCTGTTGCACAGACGGGCCGCTGAACGGCAGGGTCAGCGCCGCCAACGCGGTAGTGGACTGAGCGCCACTGGCGTAAAGATCAGACAAGGCGTGATTGGCGGCGATGCGTCCCATCAACCACGGGTCCGACACCAGGCCGCGCAGAATATCCAGGCTCTGCAACTGAATGCCTCCGGCAGGCGCTGTCACCACGGCCGCGTCCTCGGCACCGTCCGTCGTGGGGCAATGTTGCGGATAGCGCTGGCGCAGCTCGGCGAGTGCCGCCGCCAACGGGTCGCTACCCACCTTCGCGCCGCAACCACCGCAAGGTGCCTGCGTGGCGGCGGCGAGTGTTTCGGGCAGGGTATCCGCAGCCGCGTTGGGCATGTCTTCGGGCAGGGCGGCGAACTGCGCCATGAAACGACGATCAATACGGTCTTTCCAGCGCCAGGCCCAGGCGCCGCTGGCGACAAACGGGCCCCGCTCAGCGACCGCACGACGCTCCCCCAGCGACAGCAGGGAGAGAAAACGTTGCTGCGGCCTGTGCGCGCGCAATGGGCGCTGTAGCAGCAGGTTACGCAGGTTGGCTGCGAGTACGGGCGCCTGACGCACGGCGTACACACCGGCCTTGGGCCGGGGGTGTTGCACCTGGGTGGCAATATCACCGGCGGCGAACACCACGGGATCGTCCACAGACTGCAGGGTGTCGTGCACGGCCAGGAAGCCGCCCTGCACGGTGCGCAGGCCGCTGGCACCCACCCAGGGCGCGGCCGCCGCACCGGTACACCAGAACAGCGCATCAAACGCGGTGCTACCGCCATTTTCTACCGTCAGCTGGCCCGCGCTCACCGCACTCACGCGGCTGGCGCAGTGCACCGCAATACCCGCACGGGAGAGCGCTTGCTTCGCCGTGGCCCTGGCGCGGTGGTGGTAGCCGGGCAGGATGTCTGCCGCGGCGCAAAACAGGCTGAGCGCGGGTGCGCGATCGCGCAGGCGGTGTGCCATGGCCAGCGCCAGCTCAACGCTGCCGGCGCCGCCCCCTACCAGGGCAATATGCCTGGACGGCACGCACTCCCCTTGCAACAGCGTGGCTTCCAGAGCTCGCCAGCGCGCCCAGAATTCCGCCACCGGCTTGACCGGCGTGGCGTGCTCGCGCGCGCCCGGCACACTGTCCAGGTCGGGCTGGGAGCCAATGTCCAGGCTCAGCACATCGTAGGTGAGGGCGGGACGACCGGGCAGGCCCACTTGGCGTGCGCGGGTATCCAGCGCGTTGACTTCGGTCTCGATGAAGCGCGCGCCAGCCCATTGGCAGAGCCGGGCGAGGTCGATGTGGGTTTCCGCAAACCGGTAGTGGCCGGCGAGCAGGCCGGGAAGCATGCCCGAATAGGGCGTATGGCTTGAGGGCGACACCAGAGTGACGCGCAGCCCGCCGATGGGCCGCATGGCCAGCATGCGCAGCGCCAGCGCATGGGCGTGTCCACCGCCCACCAGCACCAGATCACGCTGCACGCTGCTGACTGTCAGCAAGACAGCTGGCTCCGGGCGTAGTCGACCACCTGCTGGCGGTTGCCGCGGAACAGCTCCGTGCCATCGCGCTGTGCCAGCTGGTAGCTGTACATCGGATCGTAATAGGCTTCCAGCAACTCACGAATCCAGCCCCGATGCACCTGGGGGTCGCCACTGCTGCACTGCAGATCAAACGCCTGTTCCATGGTTGCACGCAGCGCCTGGTGGCGCGCGCCGCCCAAACGCTTGCGAATACCGTCCAGCCCTTCCAGCAGTCGCGCCCGGTGCAGGGTCGGCCCCTCGACAACCCCGTGGCGGAGCGCGTAGCGAGCGCCCAGGTCATTGATATAGTCGTCGAGGATCACCGACACGCGCTCCTCCAACGATTCCTCCACCACCAACAGCGGCGCCTGCTGCATGCTTTGGCGCAGGTTCTCGGGCAGCGCCAGGCGCCCGATAAGGCGGCCCTCATCTTCCAGCACCACCGGACCGGAACGGCGCGCGAGCTGCTGCAGAAACGCAATACTGACGGCGTTTTCAAAGTCGATCTGGCTCGGTTGGGGCTCCGGCAGGTGGCCAAAACTCGAGCCGCGGTGGCGCGCCATGCCCTCCAGGTCCAGCGCCCTCTGCAGCGCATGAATCACGCGGGTTTTGCCGGTGCCGGTGCGGCCGCTGACCAGTACCAGGCGCGCCTGTTGCAGCGAGTGGGCCAGTTCCTCCAGCAGGAAACGGCGCAGCGCCTTGTAGCCACCTTCGATACGGGGGTAAACAATGCCCTCGTCGGCCAACCACTGCTGTACCGTCTGCGAGCGCAGGCCGCCGCGCCAGCAGTACAGGTAGCCCTGCGGGTGGCGACGGGCGAACTCGCACCAGGCGGCAACCCGGCGCTCGCGCTCGTCACCGGCCACCAGCCGGTGGCCCAGGGCAATGGCCGCGTCCTGCCCACGCTGCTTGTAGCAGGTGCCTACCTGGGCGCGCTCTTCATCGGTCATCAGCGGCAGGCTGGTAGCGCCGGGGAATGCACCGTGCGCGTATTCGCCCGGCGAACGCAGGTCCATAAAGACGGCGTCGTCCAGGAACAGGCGGCGGTAGTCGGCGCTTACCGGCAGGTCAGCCACGTGCAGCGTTACTCCATTTCTCCGCCGAACAGGTCGATGACCCGTTCCTGCAGACGTGTGACCAGGTCCGACATCAGTGCAAAATCCGCATCCAGGCGCGCGGCGTGGTCCGCTTCCGGCAGGTCCTCGTTTTCCTTCAGCAACTCATCCGAGAATTTCAGGCGCCGCAGACAGAGATCCTCCGCCAGCACCAGGGAAACACGCTCCTCCCAGCTGAGCGCGACGCGCGCCACCTGCTTGCCGGCATTGAGGTGAGTCTCCACCTCTTCACCGAGCAAATCAACGCCACGGCAGCGCACCACGCCACCCTCATCGCCGGGCTCGCGCAGTTCGCACTCTTCGCCCAATGCAAAATCCTGTGGCAGGCTCTGGTGCGCCAGCCACGCCGTCATGCTGGCGGTGGGCGCATTGTTAACCTGTGGCAACACCACCGGGAAGCTGCCGATGCACTCGCGCAGCAGGTTGAGGAACTCCTCGGCGCGGGCGGCGCTGGTGGCGTCGACGAAGACCCAGTTGGCGCGTGTATCGATATAGGCATAGAAAAAGGCCGAGCGCGTGAAGGCGCGCGGCAGGAAATCCAGCACGATTTCGTCCTGCAGGGTCAGGCGCTCCTTGCGATAGACCTTGCGACCCTGGGCTTCCTCGATCTCTGCCACTTTCTCCGCAAGCTGCTCGCGTACCACAGTCGAAGGCAGCAACCGCTCCTCCCGGCGCATCCGCAACAGGAAGCGGCCGTCAACTGGGTGCACGAGTGCGCTGGTCGTCCCGCCCAGCGCCGGCACCCACCCCAGGGATACCGGCTGGGTGGCGCTGCAGTGCTGGAATTCGCGCTGCGCCAGCTGTTGCTCAATCTGCTCTGCTGTTACCTGAAAAGGGGTGGTGAGGCGATAGGCCCGCACGTTTTTGAACCACATAAAATACTCCAATAGCCGCCAGTGCCCGAGCCAGGGACCCCAGCACAGGCCTAAAAAGACAGGGATTGTACCCGATGCCGGGCTGCCCGGCATGGGCGAGGGCGCTTTCGGGGTGGCTTTCAGGAAGCTCCACCGCCTGCTATCGGAGCAAGCGGCGAGCGGGCGGCTGAAGGAACCTGGCTTGAGGGATCGCGGGGGGTCGAAAACCCCTTGGGCCTTGCTACCGCTTTAACCGTCTCATTCCGGAAAGGGCGAGCAGGCCGCCAAGCGACAACAGGGCGAAGAACGGTAGTGCCGGGACCGCGACTGGGCCTGATGCTGCTTGAGCGGAGCCGAATATCCTGAAGTGTGGAACCACACCAGCCGACTGTCCAAGGTTTGTTGGCGCGGCGAAATTTGTTGGATTACCATTTTGCGGAAATGCAGTCAGACCGTTTTCGCTTAGCTGCGTCAAGCCCCAGGGAAAAGCAGCTTGGCCTTCGACCATGGCGGCAATCTCATAGCGCTGACCGGCGAGCAACGTGAAATCAAACGCGGGGCTCAGCACCCATTGAGGGCCCGCCCCCACGGCTACCGGAGCACTGTAAAAAAGCACAGTGTCAGGGCCATTGCTGGCAATCAGAAAGCGGACATTGGTTGGCGCGACGGGGTTGATGAACGCTTCAAGCTGCTCGACCGAGGTATCGTTGTCGACTTCCAGCTTCAGGCTAATGGCGCCATCGGTGCGGCTATCTGTCGTGTTATCGGTAACAACCGAAGTGTCTATCAGTGGCGCTTGCGCCATCGCCGGCATCGCCCCGAAACCCGCCAAGGCCACCATCAATATTGCGATCAAACTCTTGTTTTTCATCGAGATTCTTCCCCGGTAGTTTTTCTTGGCGTATCCCCTTATCGCTCGAGATGCTACAGTCTCCGGTTGAATTGCGCAACGTCGGCCCCATCCCGGATTCGGAGGACTAAGCCATGCAATACCTGCACACCATGGTCCGCGCGAGCGACCTGGACGCTTCGCTGGACTTTTACTGCAACAAGCTGGGGCTGGTGGAAGTGAACCGCTACGACAGCGAGGGCGGACGCTTCACCCTGGTCTACCTGGCCGCCCCGGGAGACGTTGAGCGCGCCAGTTCGGCGAGCAGCCCGCTGCTGGAAATCACCTGGAACTGGGACCCGGAAAGCTATAGTGGCGGCCGCAACTTCGGCCACCTGGCGTACCGGGTAGACGATATCTATGCCACCTGCCAGCGCCTGCTGGACGCCGGCGTCACCATCAACCGCCCGCCGCGCGATGGTCACATGGCGTTCATCCGCTCCCCGGATGGTATTTCCATTGAGCTGCTGCAGGCCGGAGACAGCCTGCCGGCCGCCGAGCCCTGGGCCTCCATGCCCAATACGGGCACCTGGTAGCCCCGCGGGGTGCAGGCTTACTTGCGCAGAAACGCGAGTATCCAGCGCCCCACGCGCTCCGCTTCGGCGTCTTCCGCCAGCGAAGCCATGCCGCGGGTGTAGGCCGCTTCACCAATGCGCTCACGGCGAAATTGCATCACTTCCTGCGCATAACCCGGCACGAACTCGGGGTGCCCCTGGAAGGTAAGTATGTGCTCACCTACCTGGCAGACGGCATTTTCACAGAAATCGCTGGCGGCCAGCACTTCGGCGCCCAGAGCAGGGCTCACCACCTGATCCTGATGGCTGACCAGAATGGCAAACGCGGCAGCCCCCTGGTCGTGCCAGGCAGGCAGCTGCTGGAACCTGTGCTGGTGGACACCCACGCCCCAACCCTTCGGTGATTTTTCCGTTTTGCCGCCCAGCGCCTGCGCCACCAACTGGTGACCAAAACAGATACCCACCAGCTTTTTCCGCCGGGCGTGCAGCTCACGCACGAAATCCATCAGGCGGGCAATCCAGGGGTCGGTATCGTACACGCTGCTTTTGCTGCCAGTAATCAGGTAGCCGTCCACTTCGTCGATATCCAGCGGGTAAACACCTTCCTGCACATCGTACACACGAAACTCGATGGCCGGATCGAGCCGACCCAGCAAGGCGATGAACATATCCGGGTATTCCCCGAAATCCGGCACCCACTCTGGCCGTACCGCGTCGGTCTTCAATATTCCCAGTTTCACCCTGCGCTTCCCGTATTGCCCAACGGCTGAAGCGAGCATGGTAGGAGAGCTCCCGCCCACTGTAAATTACTAATGCTCAGCCGCCCTGCGGAATTCTTCAGCGGCGGGGCCGACAAATTCATAAAACCGTCACACCGCTGTCATGCGGTTGCCATGCGGCGGCGCAACACTGGGCCTATGAAGCTGCTCAATGCCATGCACAGGCTCGACCTTCACCTGCTCACCCGGATTTTTCCCCAGGGCGAGCGGCGCACGGTGCGCTCTCTCGCGCGTGCGCTCTCTCGCTCCGGAGACGGCTACCTGCAAGTGCTGGTGCCGATGCTGCTGTGGCTGCTCAGCGCTCCCTACGCCGAGGATTTCGCCACGGCGCTGGCTGTGGCCCTTGCGGCGGAACGCACACTGTACTGGACCCTGAAAAACAGCCTGCGCCGGCCGCGGCCGCAGGTTGCCGTTCCGGGTTTCCGCAGCCTGATCACGGCGTCCGACCAGTTCAGCTTTCCCTCCGGGCATACTTCAGCGGCCTTCCTGCTCGCGACCATGCTTACCCTGTTCTATGGCGGCCCCTTCGCGGTGGTGTTCGCCTGGGCCTGCGGCGTGGCGATGTCACGGGTTCTGCTCGGCGTGCATTTTCCCGGTGATACCCTCGCGGGCGCGATCATGGGCGCGGGTTCGGCACTGCTCACTGCACAATTTCTGGGGCTGGCCTGATGCGTATACTTTACGGCGTGCAAGCTACCGGTAACGGCCATATCAGCCGGGCACGGGCAATGGCCGAAGCGTTTCGCGGGCTGGATGTTGACGTGGTCTGGCTCTTTTCCGGGCGCGCGCCGGAGCAGCTCTTCGACATGGCACCGTTCGGCAATTACCTGCACCGGCGCGGCCTGACGTTCGCCACCGAAGACGGCAGAGTGCGCTACCGGCGCACGGTAAGCCAGAACAACCTCCTGCAGTTCCGGCGCGATGTACGCGCGCTGCCCGTGCAGGGTTTCGACCTGGTGGTCACCGACTTCGAACCCATTGTTGCGCGTGCCGGGCGCAGAGCGGGCATTCCCACCATCGGCATTGGCCACCAGTACGCCTTTGGCGGGGCCACACCCACCCCGACAGGGCACTGGCTGGCGCGACAGATCATGCAGTACTTCGCGCCGGTGGACAGGGGCATTGGCCTGCACTGGCACCCGTATGCCAGCAACGTGCTGCCACCCATCCTCGACCTGCCCGCACTCGACACCCGACCACAGGAGCATGTCGTCGTCTATCTGCCCTTCGAGGACGCACAGCGCGTCATTGATGTGCTGCAACAGCTGCCACAGCAGCGTTTCGAGCTATTCGGGCCAAGCTTGCCGGAGGCCACATTCGGTAACGTAAACCAGCACCCGGCGCGGGTTGCCACCTTCAAGCAGGCGCTGGCGAGTTGCGCGGGCGTTATCTGCAACAGCGGCTTCGAACTGGTGAGCGAGTGTCTGCATTGGCGCAAGCCGGTGCTCACACGGCCCCTGCAAGGGCAACTGGAGCAGCTGGCCAACGCCATGGCCCTGCGCCAACTCGGTTACGCCAGCGTGGCAGAGGAGCTGACCCCCGCTGCATTGCGCACCTGGCTGGCCCGACCCACACCACCGCCCACGCTGCATTTCCCGGATGTCGCGGCGGTGCTGGCCCGCTGGCTGGCGGACGGCGCGCGCGGTGAAACAGGCTCGCTGCAGCGCCAGTTGTGGGGGCGCACAGTGCAGCCACGGGAAAACTCGCGCCCCATACTTGGGAATCAGCCGGCCATGGGGTAGCCTGACGCCTCTTCAGGCCGAGGTATTCACACCGTGCTGCGCACACTCTTTATCTTCTGGCTGGCACTTGCCGCGCAGGTTCAGGCCTCCAGTGACTTTGTCGGCGGCGAAAGCTGCACCAGCTGCCATGCGCAGCAGCACGCGCTGTGGCAGGGTTCACACCACGACCTGGCGATGACCACGCCAACGCAAGACACGGTGCTGGGCGACTTCGACCAGGCCACCTTTACCCACCGTGACGTTACCACCACATTCTTTCGCGAGGATGACCAGTGGATGATCCGCACGGCGGGTGAAGACGGCAAGCTGGCCGATTTCCCGGTGCGCTACACCTTCGGCATCTATCCACTGCAGCAATACCTGCTGCCGCTCTCCCGTGGACGGTTACAGGCCTTTGAAATTGCCTGGGATACGCGCCCGGCGGCAGAGGGCGGGCAGCGCTGGTTTCACCTCAATCCCGACGAGATCACCGACCACACCGACCCGCTGCACTGGACCGGGCCCTACATGAACTGGAACACGCGCTGCGCCGAGTGCCACAGCACCCACGTGGAAAAGCACTACGACGCAGTCACACGCAGCTTCGATACCCGCTTCAGCGCGGTAGACGTGAGCTGTGAGGCCTGCCACGGCCCCGGAGAAGCGCACTTGAAGCTGGTAGAGAACGGCGGCGTAGAGGAAGTCGCGGGCGCCGGTTTCCCGCTCGCGCTGGGCCAGCGGGGCGACTGGGCCTTCAAAGACGGTGCCGCCATCGCCAGCCGGCTGGAACCGCTGGAGGGAAACACCCAAATCGACAGCTGTGGCCGCTGCCATTCACGGCGCGGCACCCTGGGGGAATACCACTACAGCAAGCCGCTGCTGGACACCCATCGACTGGCGCTGCCGGAAAGCCCGCTCTACTACCACGACGGGCAGATACGCGACGAAGTCTTTGTATACGGCTCCTGGGTGCAGAGCAAAATGCATCAGGCCGGGGTGGTCTGCAGCAACTGCCACGAGCCTCACAGCCTGCAGTTGCGGGCCCCCGGCAACGGGGTGTGCGCGCAGTGTCACCAGGCCGCGGTCTACGACCAGCCGGAGCACCACCATCACCCGCAGGCCTCCAGCGGTGCGGCATGCGCCAACTGCCACATGCCGGAAACCACCTACATGGTGGTGGACCCGCGTCGCGACCACAGCATGCGCATTCCCCGGCCCGATCTGAGCGTGACCATGGGCGTGCCCAATGCCTGCAACCAGTGTCATACCGACAAAGACGCCAACTGGGCGCTGGCCGCAGTGCGGGACTGGGGCGTGAACTTCACCGACTCCGGCTCCCACCCCGCACGCGCCCTGCAGCGATTGCATGAAGGCCAGGTGCAAGCCGTGCCTGACGTGCAGCAGCTGGCGGCGGACGGCAGCGCAACCCCCATCATGCGCGCAACGGCCTTGACCGCCCTGGGACAGGCGGGCGTTGCGCCTGCGCCCGAAACACAGGCACTGCTGCAATCCACCGAGCCCTTGCTGCGCCTGGGCGCGGTACGCCGCCTCGCCAATCAGCCGCTGCAACAGCGCTATGGTCTGCTACAGCCGCTGGTGAACGATAGCGTCACCAGTGTCCGCATGGCAGTCGCTGAAAGCCTCGCACAGGTGCCACTGGCACAGCTGACAGAGCCCGATGCCGAGGCGTTGCGCCAGCTGTTTGCGGAGTACACCGCGATCCAGGCGGAGCACACCGACATGCCCGGCGTCCAACTGCAGCTGGGCATGTTCCTGCTCAATCGCGGCGACCTGCCAGCTGCTGAAAAAGCCTACCGCGAGGCGCTGCACCTGAATCCACAGCTGCTGCCGGCACGCCTGAACCTCGCCGACCTGCTGCGGCTGCTGCAGCGCGAGGACGAAGCGCGCGGCGAGTTACAGGCCGCCCTCGCAATTGCACCGGATAACGCCGCCGCACTGCACGCCCTGGGGCTACTGGAAACCCGCGCGGGCAAGCGGGAAGAGGCTATGGATTACCTGCGGCGGGCGGCTGAACTGGAAGAGCAGGGCACGCGCCACCGCTATGTGTATGCCATCGCCCTGCACGACAGCGGCGAGATAACACAGGCCATTGCCACGCTGGAGGCGGTGCAACGCCAGGCGCCGGGCAACGCGGATATCCTGTTGGCGCTGGTCAACTATACCGCCAACAGCGGGGACCTTGAGCGGGCCCGCCACTGGGCAGAGCTGCTGCTGGCCAGCGACCCGGACAACCCCAGTTACCGCGCGCTGCTGAACCGCCTGAGCGGCAACAGCAGGTAGACGGTTGTAGCGGCGACATCAGCCGCCGGCGGGGGCAAACACCAGGTTGAACGTCACCGGCACCGCGGTGCTGATGGCGTTGAGCCCCGCGACTGACTGCAACGCCTGCACGCCCTCGGCGAGGCCGAAGGTCTCGGCATTGACCACCACCGGGCGTGCGCTGATCACCCGCAACAAGCCGCCCTCGGAGCCGGTAACCAGAACCGGCACCGACAAACTGGCCTCTTTGTCGTGCAGCGTCAGCATGACCTCGATATCGGTGGATACCACACCCCCGTCGGTCACGATGTCCAGCACGTCCGGGGACACATTCGCGCTGATGTTCGCTGCGGGGAACTGCGCCGTCTTGAACAGCAGCTCGCGCATGCGTTCGTTGCGGATGGGGATCATCGTTTCCACACTGTCGAGGTCAATGCCCACCTGTACCTGTCCCTCGGCACTGACGAACCCGACCAGCGAGGTAAACTGATGGCTCTCGGCAATCGCGTCATTTTTGATCGACAGGAAATCCAGGCTGGATCGGCTGTTGTCCAACTCCCACTGGGCCTGCACCAACGTGCTGCCCAAGAGCATGGCCGCGGCGAACAGCCCTCTGCCTACTATTTTCATTGTCTTGCCTCCATCCTGTCTGTGAACTGGATCCAACTATAACGGCTTTGAGCACAAAGTCCGCTGTCAGTTCACGGGGCCGGGCGCAAAAGCTGCGACCAAAAGGACACTAGGGGCACTTAAATGGCTCTGGTGCCACCAGATGCCTTTTACGCTATACTGACACGCACGATGAGGAAGGGAGACATCCGTCATGAAACCCGATGCGGTGCAGAGTCCGACGCATGCTGTGGCAAAGCGCGGCGTGGTTGCCCAGGCGCGGCGGCTGATGCAAAACCTGTCCTGGTTGGCGCCGGCGGCGATGCTGAGCAGCAAGGGCGGTCGAGATTTCGGCCGCCAGATCGAGGCGTCTCTCGCCGAAATCAGAGAGGGTGATGGGGTACTGCGTCTGCAGATTCGCAAGCGCGATGCTGCGGTGGTGGTCAGCGTTGATCACTACGAGGAGATGGTGCGCATGAAGGCGTTGTGTGCCGAGTTGGTCGACCGGGTCAGGGAAAAAGAGATCGCAGGGGCCAGCGACAAGTATGAAGCGCTGTATCAGCGGATTACCTCGCCCGACTCCCGCCGGGCGGCCGACGCGCTGTTCGCGGCGACTGGCGAGGAACTACGGCAATCCTACACGCCAGGTAAAACGGAAACGCTGTGATCACGGTGATTGCCGGCGTGAACGGCGCCGGCAAAAGTTCGGTGGCTGGCGCGCGCCTCCGTCGTAGCGGAGCCGACTATTTCAATCCGGACGAAGTGGCCCGCGAGTTGCTGGCCGATAATGCCGCCCTGTCAGCAACCGGGGCCAACGCCAGGGCCTGGCAAATGGGCTACGAGCAACTACTGCGAGCGATAGGTGAGGGCGAGGACTACATCTTCGAAACCACCCTTGGCGGCAACACCATCTGCCAGACCCTGCACGATGCGATCGACCAGGGTGAGGCAGTCAGGCTGTTTTTCGTCGGCCTGGCATCGCCGGAAATGCACATCGCCCGTGTCGCGGCGCGGGTGAGTCGCGGCGGTCACCCGATCCCCGAAGCCAAAATCCGCGAGCGCTGGATCAGCGCCACTCACAACCTGATGGGGCTTATCCCGCGCTGTGCCGCCGTGAACGTTTTCGACAACTCCGCGGAGGATAGCGGTGCGGGGCCGGATCCCGTCTGTTTGTTCGCCCTCCATGGCGATCAGTTCGTCAGCGCCCCCGTGGATTCAATGCCCGACTGGGCCAAACCGCTGGCCAGTGTGGCCATTACCCGGGCGCTGCAGGGCGACAGACAGTAAAGCCCGACGCTAACTCAACACCGCACTATCCGCCAGGTCGCCCTTGCTCTCCAGCCAGGCCTTGCGATCACCCGCGCGCTTTTTCGCCAGCAGCATATCGAGCATGCTGTTGGTTTCATCGCCGGCATCAATCACCAGCCGCACCAGACGCCGCGTATCCGGGTCCATGGTGGTTTCGCGCAGCTGCAGCGGATTCATCTCACCCAGCCCCTTGAAACGCTGTACGTTGACCTTGCCCTTCTTGTTTTCGGCCTGAATACGGTCCAGCACGCCCTGCTTCTCGCTTTCGTCCAGTGCGTAGAACACTTCCTTCCCCACGTCGATGCGGTACAGGGGTGGCATCGCCACAAACACGTGGCCCGCGGTGACCAGAGGGCGGAAATGGCGTACGAACAGGGCGCAAATCAGGGTGGCAATGTGCAGACCGTCGGAGTCGGCATCCGCGAGGATGCACACCTTGTGATAGCGCAGGCCGGAGAGGTCGTCACTGGCGGGGTCGATCCCCAGGGCAACGGAGATATTGTGTACCTCCTGCGAGGCGAGGATTTCCTGTGAATCCACCTCCCAGGTATTCAGGATCTTGCCACGCAGCGGCAGGATGGCCTGGAACTCCCGGTTGCGCGCCTGCTTGGCGGAACCACCGGCCGAATCGCCCTCCACCAGGAACAGCTCGCCGCGGGTTGGATCCTCGCCGGAACAGTCTGCCAGCTTGCCCGGCAGGGCCGGGCCTGCGGTGACTTTCTTGCGGGTGACCTTGCGCGCCGTGCGCAGCCGGTTCTGGGCGTTATTGATGCACAGCTCGGCAATGCGCTCGGCTTCGCCGGTGTGCTGGTTCAGCCACAGGCTGAACGCGTCCTTCGCCACGCCGGAAACAAACGCCGCCGCCTCGCGCGAGGACAGCCGTTCCTTGGTCTGACCGGAGAACTGCGGGTCTTCCAGCTTGACCGACAGCACATAGCAACAGCGATCCCAGATATCGTCAGGCGCCAGGCGCACACCCCGGGGCAGCAGGCTGCGCAGCTCACAGAACTCGCGCAACGCGTCGAGCAGGCCTGTGCGCAGCCCGTTCACGTGGGTGCCACCCTGTGCGGTGGGAATCAGGTTGACGTAAGATTCGGCCACCACCTCCCCGCCTTCCGGCAGCCATTGCACCGCCCAGTCCGCCGCCGCACTGCGGCCACTGAAGCTGCCGACAAAAGGCTGCTCGGGGACGCAGGGAAAATCGATGGTGGCATCGCAGAGGTAGTCGGTCAGGCCATCTTCGTAATACCACTCGTCAGTCTCACCCTTCTTTTCATCCCGGAAGGTCACCCGCAGGCCGGGGCAGAGCACGGCCTTGGCGCGCAACACATGCTGCAGCCGCATGACGGAGAAGTTCACCGAGTCGAAGTATTGCGGGTCCGGCACGAAATGGATCGCCGTGCCCGTGTTGCGTTTACCGCAGGTATCGATGACCTCCAGTTCGCTGGCTTTTTCGCCCCCGCCAAAGGCCATGCGGTAAACGCTGCCGTCGCGGCGGATGGTAACTTCAAGACGCAGGGAAAGAGCGTTGACCACCGATACCCCGACGCCGTGCAGGCCGCCCGAGAACTGGTAGTTCTTGTTGGAAAACTTGCCCCCGGCGTGCAGGGTGCTGAGAATCACCTCCACCCCCGGGCGCCCCTGTACCGGGTGAATGTCGACCGGCATGCCGCGGCCGTCGTCGCTGACCGTGATGGCGCCATCGCGGTGCAAAATCACATCGATGCGGGTGGCGTGACCTGCCAGCGCCTCGTCGACACTGTTGTCGATGACTTCCTGGGCAAGATGATTGGGGCGTGTGGTGTCGGTGTACATGCCGGGGCGCTTGCGCACCGGCTCAAGCCCGGTGAGGACTTCAATATCTTCCGCGGTGTAGTTGCTCATGCCTGCCTGTGGTTTCCTGAAACTGCGTTAGTCGAGCCTGCTGCATTGTACCCCAGCGGCAGGGCAGCACGCCCGTTTCCGGCCTAATCCTGCAGATAACCGCCGGAATTCAGGTCTACGGTAAAAGGGACATCCCACACGCGGGAGACGCCTGTTTCTATGTGACCATCGGCGTGCAACGCCAGCCAGCGGTAGCCCGGTGGCAGGGTGTCGGCCCGGAAGTTGTCGCTGCCCGGAGCAAACTGCACGCAGGTTGACGGCGAACCGAGCAGACGCAACCCCTGCCATTCGCGATCCACCTCTTGATGCACATGCCCCCAGAGCACACCGCGCACCGAGGGAAACTCCGCCAACACCGCAAACAGCGCATCCGCATCGGCGACGTGCTGCTCATCGAGCCACTGGCAGCCAATCGGCAGTGGATGATGATGCAGGCACACGAGACTGTGCAGGTTCTCACGCGCGGCCAACGCCAGCGCCTGGCGCAACAGCGCCAGCTGCTCTTCACCGAGGTAACCGCCAACTTCGCCCGGCACCTGGGAATCGAGCATTACCAGCTGCCAGCCGCCAAAACGGATGTCGTTGCTGAGCAATGTACCACTGATGTCCACCTCGACCATGCAGGCACGATCGTCATGGTTGCCCGGCAGCCAGAATTGCGGCGCATCGAAGCGATCAAAATAACCGCGCAGTCGCTGATAGGCGTCGAGATAGCCGTGATTGGACATATCGCCGGTGCCCAACACCGCATCGACTTGCGGTTGCTCACGCAGCGCCAGGTCGATCACGGCCTGCAGGGAATGGTCGGTGTCCATGCCCAGCAGCTTCTCTCCCGCCTCCTGACACAGGTGGGTATCGGTCAACTGCAGCAGGCGCACCACACTACTGGATACGGGCACTACCTGGCGTTTGAGTTCAGCCATTGCCATCAACGCCCGGCATTCTGGCCCGGCGTCGTAGTCGGCAACTGGCCGAGACCATTGGCCTGGCAGTGCGCCAGCCAGTCACCGAGGAACTGATTCTGTTGCAGCTTCTCGTCCTGCTGGAACATGTGCGCATTGGGGTAACTGTAGCGCGCCTGGATGCGGCTCTGGGACTGAAAGGCTCCCACTTCGAGCATCCCCGCATCGTGGTAGGCGCGCACATCGATGACCAGCCGGCGTAGCCAGCGGTCCTCGCCGTGCACCTGGTGCAGGCGAAAAAACGTGGTGTATCGACTGCGCTCCAGCACCTCCAGACGCACCCGCGCCTCGCCGAGCGCAAACTCGCGAACATTGGCCTGCTCATAATCCGGGAACAGGCGCAGCAGGCGCGCGTAGTTGGCCTCACACAGCGCGTGCAGGTGCTTCAGGTCCGTTTTGAAAGGGCGCTTGCGAGCCCGCTGCACTGCCATCGACCTTGTCCTGTACCGATAATAGCCCGCCGCAGGCGCAGAAGGTGGCGGCGCAGGCCCTTTGAAAACGCCGAGTGTAGCACTTGTCTCCGGGAAAACCGCGAGTATATTACCGCTTTTGCGACCCGGTTAACGCATGCGGTGAGCCGCTCAGGCTGCTACACTCGCACTCGCTAAAGCACAGGCAGGACAGAGGATTCAGGATGAGAAAGACAGGAGCCGCATTGCTGGCGCTCGCACTCTGCGCGGGTGTCACTCCCGCCGGGGCGGAGTCCCTGCGCGACATCTACGAGCTGGCACTGGCCAACGATGCGCAATTGAAAGCCGAAGAGGCACAGTACAAAGCCAATCTGGAAACAGAGAACCTGGGCCTGTCTGCACTGTTGCCGCAAGTAAACGCTAACTATAATTATACGGATGTTGATCGCGGCTCCACCGACGAGAGCTTTTCTGTCGACGGCGGCATCGGCGGTGGCCTGGAAACCGTACAGACCATTACCGACATCGACACCACCCGCGACGGCTACGAAGTGAGCCTCAACCAGGCCCTGTTCGACCTGCCGGCCTGGTTCACCTTCCAGTCGGGCAAGGAATTCACCAAGCAGGCCGAGGCGACCTTCGCCGCCAACCAGCAAAACCTGATTGTGCGCGTGGCAGAAGCCTACCTGCTGGTGCTGCGTGCGCAGGACAACCTGGCGGCATCGCGCGCTGCGGAAAAAGCCTTCGAGCGCCAGCTGGAGCAAACCCAGCAGCGTTTCGAGGTAGGGCTGATCGCCATCACGGACGTGTATGAAGCGCAGGCCGCCCGCGACCTCGCCCAGGTCAACCGCATCGTCGATGAAAACAACGTATCCGTTGCGCTGGAGCGCCTGTCGGTGCTCACCGGCCGCGCACACAGTGAACTCGACGTGCTCAAGGACGACTTCGCCGTCAACCCGCCGGTGCCTGCCGATCGCGCGGCCTGGGTGGAGTTTGCCCTGGAAAACAACTTCAGCCTGCAAGCCTCGCGCTACGCCGAGGAGGCCGCCCGTCAACTGGCCAAGGCCAACAAGATGGAGCACGCGCCACGCTTGAGCGGCAGCTACACCTATTCCGACTATGAAACCGAGGGCGACCTGACCCGCACACCCGCCACCGGCTTCGAGACATCCCCCGACAGTGAACTGGACGAGAACGTCTGGCAGATTCGTCTGGATGTACCGCTCTACAGCGGCGGAGCGGTGAGCGCCAGCCGGCGCCAGGCGGCGCAGGAATTCAACGTGGCGCGGGAAAACCGCATCAACCTGGCCCGCACCACCGTCACGGACGCCCGTTCACTGCACATGACCGTCATCAGCGATGTCTCCCGCGTGGCGGCGCGCGCCCAGGCCATTGTGTCGTCGAAGAGCGCCCTGGACGCCACCCAGGCCGGCTACGAAGTGGGCACCCGCAACGTGGTCGACGTCCTCAACGCACAGAACACCCTGTTTGCCGCCGAGCGCGACTACGCCAACAGCCGCTACGACTACATTCTCAACAGCATGCGGCTCAAGGCCCAGGCTGGCCTGCTGAGCCCGGAGGACGTCTACCGCCTTGACGAGTCACTGGAGTCGCCGCCGCCCCCCACCGCCAGCACCACACCCTGAGCGCCAGGAGCAGCGGCACCCGCTGCTCCGCACTCGCCATGCCGGCTCAACTACCTCCTGACATCGACGCCATCAAGGGCTTCCTGCACCCGGACGAAGCGCAAGCGCTGTATCGCTGGGCGCAGGCCAGCAGCCTGGCAGGCCCGATTCTGGAAATAGGCAGCTATTGCGGCAAGTCCACGCTGTATTTGGGATTGGCGGCGCACGAAAATGGCAGCACCGTGTTCGCGCTGGACCACCACCGCGGCTCTGAGGAGCACCAGCAGGGCGAGATGTTCCACGACCCGGCACTCTATGATGCTGAAATGGCGCAGGTAGACACGTTCCGGACGTTTCGCCACAACATCGAGCGCGCTGGCCTCGACGACACCGTAGTACCCGTGGTTGCGGGTTCCGCTGCGGCCGCACGCCACTGGCAAACCCCGCTGGCCATGGTCTTCATTGATGGCGGCCACAGCCTCGACGCGGCACTCACCGACTACCGTTGCTGGGCCGGGCACATCAAGCCAGGTGGTATCCTGGCCATTCACGATGTCTACGCAGATGCGGCAAAAGGTGGGCAGGCGCCGCGCGCCATCTACCGGCTGGCACTGCAATCGGGTTTATTCGAGTTGCTTGAGCAGGTTGAAAGCCTGGCTGTACTGCGCCGGCTCTGAGCCGGCTTACTGATCCCGGCGTGCGCGCGCCGTCATATCGGCATTATCTGGCAACATCTGCACACGGGTGAATAGCTGCGCCGCCGGCGTGTGGCCGGTGAGCGCATCAGCCGCCAGCAGCACGGCCGCCGCGGTCCAGGTCGGTTGCTCATCCGGCCAGAGCAGGTCTTCAACGAACTGATAGCCCGTCCAGTAGGCGCCATCATCAGAGCGCCACTGGTGCAACCAGCTGTAGAGCTCGACCGCCCGCGCGTGGTCACCGGCGGCGAGCAGCGCCATCACCAGCTCACAGGACTCGGCGACCGTGACCCAGGGCTCATCGGAGACACAGCGGCAGCCTAACCCGGTGTGCACGAATTCCTCCCAGCGGGCCGCCAGTCGCGCGCGCGCGGGCGCGCCGGAGATGGCGCCGGACAGCACCGGGTAGAACCAGTCCATGGAAAAACGTGCCTTGCTCTCCCAGCTGCGGTCGAAGCGCTCCGGACGCTGGCGCAGTGCGACGCCAAGCCGGGCTCGCGCCGCTACCCATTCCGGCCGCGGCTCCCCCAGCGCAACGGCCATGTTAACGGCGCACTCCAGGCTCTTGTAGATTGAGCTGCAGCCCGTCACCAGAGCATCGCGCAGCGGCTCACCGGCGGTGTTGACCGCCCAGTCGATGTCGCCGTGGGGGCTCTGCAACGCCAGTACGAAGTCCATTGCACCCTGCACCGTGGGCCACATTTCCGCCAGAAAGGCGCGGTCGCCGCTGATCAGGAAGTGATGCCAGACACCGGTCGCTACATAGGCCACAAAATTGGTTTCACGCCGATGGTTGTTGTCTACAACATCGCCGCGGTAGGCAGCCCACCAGCTCCCGTCGGGCAATTGGCGCGCCGCCAGCCAGCGATAGGCATGCACAGCGGCCGCGTATTCACCGCCAATGGAGAGGCCCATCGCGGCTTCCACATGGTCCCAGGGATCGGTATAGCCGCCGTCGAACCAGGGAATTTCACCGCTGGGGCGCTGGCACTTGAGCAGGTAGTCGACCGTGGGCCGGAGGAATTCCTGTGGAAACAGCCCACGGCTGAGGTACAGGCCACTCACGAACGAGCCTCCGCGCGAAAATAGAACACCTCACTTTTGCCCAGTACCGGGTTCAACCAGCGTTCCAGCGTGCGGGTGAAGCGGGGCGCTTGCAGCAGGTCCCACACCAGCAGACGGTGGTATTGCCGCACCAGCCAATGCTGCTCACCCTCGCGCCAGAACAGGCAGCGCAGCCACCAGTAGGGCGCGTGCAGGGCATGGGCACCATGGCGGTGAAAACCGATAAACCCACCTCGCTCGATTTCAGCCCACAGGGCATGGCGGCGGAAGATACGCAGGTGCCCGCCCGGGGTCTGGTGATAACGCTTGCTCAACAGCCAGCACAGGCGCTCCGGCCAACGGCGCGGCACACTGACACAGAGCAGCCCACCCGGCTTCAGCACCCGGCGGATCTCCACCAGTGCGGCGCGATAGTCAGGAATGTGCTCCAGCACCTCAGAGCAGATGACTTTATCGAAACTGGCATCGGCGAAAGGCAGGCAGAGGGCGGATGCCTGAGTCAGGTGCAGTTGCTTGTCCTGCGCCCCGGGCTCGATAAAGTCGGCGGCGCGGGACTGCGCCGTGCACAGGTCACCATGCGACAGGTCTACACCCACGGCCTGCACGGGCGCCTCGGCATAGGCGGCGATTACGTGCCGTCCCCCGCCGCAGCCCAGGTCCAGTACGCGGTCGCCGGGCTGCAGGGGGAAAAAGCCAAAATCAACGGTCTGCATCGGCGATCACTTTGCGGTAATAGGCTTCCATGTCGCGGGCACAGACGTCCCAACTGAATTGCTCAAGAATGCGCTGGCGTCCCGCGGTGCCCAGGCTGGCGCGACGCTGTGGGTCCTGCAGCAGGCTGTCGATGGCCTCGGCCAGCGCCTCGGCGTCACGCACCGGCACCAGCACACCGGCATCGCCCACCACTTCCGGCAGCGCGCCGCCGTTGGTGGAGATCACCGGCACGCCGCAGGCCATGGCCTCGCCGGCGGGCAGACCAAAGCCCTCGTAAATGGAGGGCACCACCGCGATGGCGGCCTCGGCGTAATAGCGCACCATGTCGGCCGTGCTGATGCCGTTGACACAGCGGATATGTGCGCTGATCCCAAGGCGTTCAATCAGGCGCTCCGTGCGCCCACCGGGTTCCGGCTTGCTCACCAGCAGCAATTCCAGCTCCGGATAGCGCGGCAGCAGGCGCGCCACAGCGAGGAGCAGGTAACGCAGCCCCTTCAGGGGAGCGTCGGCAGACGAGGTGGCCATCAGGCGCAGCGGTTGTCGCGCGACCTCTGGCAGCGGTCGAAACTCCTCCGTGTCGATACCGTTGTGCACCAGGGCGATACCAGCAGGCTGCAAACCGAAGTCGCGGGCGATGTCCTGTCGCGAGCAGTCAGAGACGGTCACCACGTGGTGCAGTTGGGTAATCACCTTCTGCTGCATGCGCAGGAAGGAGTGCCAGCGCCGAATGAGCAAACGCTGATGCCAGCGCCGCGCGGCGGCCAGGGCAATACGCAGGTCGCTGGTGATCGGGTGATGCACCGTGGTCACCAGCGGCAGCCCCATGGCCTGCAAATGCAACATGCCGTAGCTCAGGCTCTGGTTGTCGTGAATCAGGTCGTACTCGCCGCCGTGTTCCCGCAGGTACTTCACCACGCGCCGGCCAAACGTGTAGGGTTCGGCGAAGCCGCCAGTCAGCTTGCTCATCCACTCAATGATGTTGGTCATGGAGCGCATATGCCGCGGACGCAGCGATTGCAGGCCGTTTTCGAACAGATCAAGGCTGGGCAACTGTATCAGTCGCACGCGGGGATCGAGCTCGGGGTAAGGCGGGCCGGAGATCACATCTACCGTATGCCCTGCATCCACCAGCGCCTTGCTCAGATACTTGATGTATACCCCCTGGCCACCGGCGTGGGGCTTGCTGCGATAGCCCAGCAAGGCAATCCGCAGTGGCCGCAGGGAGAGCGCCTCAGGCGGTGGCGAACAGGCGGGATCGGCGTGCGCAGCTGCCGGGGAATCACTCACTACTGTCTCTAGCTGCCTGATAACGGCGCCTCTGTCCTGTACCGTTGGAAAGGGGCAGGCACCAGGCCCGCCGGTATCACCGCGGAGAACGCGGCAGCGGATGGATTCTAGCAGTGTCGCACAGGGGGAGGCCAGTCCCGAGCTTCGCGAACGGCACTGATCGCCGCGGCTTGTCGTCAATTGAACGCGTTTTCCCGTATAATCGCCGCTTTTCAACTGACCGGATCGGGTATGGCCGCTTCGCAGTACAAAGGGATAATCCTCGCCGGCGGGTC
>CERO01013743.1_pt1 | contig 103379 bp, 101 predicted proteins | sample 530851 | NCBI WGS metagenome assembly CERO01 (sample SAMEA2621033, study PRJEB7988) | marine metagenome | biome: marine biome (ENVO:00000447); feature: surface water layer (ENVO:00002042); material: "saline water (ENVO:00002010), including plankton (ENVO:xxxxxxxx)" | depth 5 m
CGAGCTGGCTCTTGGACAGGGCGCCGACCTTGGTCGCCTCCGCGCTACCGCCCTTGAACAGGATCAGGGTGGGAATGCCACGGATGCCAAATTTGGGCGGAATGTCGGGGTTGGCGTCAACATCGACCTTGCACACCTTGAGTTTGCCGGCGTACTCGGTGGCAATTTCATCAAGCACCGGTGCAATCATCTTGCAGGGGCCGCACCACTCTGCCCAGAAATCAACCAGTACCGGCAGGTCGGCATTGAGGACGTCGGCGTCAAAACTCGCATCGCTGACGTGTACGATATGTTCGCTCATGGTGCTCTCCAGTTACGTTGGCGTTGTTACGACAGCCTGTGTGCTGTGGTTCACCGCCTGTCATAGAGGCGCAATGATACCATTGGGTCATGCGCGTACAACCGGCGGGTAGGAGTTTTTCGTTATGACCTTATATCACCTGATGCGGAATGTGCGCCGGTGACGTCGTGGGTGGTTTATCTGCTGCAGTGCGTTGATGGCAGCCTCTATACCGGCGTTACCGTCGACGTGCAGCGCCGGCTTGCGCAGCATAACGGTGAGCGCAGTGGTGGGCCCCGGTATACCCGTGGCCGGCGTCCGGTGCAGCTGCTCTGGTGGGAGCCGGCAGAGAATCGTGGGGCAGCCCAGCGCCGTGAGGCGGCGATAAAACGCCTGCCACGCAACGCCAAACTCGCGCTGTGTCAGCGTGTCATTGCGGGGGAGTGATGGCTTCCAGCTCTTCCTGCTGCGCCAGCCACAACTCTTCCAGCCGGGCCTGTTCCGCTTGCAGCGCGCCTTCCTGTTTCACCAGTTCCGCCACCTCGCCGGCGCTGTCGCCCTCGTAGAGCGCGGGGTCGGCAAGGCGTGCCTGTAGTGCTTGCAACGCCTGCTCAGCCTGCCCCATGGCTTTTTCGGTCTGTGTGATTTCGCGCTGCAGGGGGCGCAGCCGCTCGCGCTGGGCCGCCGCCTGCTGACGCCGCTCTTTGGCTGATGCCTCCGTGGCAGCCGGCACACTCGCGGTGGGTGCATCACCGGAACGATAGCTGGCAAGGACCCATTTTTCATAGGCGCGCAGGTCATCGTCGTAGTCCTCTACCACACCATCGTGCACCAGCAGCAATTCATCCGCCGTGTTGCGCAGCAGGTGGCGGTCGTGGCTGACCAGAATCAGCGCGCCTTCATAGCCCTGCAGGGCCATTTCCATGGCGTTGCGCATGTCGAGGTCGAGGTGGTTGGTGGGCTCGTCCAGCACCAGCAGATTGGGCCGCTGCCAGACGACCAACGCCAGTGCCAGGCGGGCTTTTTCACCGCCGGAGAAGGGGGCGATGGGCTGTGTGGCGCTGTCCCCGCGAAAGTTGAAGCCACCGAGGAAGTTGAGAATCTCCTGTTCTCTTGCCTCGGGGCTGAGGCGCTGTACATGCAGCGCGGCGCTGGCGGTCAGGTCCAGCGCTTCCAGCTGTTGCTGGTCGAAATAGCCGGTGCGGCAGTGTTCGCCGGCCTGGCGTGTGCCATTGAGCAGTGGCAGGCGGCCAATCAGGCTCTTCAGCAGGGTTGATTTGCCGGCGCCATTCTTGCCCAGCAGGCCAATGCGTGAACCTGGGCGCAGGACCAGGGTAACGTTGCTGAGTACCGGCGCGCCCGCATAGCCCAGCTGCGCCTCATCCAGGCGCAACAGGGGGTCGCTGCTCTTGCCGGCCGCCGGGAAGGCAAAATTGAACGGCGAGTCGATGTGCGCAGGCGCCAGTTGCTGCATGCGCTCCAGCTCCTTCAGCCGGCTTTGTGCCTGGCGCGCCTTCGTCGCCTTGTAGCGGAAGCGGCGCACGAAGTCTTCGATGTGTGCGATGCGTTGCTGCTGTTTCTCAAAGCTGGCCTGCTGATTGGCAAGCATTTCCGCACGCAGGCCCTCGTAGTCGGAGTAATTGCCCTTCCAGGTCTGCAGCTGCTGGCTTTCAATGCTGAGAATGCGTTCGCAGGTGGCATCGATAAAATCCCGGTCGTGGGAGATCATGAGCAGCGTGCCGGGGTAGGCCTGCAGCCACTGCTCCAGCCACAGCGTTGCATCGAGGTCCAGGTGGTTGGTGGGCTCGTCCAGCAGTAGCATGTCCGAGGGCGTCATGAGGGCGCGCGCCAGGTTCAGGCGGATGCGCCAGCCCCCGGAAAAGTCGCTGACCGGGCGCGCCTCGGCTCCGGGTGCAAAGCCCAGGCCCTGTAGCAGCCGCTGTACGTGGCTGGCCGCGCTGTAGCCGTCGGCTTCATCCATGGCGCTGTGCAATGCTGCGGCGCGCTGGAAGTCGCCGGCCTTCTCGGCCGCTTCAAGCTCCGCACACAGGGTGGCGAGTTCGGCGTTACCTTGCAGCACGTAGCGCCCCGCGGTCTCCTGTGTGGTAGCCACTTCCTGGGCCATGTGCGCGAGTCGCAGGTTGTTTATGCCTTCGATATCGCCGCCATCAGCTTGCAGCGTACCCAGCAACATGGCGAACAGGCTGGATTTGCCACTGCCATTGGCACCGATCAGGGCCAGCTTCTGCCCCGGTTGCAGTGTCGCGTTGGCACGTTCGAGCAGCAACTTGCTGCCGCGCCGCAGTTCGATGTCGCGTAGTATGATCATAGGGACGCGCATTCTACGCGCAGCCCGTTTCTCTCACCAGCCGGGGCCGTGATGAATAATCCGCTGTGGGTGTTTTCCTTGCATCATTATGAGCAACCCGGTGTTGCCGAGGCCTGCCTCGCAGCGCAAGACCTGTGCGGGGCGGATGTAAACCTGCTGATGTATGCAGCCTGGTTATCAAACAACGGCCTCAACCTGCCGGCAGAGCAATGGCCGGCGCTGGAGGCCCGTGTGGCAGAGTGGCGGCAACGCGTGGTCTCGCCGCTGCGTAGCCTGCGTCGCGACTGGCGAGCGCTGCCCGGGGCGGAGCAGCTCCGGGAACAGGTCAAGACGCTGGAGCTGGCAGCGGAGCAGGCACAGCAGGCGGCGATGTGGGCCTGGCATGAGCAGCACGCTGAGTGTGTGCCGGCGGCCCGGCCGGTAGTGGAACTGACCGCGGTGCTGGCGCGCCTGCTACCCACCGGAAATCTGGCGCCGGCTGCGCGGAATGCCCTGCTGCAGCGGCTGGCGCGGCTGCTCGCGGGGTCGGGGGTGGCATAGTGGTGGCTCGCGGTAGTATGATCTGCCGCCTGTCGGTTTTTCCGCATGTCCATTTATCTGACTCTTGGAATCCATTATGAAGAAATACGCATTGCCGCTTGCCCTGGTTGCTACTGTGACCTTGCAGGCCTGTAATCAGCAGTCTGCCCCCGAGGCGGTAGATAGCGCTGCGACTGTAACGCTGGAAGACAGCAACGAGCGCCTGAGCTATGGCATCGCCTTCGGGTTGGGCCAGCGCATGGCCGCAGATGGTGTGCCCATGGACGTTGATGCGTTCAGCGCCGGTCTGCGCGACGCCATGGAAGGTGCCGAGCCGCGCATGACCCAGGAAGAAATCCAGACTGAGATGCAGGCGTACCAGGAGCGTGCCATGGCTGAACAGCAGGCGGCGATCGCTGCTGCGGGTGAAGCAAACCTGGCGGCCTCCGAGGCCTTTCTCGCAGAGAACGCGACGCGCGAAGGCGTTGTGGTTACCGAATCCGGCCTGCAATACGAAGTCATTGAAGCCGGCGAAGGCGCGAGCCCGAATGCCGAAGATACCGTGGAAGTCCACTACCGTGGCACGCTGGTTGATGGCACTGAATTCGACTCGTCCTACAAGCGCGGCGAGACGGTCAGCTTTGGTGTAGGTCAGGTCATCGCGGGCTGGACCGAAGCGCTGCAGCTGATGTCACCGGGTGCGAAGTGGAAGCTGTTCATTCCGGCGGATCTGGCCTACGGTCCCGGTGGTGCCGGCAACCTGATCGGCCCGAACGCGGCACTGGTGTTTGAAGTGGAGCTGGTGTCCGTTACCGAGGCGGCTGATGACGCCACGGACCCTGCTGCGGAAGGCACCGAAGGCTGATCAGCCTGTACCCTCCGGCGCCTCCTGCATCTGGCGCCGGTGATTGCTGTGAAGGCCGGCGATCAGCCGGTCTTCCAGTACAAAGCGAGACTCCAGCAGTTCCCCCAGGGCAGACAGGTCCCTGACCAGCGTTTCCGGGTATTGATCCCCGCTGCCGTATTTCTGCTCATAGGCAAGAATCACATCGGTTGTGTCCGCAATGTCCCCGATGAGTTTGGCGGCCAGCGCGCTGCCGTCGTCGCCGAAGGCTTCCGCTTCGTGCAGCAATTCGTTATAGACCTCGAAATGGCCCACTGAGACATAGTCCACCAGCAGTTCGCACAGCTGACGTTGGCGCTGGGTAATGGATGCCGAGCCGGGCAGGTCATCACTCGCCACCACCAGAGCGGTGTAGCGCGCGAGTACGGCACGGCGTTCGCTGAGCCAGTTGGTGAGAAGGGATTCCACCGCATGAAACTGTTCGGCGGGGTTTTGATTGCGCTGTGGCATGCGATGTGCTCTTGCGTTGCGAGTGATGAGTGCGCCAACTATAGGCACAGGCCCATGCCTCCCGCAAGCAGCACGGGCCGCGGTGGGTCAGCTGCGCCGCAGTGTCTGCCAGAGGCTGGCGGCGGTAATCGCGATGAACAGCAACAGGGTCTGCTCCGGAATGCTCAATCCCAGCAGTGTCCAGTGGGTTTCCGCACAATTGCCGTCGCCCATGAGCACCATGCTCAGGGTGTCCTTGAAAGGCAGGGTTTCCAGCATATATTCCAGGCTGGGTCCGCAGGCGGGTACCTGGTCCGGCGGCAGGTGCTGCAGCCAGACATGACGCGCTGCCACGGCACCACCACCGATGGCCACCAGGGCGCACAGTGCGCCGTACACACGCCGGCCCCAGGTGCGCGGATTGTGTAGTGCAGCCAGCAGGGCGACTACGCCACCGGCGATGACAAACACGCGCTGGGTCATGCACAGGGGGCAGGGGTTGAGCCCCACCTGGTATTCCAGATACCAGGCAAACAGCATGGCACACAGTGCCAGTGCGGCCAGGCCGAAGTAGACCAGGCGTGGAGTGAGCAGTGCGAGCATGGGTGTAAATCCTTGTGTGGTCGGTGCCGTCATTCTAGAACAGTGTTCGGTACTGGCCAAAGAAGCGCGCCAGGTATTCCTCGAAAGTCAGCTCGTCGCCGGCTTCAAGTTGCTGTTGCGCCGCCAGTGATTGCCGGGTTTCCTGCTCGAAACGCTGGCGGCAGGTATCCGACAGCGCCTGTTCGCGGAAGTGCCGTGCCCAGTGTTCACTGTAGGCCATCGCCAGGCGGAAGAACGGTAGATCGCGATCCCGCATCTCCGCGAGTACGCGCGCGGAGGGTGTGAGCGCACTGTCCTGCACTTTGGCCTGTTGTGCCGCCAGTGCGGCGCGGTAGCTTTCGCTGGCGTGAGCGTTATCCAGCAGCTCGGCGATCCCCGTCATGCCGCCCAGCAGCTCGCCGGCCAGCTCTTCGAGGGAGGCATCACCCACAGGGGTGCGCAGCCGAAGCCCGGGTTCCCTGCCGCGGTTGACTACGGTGCTGAGGTTGGCAGCCTGTAGTGCGCGTTCCGTATCGTCACAGGCCGGGCTGTCCTCCAGCAGGCAGTGCAGCAGGAACGTGTCGAGGAAACGGATCTGGCTGGCGTCTATACCCACCGGTGTGAAGGGGCTGACATCGATACAGCGGATCTCGACATATTCGATACCGGCGCGGCGCAGTGCCGCCAGCGGCGCCTCGCCGGGCTGGGTGACCCGCTTGGGCCGGATGGTGCTGTAGAACTCGTTCTCGATCTGCAGCAGGCTGTCGTTGAGCTGCTGGTAGTCGCCATTCTGGCCGGCAGGAAAGGCCTGATACGGGGGGTGCGGGTGCATGATGGCATCCCGCAGTGCCAGCACGTAATTGTCCAGTGAGTTGTAGCAGACATTGAGGCCCTTCTGCGCCTCGCTGTTGTAGCCGAGGTCGCCCATGCGCAGGGCGGTGCCCCAGGGACGATGCAGGGTGCGGCCGGCTGCGTCGAAGGGTTCCAGGCCCTGGGTGTCACGATCGCGCAGGAAGCTGGCGCACACCGCGGGCGACGCGCCGAACAGGTAGATCAGCAGCCAGGAGTGGCGGTGGAAATTGCGTATCAGGCCCAGGTAGCGCTCTGTGACGTAGTCCTGCAGGGTGCCGGGATTGCCGGCATCATCCCAGGCGCGCTGCCAGTAGTCCGCTGGCAGAGAAAAGTTGTAGTGAATACCGGCGATGGTCTGCATCAGGCGGCCGTAGCGGTGGCCGAGGCCGTAGCGGTAGACCTTTTTCATGCGCGCCACGTTGGCGCTGCCATACTCGGCGACGGGTATGCTGTCGTCCCCGTTGACGACGCAGGGCATGCTGGTCGCCCAGAGCAGCTCATCACCCAGCTGGCTGTAGGTGAAGCGGTGAATGTCCGCCAGTGTCTCCAGACTTTCTTCAATGCCCGTATCCACGGGTGTGATGAATTCCATCAGCGCTTCAGAGTAGTCGGTGGTGATCGAGGCATGGGTGAGTGCCGACCCGAGGCCGGTGGGGTGCGCTGTCTGGGCGAGGCGGCCCTCCGGCGTGATGCGCAGGCTTTCTTTTTCCAGGCCGCGCTGGATGCGCCGTAGCAGGTCAGCGTAGCCGGGCCCGGCCAGGGTCTGCAATTGGCTTTGCAAATGAGGGGTCAAAAGGAACTCCTTGTGGTGGCTGGGGGCACGCCGGGATTGTGTCCCGCCGCCGGGGCGCGTGAAAGTGTAGCCGCCATTGCAAGGCGAGTACAGATTGCACTGCGATGTGGGCGAAAGCCCGGTTGGGCATTGTTGTTGCGCGAACTTTGTGGCTATCCTGCAATCATGATATGCCGCGTCGACATCGCCACTTGCCTGCGTGTGCCGTGCCAGGCGCTCTGGCGCGGGTGCCTGTTATTGGCATTTGTCGCCGGCAACGCGCACGGGCAAGGTGCTGAGCCTGCCTGCAGGCAGGCCCCGCAGCAGAGCGATTCAGCGAGCTTTCGCTTCGAACCGGTGCCACAGATGGAGGCGTTTCTGGCCACGATACCGGCGGGCGCGCGCATCGGCACTATCCGCCAGCGGCGTTTTGCCGTGTTCGATGCCGAGGACCCCCGGGAAGACAATGCGCTCTATCGCTGGGCCAACGACTTTCACAGCGTGACCCGGCACTGGGTCATCGAGGATCATCTGCTGGTGGCGCCCGGCGAAGCCTACAGCGCCCCGCGTGTCGCGGAATCAGAGCGCATCCTGCGCAACCTTGGCTTCATCTACGACGCCCGGGTGCGGCCCTGGCGGGTGTGTGGCGAGGTCGTGGACCTCGAAGTCATTACCAGGGACATCTGGACCTTTACCCCCATGCTTTCCGTGTCCCGACGCGGTGGTGAAAACACCTTCGCCTTCGGTTTTCGCGATGCAAACTTCCTGGGGACCGGCAAGCAGGTGGTGGTACAGCGCGATAGCGATGAAGAGCGCGCCGGCACCACCGTGCGCTATTTCGACCCCGCGCTTGCCGGTTCACGCTGGCGGCTGCGTCTCTCGATCGCCGATAACGACGATGGCTATGAACAGGGTGTAAGTCTCGTTCGGCCGTTCTTTTCCGTGTACGAACGGTGGTCGGCGGGCGCCAACCTGAATCGCTCCAAGCTGGAGGAGACACTCTGGTTTCGCGGTGATGAGCAGAACGAGTTTGACCACGAGATCGAATTTGCCAATGTGTTTGGTGGCATCGCCGCAGACAGCGGGGATCATGGTCGTGTGGGGCGCTGGTTGTTTGGCTACACCCTGGAAACCCACAGCTTCGCATTCAGTGATTCCGCGCTGCCCCCGGATACCCTGCCGGAGGATAGGGAATACAGCTATCCCTACATCGGTTACGAGTCCACCGAAGACCAGTTCGTGGAACTGCATAACTTCAACTATCTTGGCCGCACCGAGGATGTGTACGTCGGTGAGCGCTACTCCTGGGCGCTGGGCTGGTCCGCCGATACGCTGGGGGCAAGCCGTGACCAGCTGGTACTGCGCGGCAGCTATGCCAACACGCTGCTGGTCGACGCGCGCCGCCTCTGGCAGGTCGACAGCAGCGTCAGCGGTTTTCTCGGCGTGGATGGCAGCGGTTTTGAGAACCTGCTGTGGAGCAGCGAGACCCGCTATCATCACAAGCAATCCCGACAGTGGGTGTTGTTCAGCCGCCTGCGCTTCGACGTGGCCGATGGTCTGACCGGGGAACGTCAGCTGACCCTGGGGGGTGACAACGGTCTGCGCGGCTATGATCTCTTCTACCAGACGGGGGATCGCGGCTTTGTGTGGAATCTGGAGCAACGCTATTACTCCGACTGGCATCCGTTTCGCCTGTTTCAGGTGGGCCTGGCAGCCTTTATCGATGTCGGGCGTGCCTGGTTCGAGGGCGAAGATAACGGCGCCAACGGCGGGGTGCTGGCGAATGCAGGGTTTGGCCTGCGGCTGAATTCCAGCCGCGCCGAAAAGAGCTCGGTGGTACACGTGGATGTCGCATTCCCCTTTATGCGTGACGATACCGTCAGCAGCCCCCAGATCCTGTTCACGGTCAGGGACCGGTTTTAGCGGTGTTCGCCGGCGCCACTGGGGCGACCGTAAGCAGTGCCGAAGCACTGGGGCAGGCCGAGCGCACGCATGAGCCGTTGACCCGCAGCCTGTGCTTGTCGAATGCGTGCGGGATGCTAGAGTGATGCTTCGCCTGAGCGGAAGGCGGGGTTGATGGATGGTTATGCCGGTCGCGCGGCGGATGTTCCGGGGGATAGTACAGCGTGCGTATTGCAGAATGGCTCAAGACACTGGCGAAAGAGCAGGGCTCCGACCTTTACCTGAGTACCGGGGCGCCACCCTGTGCAAAATTCCAGGGCAAACTGCGCCCCATTGCGCGGGAGACGCTCAAGCCCGGTGAGATTCGCGAAATCGCCTGCGAGCTGATGGATGCCACACAGCAGGCGGACTTCGCGCAGGAGCTGGAGATGAATCTGGCGCTATCGCTGTCGGGGTTCGGTCGCTTCCGCATCAATATTTTCATGCAGCGCAATGAGGTCAGCATTGTCGCGCGGAATATCGTGGCCGAAATTCCCCACTGGAAAGACCTGCGACTCCCCGAAAGCCTGACCGAGGTTGTCATGCGCAAACGTGGCCTCGTGCTGTTTGTCGGCGCGACCGGGTCGGGCAAGTCGACATCGCTGGCCGCGCTCATCGACTACCGCAACAGCAACAGCGCCGGTCACATCGTGACCATCGAAGATCCGGTGGAGTATGTGCACAATCACAAGAAATCCATCGTCAACCAGCGCGAGGTCGGCGTCGACACGCGCAATTGGCACAACGCCCTGAAGAACACCCTGCGTCAGGCGCCGGACGTGATTCTGATTGGTGAAATCCGCGACCGCGAAACCATGGAGCACGCCATCGCCTTCGCCGAAACCGGCCACCTGTGTATATCCACCTTGCACGCCAACAACGCCAACCAGGCGCTGGACCGTATTATCAACTTCTTCCCCGAGGCCAAGCGCCAGCAGCTGCTGATGGACCTGTCACTGAACCTGCAGGCCTTTGTCTCCCAGCGCCTGATTCCCACCGTGGACGGCAAGCGCTGTGCCGCGATCGAGATTCTGCTGGGCACGCCGATGGTGGCTGACCTGATTCTCAAGGGCGAGATCGACGGCATCAAAGAGGTGATGGCGAAGTCCGAGAACCAGGGGATGAAAACCTTCGACAGCGCCCTGCTGGAACTCTTCCAGGAGGGGCTGATTTCCGAGGATGAAGCGCTGCGCAACGCCGACTCCCCCAACAATGTGCGCCTGAAGATCAAGTTCGCCCGCGAGGGGCAGCAGCGCGATTCAGGTGGCGCGTTCAAGCTCAGCCTGGAAGGCCAGGAAGAAGAGGACGAACCGCCCTCCATATTCTAGGGCGGGCCGCAGCGCTGCTGTCAGGACATCAGCTTGGATACCAGCAGCCCGGCAAAAATCGCCCACAGCGCAACGACCAGCACCAGTTGTCGTTTGCGTGGCTTGGGTGGCGCCTTCGCCGGAGCCTTGCCGCCGATGTGGATGTCCGGTGAGCCGCAGGCGGGGCAGTAGCCGCGCTCGTCCAACCGGTGCCCCCGATAGCTGCATTGCCTGCAGTGATAACTCATGTTCACCCTACCGATTCATTTTCAGCAGTTGGTCCACAATGCGCTCCAGCTGCGTCAGGTTGTTGCACTCCGCAGCAAAATGACAGGCGCTCAGGTAGCGCGGCATTTCCGAGTCACCCGTGCCCCAGGCCCTGCGCGACTCGGGGTTTAGCCAGATGACCCGGCGGCTGCGCTGGTAGATGCTGCGCATGATGTCCAGTTGCGGATCGCCGTGGTTATTCCTTGCATCACCGAGCATGATCACGGTGGTGCTGCTGTTGATGTCATCCAGCGCCAAACGGGCGAAGTCCTGCAGGCTCTTGCCGTAATCGGTCGCCCCCCCATAGCGCCAGTTGACCAGCTCTATCGCCTTGTCCACCGGGTGTTGCGCAAACAGCTCGCTCACTTCGCCGAGGTGGCTGGAGAATGCGAAGCTGCGCACCTTCGGCAGCACATCCTGCAAGCTGTAGAGAAACAGCAGCAGGAACTTGGCGTAGGCCGCCACCGAGCCACTGACATCGCAGATCGCCAGCAGCTGCGGTTTGTTTTTCCGGGTCCGCTTCCAGTGAGTATGGAACAGGATGCCGTCGTTGGCGATACCGCGGCGCAGGGTGCGGCCCATGTCCAGCTTGCCGCGGCGGTAGGTGCGCCGTTTGCGCGCATGGCGTTCGGCCAGTTTGCGCGCCATTCTCTGCACCAGCTCCTGCACCCGATGTTGGTAGCGCAGCTCCAGGTTGCTGAGCCGGGTGCGGCGCAGCAGCTCATCCATGAAGCGGGCATTTTCGCCCTCCGCCTGCAACAGGTATTGTCGCTCCACATAGTCGCGGACCTGTTCGCGGAGGATGTCCCGGTAGCGGCGCAACGGCTCCAGCGCGGGGCTGTCTTCCTGTTCCAGGCGGGCCAGGGTCCGGCGCAGTTGATCTTCACCCATGGCATCCAGCATACGGCGCGTGAACTGGCCTTTCTGGGTGAACATGCGAATCTGGCTCAGCCCGACGCTGGCCGCCGCCTCGCCCATTGCCAGGTTGAGCGCGGCGCTGTCGTTGTCCTGTAGCTGTTGCAATAGCGGAGTTGTCAGCAACGCCTGCAAGTCGCTGTCAGTCTGTGCAGCCGTTTCCAGTAGCTGCTCGGCACTGTGGTCGGCAGCGCCTTTTGGCACGCTCGTGGCTTCAGGGCCGGACGCTGCTTCCTGCTCGCCGGCCTGGTTGGCGCGCTCTTCCCGGGTGCTGCTGAAGTCGGCCAGCTGCTGGTCGAAGAAGCGGCCAAAACAATGCTGGAAAGTGGCTTCCTCTGCTGGCGTTTTTGCCAGTGCCGCGGCCAGGCCATCGCGCAGCCGATCGCGCTGGGCGTAGCCGAGTGTTGCGGCCACGTTCATGGCATCCAGTGTTTCCGCTGGTGAAATGCGAACATCGTGGCTGCGCAGCAGGCCGATGAAATTGACCAGGTGGCTCTGCATGGCGCTGGACAGCGCGTGCTCAGCCATGCGCGGGCCGCGGCAGCAGCTCGCGCAGCGCATTTTCAGCTGTGTTGATGTCGTCTTCGAATTTGAGCAGCACATTGAGGGTGCTTTGAATCACCTGAGCATCCAGCTCCCGGGCATGCAATAGCAGCAGGCTGCGCGCCCAGTCGATGGTTTCGGAGATGGCCGGTGACTTTTTCAGGTCGAGATCGCGCAGTGAGTGGACGAATTCAACCAGTTGATGCCGCAGTTGCCGGTCGATATCCGGCACCCGGCTGAGCACGATCCGCTCTTCCAGTTCCACGCTGGGGAAGGGGATGTACAGGTGCAGGCAGCGGCGCTTCAGCGCATCACTGATGTCCCGCGTATTGTTGCTGGTGAGAAAAACCATGGGAGTGACGCGCGCCTGCACCGTACCGATTTCGGGAATCGATACCTGATAGTCAGACAGAATTTCCAGCAACAGCGATTCGAATTCGTAGTCGGATTTGTCGACTTCATCGATCAGCAGTATCGCGCCGCGCTCCTGCTGCATGGCCTTGAGCAGGGGTCTGGGTTCGAGAAACTCCTCCGAATAGAAGGTGTCGCCGAACTGGTGCAGGCGCTCCACGGACTCCGCAAGGCCCTGCGCTCCTTGCAACAGATCCCCGAGTTTTTCCTTGAGCACCTGCGTGTACAGCAGCTGCTTGCCGTATTTCCATTCATAAAGTGCCTTGGCTTCGTCCAGGCCCTCGTAGCACTGCAGCCGAATCAGGGGCACATCAAGCAGCATGGCCGTGGTTTTCGCCAGCTCTGTTTTACCCACGCCCGGGGGGCCTTCGACCAGAATCGGCTTGCGCAGCTGGAAGGCCAGAAAGACGGCAGTGGCAATCTTCGGGCTGCAGATGTAGCCAAAAGATTCAAAACCCTGCTCAATGGCCTCAATGGAGGCCAGCTGCGGAAAATCCTGGGTATGCACGGTGTGTCCTCGTGAGGGCGGTCAGCCGCCGGTGGCGTTCATGAAACGGAGAATCTCCGGTTCATCGCTGTGGGTGAAATGGTGTTTTTCCGGCTTCAGCGCGAGCGCCGCAACCAGCGCGCGGGCTATGTCGTCACGGTTGCTGCCCGGTCGGCGCAACAGGGGGCGCAGGTCGACGGCATGTTCGTTGCCGAGGCATAGCAGCAGGCGGCCTTCCACCGTAAGTCGCACACGGTTACAGAGGTGGCAAAAGTTGTTGCTGTGTGGCGAGATAAAACCGACCCGCGTGGCGCTGTCTGGCATGCTGAAATAGCGGGCGGGCCCGGCACTGCCCGTGGGTTCGCCGAGTGCCGTCAGCGGGTAGCGCTCTGCGATCCTGCGGCGCAGTACCTCACTGCTGCAGAAACTCAGGGGCCTGCTGTGTTCGTCAATGCGCCCCAGCGGCATTTCCTCGATAAAGGCAATGTCGATATCGCGTTCGCGGGCGAAGTCCACGAGGTCCAGCGCCTCGTCGTCGTTACGTCCGTTGAGAATCACGGCGTTCAGTTTGATGCGCGCAAAACCGGCGCGGGTCGCCGCATCGATGCCGGCCAGCACCTGGTGCAGGTCGCCGGTGCGGGTAAGCTCGCGGAAGCGCTTCGGTTGCAGGCTGTCGAGGCTGATGTTGAGCGCATTGACGCCTGCCCGTTGCAGGGCGTCCGCCATGCCGGCCAGCCGCGAGCCGTTGCTGGTCATGGCCAGTGTCTGCAGCCCGGGGAGGGCGCCCAACCGTTCCACCAGGGAAAGCACATTGCGCCGCACCAGGGGCTCGCCACCGGTCAACCGTATCTTGCTGATACCCAGGCTTACGCCTGCCTCCGCCACACGGAACAGCTCCTCCAGGGAGAGCACCTCCGAGCGTGGCACGAACTGCATGTCCTCTGCCATGCAATATACACAGCGGAAGTCGCAGCGGTCGGTGACCGACAGGCGCAGGTAGTTGATCCGGCGCTGGAAGGGGTCGACCAGATGAGTCGGGCGTTCGGGCTTCATCACCGCAGTGTACTGGCTGTCGCGGCTTCACTCTAGTCATGTTGCCTGCCGGGCTTTACACGGCGATGGGCTGTGGGCAGGATGCGAGCTGCACTTCCCGGAGACGACTATGCGCATAACAACCCTGCTGGCCTGGTCACTGGCTGCCCTGCCTGGCTTCTTTGCCCTGCCGCTGGTGGCCAGCGAGCACTGTGAACCGGTGGACGGTATCGTGTCCATCTGTGGCCTGGCCGCCCCGGAGGACCTGGTGCCTGCCCCCAACGGGCGCGACCTGATATTCGGGCAGATGGCGGGAAGCGGTGGCCTGTACCTGCTGGATACGCGGGACGACTCGGTCCACCCCCTGCTCGCGGTGCAGGAGGCCGATGCGCCGCGCGAGCTGTGGGGTGACCCCGCCTGCGTGCAGCCCACATCGCGGCTGGAAGCGCACGGCCTGGACATTCGCCGCCGTGCCGACGGTCGCTGGCAGGTGCTGGTGGTAAACCACGCCGAACGTGAATCCGTGGAATTCTACGAGTTGCAGGCGCCCACCAGTGATCGCCCGCAGGCACGCTGGCGCGGTTGCGCAGAGGCCCCTGCCGCGGCCAACTTCAATGACGTGGCCGGCCTGGCCGACGGCAGCCTGCTGGTCACCCACATGGCGGACCGACGCTGGCAACTGGTCAACGCGTTGCTGGCCGCGCTGGGTCGCAGCACCGGGTTTGTCTATCACTGGAGCCGCGACGACGGCTTCACGCCAATGCCTGCCACCCGTGCGGCGCATCCCAATGGCATTCTGTTGGCGCCCGATGAACAAAGCTTCTTCCTCAATGTTTACCTGGGCAACGCGCTGCAGCACCACGCACTCCCCGGGGGCGATTTGCTGGGGGCGGTGGCCGTGCCGAAACCGGACAACGCCAGTTGGGCGAAGGACGGGCAACTGCTGGTGGCCTCCCACGAAGGCAGCCTGTGGCAGATTTTTCGCAGCCTGTCGCAGGGCCATGAACGGCCCAGTGAGCTGCCGTTCAGCATCCTCTCGATAGACCCCGTTACGCTTTCGCAATCCACACTGTTGCAGCGCTCCGGGCCGCCCCTGGGTGCCGGCACCGTTGCCCTGCAGCGGGGTGATGACCTGTATGTTGGCTCTTACGTGGGTGACAGGATCATCCGCCTGCCCCTGCCGGAGCCACAGCGCCCTTGATAGCCCTGCGTCGCATGCTGCTCTGGGGCACACCGCCACTGGTGATCTGCCTCGCATTGCTGTTGCTCGCGGCGGGGTTCAGCCAGGATATCGCGGTAGTCGCCATGGTCGCTCTGTGGTGTGTGCTCTGGTGGGTGTTCGAACCGGTGCCGATTCCTGTGACGTCCCTGCTGCCTATCGCGCTGCTGCCCCTGCTGGGGGTGTTGACGCCGGCACAGGTGGGACAGGCCTACGGTTCTCCCCTGATCCTGCTGCTGTTGGGCGGCTTCCTGTTATCCAAGGCGATGGAACACTCCGGTGCACACCGGCGGATCGCGCTGGGTATGGTGCGGCTGGTCGGCGCAGACAGCGGTCCGCGACTGGTACTGGGTTTCATGATCGCTGCCGCCAGCCTGAGTATGTGGATATCCAATACGGCAACTACCCTGATGCTCCTGCCGGTTGCGCTGGCGGTGCTGGAAGCCACTGACCGGCGCCGGGAGCTGGCCGTGCCGCTGTTGCTGGGGGTGGCGTATGCCGCCAGTGTGGGCGGCATCGGCACGCCTATCGGTACGCCGCCCAACCTCATTTTCATGCAGGTTTATGAACAGACCACCGGGCAAGCCATCAGCTTCACACGCTGGATGGGGTGGGCGGTACCGGTGGTGCTGGTGATGATCCCGCTCATGGCGCTGGCACTCACCCGCGGCCTGTCCGGCTCGGTGGCTGTGCAGCTGCCGACCACCGGTGCCTGGCGCAGCGAGGAGAAGCGGGTACTGTGGGTATTCGGCCTCACCGCACTGGCCTGGATCACACGCAGTGAGCCATTCGGTGGCTGGCAGGTGTGGCTGGGCCTGCCTCAGGCCAATGATGCGTCGGTGGCGCTGCTGGCTGTTGTGGTGATGTTCGTATTGCCCAACGGTTCCGGCGGGCGACTGCTGGACTGGGAGCGTGCAAGCACCATTCCCTGGGGTGTGCTGCTGCTGTTTTCGGGCGGTATCTGCCTGGCCAGTGGCTTCGTTGCTTCCGGCCTCAGCGACATCATGGGCGAAGCGCTGGCAGGCCTGACCGGTATACCCGTGTGGCTGCTGCTGTTGCTGGTGTGCCTGGCGGTGACATTCATGACCGAGACCACATCCAACACCGCCAGCACCACGTTGCTGATGCCGGTACTGGCCGCTGCCGCAGTGGCGGCGGACTTGCCGCCCGAGCTGATCATGGTGCCGGCGGCGATGAGCGCCAGTTGTGCGTTCATGTTGCCGGTGGCGACGGCGCCCAATTCTGTCGTCTATGGCAGCGGGCTGATAACCACGGCGCAGATGGCCAGAGAGGGGCTGTTGTTGAATCTGTTGGGTGCCGTGGTGATAAGCACCCTGTGCTTTGTGCTGGTGCGCTAGCGCCTGCGGCCGGCGTGTGCGGCCACAGGCGCCGGGCGTGCCCTAGAGCAGCGCCATCATGCTGTCGGCGGAGCTGACGTCTACGCCTGCGCCGGGTTCCACATTCAGGTGGGTGACGGTGCCGTCATCCACCAGCATGGCGAAACGCTGGCTGCGCTTGCCCAGGCCAAAGCCCGTGCCGTCGAGTTCCAGGCCCAGGGCAGCGGTAAAGTCGCCGTTGCCGTCGCCCAGCATCAGCAGTTCCTCTGCGTTCTGCGACTTGCCCCAGGCGTCCATGACGAACGCATCGTTCACGGCCATGCAGGCGATGGTGTCTACGCCCTTGGCCTTGATCTTGTCGGCGTTCACGACATACCCGGGCAGGTGAGTGAGGGTGCAGCCCGGTGTGAATGCGCCGGGCACCGCGAACAGCAGGACTTTCTTGCCGGCAAAAATCTCGTCGGTGCTGATGTTGACCGGGCCTTCGGCGCCCATGGTCTTGAGGGTTACTGCGGGGATCTTGTCGCCAACCTTGATGGTCATGTTACTCTCCTTGTCCCGAACGGGTTTGCCGTGGAGCGTGGATCATACCAGATGCACCGTGACTTGCACTGCCCACTCTGCGGCGCAAGCAGTGGGCCTTTTCATCAGGACCGCAAGCGTCGCTACCTGCGCTGCGAGCGCTGTTTCCTGGTGTTTGTGCCGCCCGAATTTCATCTGCCAGCCGAGGCTGAAAAAGCCGAGTACGACCTGCACGAAAACCGCATTGATGACCCGCGCTACCGCGCTTTCCTCGGTCGCCTGGCAACGCCACTGCTGGCCCTGCTGACGCCGGGTTCACGCGGCCTCGAGTTTGGCTGTGGCCCCGGCCCCGCACTGGCGGCCATGTTGCGTGAAGCGGGGCATCAGCTGGCCCTGTATGACCCGTTTTATTATCCCGATGTCTGTGTGCTGCAGCCCGGCTACGATTTCATCACCGCGACCGAGGTCGTGGAGCACCTGCACCAGCCGGGGGTCGAGCTTGAGAGGCTCTGGGCGTTGCTCGCACCCGGCGGGCTGCTCGGTGTGATGACCAAGCTGGTGACGGCCCCCGAGGCGTTTGCCGGCTGGCACTACAAGAACGATGTCACGCATGTGTGCTTTTTCAGCCACGAGACCTGGATCTGGTGGGGCCGCGGCCGGGGCGCCGAGCCCGGATTCGAGGCGGCGGATGTCATCCTGCTGCGCAAACCCTGCGATCACAGACCGCTGCCCCTCAATCCTCCTGCAGCTGGCTGATCATGCCCTCGAAAATGGCCTGGCAATCCCGGTAGAAGGTCAACTGGGCAGCGCCCAGGTAGGGCGCCACCATGGTGAGCAGCTGCAGCACGCCCTGATGCACAACAATGTGTGGTGCGCGGGGGGCGTGCAGCAGCTGGTCGTAACTCAGCCAGAACGTCAGCACCAGCGTCATGTTGTCCACGAGGCTCAGCAACTGGTCGTCATCGGTATTGATGACCGCCTGTTCCAGCAGTTTGTGACAGATGGCGAGTAACGCGGAGCGTTGCAGTTGCAGCAAGCGGCGGAAACCCTTGCGGATAGCGGGGTAGCGCTGCTGCAGGTCATCCAGGTTGTGGTACAGGAAGCGGTATTGCCACATCTCTTCCAGCACCACGTAGAGGTAGTACCAATTGTCTTCTACCCGGCTGGGGTCGTTGCCCAGCGGGCCTTCCAGCGGCGCGGTCAGCGTATCGGTGAGCGCCACCTCATATTGCTGGAAGAGTTCGTCGATGATCTCGTCTTTCCCCTTGAAGTGGTAGTACAGGTTCCCGGGGCTGATATCGAGCTCATTGGCGATGTCGATCGTGGTCGTGTGCGCTTCACCCTCCTCATTGAACAGGGCCAGACTGGTGACCAGTATGCGGTCGCGCGTTTTCACCCTGTCGCTGTCGGGTACGTCTTCAGGCGGGCTTGCGGCCGGCCGCAGGCTTGCTCTTCACGGCGGCGCGCCGTGTGGCGGCCTTCTTGCGGGCGGCTGGCTTGCGTGCGGGTTTGCCCTGGGCCGCGAGTGCGGCGCTCAAGTCATCCACCTTGCGGGTCAGGCGGTCGATTTTTTCGTGCAGGGCGAGCAGGTCTTCTCCGCGGGCGGGCAGTTGCATGTGGAAGCTCTCCCGCACGCGGTGAATACGCTCCTCAACCGAGTTGCGTGCGCTGCGGCCGCTGCTCAAGCCCTTGCGCGCCTCGTCCTCCAGCGCGGCGCCGGCCTTGACCAGGTCGCGAAACAGCTTGGGCGTTTCCACCCCGGCCTTCTCCATGCGGTCCTGAGCCTCGTCGACTGCGCGTCCGTACGCGCCTACGCCGGCAAGCCAGATATTGCGGGCAATTTCGCCCGCCTTGTCAGTGACTTTGCTTTTATCGTTTTTATCATCGCTCACGTCGTCCTCCATTGCGCGGGGCGCATCGGGCCATCGGGCGGACATTTAAGCAGAAAACCCGCAACCCGTGCCACTCGCTGTTTCCGTCCGTCGGCCTGGCGTTCAAGAGCAAAAAAAAGGGCCACAATGTGGCCCGAAAAGCTCCCTGACAGGCAGGGAGTAGGGAACGTGCTTCAGGCCGCCGAGCGGAAGCCCACTGAGCCGCGCAGTTCGGCAAAGCGGCTGCGGGCCTGTTCCAGGCGCGCTTCCAGCTTCTTGCGGTCTTTCAGTGTGTCGAGTTGCTTGGGCAGCTCGATGTCGCCAATCATGTCTTTGGCGTCTTTCTCGATCTTGGTGCCACGCTTGACCAGGTCAGCGTAGGCCACTTCTGCGGCCTTGCCGCGTGCATCCAGACGGGCCTGCAGCTTGTCGAGGCGATCCTGCATTTCGTCAAAGGCCTTGCCGTAGAAGCCCAGGCTGGCGAGGAATGCATTGCGGCTCACCGTGCGGGCGCGGTCGCCGAGGCGGGCGGCAGACTTCTCGGTTTCCTTGGTCACCTTGGTGGCGCGGCGCTTGTAGGTGCGGACTTTCTTTTCCGCTTTAGCCACAGTGCTCTTGCTGGCGGCGCGGCGTTTCGTGGGTGCCTTGCTGGCGGTGGCGGCTTTCTTCGGAGCAGCCTTGCGCTTGGCGGTCGCACGCTTGGGTGCCGCAGCCTGTGTAGATGCCGCAGTGCTGTTGGTAGCGGTGTTGGTGGTTTCGTCAGCCATGTTTCTACTCCTTGTGAATTGAGTACGGTGCGTCTCTACACCGAACAGGGGGCAAGGTACCGAAGAAAATTAGAATGTTCCTACTAGAAGCGACAAATTGCCGTTTTCCGCATCCGCGGTCGGTTCCGGTGCGTAAATCCCGGAACAGGAGTAGCATTGCGCTGTCCAGATAATGTCTTCTTCACGGCGGTCGCAGGGTCGCTCAGTTGCCCATCAGGTGATACATGAATTGGAAAAACGCTCGCTCAGTCCTCGCGGCAGGGGCTGTCCTCGTTGTTGGCATTGTGCTGTCGTGGCTGCTGTTCACGGGAAAGTCTGCGCCTGAGCCGCAGGAGATGCCGGAACAGGCGGCGCCCATGGTCGACGTGATGACGGTCGACCCCACTCCACTCGCGCTGTCCGTGAGTACACAGGGCACGGTACAGCCACAGCGCGAGATCGACCTCGTGAGCCGTGTGGCGGGCCGGGTGGAGACCGTGGCGACGGATTTCGCTGCCGGCAGCTTTTTTCGTGAAGGCAGCCTCCTGGTGGGCATTGAGGATGTGGATTACCAGCTCTTGCTTGCGCGTATGGAGTCACAGGTAGCTGCCGCACGCCAGCGCGTTGCTGAAGAGGAGGGTCGTGCACTGCAGGCGAAGCGGGAGTGGCGCGACCTGGGCAACACGCAGGCAAACGCGCTGTTCCTGCGCGAACCGCAGCTGGCCTCAGCGCGGGCCGCGGTGCGCGCCGCCGAAGCGGAACTCGCGGCGGCTCAGCTGGACCTGGAGCGCACACGAATCACGGCCCCGTTTGATGGTCGCATCAGCGAAAAATTTGTCGATGCTGGGCAGTATGTGGTGCCCGGCGCGCGCCTGGCCCGCGTCTATGCGACTGAGTTCATGGAGGTGCGCCTGCCGCTGACGGACCGGCAGGTGGCGCTGATCGACCTGCCCTTGCACTTCCGCGCCGGCGACACGGCAGCGGTGCTGCCCGAGGTGCGGTTGCGTGCCACGTTCGGTGGGCGCGAGTGGTCCTGGCAGGGCAGTATAGTGCGCACCGACGCCAGCATCGACGCCCAGACACGCGTGGTTTACGCGGTAGCGGAAATCGCTGCACCGTTTGCCCCCGGGCCCGATGGTGATCGCCCTCCGCTAGTGCCCGGGCTGTTTGTGCATGCGACTATTGAAGGGCGCAGCCTGCCCGCGGTGGCGGGCCTGCCGCGCTCGGCGCTGCGCAGCGATGACACGGTGATGGTGGTGGATGCCCGGCAGCAGGTAGCCGCCAAGCCGGTATCCGTGCTGCAGAGCGAAGACGGGCAGGTATGGGTGCAGGGGCTCACCCGGGGCGATCGGGTGATTGTCCGCGAGCCCACGGCCACGATTGCCGGCATGCGGGTCGAGATCAATGAAGTGGCGCGTGTCGCCGGTGCGGGGCGCTGAGGATGGGCGGTCCGGTTCGCTGGTTTATCCACAATCCCATTGCGGCAAACCTGCTGATGATTTTCCTGGTGGTAGGGGGGCTGCTCAGTGTCCCCGCGCTGGATAAGCAGTTCTTTCCGCAGATTGAACTCAACCGGGTGAGCATATCGCTGGTGTACCCCGGTGCCGGCCCGCGCGAAGTGGAGGAGCAGATCTGCGTGCGGGTGGAAGAGGCGGTGCACGACTTGAGCGGCGTGCGCGAGATTCGCTGTACCGCGCGTGAGGGCATGGGCACGGTGCTGGTCGAGGCAGAGCCGGACTACAACATGCAGCGCCTCTCGGCAGAGATCAAGACCCGGGTCGATGCCATCAACACCTTCCCGGTGGAGGCCGAGCGGCCTGTGGTCACCGAACTCGCGTACCGGCATTACATGGCGGCGGTATCGCTGGCCGGCAACCTCGGCGAGCGGGACCTGAAGCGTCTGGGGGAGCGGTTGCGCGACGACCTGGCCGCGCAGCCCCATGTGTCGGTGGTGGAGCTGGATACGCCGCGGCCCTATGAGGTGTCGGTGGAGGTTTCCGAGTACACCCTGCGCCGCTACGGGCTCACATTCAGTGATGTGGTTGCGGCCATTCGCGGCTCTTCCCTCAACCTGCCGGCCGGTGCGATCAAGGACGCCGGTGGCGATATACGCCTGCAGACGCGTGGCCAGGCTTACGATCGCTTCGAGTTCGAACAGATCCCCGTCGTCACGGCGCGGGACGGCACACAGGTTCTGCTGCACGATGTGGCGACGGTGGTCGACGGTTTCGAAGACATTGACGTGCGCACCCGCTTCAACGACAAGCCCTCACACACCCTGCACGTATTTGTCACCTCCAACCCCGATACGTTAAAGACCAGCGAGGTTGTCCACCAGTGGGTGGAAGACACCCGCCCGGGACTGCCGCCGGGAGTGGAGTTGTCGGTATGGCGGGATTCCTCGGTGCCGTTCAAGGGGCGGGTAGACACCCTGCTGAAGAACGGTATCGGCGGCCTGGTGCTGGTGTTCCTGGTGCTGGTGCTGTTCCTGCGCCCGCGGCTGGCTATGTGGGTGTGCGTGGGTATCGGCGTCGCTTTTGTGGGCACGCTGTTCCTGCTGCAGTACACCAATACCAGCCTGAACATGATCTCGCTGTTCGCTTTCCTGCTGATACTGGGTATTGTGGTGGATGACGCGATTATCGTGGGCGAATCCGTACACGCTCGCCAAGTGGCGGGTGAGCGCGGTATCGCCGGTGCTGTCAACGGCACCCAGGCAGTGATCAAGCCGGTGATGTACGCCGTGATCAGCACCATGATCTTCTTCGTACCGATGTTTTTCATGCCCGGGGACATGGCGCAGGCGGCGATGGCAATACCGTCCGTGGTGATTCTGGCCCTGGCCCTGTCGCTGATCGAGTGCCTGCTTATCCTGCCGCCGCACCTGGCGCACATGCCTCCGGTGAAGCCCAGTCGCTTCGCTTTTCTGCGGCGCCTGGAGCTGCAGCGGCTGCGGTTTGCCGATGGCATGACGCGGGTTGCCCGCCTGCGCTACCGTCCCTTCCTCGCCCTGTGCCTGCGTCACAACCTGTTGATCATGGCACTCTTTTTCGCGCTGCTGCTCATTAGCCTCGCCCTGTATGGTGGCGGCTGGCTGCGGTCTGCGTTCTTCCCCTCCATCAACTCCGACTATGTGGTGGCTGAAATCGAGCTGCCCGAGGGCGGAGCCTTCGCCGATACCTTGAGTGTGCTGCACCAGGTTGAGTCGGCGGCGCTGCAAATCAAGCAGGAGTACAACGAGGACCCCCGTTATACGACCTTCGGCCCGGCAATTGGCCATATCGACTCCACGGGCAATGCCAATACGATAGAAGTGATCATCGAGACCGTGTCCGATGACGTGGATACCGGCGAGCTTTCCGAGCGCTGGCGCGAGGCAATTGGTGACCTGGGGCCGGTGCAGGATTTCAACCTGGACTACACCATCAACGAAACCGGCAAGCCGATTCGCCTGGTGGCCACCGCCAATTCGCTGGATGATCTCAAGGCGGTGTCAGCCGCCTTGCGTGAGGTGCTGCAGTCCTATGAAGGCGTGTACAACGTGAACGACACGCTGCAGGACCCGCAGGAAGAAATTGTGCTGGGCCTGAAGCCGGCGGCAGAGAACCTGGGTATTACCCTCGCCGACCTGGCCAGGCAGGTGCGTGAGGCTTTCTACGGTGCCGAGGTGCAGCGCATTCCCCGCACGCGCGAGGATGTGCGGGTGATGGTACGTTATCCGGAAGCGGAGCGTTTGTCGGTAGACAATCTGCAGGAAATGCGCGTGCGCACCCCGGCGGGTGGCGAGGTGCCGTTCGCGACGGTTGCCGAGGTGCAGTACGAGCCGGGTTACCTGACCATTGATCGCCTGAACCGCAAGCGCACGCTGGAAGTTTCGGCGGAAGTGGTGCCCGGGAGTGTGGTGCCGCGCGCCGTGGTCGACGCCATCCTGCGCGATCACCTGCCTCAGTGGAAGCGGCAGTTTCCGGGTCTCTCGCTGTCGCTGGATGGCGAGCTGCAGGAAGAATCAGCGTTCATGGATGCCATGTTGAAATATCTGGTGCTGGCGATGCTGGTGATCTACGCCCTGATGGCGGTGCCTTTTCGTTCCTACTTCCAGCCGCTGCTGGTACTGACCGCGGTGCCGTTTGGCGTGATGGGGGCGATTTTCGGCCACTTCATCCTGAACTGGGAGGTGAGCATGTTCTCCTTCCTGGGCGTGATTGCCTGTGCCGGTGTTGTGGTCAACGATAACCTGGTGCTTATCGATCGCATCAATCAACTGCGGGCGGCGGGGCACCCAGTGCTCAGGGCGCTGTTGCAGGCCGGAGAAGACCGCTTCAGGCCGATTATTCTCACCTCTCTGACCACCTTCGTGGGCCTCTTGCCCATCATGGCCGAGACCAGTGTGCAGGCGCAGTTCCTGATTCCGATGGTGACATCGCTGGCCTTCGGTGTGCTCTTCGCCACTGGCGTTACGCTGTTGTTGGTGCCCTGCCTGTATCTGGTGGGTGAGCAGATAGGCGCAAGTGTGCTGCACCGCCGGCAGCGGTTACAGGATATGGTCGACCCGGTGCAGGGCCGGTAACAGGGGGGGTGCCGGCACAACGGCGCGTTGGCGCCGCGTGCCGGCAGCAGGCTCAGCTCGCCTGTGGCCCAGCGGCAACGATGGCTGCGGCGACGTCGAACTTCTTGATGTTTTCCTGGAACAGGATGGCGAGTGTGCGCGCCTGCTCATCGTACGCCGCCGTATCGCCCCAGCTGTTGCGGGGGTTGGTGTACTTGGCGTCGACCCCGGGTATGGCGGTCGGGAAATCGAGGTTGAGAATGTCGAGGTGTTCACGCGGTGCATTCAGCAGGGATCCGCTTTGAGCGGCCGCCACGATCGCGCGGGTGACCGGGATCGGAAAGCGCGCGCCGGTGCCGCCGGGGGCGCCTGAGCCACCGGTCCAGCCGGTGTTGATCAGGTAAACCTGACTGCCGAAATCCTCGATACGCTTCATCAGCAGTTCTGCATAGTCACTGGCCGGGCGCGGCATGAAGGGGGCGCCGAAGCAGGTGGAGAACGTAGGGTGAATGCCCGCTTCTGCACCCAGCTCGGTAGAGCCTACACGCGCCGTGTAGCCGCTCAGGAAGTGGAACGCCGCCGCTTCCTTGGACAGGATGGACACGGGGGGCAGCACGCCGGACACATCGCAGGTGAGGAAGATCACGCACTTCGGCTCGCCACCGGCGTTCGCTTCCGTGCGCTTGGCAACGTGCTCCAGCGGGTAGCAGCAACGGCCGTTCTCGGTCAGGCTGGTGTCGCTGTAGTCGGCGTGTCGATGACCGTCCAGCACCACGTTCTCGATAATGGCACCGAAGCTGATGGCATCCCAGATGACCGGCTCGTTCTTCTGGCTGAGGTCGATGGTTTTGGCGTAGCAGCCGCCCTCGATGTTGAACACCGAACCCTTGGCCCAACCGTGCTCGTCGTCGCCGATCAGGTAGCGTTCGGGGTCGGCCGACAGTGTGGTCTTGCCGGTGCCGGAGAGGCCGAAGAACAGTGTGGTGTCACCGTCTTCGCCGACATTGGCCGAACAGTGCATGGACATGACGTCCTTTTCCGGCAGCAGGAAGTTCTGTACCGAAAACATGGCTTTTTTCATTTCGCCCGCGTAACGCATGCCTGCCAGCAGGATCTTGCGTCGGGCAAAGTTGAGGATGACGATGCCGTCGGAATTGCTGCCGTGCCGCGCCGGGTCGCAGACGAAGCCGGGGGCATTCATCACGGTCCACTCCGGCTTGCGGCCGATGTTGTACTGCTTGGGGCGAATGAACATGTTGCGCCCGAACAGGTTTTGCCATGCCGTTTCCGTGACAACCCGCACCGGCAGGTAATGATCGCTGTGCTCGCCAACGTGCAGGTTGGATACGAAGCGGTCGCGCTCGTCGAGGTAGGCTTCAACCTCATCCCACAACGCGTCGAAGCGCTCGGCATCAAAAGGGCGGTTGACCGGGCCCCAGTCGATGCTGTCTTCCGTGCTGGGCTCGCGAACAATGAAACGGTCGGCGGGGGAGCGGCCAGTGCGCTTGCCCGTGGTAACCAGCAGCGCGCCTGTATCGGCAAGGGTGCCTTCGCCGCGCTTGAGTGCTTCTTCAACCAGCTGTGCCGTACCCAGGTCGGTGAATTCCCGGGGAGTGTTGCTTTCAAGGGTCATGGTGAGTCCTGTGTTCCTGCTGCTCGGTGCAGCCCGCCGCTGTGGGCAGAGTTGCCTCTAGGGGTCTTTCAGGGGGTGGCATTATGTCAGAATCCCCGGGGTATGCGAACCGCATTATGGAAAATTTCGGCGATCGTCGGCGAGCTTCAGTGGACGGTGCCTGACGGGCCTGCCTGCAGCAGGTCCTGCAGCCCCTCCCGGTCGAAACGGTATTGCTGGTTACAGAACTCGCAATCGACCTCGACGTGGCCCTGTTCGGCGAGTATCTCCTCCAGTTCACGGGGCGGCAGCGCGGCGAGTGCGTTGCGGCTGCGCTGTAGCGAGCAGCTGCAGTGGAAGCGCACTGCCCGTGGCTCGAACAGGCGTACGGGGTCTTCGTGGTAGAGGCGGTGCAGCAGGGTTTCCGGTGCCAGCTGCAACAGCTCATCCCCGCTCAAGGTGGCGGCCAGGGTGCTGGCATGTTGCCACTGCAGCGCGCGCTGGTCTGCGCTGCGCTGGAGTTGGGCGGGAAGTTGCTGTAGCAGCAGCCCCGCAGCGTGTTGACCATCGCTGGCCAGCCAGAGGCGCGTCTGCAACTGTTCCGACTGCTCGAAATAGGCATCCAGGCTCGCTGCCAGCGAGTTCTCGGACAGTGGCACGATCCCCTGGTAGGGCTTGCCCCGCAGCGGCTCAATGGTAATGGCGAGCACCCCGCCTGCGAGAAGCTGGCTGAATTCCCCGGACGTGGCGTGCTGGGCGCCGCGCGCAATCCCGCGTACCAGCAGCTGGTCACTGCACTCTGCCATGAGCAGCGGCACCTCGCCCTCACTGCGTGCCTGCAGCACCAAACGCCCCTCGAACTTGAGCGTCGTGCTGAGCAGGGTGGCGGCAGCGAGGAACTCGCCGAGCAGCCGGGAGACACCGGGAGCGTACTGGTGAACCGCCAGCAAATCCGCAAGGGTGTGGTCCAGCTGCACGATTTCACCGCGAATGTCGGCATCGTCAAAGAGGAAGCGTTGGCTTTGATCGGCGTCGGTCTGAGGGGTGTCCGGGGTGTCATTCATGGGGCAAGTGTAATCCTTTTGCCGTCATTGGGCTGGCCATGGCGGCGGGTGGCTGAGTGTGGGGTCGCGGGGCAGGTTTAGTATTTGAGGCCGCAGGGGGCTATTTTAAAGCTTACCGTGACCCGGGTCATCCGCCGGAGTACAGTCATCGTACTTCTCATGTGGCCGCACGGGTGGTCACATTACAATAGACAGGAGCGCCATAATGAGATTCAGCTACCAGATCGGCATGTGTGAGGCCGATCACTATGTCCCGCTGGCCAAGGCCGCAGAGCAGGCAGGCTACGATGGCCTGACCATCCCCGACAGTATTTGCTACCCGCAGGAAGCCAGTTCGAAATATCCTTACAACAAGGATGGTAGCCGTGAGTTTCTGGAAAGCGTGCCCTTTCTTGAAAGCCTGATTGCGGTAGCGGGCATGGCGACCGTAACCGAGAAGATTCGCTTCGCTACCTTTGTCTACAAGGTGGCTGTGCGCCAGGCGGCCATTGTCGCCAAGCAGGTGCAGAGCATACAGGCGCTCTCGAACAACCGCTTCGACTTCGGGGTGGGTATCAGCCCCTGGGAAGAAGACTTCGCGGTTTGCGACGTGCCCTGGGAAAAGCGCGGCCTGCGTCTGGACGAGCAGATCGACATCATCCGTGGTCTGGAGAGTGGCGAGTTCTTCGGTTACAAGGGTGAAATCCACAACATGCCGGCGATCAAGATGACGCCGAAACCCACCGCGCCTACGCCCATTCTGGTGGGTGGCCACGCCGAGCCCGCGCTGCGCCGCGCGGCCACAGTTGGCGATGGCTGGATGTGCGCCGGGGCCGACATGCAGCAGCTTGAGTCCTACATTCGTCGCCTCAATGAATTGCGCGACGAGCACGGTACCAGCGATCGGCCGTTCCGCATCTTCACCACCGGGCAGGATGCCTTTACTCGCGAGGGCATCGAAAAGCTGGAAAGCATTGGTGTGACCGACGTGGTGATTGGCTTCCGCAATGTCTATGAGCTGGAAGAAGACAAGCCGCTGGAGGAGAAAATTGCCATGTTGAACTGGTACGCCGGCGAGTTCATCAACAACTGAGCGCGCCCGCAGGGGCGCTGCGGCGCCCCGTAGGCGCGAGCTGGCGGATGCGCTAAAGTGCGCGCTTTTCCGCGGCCTTCGCCATGAATAATCTGCTGCTCTACGCCATTACGGTGGTGATCTGGGGTTCCACCTGGATCGCCATCAAGTTCCAGCTGGGCACAGTCGCACCCATGGTGTCCATTGCGCACCGTTCCATGCTCGCTGCGCTGCTTATTTTCCTCTACCTCATCCTGCGTCGCCGCCTGACACCGTTGTCACGGCGCGACCACGTGATGGTGTTTTTCCAGGGGCTTTGCCTGTTCAGCGGCAATTATCTCTTTATCTATCCTGCCAGTGAGCACCTGGCCAGCGGTCTGGTGGCGGTGGTGTTCTCGACCCAGGTGGTGCTGAACATGGTCAATGGTGCGATCTTCCTGCGCTTGCCGATCAGCGGTCTGGTGGCCCTGGGGGCCGGCATTGGGCTGGTGGGCATGGTGGGGGTATTCATGCCGCAGCTGGAGAGCTTCACCTTTGATGACGCCGGTTTTCGCGCGTTGCTGCTGTGTTTTGCCGGCACCTGCTGTGCGTCTTTCGGCAATATTTTCGCCGCACGCAACAGCCGGGATGGCTTGCCGGTGCTGGTGTGCAATGCATGGGGCATGCTTTACGGTGCTCTCGCCCTGTACGCATCGGCCCTGCTGCTGGGGGTCCCGATCACCGTCGACTGGCAGATCAGCTACCTGAGTTCGCTGCTGTACCTGGCGGTGTTTGGCTCGGTGGTGGCCTTCTGGGCCTACGTCACGCTCATTGGTAACATTGGCCCGGGCCGGGCGGCGTACAGCTCGCTGCTGTTTCCGGTGGTCGCGCTGTTGATTTCCACGGTGTTCGAGGACTACCACTGGACGCTGTTGGGCCTGGCCGGTTTTGGCCTGGTGCTGGCGGGCAACTGGCTGGTCATGCGCCGGGGCTCGGCGTAATCTTGGGTTTACACAGACAGGCATGCAATCATGGCGGGATTCCGGCTGACCAAACCTTACACCATGCCCAAGGAGGATCTGCGTCAGGCGGCGCAGCGCCTCGCGGACAGGTTGGAGCGCGAACACGGCGTGCGCTCCCGCTGGGAAGGTGACAGCGTGCGTATGAAAGGCGGCGGCATCGATGGCAAGCTCTCCTTCCACGATGGCCTGGTCGATGTGTCCGTGCGGTTGGGGCTGTTGGCGTCGGCGTTCCAGCGGCCCCTGCGTGCCGAAGTCCAGCGCTACCTCGATGAAATGATCAGTTGAGCAGCGTCGCACCTGCCAGCGGGTCCGGCCCCGCCAACAGCATCTGAAATTCCTCTGCAAGCGCCTCGCTGCGCGCAATGCACTCGCGCCACACGGCAACACGCGCCGCCGTGGCCAGACGGGTGAAATCCCTGCGGTCCGGAATCTTGCCACCCGGCAATGAGGCGACAAATTCCGGGGTTGGGCATAGCAGTACCAGGTCGTCCAGCGCATCGAGCCCCGACCGGCGCCAGGGCAGGAACTTGTCGAACCAGCCGGGGGTGAGGTCGGCGCGAAAATGCGGGTAGAGAATCAGCCCGGTACCGCGGTAGTGGCGCAGGTCGAAGTGGTAATCAATGATGCCGCCATCCCAGTAGTGGCCTGCGGGTGCGCCGGCGATGTCGCGCTCGCCCGCCAGCACAAAGGGAATCGAGCCACTGGCCTGCAGGGCGAGGGCGACTGTGGCGGGTCGCAGCGGAGTGTAGGTGGTGTTGAAGTCCGTCAGGGAAAGCTGGGGAGCTGGTTGCTCGCCGCTGTGGAACACCACGCGCTGGAAACTGGCACCCAGCAATCGGCGGTGGACGCTATTGCCGAGGGCGGCAGCCCCCATGGCGGCACCGAGCAATGCCGGTTGCCTGGCGCCTGCCGGGCCTCTGCCGCGGGCAGTCACAATATGGGTGCGCCAGCGCGGGTGGCTGGCCAGTGCGGTGCTGCCCTCGGCACCCAGCAGCGCGGCCAGTATCTGCGCACTGGCGGCGCTGATTTCATCGGGCGGCGGCCTGGCGCTGTAAGCCTGCTCCAGATAGGCCTGTTGAAAGCGCTCCAGCGCCGCTACCGGGTCTGGCTGCGCCAGGCAGGCGTGGCGCCAGGAGCCGATGGATGACCCGAGCAGCGACAGCGGGCGCTGGCCGCGTTGCAGGAAGTCGCCGAACAGCACGCGATCCAGCTGGCTCAGCACCAGCCATTTGGGCCCCCCGGATGCGCCCAGCAGCAGGCTGAAATGATCCGGGTGCCAGCCGTCCTCGCGCAGGCGCTGTGCCGCGCGTCGCCCCAGGTAAACGGCGAGTGAGCGCTTAGCGTTCACTGCGCACCTCCCGCGGCGTACGCCCGGTCCATTTCTGGTAGGCGCGCCGGAAGTTCGAGGCATCGTTAAAGCCTACCAGGTAGGCAATGGTGGACAGCGGCAGGCGGCTGTTCTTCAGGTAGCGTGTGGCGTGCTCCGCCCGCACCCGGTCCAGCAGCTGTTGGTAGGCAGTACCCTCCTGCTCCAGCCGGCGCCGGTAGGTGCGCGGGCTCAGGTTGAGCATGTTGGCAACCTGTGGCATCTGCGGGTACTGGCCCTCCAGCTTGCGCAGCAGGCGCAGGGTCTGCTCCGATACCGAGTCATGTTCTTCCAGGTCCGCCAGCAGGCGCGCACATTCATTTTCGTACAGTGAGCGCAGGGCGGGGTTGGACAGCGGCAGTGCAACATCGAGCAGTTGGGCGTCGAAGGAGATGCGCCCCAGCGGGCAATCGAAGTGTACGTCATCGCCGAACACCTCGTGATAGGTGGCGGCGTGTGGTGGCGGGGGGTAGGGGAGCTCTACCCGGACCACCAGATCCTGCCGGTTGAGCAGGCCGCGCAGTGTGTTGAGCATCGCGGCGTACATCAGCTCGGTGCCGAACTGCGGAGGATTGTCGGTAGGGGCGGTGACCGTGGTCAGCACACAGCGGTTTTCATGCTCCGTGAGTTCCAGTTGCAGGGTGGGTGACGACAGCAGGTGGTAATAGCGCAGGAACAGCTCCATGACCTGCCGCAGGTCGCGACAGGTCATGAATGCCTGGCCGAGAATGGCGTGTGCACTCAGGTTCAGGCGCATGCCCAGGTGCAGGCCCAATGCCGTGTCCCCGGTTAGTGCCAGGGCGTTGCTGACGAGGCGGGCAAAATCATCTTCACTGACGCGCGCACCGATACCGGCGAGCCCCGAATCGGCCAGCGATGTGCCGTCAAGCACGGCCTCGCGCGCAAACCCCCGGCTCTCGACCATGTCGATCAGGATCAGGATGTACTGTGCTGGCGCGCTGACACGGGGCATCGGTCTATTTGGCCACAAATAACCTTATTTTGACAAGACTTCACCTTGTTAGCCTGCGGGCGCTCGCACATAGTGAAGCCCAATGCAATTTTGCATGTCAGGAGTACGGTTATGAAAGTAGAGTGGAGCTCCACCCCGCGCAAGATCCAGCGCTTCGCCAATGCCGACTACCCGCGTGAGAACCCGGATCTGGAGGATCTGCTGACCCCCGGTGATGTCGATCATATCGCCGAGATTTTCAGCACCCCGCTCACCGGATCCTACAACTGGGACTACAAGGTGCAGGACGATCGCATCAAGAAGCTCTATGACCTCGGCAAGCAGCTCAACTGGGACCCGGAGATGGATATCAACTGGGACCGCCCCTGGCCAGACGAAGAGCGCATGCCCGAGCTGATGAACCTGCACACCTACCAGCCCTACCTGGATATGGATGAGCCGACACGCAAGGAGTTCTGGCTGCACATGAATGCCTGGAGCCTGTCCCAGTTCCTGCATGGTGAACAGGGCGCGCTGCTGGTGGCATCGCAGCTGTGCTCCTGCGCCCCCACCCTCAACGCCAAGCTGTACGCTGCCTCACAGACGTTCGACGAGGCGCGCCACGTCGAGGTCTTCAACAAGTACCTGCAGAAGCGCATCGGCGTGATGTACCCGATCAACACGCACCTGAAGGCGATCATCGACAAGATACTCACCGACGCGCGCTGGGACATGAAGTTCATCGGCATGCAGCTGGTGATCGAGGGACTGGCGCTGTCGGCCTTCAATACCACCCGCGAAACCACCCCCGACCCGGTGCTCAAGGATGTTGTGTACCTGGTCACCCGGGACGAAGCGCGGCACGTGACCTTCGGTGTGAATTACCTCGAGGAGTTTGTCAAAACCCTGACCGACGAGGAGCGTGAGGAGCGCGCCCAGTTCGCCTACGAGGCCTGCGTGGTGAGCCGCGAGCGGCTGGTGGCAACCGATGTCTTTGCACACTTCGGCTGGGACGTGGAAGAGGCGCGCCTGCAGGTGCTGGAGGGCTTTGTCATGTCCACCTTCCGCAACCTGTTGTTCCAGCGCGTGATTCCCAACCTGAAGCGCATCGGTCTGCTGACCGACAAGATCCGGCCGAAGTTCGAGGCGCTGGGCATTCTGGAGTTCGAAAACCTGGCGACCGATGGCGATATCGACTGGACGCTGCTGGAGCGGCCTCTGGATACCAACGAGGCCCAGGGTTACGAGCAGAGCATGCTGGCAGAGTTCAACAAGCTGAAGGATGCACCTGAGGAGCCGCGCAAGGCGGGTTGAGGTCGCCTTCAGTCCCGCACAAAAAAGCCGGCTTCAAGCCGGCTTTTTTGTGGAATGCGATATCCCGGATCAGGCGGAGGCAAGTGCCTTGATCTGGGTATTGAGGCGGCTCTTGTGGCGAGCGGCCTTGTTCTTGTGGATGATGCCCTTGTCGGCCATGCGGTCGATGACCGGTACGGCGCTGGCGTAGGCCGCTTTGGCCTGCTCGGCGTCGCCGGTACCAATGGCAGCGATCACTTTCTTGAGGTTGGTACGCACCAGCGAACGCAGGCTGGCGTTGTGGGCGCGACGCTTTTCCGCCTGGCGGGCGCGCTTTCTGGCTTGCGGGGAGTTGGCCACAATAGTTCCTCGTGGGTTAGCAAATTTCAGGAGGCGAGATTATTCACATAAGCCTGTGTCTTGTCAACCATGGGGCCGCATTCCCGGCGGGTTCGCTGCGCCTGCCGGCCAAGCTGCGGTATACTGCGCGTTTGACTCGAAAGCGGTGGAATTGCACGCCATGGTCGCCAAGCAGGAACACAGAACCGAGCCCGCGAGCGGTACCGCCGAGCGCATTCTGGACGCGGCGGAAGATCTGTTCGCCAAGAAGGGCTATAAGGGCGCCTCACTTGGCGAGGTGGCAGAGCGCGTGGGTATTCGCTCTCCCAGCCTTTATAACCATTTTCGCAACAAGGAAGCGCTGTACCGAGCGGTGCTGAGTCGTCTCCTGGATGACTTTGCGGCACCGATGGAGGAGTTGCACAGGGCGCCGATTACCGACGAGCGCCTGTATCAGTGGCTCGAGGCGATTGTCCGCAAGCATCACGCCAACCCCAACCTGGCGCGGCTGCTGCAGCACGCGGCGCTGTCGGGCGGCCCGGGAACCAATGATCTTATCGAGCGCTTCTTTCGGCCCATGTTTCACGACGATGAAGGCCTGTTGCAGCCCGGCTTGCGTGCGCTGGGCGACGCCGGCCTGCGTCCCTGGGCGGTGATGGCCTTCAACAACCTGATCATGTCCTATGTGACCATGGCGCCGATGTACCGCGACCTGCTCGGGCAGGACCCGTTCAGCGACCAAGCGCTTGAGCGCCAGCTCACCCTGATAAAAACCCTGGTACAGGCGGTCATCGCTACCCCGTCGCCTGCAGCAAACTGATTCGGAGTTTATATGCCCCTACTGACCGACACGGTGCACATCTGGCGTGCGCCTGAAGGTGACTACCACGTTGAGTGGGAGGCGAGTCACCCGCACACGCAGGTCACCGTCAGTCCGCTGGAAGCGGATGCGAACCTGCAGATGCACTATGAAGAAGCCGTACCACGTATGCGGGTTCAGGGTTTGCCGGTTGGGCGTCGCCATCAGTTTCGCCTGCAGGATCAACATGGCAACGAGCTGGTCGCCATGGAGCGCCGGCTCGGTATGCAGGGTACACCCAATTTCCGTGATTTCGGGGGCTACCGCACGGAGGACGGCAGGCGCGTGCGCTGGGGTTATCTGTATCGGTCAGGCCAGCTTTCACAGCTGACAGAGCAGGACTTGACCCTGCTGGACCATCTGCAGCTCGACCTGCTGTGCGATTTCCGGCGCGAGACTGAGCAGAGTGCCAGCCCGAACCGTCTACCCAGTACGCGAGCGCCGCGGGTTGCCAGCGTGCCGATTACGCCGGGCAGCAACGACGCCGCCTTCGCTGATGGCCAGCTCGATCGCGGTGGGCGGCAACCGATGTTCGATTTCATGGTGGATATCAATCGCGACTTCGTGGAGGCGCAGAGCCCCGCTTATCGGCGCATGTTCAGTGAGATCCTGGCGCAGGACGATGCCCGCTTTCTGGTGCACTGCGCGGCCGGGAAGGATCGCACGGGCTTTGCCGCGGCTATTATCCTGATGGCGCTGGGTGTGTCCGGTGAGCAGGTGATGGCGGATTATCTGTTGACCCGTCGCTTCTTTGATCCGCGGCAGGAAATAGACCGTTTACGGGTCAAATACGGTTTTCAGTCACAGGAAGATGACGCGATCATGCCGATGCTGGAAGTGCACGAAGCGTATCTGGCGCGCGCGTTGCAGGCGATTGCCGACTATGGGGATGTCAACAGTTACCTGGCCCGCGAGCTGGGGGTTGGCAGCGCCGAGCGCGAAGAGTTGCGCCGGCGCTACCTGGAGGCCTGATTAGAGGGCGTTGCAGGCTGCCTTGGCGGCCTTGATCTGCTTGCGCTCACACTCATCGTTCAGCTCGTTGCCCGCACACCACTTGCGACGGTTTTCCCACGCGGTGAGAGTGGCGGTTTTGCCATTGGAGCACTTCACCATGTACTCGGAGTAGGCGGCGCCAGTGCTGGATTCATGGTTGCCCTGGAAAACAATGCTGGTCGGCTTGGCGGCGAAGGCAGCGGACGACAGGGCCAGCAGGGCAGAGACGGTGGCAATTTTGGCGAATTTCATGTGGGTTCCTCAGCAAACGATTACAGTGTATGGCCAGCCTGTGGCGGTGTAACACCGGCGGCAGGATGGCAGCAGTATACGTGTGTTCTACGTGTGTAGAACAGTTACAGATTCGTAACGCCGGGAATAAAGAAGTAACAGTGGGGCTGATATCAGGGTTTACTTTTTTCTTAACACATTGATTTATAATAATTAATTATGTAGATCAGGGCGCCTGTTGCGCAGGCGCCCGAAGGTTACAAATGTTTAATGGGGCGGGTGTCTGGGTAACTGCGTCAGGCCATGGCGATCAGCACAAGGCCGACAATGGCGAGCAGAACGGATTGCCCTGCCTTGTCCAGGCGGAACAGGCCATACAGGTAGGCGAAGGGGGGAAGTATGAGGGCGCACAGGCCCCACGCGTAATCCTCCTTCCAGGACTGAATCAGCAACAGCACCCAGCTGAGCAACAGGGTGGCGAGGCCGAAGGTAAGTAGTGTTGCAGACGTGGCTTCCATGGTTCCTCCCAATAGGCACGTGGCTCCGGCGGAGCGGGCTTGAGATTAGCAGAAGCCTGCGGTCGTGTCAGCGCATGCGAAGGCCGGAGTGATGCCCCCTGGCGGGATCTGGCGGATGACGTGCCGGGGGAATTTGGGTATCGTGTGGCGCTGTTTTTCTTGAGGATATTGCTTTGAGTGATCCCTTTGCGGATATCCGTCCCTATCGTGATGAAGAAGTGCCCGCGGTCCTCGATCGCCTCCTCGCGGACCGGGAGCTGCTCGACGCGATTGCCAGTTTGAGTCTGGGCCGGGTGGCGCGCGCGTTGCCCGGGCTGGTACGGCCTGTCGTGCGCTGGTACCTCGGCCGCCAGCTCCGCGGCGTGCAGGATGTCCACGGTATGCAGATGGTCATCAAGCATTACGTCGAGAAGGTGATCGACGATACCACCGCCGGCTTCAGCGTCTCGGGCCTGGATGAGCTGGATGTCTCGCGCCCCTGGCTGTTCATGAGCAACCACCGCGACATCGTCATGGATCCGGCGTTCACCAACTATGCGCTGCACCGCAGTGGTCACCAGACGGTGCGCATTGCCATCGGCGACAACCTGCTCACCAAGCCCTGGGTGTCGGACCTCATGCGGCTCAACAAGAGCTTTATCGTCAAGCGCTCGGTTGCCAGCGGGCGGGCGTTGCTGGCCGCTTCCCGCCACCTGTCCAACTACATCCGCCTGTCGCTGCAGGAAGAGCGCGCACCGATCTGGATCGCCCAGCGTGAAGGGCGCGCGAAAGACGGCATCGACCGCACCGAGCCCGCCGTCATCAAGATGCTGGCGATGAGCCGCGATAAACAGACCGAAAGCTTCAGTGAGCTGATTAACGCGCTGGGTATCGTGCCTGTGTCCATTGCCTACGAACTGGACCCCTGCGACGGCATGAAGGCGCGTGAAATGCACCTGCGCAGCACCACCGGTAGTTATGCCAAGGCCGAGCAGGAAGATGTGGCCTCTATAGCCCGAGGTATTTCCGGCCAGAAAGGGCGCGTACACGTGGCGTTCGGTACACCGCTGGTGGGCGAGTTCGACGGACCCGATGCGGTAGCGGCGGAAATCGACCGGCAAATTGTCTCGCTGTATTGCCTGCACCCCACTAACCTGCAGGCCTGGCGTATGTTGCAGGGCGATGCGGCCGTGGTGCCGGCTACGCTCACGCGCGAGGCGGGCAGTTGCTCCGAGGCCGACTTCCGCGCCCGCATCGAGAACCTGCCCGCGGAACAGCGCCCCTTCGCTCTGGCCACGTACGCTAACGCCGTGGCCAGCAAGCTGGCATTGCGTGCGGCGGCGGAGCCGCCAGCGTCTTGCTGAGCGACGCCCTCAAGGACCAGATTCGCGAAGCCTACGCCGCTATCACCGCCGCCAAGGGTTTGAAGCCGCGTTGGGGCCAACGGCAGATGATTGCGGAAATCGCCAATGCGCTGGCTCGCATCAACCCGGAGACAGGCCGCGCGCGCCCGGAAACACCGGCCGTCTGTGTTATCGAGGCGGGCACCGGCACTGGCAAGACGATCGCCTACGCCGTCACCGCCATTCCTCTGGCGCAGGCGCTGGGCAAGCGGCTGGTGGTGGCCACGGCCACGGTTGCCCTGCAGGAGCAGTTCGTCAACAAGGATCTGCCGGATATCCGCCAGCACAGCGGCCTCGAGTTCAGTTACACTCTGGCCAAAGGCCGCCGACGTTATGTCTGCCTGTCCAAACTGGATCATCACCTCGGCGGCAGCGGCGCCGGAGACGTACTCCCCCTGTACCCCGATGAGTTCCAGGCACCGGACAACGCCGAGGCGCTGCCGGTGTACAGCGCCATGCTGGAAGCGCTCGGGCGTGGTGAGTGGGACGGTGACCGCGACAACTGGCCGGGTCAGGTGCCGGACGCCATCTGGTTCGGGGCCACCACCGATCACAGCCAGTGCAGTGGCCGGCGCTGTCCGAACATCAGTCAGTGCAGTTTTTTTCGCGCGCGGGATGCCCTGCAGTATGCCGATGTGGTGGTGGCCAACCACGATCTCGTGCTCGCTGACCTCGCCCTTGGCGGCGGCGCCATACTGTCGGCGCCCGAAGACAGTATTTATGTGTTTGACGAAGGGCATCACCTGCCCGACAAGGCGCTGGGGCACTTTGCCAGTTTCTGCCGGCTACACACCACGGTGCAGTGGCTGCAGGACAACCGCAAACTGCTGGTGCAGGCCGCGTCTGCGCTGGCGCCATTGACCGATATCGCCCGGCCGTTGGCAGCGCTGCCCGGGGTGATGGAGGAGGCGCAGAACGCCCTGCAGGTGGCGGAGCAGGCGGTGGCCACCCTGTTCGCCGAACGCGCCCCCACCAGCGGGCGCGGCGACGAGCAGCAGATGCGTTTCGCGCACGGCCGCGTGCCGGAACAGCTGCAGCCTCTGGCGGCCGGTCTCGCCAGCCAGTTCCAGCAGATCAGCTCAGCGCTGGCGAAGATCGAGGCGCGCCTGGCGGAAGCGCTGGAAGAAGACGATTGCGGCCTGCCCCCCGGTGATGCGGAAACCTGGCACCTGAGCCTGGGTGGCCTGCTGAATCGAGCGGAGTCCACACTGGCCCTGTGGCAGGCCTACGCGGTGACTGGCGAGGGGGAGGTGCCGCCCATGGCGCGCTGGATCACCCTGCTCGACGGTGGCGGACAAACCGGTTTTGACCTGCGTTGCAGCCCCATTCTCGCCGCCGATATCCTGCAGGAGTATCTGTGGTCACGCGCGGCCGGCGTGGTGATTACCTCCGCCACCATCACCGCCCTGCGTTCCTTTGATCGCTTCATTTTGCATTCCGGCGCGCCTTCCGAAGGGGTTTTCAAGGTGGTGGCCAGTCCCTTTGACTATTCCCGGGCGACCCTGCGTGTGCCCGCCATGCCCTGCGACCCCGGAGACGCCGAAGCCCACACCGCGGCATTGATCGACCAGCTGCCCGGCTTGCTCGACCGCAGTGAGGCCAGCCTGGTGCTGTTTTCGTCCCGGCGACAGATGCAGGATGTGCACGCGGGTGTGTCGGCTGCGTTCGGCAGCCTGCTGCTGATGCAGGGTGATGGCAGCAAACAGGAGATTCTGCGCCAGCACCGGGAGGCAGTGGATGCGGGGCGTGGCAGCATCCTGTTCGGGCTGGCCAGTTTTGCCGAGGGGGTTGACCTGCCCGGTGCCTACTGCCGCCATGTGGTGATTGCCAAGATTCCCTTCGCCGTGCCCGACAGCCCTATCGAGGCCGCGCTGGCGGAATGGGTGGAGGCGCAGGGGCGCAACGCCTTCATGGAGATCAGCGTGCCGGACGCGGCGCTGCGCCTGGTGCAGGCCAGCGGTCGCCTGCTGCGCACGGAACAGGACAGTGGCCGGGTGACACTCATGGACCGTCGCCTGCTCACGCGCCGCTATGGCCAGGCCATACTGGATTCCCTGCCGCCGTTTACCCGGGAGTTGGGGCGCTAGCCGCGGATTCCACTGCCAGCGGCGTATTGACGATCTCCAGGGTTGCCGGGTGCTGCAGGCGGCGCTCGGGTGAAATCGCGTAGAACACATCCACGAATTCCCGCGTGCGGCCGATGACGGCCACTCCGTACTGCGACGTCACGTACTCCTCGATGATGGTGGGTGAGGCAAACACCCCCAAACCGGTTTGCCCGAAAGATTTGAGTAATGCGCTGTCATCGAATTCGGCCACGATCTCCGGGGTGATGCCGTGCTTTTCGAACCAGGCCTTGAGGAAGGAACGGCTGCCGGCCTTGCGGCCCGGGGCCAGGAAGGGCTTGCCGCTCAGGCTGCCGGGGAAATGCTCGCGGCAGGCAGCGGCCAGTTCAGGGACCGCAAAAAAGGTGAAACCGGATTCCAGGATACGGTAGTTCCAGGCCTTGATATGGCTGCCGGAGGGTAGCGGCTGATCGGTGATGATGCAGTCAAGGCGGCTCACCGCGAGTTCGGCAAGGAGTGTATCCTGGTCGCCCTCGTGGCACTGCAGGCGCAGCTTTTCCACGGCTTTCAGGGCGGGTTGCAGCAGCCGGTTGGCGAGAATTTTGGGAATGGAGTCGGTGATGCCCACACGGAAGGTTTCGGCGCTGGCACTTTCGGTTTGCAGAAGCTGGCGGATTTCACGGCCGAGCTGAAAAATCTCGTCGGCGTGGGCGTAGATTTGCCGGCCCTGCTCTGACAGCCGCAGGCGCCGGCCCTCGCGGCGAAACAGTTTCACGCCCAGTTGCTCTTCGAACGCGGCAATTTGCCCGCTGATGGTTTGCGGGGTCAAATTGAGGCGCTTGCTGGCGCGTGTGATGCTGCCGTCGGTGGCAACATGAAAGAAGTAGTAAAGGTGGTTGTAGTTAAGCGGTGTCATATCAGAAATAGTCGAATTGATTATTTATAAAAATCGAATATATCATGGCTTTCGTCTTGTGTAGGATTCGCGCGTTTCATATCCCGCCGGCCCCCGCCACAAGGATTCACGTCCGGGCACACAGACGCCCACCAGCCGCAATGGCAGGACACAAGGGGAAAGACTCACAATGAATGAACTTGTCGGTATTGTCATGGGTTCCCGTTCTGACTGGGAAACCATGCAGGGCGCCGCAGAGACCCTGGTTGAGCTCGAGGTGCCTCACACGGTCGAGGTGGTGTCGGCACACCGCACCCCCGATCGGCTCTTCAGCTACGCCGAGGCGGCCGAGTCAGTCGGGTTACAGGTGATTATCGCGGGTGCCGGCGGCGCTGCGCATCTGCCGGGCATGCTGGCAGCCAAAACACAGGTGCCGGTGTTGGGCGTGCCGGTGCAATCCCGCGCCCTGAACGGGCTCGACTCGCTGCTTTCCATTGCGCAGATGCCCGCAGGGATCCCCGTGGGCACGCTGGCGATCGGCCGTGCCGGCGCGGTGAATGCCGCGTTGCTGGCCGCGGCCATGCTCGCCAACCACGATCCCGCCCTGCGCGAACGGCTGCGCGCCTACCGCGCCCGTCAGTCAGACACCGTGCTTGCCCACTCCGACCCCAGAGTACCCCTGTCGTGAATATCGGTATCCTTGGCGCCGGTCAGCTGGCGCAGATGTTGGCCCTGGCGGGATATCCGCTGGGTTTACGCTGCACGTTCCTGGCCCCTGAGGCGGACCCGTGCGCTGCGCCGCTGGGGCAACACCTGCGTGCGGGGTATGAGGACGAAGCTGCGCTGGCATCCTTCGCCGAGCGTATCGACGTTGCCACCACGGAATTTGAGCATATCGCCCCGGTGGCACTGGATGCTCTGGAGCAGCGCGGCTTGCTCGCTCCCTGCAGTGAAGCCATCCTGCTCTCCCAGGAGCGGCTGCAGGAGAAATCCCTGTTTACGCGGCTGGGTCTGCCCACGGCGCGTTATGCGGCCATCGATTCCGAGACGGATCTGGAACAGGCGCTGGCGGTAGCCGGGGTGCCAGCCATCCTGAAAACCCGCCGCATGGGCTACGACGGCAAGGGGCAGGCGTCAGTGGCGGCAGCTTCCGAGCTGCTGCCTGCCTGGGAGGCCCTGGGCCGCGTGCCGTGCATTCTGGAAGCGCGTGTTGCGTTTGACCGTGAACTGTCGGTCATTGCGGTGCGTGGTCGGGACGGTGAGTGCCGCATCTGGCCACTGAGTGAAAACAGTCATGCGGAGGGTATTCTCCGCGTGTCACACTCCCTCGTAGACGACCCCATGGAGGGCCCCGCGCGGGATTACTGCGAGCGTTTGCTCAAAGCACTGGATTATGTCGGCGTGCTGGCGCTGGAACTGTTCCAGTGCGGCGACCAATTGCTGGTGAACGAGTACGCGCCACGTGTGCACAACAGTGGGCACTGGACGATAGAAGGCGCGGTAACCTCCCAGTTCGAGAACCACCTGCGCGCAATTGCCGGGCTGCCCCTGGGCTCCACGGCAGCGGTGGCCCCCAGCGTGATGGTCAACGTGATAGGCGAGTGGCCCGCGGCGCGCGAGTTGCTGGCGGTGGACGGCGCTCACCTGCACGATTATGGCAAGTCCCCGGCACCGGGGCGCAAGCTGGGGCACATTACCCTGGTCAACCGCGATACCGAGGCTTTGCAGCAGCGCACCGCCGAACTGACCCGGCTCGTCGCCGGCGCAACCGGCGCCTGATATGGACCCCGTTGTCCTCTTTTTCCTTTTGGGGGTCATCGCGGGGATATTGCGTTCGGAGCTGCGCCTGCCGGTACAGGTCTATGAGCTGCTGAGTATTCTGCTGCTGCTGGCGATTGGCATGAAAGGAGGCATCGAGCTTGCCCGCCAGCCCTTCCTGGAGCTGGCGCCGCAAATGCTTGCGGTGGTGGCCATGGGGTTCGTTTTGCCCTTTTTGAGCTTCCCGGTGCTGCTCAGTATCGGCCGTTTGCCGCGGGCTGACGCCGCATCGATAGCGGCTCATTATGGTTCGGTAAGTGTGGGCACCTTTGCCGTTGTCGTCGCTTACCTGGGCTCGCGGGAGATCGATTTCGAGGCCTATATGCCGCTTTTTGTGGTGTTGCTGGAGATCCCGGCGATCCTCGTCGGCATCGTCCTCGCCAAAGGGCTCGCCAGTGGGGCAAAGCTGCGCGATTCAGCCCATGAAGTGCTGCTCGGCAAGAGCATCGTTCTGCTCGTGGGCGGGCTGCTGATCGGCTGGATTGCCGGCGAAGAGGGGCTGGCGAAGCTGGCCCCCCTGTTCTTCGACCCCTTCCAGGGGCTGCTGGCGCTGTTCCTGCTGGAAATGGGGCTGGTGACCGCAAGCCAGATTAGCACGCTACGCCGCTACGGTTTTTTCCTGCTGGCCTTTGGTGTGCTCACCCCCGTGCTGTCCGCGTTGGTCGGGCTCGGGCTGGGCTGGGCACTGGGTTTGTCCGTGGGTGGTGCGGTGGTACTGGCGACGCTCGCCGCGAGCGCCTCCTACATTGCCGTGCCCGCCGCCATGCGTATTTCGGTCCCTGAAGCCAATCCGGCCCTGTCCCTGGCCGCATCGCTGGGCGTGACCTTCCCCTTTAATGTACTGTTCGGCATTCCGCTGTACCATTGGTTCGCTGGCCAATTCTACGCACTGACCGGAGCCGCCTGATCATGGAACAACACCCCCGACGCCTGCTGACTGTTGTCACCGAATCCACCATCGAGTCGCACCTGTTGCGCGATATGGAGCGCTGGGGAGCACACGGTTACACGATTACCGAGGCCCGCGGCAAGGGTGCGCGCGGGGTGCGCGAGGGCAACTGGGAAGCCAACCGGAACCTGCGCATCGAAGTCGTCTGCGATGATGTGACCGCGGACCGCATTGCGGCCGGGTTGCGCGAGCACTACTACGACAACTACGCCATGATCCTCTACACCTGCGATGTGGACGTGCTGCGTCCCGAGAAGTTCTAGCCCTCGCCTTGATTTCCGTCGGAGAGCCCATGCGCACGGACGTAGCCGAAGTGCTGATTGATATTGAGGCCGAACTGCGGCGCCTGGCGCTGTGGGATGCCACTCCGCCCCCGGCAGAGGCCCTGGCGTCCACAGAGCCGTTCGCCATTGATACGCTCACTCCACCCCAGTGGCTGCAGTTCATTTTTCTGCCCACGCTGTATCGTATGCTGGAAGAGGGCGCGCCGCTGCCCGAGCGCTGTGGCATTGCGCCGATGGCGGAGGAGTTTTTCAGCGGGTCAGCACTGCCCACGGCTGAGTTGCTGGATGCGCTCAGGCGTGTAGACGCGCTGCTGAGCAGTGAATAAGACGCAGAGTCAGGTCGCAAGGCTGCCAAGCGCTGCCCGGCGGAGAAGGTATGGATACGGCCGCCCTCTGGCGGAGGGCGGCCTCATCGGGTGACTGTCAGCGCTCTCAGATACGCTCGACGACCGTCGTAATGCCCTGGCCCAGGCCGATGCACATGGTGGAAACACCCAGGGTCAGGTCGCGATCCTGCATGACGGTCAGCAGAGAGCCGGTGATGCGGGTGCCGGAGCAGCCGAAGGGGTGTCCGAGGGCAATGGCGCCACCGTGCACGTTCACCTTGTCTTCCATGTCGTCCAGCAGGTCGAGGTCTTTCAGCACCGGCAGCGCCTGGGCGGCAAACGCCTCGTTCAGCTCTACCATCTCGATGTCCTTGATGGTCAGGCCGAGCTTTTTCAGCGCTTTCTGCGTGGAGGGCACCGGGCCATAGCCCATGATGGACGGGTCGACCCCGGCCAGCGTCATGGCGCGGATACGCGCCACCGGCTCCAGCCCCAGCGCCTGCGCGCGCTCGGCAGACATCACCAGCATGGCGGAGGCACCGTCGGAGATCTGTGACGAGGTGCCCGCGGTCACCGTGCCGCCCTGCGGGTTGAACGCCGGCGGCAGGCTGGCGAGGCCTTCCAGTGTGGTTTCCGGACGGATGGTTTCGTCTTGCTCAATCAGTGCCAGCGCACCGGCGGCATCGTGGCCCTCCACCGGAATGATTTCCCGGGCGAACTTGCCTTCCACCGTTGCCTTGTGGGCGAGCTGGTGCGAGCGCAGGCCCAGCTTGTCCTGCGCCTCACGGCCGATGCCGTGCATCATGGCGAGGTATTCGGCGGTCATGCCCATCATGCCGGCCGCCTTGGCTACGTTCAGCCCCAGCTTGGGGTTGATATCGACATCGTCCATCATTGGCAGGTGGCCGAGGTGCTCCACACCGCCCACCAGATACACGTCACCAATGCCGGCCATGATGTTGGCCGCCGCGGTGTGCAGGGCCGACATGGAGGAGCCGCAGAGGCGGTTGACGGTCTGCGCCGGGATGGTAAACGGCAGTTGCGCGCGCAGGACAATGTTGCGGGCCAGGTTCATGCCCTGTTCGCCGCGCTGCAGCACGCAGCCCCAGATCAGGTCGTCGATTTCGGCGACATCCAGTTTCGGGTTGCGGGCCAGCAGGCCACGGATCACGGCAACCGACAGGTCGTCCGCGCGCACGTTGCGAAAGCAGCCGTTCTTGGAGCGGCCCATGGCGCTGCGGGCGAAGTCGACGATAACGGCGTCTCTTGGATTCAGACTCACGATAATTCTCCTGTTTTCACCCGGTGCTCAGTAGTAGGTTTTGCCATCGGCGAGCATGGCCTGCATGCCGTCGGTGAGTTCGTAGGACTTGCCCAGGTGGGTAAACTGCTTCGACGCCTCGGCGATGAATGCGAGCCCTACCGTATCCATCCAGCGGAAGATGCCGCCGCGGAAGGGGGGGAAGCCGAGGCCGTAGAGCAGCGCCAGATCGGCTTCCGCGGGGGTGCCGACGATACCCTCTTCCAGGCAGCGCGCCATTTCCGTAGCCATGGGCAGCATCATGCGTGCGATGATGTCCTCGCGAGAGAACTCTGTGCGTTCCCCTTCGACCGGGGCGATCAGGCGGTAGACCTCTTCGCTGGGGGTTTTCTTCGGCTTGCCGCGCTTGTCAGGCACATAGTCGTAGAAGCCCTTGCCGTTTTTCTGGCCGTAGCGTTTGTTCTCGAACATCACTTCAGTGGCGGTCTTGAAATCCAGTTGCATGCGGTCGGGGAAGCCCTCCGCCATGACTTCCGCGGCGTGTACACCGGTGTCGATTCCCACCACATCCATCAGGTAGGCGGGGCCCATGGGCCAGCCCCAGCGCTCCATGACCTTGTCCACAGCCTGGAAGTCGGCGCCGTCACGCACCAGCTTGGAGAAGCCGTCAAAGTAGGGGAACAGCACGCGGTTGACGAGGAAGCCAGGGCAGTCTTTCACCACGACGGCTTTCTTGCCCATCTTGTTGGCGTAGGCAACAGTGCGGGCGACCGCCCGGTCCGAGGTTTTCTCGCCGCGAATCACCTCGACCAGAGGCATGGCGTGAACCGGGTTGAAAAAGTGCATGCCGCAGAAGTTCTCGGGCCGCTGCAGCGCTTCTGCGAGGCGTGTGATGGAGATGGTCGAGGTGTTGGAGGCGAGGATGGTGTCCTCACCGATCTGCTGTTCGGTTTCCGCCAGCACTGCGTGCTTGACCTTGGCGTTTTCGACCACCGCTTCCACCACGATATCCACCGTATCGAAACCGGTGTAGGTCAGCGTCGGGTCGATGCTGTTGAGCACGTCGCCCATTTGCGTGGCGGTCATCTGACCCCGGTCCACACGCTTGGACAGCAGCTTGTTGGCCTCCGACAGGCCCAGGTCCAGCCCGTCCTGGTTGATGTCCTTCATCAGGATGGGGACGCCGCGGTAGGCCGACTGGTAGGCGATACCGCCGCCCATGATGCCGGCGCCCAGCACAGCTGCACGGCCAATCTTGCGATCAGCCTGCTTTTCCCAGTCACGTGCTTTCTTGCCCAGCAGCTGGTCGGAGAGGAAAACCCCCACCAGCGCGGAAGCGACAGGCGTGACCGCCAGTTCCGCAAAGCCTTCCGCCTCGACCTTGAGGGCATCTACCAGGCCCATGCCGCGGGCTTTTTCGATGACATCGACAGCTTTCACCGGCGCCGGGTAGTTCTTGCCGGCCTGCTGCCCCACCATTGATTTCATGGTGAAGAAGGCCATCATGGCCTCGGTGTCGTTGAGTGGCAGCGGGCTGCTCTTGGCCTTCCGGCGTCCGGCGTAGTCGAGCTTGCCGGCCATGGCGTGTTCCAGCGTGGCCAGGGCCACGGCGCGCAGTTCCTCGGGTGAGGCGACGGCGTCGACGGCGCCGGCTTTCAGGGCTTTGTCCGCGCGCTGTTCGGTGGCGCCGGCAATCCAGGTGGCCGCCTCGTCAACGCCAATGATGCGCGGCAGGCGTACCGTACCGCCCCAGCCGGGCAGAATGCCCAGTTTGGTTTCTGGCAGGCCCACTTTGGCGGCCGTACTCATGACCCGGAAGTCGCAGGCCAGGCAGATCTCGAAACCGCCACCGAGGGCGAAGCCGTTGATCGCCACACAACTGGGGAAAGGCAGGTCCTGCAGGCGATTGAGATTGGCATTGTTGGCTGCAGTGAAGCCCTGTATTTCCTCGGGGCCGGCGCCGAAAATGCCGGTAAATTCGGTGATGTCGGCACCCACGATGAACACGGGCTTGCCACTGGTGACCAGCAGGCCGCGCAGCCCACTCTGTGCTTCCAGCGCATTGAGTGCCTCAGTGAGGCTGTTGACGGTGGCCTGGTCAAATTTGTTGACAGACTCGCCCTTCAGGTCGAAATGCAGCTCGGCGATATCGCCATCGAGGCGGGTCACGGTGAGCGCGTCACTCTGGTAGATCATGTCGCTGTCCTGTGTGGGATGAACGGGGCTGGCCTCGGCCGCTTTGGTGCCGGGCCAGAGTCGAAGCGAAGCGCCATTGTAGCGGTGAAAGCCGCGGGCGTGAACTGCAATGTTAGCACTGATAACACATGAATTGCCATGTTCGCCTCGCGGGGCCGCTGCCGGTCGTGATGACGCTGCTCGAGCGCGGTTACAGGGGCCAGATGATCAGCAGCAGGGGCAGGCTGACCGCCACGACCAGGGCCTCCAGCGGCAGGCCCAGGCGCCAGTAGTCGCCGAAATGAAAGCCGCCCGGGCCCAGAATCAGGGTGTTGTTCTGGTGCCCGATAGGGGTGAGGAAGGCGCAGGATGCGCCGATGGCGACAGCCATCAGGAAACTGTCCGGGTCGACGCCCAGCGCTGCCGCAGTGCCCAGGGCGATCGGACACATGACAGCCGCCGTGGCCGCGTTGTTCATCAGGTCGGAAAGGAACATGGTGGTCACCAGGATGATGCCCAGCACCAGCACCGCGTTACCCTGCGCCACCGTAGTGAGCAGGAAGCGTGCAATCAAATCTGCAGTGCCGGTGGTGGCCATGGCGCCCGCGACGGGTATCAGGGCCGCCAACAGGACGATCACCGGCCAGTCGATGGCGGTGTAGACGTTGCGCGGTGGCACCGTGCGCAATGCCATTGAGGCGAGCACCCCAAGAGCGAAGGATACCGCCGCGGGGAGCAGGCCAAAGGCGGCCCCGCCCACCGCGACTGCCATGATTATCGCGGCCATGACGGCCTTGCGCGGGCTGGGAATACGCAGGTCGCGCTCTGCTAGCGGCACGCAGCTGAAGTCACTGGCGAACTCCAGAGTGGCGTTGGTCGGGCCCTGAATCAGCAACAGGTCGCCGGCGCGCAGGGGGAGTGCACGCAGGCGCGATCGGGAACGGTGACCCTCGCGGGACACCGCGAGCAGGTTAAGGCCATAGCGTGTGCGCAGCTGTATGTCGCTGGCCGAGCGGCCGGCCAGCGCGGCGCCCGGCAGGACTGCCAGTTCCGTGAGCACAGCCTCTTCGCGTTTTTCCGTCTGCTCGTCCTCCTCTTCATCAGCGTCCCTGGCATCTGCGGCGGTGGTTTGCTCTGTTTCCGCCTCGGGCTGTGCCGCTTCGGCTGGCGGGGTGGTCTGCTCGCTGTCGTCCTCGTTCTTATCTTCGACTGTGGCTTCGGGTTTAACGGATTCCACGAGTTTCAGGTCGAACCGCGACAACACTTCGCCCAGGGTATCGGCACTGGTCTCCAGCACCAGAATGTCATGGCCGCGAATCTGACGTCCGCCATAAGGTGTGCGCAAGCGGACTTCGTTGCGCACCAGGCCCACCACCTGGGCGCCAGCATCGTCGAGCGCGGCCTCTAGTTCACGCAGGCTCATGCCGACGGCCTTGCTGCCCTCCGTTATCCGTGCCTCGGTGAGGTAGGCGCCGGTATCGAAATCTCCGGCGGCCTCCTGTTTGCGCGCAGGCACCAGTCGCCCGCCCAGCAGCACCACAAAGGCCAAGCCACAGAGGGCGACAGCCAGCCCCACCGGCGTGAAGTCAAACATCCCAAAGGCGCTGCCGCCCGCCTCCGCACGAAAGCCCGCAACGATGAGGTTGGGAGGGGTACCGATCATGGTGGTCATGCCACCCAGGATGGTGCCAAATGCCAGGGGCATGAGCGCACGCCCGGGTGGCAGGTTGTGGCGACGTGCGATCTGCAGCGCCACCGGCATCAGCAGCGCCATCGCGCCGACATTATTCATGAAGCCCGAGAGCAGCGCGCCCAGGCCGACCAGCGCCGCGAGGCTCCCCAGCGGTCCGGCGTTGGCGGGCAGAGCGCGCCGCGCCAGCACATCCACTGCGCCGGAGGCCTGCAGGCCGCGGCTCAACACCAGTACGCAGGCGACAGTAATAACCGCGGGATGGCCAAAACCGCTGAATGCCGCATCCGGCGCCACCAGCCCCGCCAGAACACAGGCCAGCAGGGTGCCCAGCGCCACCATGTCATGTCGCCAGCGCCCCCAGAGGAACATCGCCACGGAGGCGACCAGTATCAGCAGGATAAGCCCCTGATCGATGGTCATCGCGCGCGATCCATCATCTAACCGGGCGCGGCTGACGGCAGCGCGTTGACGGTATCGGCGACTACAGCGGCCAGCGCCGCGCCCTGCTCCTCCTGCAGGAAATGCCCAGCGCCGGGAATCACCGGGTGCTCACGGCCTTGTGCGCCGGGGATGCGACGCTGGAACACCGGCGCCCAGGCGACGGTCGCCGGGTCGCTGTCACTGAAGGCCGTAACAAACGGCTTTTGCCAGTGGCTGAGGAAGGCCCAGGTGCGACGATTCTCGGCGGCACCCGCCATTTCGGTGTGGGTGGGGATAAGGCTGGGGAACACCAGCGCACCGGCCTTGTAGCGTGCATCGGGGAAGGGGGCATCGTAGGCTGCCAGCACTGCGGAGCTCAGTGGGGTGCAGGAGACCGCGCCGATAACGCCGGCAACGTCCAGGTCCTCCGCGTCCCGCGTGGCGGCAACCCATTGCTCCACAATGTCCCCTGGCCAGGGATCGACCCCATTGGGCGGTGGCTCGCAACTGGGCAGCAGGGTGTTGGCGGCGACCACCGCGCTGAAGCGCTCGGGCATCTCGGCCAGCAGCGACAGGCCAATGGGACCGCCCCAATCCTGACAGACCAGCACTGCGCTGTTGATGTCCAGCGCGCGCAGCAGCTCACCGACCTGTGCCACATGGCCGGCGTAACTGTAGTCGCTGCGCGCCGTGGGTTTGTCGGAGCGGCCAAAGCCGATCAGGTCTGGCGCTATGCAGCGCATGCCGCGGGCGCTGAGCGCGTGGATCATGTGCCGGTAGAGAAAGCACCAGCTGGGCTCGCCGTGCAGCATGAGCACGATGCGCCCGTCGTGCGGGCCGACATCCAGATAGTGCATGCGCAGTTGCCCGTGCGTTTTGTCAGCGACCATCTGGTAGTTAGGTGTCCAGGGGAAATCCGGCAGGTTGGCGAAATGATGGTCGGGCGTGCGCAGTACGGCTGTCATGGGTAAGGTATGTCCTCTGTCAGTGTCCGGCAGTGAGCCGGATCGTTGGCAGCGAGTGCGCGCTGATGCGCAATGTCCGCTGCGGTACTTGTCACGGCCTCCCTGACGGGGGCGGAAAGCTCTGGTGCCGCGCTGCGAGCGGGCGCGATGATTGCTCCCGCGGCAATCGGACAATCCTCCTGTAGCAGGAGGTCGGCGAAATTGTTGCGTGCGGGCATGTGCGACGTTTTCTGCTGCAGCACCCTTACATAGAGCTGAGCAGCCCCTTCCACGTCTGCGACTGAGCGTCGCGCATTGGCTGTGGCAAAGAGCAGGTCCGGGTTATGCGGCCAGCGCTGCAGAGCAGCTTCCCAGGTAGTCACTGCCAGTGCGGCTGGCAACTTTGCTTCCTGTTGGGCCAGTTCAGGCCCTATGCTGCCAGCGGTGCTGCTCGCCGGTATTTCGCCGAGAGGCGGAATCACCACCCCCCAGAAATCGACTCGCGCCCAACTGCCGAAAAATCGGCTCCAGCGTTCCTGTCGACGCTGCTCGGTGCCGGAGCGCAGCAAGACGCGCTCATTTTCCGGCTGGTAACCGACAACGACCGCGTAATGCCAGCGCGGCAGGGACGCAAGCCCCAGGTTTTGCAGCACGAGTACGGGGTTGCCCGCCTCAAGCTCACTGAAAAGTGCCTCGGGTCCGCCCTGTAGCGTGAAAGGAACACGACCTGAGCGACGTGTGGCAGCCAGCAATTCGACCTGCAGGCTGCCCTCCCGGCCAGGCAGATAGGTCTGTGGCGCCAGCGCCTGTGGGCTGATGTCGACACCGCTGTGCACCAGCAACGTGGCAAGCGCCGCAGGCCCGCACTGGTATTCCTCCTGGGGGAAAAAGGGCACTGTGGAAAGTTCGCTGACTGTGGCGTTTTGCGGTGGCTGGTGGGTTGTGGCGCAGGCGCTTAGCAGAACAATCAGCGCCGGCGCCGCAATGCGCCTCAAAACTTGCTGAACACGTTGGTAACGCCTATCAGTTCAAGTACCAGCAGCACCAGAAACAGTGCACCGAGCACACCCAGCGCGCCGCTGCCTGCGGGCAGTGTGTCCAGTTGCTGCGCCAGCTGCTGCAATTCGGCGGTGGACAACGCATTCACTCGTGCGAGTGTGTCCTGGGGGCTTACGCCCATCGCCAGCAAGTGCTGCTGCACCGTCTCACTGGCAAGAGCCGTCGTGACCTGAGCCAGCGGCTCGCTTCGAGTTTGCTCGGCAAAATGGTTTGCGGTGCCGATGACCGCGGCCTGAGCGGTTCCCGCCGTGCTCACGAACAGAAGTGCCGTAATCTGCAGCAGTACAAGCAATCGGGATTTCAACATGACAGGTCCTCGTTGGCTGAATCGGTTCCCGGAGTATAGGCAAAAAGTGCCGGCCGGGTAAGGACGATGTGATGGCTAAGCCGACCGTAGATGCACCCTGGCAGGGCGCTGGTGCGGTTCCTCCCGGCGCGAAGGTTTATACTCTGATCTGGTAGTAGAAGGAATTCAAAGTGACGACAGCTTCCAGACGCGATTTCGCGCCAGACGTAGTGCCCATCAAGGATGCTGCAACCGTGATTCTCGTGCGTGACCGCCTGTCGCAACCACAGGTACTGATGGGCAAACGTGGGTCGCGCGCCGCCTTCATGCCCAGCAAATTTGTATTTCCCGGTGGTGCCGTAGACGCTGGCGACGCCCACGTGCCTCTGGCGGGGCGGGTGGGGCCGGTATGCGCAAGTCGCCTGGCCGAGGCCGCAGCGCCGGACCGTGTGCACGCCCTGCAGGCCGCCGCGGTGCGCGAGGTGTGGGAGGAGTCGGGGCTGCTGCTGGGGGCACCCGGTGCCTGGCAGGGCGAGGTGCCAGGGGACTGGGCAGACTTCAGTGCTCGGGAGCACTTGCCCTGCACGCGCAATTTTCGCTACGTATTCCGCGCCATCACCCCGCTCGGCGCGCCGCGGCGTTTTGACGCGCGTTTCTTTCTGGTGGACGCCAGTGCGGTGGTGGGTGACCCGGATGACTTTTCCCTCGCCTCTGACGAGTTGTCGCAGTTGCAGTGGATCGATCTTGAGCAGGCCTGCGGGCTGGATTTGCCGTTGATTACCGAAGTGGTGCTGGGTGAGGTGGCGGACATTATCACGCTGGAAGGGCCGCCGGCATGTGTGCCCTGTTTTCGCAATGATGACGAGCAGCTCGCCATTCTCCGCCGTCGCGGCAGGCCCTGAGGGCGCTCCGGGCGCCTGGCTTCACGCTCCGGGGTCAGTGCAAGACACGGTCTGAGCGCATTTCCGCCTTCAGATCTGCCTGTTTGCCCGTGTCCTGTTGTTCCACGTGGTTGCGTAGCCGCGCCACAATGCGGTTCATCACATCAATGGTCTGGCTGATTTGATCCAGGGCGATGAGGACGTGTTCACTGTCTTCGGTCGGGTCGTCTTGTTTGTCCATGGCAGGTCCTCAAAAACGGGGGCAGCGGCGCGAGCTGGCTGCCCCCCAATGGTCAATCCCAGTTCAGCGCGCCGCCGGTCTGGTATTCGATGACCCGGGTCTCAAAGAAGTTTTTCTCTTTGCGCAGGTCCATGATCTCGCTCATCCACGGGAACGGGTTCTGCACCCCGGGAAACTGCTCTGGCAGGCCGAGCTGCGACAGCCGGCGGTTGGCAATGAAGTGCAGGTACTCTTCCATCATGGCGGCATTCATGCCAAGTACGCCGCGCGGCATGGTGTCGCGTGCGTATTCGATTTCCAGCTGGGTGCCTTCGAGAATCATCTGGATCACTTCCTGCTGGAAGGCCTCGGTCCACAGGTGCGGATTTTCCAGCTTGATCTGGTTGATCACGTCGATACCGAAGTTCAGGTGCATGGACTCGTCGCGCAGGATGTACTGGAACTGCTCCGCAACGCCGGTCATCTTGTTGCGCCGCCCCATGGAAAGGATCTGGGTAAAGCCGCAGTAGAAGAAAATGCCTTCGGTAACGGCGTAGAAACCGATCAGGTTGCGCAGCAGGGTCTGGTCGTTTTCCGTGGTGCCCGTTTTGAAGCTGGGGTCCGACAGGTGGTGGGTATGGCCCAGGCTCCAGGTGGCTTTCTTGGCCACCGAAGGCACCTCGCGGTACATGTTGAAGACCTCGCCCTCGTCCATGCCCAGTGACTCGATGCAGTACTGGTAGGCGTGGGTGTGGATGGCTTCCTCAAACGCCTGGCGCAGCAGGTACTGGCGGCACTCAGGGTTGGTGATCAGGCGGTAGATGCCCAGCACCAGGTTGTTGGCGACCAGGGAGTCTGCGGTGGAGAAGTAGCCCAGGCTGCGCTTGATGATGCGTCGCTCATCCTCGGACAGGCCGTCGCTGCTCTTCCAGGTGGACACGTCGGCCGTCATGTTGATTTCCTGCGGCATCCAGTGGTTGGCGCAGCCGTCGATGTACTTCTGCCAGGCCCAGTCGTATTTGAAAGGCACCAGCTGGTTGAGGTCGGCGCGGCAGTTGATCATCGCTTTCTCGTCTACCGAGACCCGCGCTGCGCCCATTTCCAGTTCTTCCAGCCCGGGTGCTACATCAAGGGCTTCCACGGCACGCGCCGCGGCCGCCACGTTGGCCGCTGCGGTCGGTGCAACGGGCGCGGCGGCCGGTGGCGGAGGAGTCGCGGCGGCCACAGGTGCCTCTTCCTGCGGTGGCGGCGGTGGCGGCGCCTTGGCCGGTGCTGCAGCGGCGTGATTGTCGTCGGTGTGGTAGTCGTCCCAGCTCAACATGTGCTGTTGTCCTTTTGCCTAGTCTGTTGTGTCGGTGGTGATGTGGCCCGCCTTACTGGCAGGCCTCGCAGTCCGGGTCATCCAGCGAGCATGCGGTCGGTACGGCCGCCGGTGCCGCCTGCACGGTCTGGCCGCCTGAGGACACCTTGTTCAGATTGCCGGTGCTGATGGTGGATTTCTCCGTGCCGGTGGCCGCCAGCGAGCGCAGGTAGTACGTGGTTTTCAGGCCGCTGTACCACGCCATGCGATAGGTGACGTCCAGCTTCTTGCCACTGGCGTTGTTGATGTACAGGTTCAGCGACTGGGCCTGGTCGATCCATTTCTGGCGGCGGCTGGCAGCGTCCACCAGCCAGCGGGGCTCCACCTCGAATGCCGTGGCGTAAATGGCCTTGAGGTCAGCCGGCACGCGGTCGATGGACTGTACGCTGCCGTCGTAGTACTTGAGGTCGTTGACCATCACCCCATCCCACAGCCCGCGCGCTTTCAGGTCGTTCACCAGGTAGGGGTTGACCACGGTGAACTCGCCGGAGAGGTTCGATTTCACGTACAGGTTCTGGTACGTAGGCTCAATGGACTGGGATACCCCGGTGATGTTGGCAATGGTTGCCGTGGGCGCAATGGCCATCACGTTGGAGTTGCGCATGCCGCGCTCCCGCACCGCAGCCCGCAGGCTGTCCCAGTCGAGTGAGGTGCTGCGGTCGACCTGGATATAGTCGGCGCCGCGCTGCTCGATGAGAATGCCCAGCGAGTCGATGGGGAAGATGCCCCGGCTCCACAGTGAGCCCTCGTAGCTGGAGTAAGCCCCGCGCTCGGCCGCCAGTTCACTGGAGGCCTCGATGGCGTAGTAGCTGATGGCCTCCATGGAGCTGTCGGCGAAGGTGACCGCCTGCTCTGAGCCGTAGGCGATGTGCTGACGGTAGAGGGCATCCTGAAAGCCCATCAGGCCGAGGCCGACGGGGCGGTGGCGCAGGTTGGAGCGCTCCGCCTGCGGCACCGAGTAGTAATTGATGTCGATGACGTTATCCAGCATGCGCACAGCCGTGCGCACGGTCTTGCGCAGCTTGTCGAGATCGAGGCCATTCTCACCCACGTGCTGGGGCAGGTTGATGGAACCGAGGTTGCAGACGGCGATTTCGTCCTTGCTGGTGTTGAGGGTGATCTCGGTACACAGGTTGGATGAGTGCACAACGCCGACGTGCTGTTGCGGTGACCGCAGGTTGCAGGGGTCCTTGAACGTCATCCAGGGGTGGCCGGTTTCAAACAGCATCGCCAGCATCTTGCGCCACAGATTTTGTGCGCGCACGGTTTTGTGCAGCTTGAGTTTGCCGGCGCGCGCTTGCTCCTCGTACCAGGTGTAGCGTTCCTCGAAGGCGCGACCGTACAGGTCGTGCAGGTCGGGCACGTCGTTGGGGGAGAACAGGGTCCACTCAGCGTCGTCGAATACGCGCTTCATGAACAGGTCGGGAATCCAGTTGGCGGAGTTCATGTCGTGGGTGCGGCGGCGGTCATCGCCGGTGTTCTTGCGCAGCTCCACGAATTCCTCGATGTCCATGTGCCAGGTTTCCAGGTAGGCACACACCGCGCCCTTGCGCTTGCCGCCCTGGTTGACCGCCACGGCGGTGTCGTTCACAACCTTGAGGAAGGGCACCACACCCTGGCTCTTGCCGTTGGTGCCCTTGATGTAGGAGCCCAGTGCGCGTACCGGGGTCCAGTCGTTGCCGAGGCCACCGGCAAACTTGGACAGCATGGCGTTGTCCTGGATAGCGCCGAAAATGCCGTGCAGGTCATCGGGCACGGTGGTGAGGTAGCAGGACGACAGCTGCGGTCGCAGGGTGCCGGCATTGAACAGCGTGGGGGTGGAGCTCATGTAGTCGAAAGACGACAGCAACTGGTAGAACTCGATCGCCCGCGCCTCGCGGTCCGCTTCCTCGCTGGCCAGGCCCATGGCCACGCGCATGAAGAATACCTGGGGCAGCTCGATACGCACATCGTTGCTGTGAATGAAGTAGCGGTCGTAGAGGGTTTGCAGGCCCAGGTAGGTGAACTGCAGGTCGCGCTCGGGCAGCAGGGCTTGACCGAGCCGTTCGAGGTCGAACTGCGCGAGCTTCGGGTCCAGCAGCTCCAGTTCGACGCCGCGCTGGATGTAGGCGGGGAGCGCCCTGGCATAGAGCTGGCTCATTTCGCTCTGCGTGGCTGCCTGGGCCACGCCGAGGAAGCCCAGCGCTTCGGCGCGCAGGTTGTCGCAGAGCAGGCGGGCGGCCACATAGGTGTAGTTGGGTTCTTTCTCGATCATGGTGCGCGCGGTAATCACCAGCGAGGTGGCCAGCTCCGCGGCGGTCACGCCGTCGTACAGGTTGCGCAGGGCCTCGTCGATGATCTGCGTGCTGCTGACATCGGTGAGGTTGCTGCAGGCTTCTGTCACCACGGTGTGCAGCCGCTCCAGGTCCAGCGGTGCGCGGCTGCCATCGGCCTGTATCACCGTGATGTTGCCGGCGGCTTCCTGCGCGGCGGGAGACAGGGCCTTGCGTGCGGCGCGCTTACGCGCCTGCTCCTCGCGATAGATGACATAGTCGCGTGCGATCTTGTGTTCGCCGGCGCGCATCAGGGCCAGTTCCACCTGATCCTGAATGTCCTCGATATGTACGGTGCCACCGGATGGCATGCGGCGGCGGAAGGTGGCGGCCACTTGGTCGGTCAGCTTGGCCACGGTTTCGTGAATGCGGCTCGATGCCGCAGCGGTGCCACCTTCAACGGCGAGAAAGGCCTTGGTGATAGCGACCGATATCTTGCTTTCTTCAAAGGTTACAACCATGCCGTTGCGCTTGATGACGCGCAGCTGCCCGGGAGCGGTCGCGGCGATGCTGCCGGACACCGCGTTGGTGTCGCCACTGGACGGTGTGGCGGGGCTGCTGCTGGGGGTGGTTTCGGTGTGCATAGAGTCTCCGTGCGGCGCGAGGCTGGCGGCCTTTTTTGTTGTCGAGGCCCCACATCTTGGGGTTTTCGAGGGGGTGAAGCACAAGATAATGCGACCAGAGGGGTATTGCAAGGCCGCAAGGCTGGGTTTATCTTGTGGATAACGTGTGGGCGAAAGCGTAGGTCTGCGCCCACTTACCCCACAGGCCGCTATGAGCTTGAAGTTGGCCCGACACGGTGGGCTGAGGCGCGAAATCTGGCTGCCAATGAATAATTTTTTATAAGAATCCGGGGGGTTAGGCGCCCCGGTTATTAGCTTTCCTGCAGCAGAAATTCCAGCAGCGCTTTCTGGGCGTGTAGCCGGTTTTCAGCCTCGTCCCAGATCACCGTATCCGGCGCGTCCATAAGGCCGGCACTGATCTCCTCGCCCCGGTGCGCGGGCAGGCAGTGCAGGTAAAGCGCATCGCTGGTTGCGTGTGCCATCAGCGCCTCGTTGACCTGGAAGGGTGCAAACTGGCGGGCACGGGTCTGCTGTTCCTTTTCCTGCCCCATGGAGGCCCAGACATCGGTGACCACCAGGTCCGCATCGCGCACGGCAGTCACCGGGTCGTGGCTCAGTTCCACGCGGTCGCGATTGGTGTGCAGCAGGTCGGCGCGTGGCTCAAAGCCCGGCGGACAGGCGATGCGCAGCCTGAAGTCGAACTGCCGTGCCGCGTTGATGTAGGACTGGCACATGTTGTTGCCATCGCCCACCCAGGCCGCCGTCTTGCCGGCCATGGGTCCGCGGTGTTCCTGCCAGGTTTGCATGTCTGCGAGCAGCTGGCAGGGATGGAAGTCATCCGTCAATGCGTTGATTACCGGCACCGAGGAGTAGGCGGCAAAGCGCTCTACAATATCGTGGCCGAAGGTGCGGATCATCACCACATCGACCATGGAGGAAATGACCCGTGCACTGTCCTCGACCGGCTCGCCGCGCCCCAATTGGGTGTCCTGCGGCGACAGGAACATGGCGTGACCACCGAGCTGTGTCATGCCGGCCTCAAAGGAGACGCGCGTGCGCGTGGAGGACTTGGCAAAAATCATCCCCAGCACCTTGCCCGGAAACTGACGCTGATCTTCACCGGCGCGGTGCGCTTTTTTCATGGTGCTGGCGCGGTCTATCAGTGCCTGCAACTCGTCGGGGCTGAAGTCGAGCAGAGTGAGGAAGTGCCGGGGTGACGCCATGGGATTATCCTGCAAAAGCGGTGCCGGGCTTCACTCGAAGCCCCGGATCAGTTTGATGAGGCCTGTGGCCAGTTCGTCGAGGTGGTCGTCGCTACAGATGAGCGGGGGCAGCAGGCGGATGGTGTTGCCCGCGGTCACGTTGATCAGCAGCCCGGCGGCCAGCGCGCGGCCAACCAGCTCGCCGCAATCGCGGTTCAATTGCACGCCGATCATCAGGCCGCGCCCGCGCAGCTCGACCAGGCTTTCGCAGCCCTGCAGCCCGTCTGTCAGCTGCTGCCGCAGGCGCGCGCCGGCAGCGGTAGCGCGCTCGGCAAGCCCCTCGTTGACCACCGTGTTGACCACAGCCAACCCGGCAGCGCAGGCCAGCGGGTTGCCGCCGTAGGTGGAGCCGTGGTGGCCGGCCTTGAATACCGTGGCCGCCGGCCCGTGCGCCAGACAGGCGCCGATCGGTACCCCGTTGCCGAGGCCTTTTGCAGTGGTGATCACATCCGGAACCACGCCCATGCCCTGGCAGGCAAAGTAGTGGCCGGCGCGGCCGTTCCCGCACTGCACTTCATCGAGCATCAGCAGCCAGCCGCGGTCGTCACACAGCGCCCGCAGGCCCTGCATGAAAGCGTCGTCGGCGACGCGAATGCCGCCCTCACCCTGAATGGGTTCCACCAGTACGGCCACCACATCCGGGTTGTTGGCGGCAATCTGCTGCACGGCGGCGAGGTTGTTGAGCGGCGCCCGGGTGAAACCTGAGACCAGGGGTTCAAAGCCGGCCTGGATTTTGCGGTTGCCGGTGGCGCTGAGGGTTGCCAGCGTGCGCCCGTGGAAGGCGTTTTCGAACACAATCACTGCAGGCTTGTCCACGCCGCGCTGGTGACCATACAGGCGGGCCAGCTTGATGGCAGCTTCGTTGGCCTCCGCGCCGGAGTTGCAGAAGAAGGCGGTTTCCATGCCGGATACCGCGGTCAAGGCATCCGCCAGCGCTTCCTGCCCGGCAATGTGGTACAGGTTCGAGGTGTGTAGCAGACGAGCGGCCTGTTGCTGAATAGCCTCGGTGACCGCTGGGTGGGCGTGGCCCAGGTTGGTGACACTGATGCCCGACAGTGCATCCAGATAGCGTCGGCCGTCGGTGTCCACCAGATAGACACCTTCTCCGTGACTGAACGTCACGGGCAGCCTTGCATAGGTTTGCATCAACGCGGACACCGGTTCTTCTCCCAATGGCAGGGCCCAGGCAGGGCCCCAGAAACGCAAAAAGGCAGCGCTAGCTGCCTGTCAGACAGGAGATATTAGCGGCATTTCGTGAGCTTGGCAATTTTCTTGCCGGGGCTTGCGCGCAGCTGCTGGCGCCCGCCCTGCAGCACAACCCGGTGGTTTAGCCGCAGGGGGTAACACGCCGCACGCTGCCTGCGTTTTTGTGCCAGATCAGGTAAACTTCCGCCTTCCGTTCCGGTCCAACGATCAACCTCAACAACAGGCTTCAAACACCATGGATATTCTCGACACCATCAAGGAACAGATTCAGAGCAACAGCATCCTGCTGTACATGAAAGGCTCCCCCAATCAGCCCCAATGCGGCTTTTCTGCGCAAACGGTGCAGGCCCTTATGGCCTGTGGTGAGCGTTTCGCCTATGTGGACGTGTTGTCCAACCCCGATGTGCGTGCCAACCTGCCCAAATACGCCAACTGGCCAACCTTCCCCCAGTTGTGGATCAGCGGTGAGCTGATTGGCGGTTGCGACATCGTGACCGAAATGCACGCCAGTGGTGAATTGCAGACGCTGGTCAAGGAAGCTGCGGCAGCCCAGAGCGCCAGCTGATTCTCTGGCCCGGGTGTTCCGGGTCCCAGCTCCTTTTCCCTTCGGCAGATTGGCGCACCCGCGGCGGGCTTCAGGTATAATCGGGCGCGATCGCGGGTACGGGAACAGGAATGAGCATCGAGCACTACATGCAGGAATTGGGCGCGGCCGCACGGGCCGCGTCGCGGCAGTTGGCTGCATCAAGTACCGCACAGCGCAATGCGGCGCTGCTGGCAACCTGCGATGCGCTGGACGGCGCGCGTGCCTCGCTGGCGCAAGCCAATGCGGAGGACCTTGCCCGCGGTCGTGAACGCGGCCTTGCTGCGGCGCTTCTCGATCGGCTGGAACTCACGCCAGCGCGCATTGACGGCATGTTGCAGGGGTTGCGGCAGGTCGCGGCGCTCGCCGACCCGGTCGGCAGCATCAGTGACGTCAACCGGATGCCCAGCGGCATCCAGGTGGGCCACATGCGGGTACCGCTGGGCGTTATCGGCATCATCTACGAGTCGCGCCCCAACGTCACTGTGGAGGCGGCCAGCCTGTGCCTCAAGTCCGGCAACGCGACCATTTTGCGCGGCGGCTCCGAGTCGCTGGCCTCCAACCGTGCCATTGCGGCCTGCATTGCCACGGGGCTTGAACAGGCAGGCCTGCCGGCCGCGGCGGTGCAGGTGGTGGACACCGCCGACCGCGCCGCGGTCGGTGCCCTGATCAGCATGCCCGAACACGTGGACGTGATTATTCCGCGTGGCGGTAAAAGCCTGATCGAGCGCATCAGCCGCGAGGCCCGTGTGCCAGTGATCAAGCATCTCGATGGTGTTTGCCACGTCTACGTTGATGCCGGTGCGGAGCATGCCATGGCGCTGGCGATCGCGGTGAACGCCAAGACTCACCGCTACGGCACCTGCAATACCATGGAAACCCTGCTCGTCGACGCCAGTGAGGCGGCCGCCTTGCTGCCGCAACTGGCCGCGGCATTTGCGGCCAAAGGGGTGGAATTGCGTGGCTGTGAACGCAGCTGTGCGCTGTTGCCGGGCACGCGGGAGGCCACCGAACAGGACTGGTATGAAGAGTATCTGGCCCCCGTGCTCGCCCTGCGCATTGTCGAGGGCCTGGACGAGGCCATTGCACATATCAATCACTACGGTTCACAGCACACCGACAGCATTGTCACACGCGATCACGGTCGTGCCATGCGGTTCCTGCGCGAGGTGGATTCCAGCTCGGTGATGATCAACGCCTCCACGCGTTTCGCGGACGGGTTTGAATACGGCCTGGGCGCGGAAATCGGCATTTCCACTGATAAACTGCATGCTCGCGGGCCGGTGGGGCTGGAGGGGCTGACCTCACGCAAGTACGTGGTATTCGGTGAGGGGCAGGTTCGCAGTTGACGCCGTGCGAGGCCAGTGGTGCCCCGGTTGCCGTCCTCGGCGGAACCTTCAACCCCATTCACAACGGCCATCTGCGCTCCGCGCTGGAGCTGGTTGAGCACCTGGGGCTCGCCCACCTGCATCTTATGCCCTGCGCCACACCGCCGCACCGCGCAGCACCGCAGTGCCCGGCAGCCCAGCGTGCCGACATGGTGGAGCTGGCGATTGGCGGCGAGCCGCGGTTGCGTTGTGACCGTCGCGAGCTCCAGCGCAACGGTACGTCGTGGACCATCGACAGCCTGCAGGAACTGCGCGCGGAGTACGGCCCGCAGCGCAGCCTGAGCCTGGTGATGGGGTGCGATGCGGTGCAGGGACTGGATCGCTGGCACCGTTGGCAGGCTCTGCTGGAGTTTGCGCATATCGTGGTGATCGCGCGCCCCGGTTGGCACTTGCCGGCGCAGGGGGAGGTGGCGAATTGGCTCGCCGCACACGGTGTTGCCGAGCCTTCAGCCCTGCAACAGCGGCCTGCAGGGGGTGTGCTGGTGCTGCAATTGCGGCCCCTGGCGATTTCCTCCACCGAGATTCGCGCCCTGTGTGCCAGCGGGCGCTCCCCCCGTTATCTGCTCCCCGAGCCGGTACTGGACTATATTGAAAGGCATCAGCTCTACGCTGCTGCCGCTGATATTCATTTTTGAACTGGAGAGACAAACCCCGGATGCAAGCCGAAAACCTGAAAGACCTCGTTACCAACGCCCTCGACGAGCTGAAAGGCGTCAATATCGCCACGCTTGACGTGCGCGAGCTGACCGACGTCATGGATTACCTGGTCATTGCCAGTGGCACCTCCAATCGGCATGTCAAATCGCTCGCCGATAACGTCTGCATGGAGGCCAAGAAAGAGGGAGTCCGGCCGCTGGGGGTAGAGGGAGAAAACCCGGGAGAGTGGGTGCTCGTGGACTTCGGTGATGTGGTGGTGCACGTCATGTTGCCGGCAACACGCGACTTCTACGATCTCGAGCGACTCTGGGTGGATACCCGGCCGAGTAGCTGATGCGACTGACGGTCATTACCGTGGGTGGGAAGATGCCTGCCTGGGTCAATGAAGGTGTGGCGGAGTACGGCCGCCGGCTGCCGCGCGAGATTCGACTGGAGTGGTGCGAATTGCCCCTGGCCCGTCGCGGTCGCGACACCAGCCCCGAGCAGCTGCGCCAGCGCGAAGGTGAACTGATTCTCAAGGCGCTGCCCGCGGGCGATACGGTCATCGCCCTCGATGTGCGCGGCACCGCCTGGAGCACCGAGCGTCTGGCGCGCGAGCTCACCGACTGGCAGATGGACGGCACGAATGTCAGCCTGCTGATCGGCGGCCCGGACGGCCTCTCCGAAGACTGCCTGCAACGTGCCCGACAGCGCTGGTCGCTGAGCGCGCTCACCCTGCCGCATCCACTGGTGCGGGTGCTGCTCGCAGAACAAGTGTACCGGGCTTGGACAATCACTGCCGGCCACCCGTATCATCGCGCCTGACGCGTTAGCCAGCCACCTCGCGGGCCCTGCATTCCATGCCACAACACATCCCACTTAAGGACCCCGGCGGCGAAGCCCGCATTTTCATCGCCCGCACGCTGTTTTCGGTGCTGCTGGTGCTGGCCCTGCTGGGTGTCATCCTGGCGCGCTACCACGACCTGCAAATCAACGACCACGAAATCTATCGCACCCAGTCCGACCGCAATCGTGTGCAGCTGCAACCGTTGCCACCCAAGCGCGGGCTGATTTACGACCGTAACGGCGTACTGCTGGCGGACAACCGGCCCAGCCACATCCTGTCTATCGTTCGCGAGCGGGTGGAGGACATGGACGCCACGCTGGCGGACTTGCAGCAGCTGCTGCCCATATCGGAATCCGACCTGGAAAACTTCCGGCAGAAATTGCAGCGTCGCCGTCCTTACGAGGCGGTACCCCTGCGTTTTCGCCTGACCGAGGAAGAGCGCGCGTTGCTGGCGGTGAACCGCCACCGCATGCCCGGCGTCACAGTGGATGCACAACTGGTGCGGCACTACCCCCATGGCGCGCTGTTTTCCCACGCGGTGGGCTATGTGGGCCGGATAAACGAGCGGGAGGCACAGAGCCTGGACGAGCGCGACTACCGCGGCACCTTCCATGTGGGCAAGGTGGGGGTGGAAAAATTCTACGAAGATCTGCTGCACGGGGAAGTGGGTTACCAGAACGTGGAGACCAACGCGCACGGGCGGGTACTGCGGGTGCTGGAGCGGTTTGACCCGGTGCCGGGCGCGGACATCACCCTGCATCTGGATTTTCAGCTGCAGCAGACTGCGCTGGCGGCGCTGGGCGAGCAGCGGGGCGCCGTAGTGGCCATTGATCCCCTGGATGGCGGCGTGCTGGCGCTGGTCTCCACCCCCGGTTTCGACACCAACCTGTTCGTCAATGGCATCAGCTCCGCGGACTACAAGGCGCTGCGTGACTCCCCCGATGTGCCGCTGTTCAACCGCGCCATACAGGGCCAGTATCCTCCGGGCTCCACCGTGAAGCCGATGATGGCCATGGCCGGACTGCAGGCCGGGCTGGTGACACCGGAGAGCACGGTTGCCGACCCGGGCTGGTACAGCCTGCCGGGCGACTCCCGCCGCTACCGGGACTGGATCCTGAAGATACGCGGTACCGGTCACGCGCCGCGGGTGGACATGCACATGGCGGTCGCGGAATCCTGCGACGTGTACTTCTACGACCTGGCCCGGCGCCTGACTATCGATCGCATGCACGACTACCTGTCCGGTTACGGGCTGGGCAAGCGCACCGGCGTGGATACCACCAACGAGCGGCCCGGTGTGCTGCCGTCCACGCGCTGGAAGCGCGACACCATGAACCAGCCCTGGTACCCGGGGGAGACTCTCAGTGCGGGGATTGGCCAGGGCTATATGCTGGCGACGCCCATGCAGCTGGCGGCGGCGACCACCGTGCTCGCCACCCGGGGCCAAGCGCGCACCCCGCGGCTGCTGCGCAGCGTGGCGGGGCAGACGCAGCCCATCGACGCGCGTGAGACGATCACTGCGCCCCCGGATTATTGGGACGCGGTGCATGAGTCGATGCGTGCGGTCGTACACAGCGCCCGGGGCACGGCGCGCAAGATCGGCGAGGACATTCGCTACCAGATGGCGAGCAAAACCGGTACGTCCCAGGTGATCGGCATCGCGCAGAACGCCATTTATGTCGAGGCGGAGGTGGCGGAACGACACCGCAATCACGGGCTGTTCATTGCCTTCGCACCCTATGAGTCGCCCACCATTGCCGTTGCCGTGATCGTGGAAAATGGGGGCGGGGCCTCGGCTGCATCACCCATCGCGCGGGCTGTGCTTGACGCCTGGCTGGTGGATGAGGCGGCGCTGGACAGTGAGGCAACTGCGGGAGCGCTCGCCGATGGGTGATTATGTTCGTCAGTTGCAATTTCCCGGCGACAGCTCGGACCTCTCGCGTCGCGCCCCCCTGGCGCTGCGCCTGCACCTCGATGTGCCGCTGTTGCTGCTGCTGGTAGTGTTGACGCTGTTTGGCCTGGTGGTGCTCTACAGCGCCTCGGGGCAGAAAATGGCGGCGGTAGTGCGCCAGGGGCAGTACTTCCTGCTCGCCTACGGCGTCATGTTCCTGGCGGCACAGATCGACCTGAAGCGCTACCAGCGCTGGTCGCCGTGGTTCTACCTGCTCGGCGTGTTGCTGCTGGTGGGCGTGATTTTCTTCGGCGTTGGCGCCAAAGGGGCCCAGCGCTGGCTCTCGCTGGGCGGTTTCCGCTTTCAACCTTCGGAAATTCTCAAGCTGGTGATGCCACTGACCGTCGCCTGGTATCTGTCTTCACGCACAGTGCCGCCGCGCTTCAAGTACGTGCTGGCCTGTCTACTGCTGGTGGCCATCCCCTCTGTGCTGATCCTGCTGCAGCCCGACCTCGGTACCGCGCTGTTGATTGCTGCCAGCGGCCTGTTCGTGCTGTTCATGGCCGGCATTGGCTGGAGCTACATTGTGGGGGCTTTCCTGCTCGCCTGCGCTTCCGCGTGGCCAGTATGGATGTACGTGCTCAAGGATTACCAGAAACAGCGCATCCTCACGCTGCTCAACCCGGAGAGCGACAAACTGGGTGCCGGCTGGAATATCATCCAGTCGAAAACCGCGATCGGCTCCGGCGGCTGGGAGGGCAAGGGTTGGCTGAACGGCACCCAATCACAGCTCGATTTCCTGCCGGAAAGCCACACCGATTTCATTATTGCCGTGCTGGCGGAAGAGTTCGGTTTGCGCGGGGTACTGTTCCTCATGGCGCTTTACCTGCTCATTGTACTGCGTGGCTTCTGGATCGCGGTGTATGCCAACAGCAATTTCGGTCGCATGGTCGCAGGCAGCATCACACTGACGTTTTTCGTTTACATCTTTGTTAACATGGGCATGGTTGCGGGCCTCCTGCCGGTGGTGGGGGTGCCGCTACCGCTGGTCAGTGCAGGCGGGACTTCCGTAGTGACGCTGATGGCCGGCTTCGGCCTGTTGATGGCTATCGCCACAGGCGATTCAGGCCGCCCCCGTTAAGGTAGTTGATTGGTGAGATTCTGCGCATGACGAAGACGATGGCCTGCCGCCTGGTGGCTCTGTGGTGTTGTTGGCCGGTGTTATCGGTTGGCGCCAGTACAGATTATGGCGATCTCGCTGCGGCGCGGGCACTGGTCGACGAGCTGGCGGAGGAGCGCGGGTTCAGCCGCGAACAGCTGCTGCAGGTCGTGGCGAGCGCCGAGCGCCAGGAGCGTATTCTCGAGGTCATGGCCCGTCCCGCGGAACGGGTCAAGCCCTGGTATGAGTATCGGCAGATTTTCCTCACCGAACAGCGGGTTAGCGAGGGGCTGGCGTTTTACCGTGCGCACGAAGACACGTTCCGCCGCGTGCAGGCGGAACTCGGGGTGCCGCCGGAGATTGTGCTGGCCATTCTCGGCGTGGAGACCTCCTACGGGCGCATCACCGGAAGCTATCGCGTGCTGGACGCGCTGGCCACACTGGCCTTCGATTATCCGCGTCGGTCCGCCTATTTCAGTCGGGAATTGAAGAATTATCTGATCCTCACGCAAGAACAGCAGATGGACCCGCTCGCCCTTCAAGGTTCCTATGCCGGCGCCATGGGGTATGGCCAGTTCATGCCGAGTAGCTACCGCAGTTACGCCGTCGATTTCGATGCGGACGGTCACATTGATATCTGGAACAATCCGGTGGATGGTATTGGCAGTGTGGCCAACTATCTGCGTCGCCATGGCTGGCGCAGTGGCGAAGGCGTGGTGGTGCCCGCGGCGGCGTCGGGCGAGGTGCCTGAGGCGTGGTTCGGCCTCGGCCTGGTACCCAAGCGCCGTGTGGATGAGCTGGATGCCGGGGGCCTGCACGCGCGGGCACCGCTGGACGCCGAAACACAGGTAACGCCTGTACGGCTGGAGTTGGAGGAAGGGTATGAATACTGGCTGGGCCTGCACAATTTTTACGTCATCACGCGCTACAACCACAGCGCCCTGTACGCAATGAGCGTCTACCAGCTTAGCCAGCGTCTGGCCGCGGGGCTGGCATTGTGAGCCGGTCGAACCTGCTGCTGGTCGGGCTGCTGGCGCTGATACTGGCCGGTTGTGCCTCGCGTGGGCCGGGTGTTGTGACGGTGCCCGGCGAGTCGCCTACTGCGCCGGGTGCCCAGATCAAGGACGGTGCGCCTCCGCGCACTATTCACCCCGACGATGTCCTGGACGCTGTGCCACGGCCAGACCCGATACTTATCGTCGGCAACTTCAGTCCGTATACCGTCAACGGCGAAACCTACGAAGTGCTCTCCAGCTTTACGAACTACAGCGAGCGTGGCATTGCATCCTGGTACGGCACCAAGTTCGATGGCCAGAAAACCTCAAACGGCGAGATTTTTGACCTGTATGCGGCGTCCGCTGCGCACAAGACCCTGCCGATACCCTGCTATGCCCGCGTCACCAACCTGGCCAACGGGCGCAGCATGATCGTGCGGGTGAATGATCGCGGCCCTTTCCACAGTGACAGGCTGATTGACCTTTCCTACGGCGCCGCGGTCAAACTCGGTTTTATGGAAGTGGGCACGGCGCCCGTTGAAGTGGAAGTGATCAATCTGGCCGGTATCGACGACCGTCGCAGCAACCCGGCAGGGCACTATCGGTTTGTGCAACTCGGTGCCTTTGGTTCCGAGTCTGCGGCGCAGCGGCTGCGTATCGAGTTGGCGGCATTGGTCACCTCGCCCATTGCGGTCAGCCCGGTGGAATCCGGCGCCGGTCGCCTGTACCGGGTGCGTATTGGCCCCGTTGCGGCAAACGAGGATATCCTGCAGCTGCAGCAACGTCTTGAAGCCAGTGGTTACAGTGGCACCCAGCTGCTGCCCTGACGCGGCGGGTTCGACCCGCTTCCCGGCGCTCGCTGCGCCATTCATGTCCCAACATTTCAGGCCCTGTTAGTTATGAAGCGTTTTCTGTTTTCCCTGCTGGTCGTTCTTGTCACCGGTTCCGCCTCCGCAGCTATTGTGCCAGCGCCGCCGCAAGTGGCTGCCGAGGCGTATCTGCTGATCGACGCCGATACCGGCACCGTGCTGGCGGAGGGGAATGCCGATGACCCGCGCCCACCTGCCAGCCTGGTCAAGATGATGACCGCGTACGTGCTTGCCGGTGAAATCGAATCCGGTCGGGTGTCCGCAGACGATATGGTGACGGTAAGCCGCAACGCCTGGTCGCAGAACCCGGTGTTCAACGGTTCCTCCCTGATGTGGATTGAACCCGGCAAGGACGTCTCAATCAGCGACCTCGAACACGGCATCATCATCTCCTCAGGCAACGACGCCACGGTCGCGGTGGCCGAGCACCTTGCCGGTAGCGAAGATGCCTTTGCCGATATGATGAACAGTTACGCCAAGGCCCTGGGCATGACCAGTTCTCATTTTGCCAACTCCCACGGCCTGCCCGCCGACGGCCAGGTGGTGACTGCCCGCGACCTCGCCAAACTGTCCGCGGCGATGATTAATGATTTCCCCGAGCACTACTCCCTCTACAAGAAGCGCGAGTTCACCTACAACAATATTCGCCAGTACAACCGCAATTCGCTACTGGGTGAGGATGCCTCCGTTGATGGTATAAAAACTGGTTATACCAAGGAGGCGGGGTACGGCCTGGTCGCCTCCGCTGAACGCGATGGTATGCGCCTGATTTCCGTTGTGCTGGGAACCCGTAGCCCCACAGCGCGCAAAAACGAAACGCGCGGACTCCTCAACTACGGCTTCAGGTTCTACGAGACGGTGGCGTTGTTCAGCGCTGAACAGGAACTGGAACAGCCGCGCGTCTGGAAAGGGCTGCAGGACAGCGTGGCCGTTGGTGTCATGGAAGAGGCGCTGGTAACGCTGCCGCGCGGCCAGCGTGAAGCGATGGAAACGCAGGTCGAACTCAACGCCACCCTCATGGCGCCCATTGCCCGCGGTGACCAGGTGGGCACGGTGCGCCTGACCCAGGCGGGTGAGACGGTGTTCGAGGCGCCGGTCGTCGCCCTGGCCTCCGTTGAGCAGGCCGGCTTCTTCGCCCGGGTATGGGACAGCATCCGCCTCTGGTTCAGCCAGTTGTTCAGCGTGGAGGGGTAACAGCCGCCATGACAGAGCAAGAACCGCCGCGTATCGAGTTTCCCTGCGAGTACCCGATCAAGGTACTGGGACGCAGTTCCGACGGCTTTTTCAGCCTGATTGTGGAGGTGTTTGAGCGCCATGCTCCGGGTTTCGACCAGGAAACCATCACCGTAAAGGGCAGCGCCAAGGGAACCTTCACGTCGCTGACCATCACCATCACTGCCACCGGCCCGGATCAGCTGGAGGCACTGCACCAGGACCTGATGGCAACGGGCCAGGTGCAAATGGTGATCTGACCATGGACGTTGTCTGTCGCCGGCTGCCGGGGCGGGCCGATTACCTCGCCACCCTGCAGGCGATGAAAACCTTCACGGACAATCGGGATGCGGATACCCCCGACGAGCTGTGGTTGCTGCAACACCCTCGTGTGTTCACCCAGGGCCAGGCAGGCAAGGCTGAGCATGTGTTGGCCCCCGGCGACATACCGGTGATTCAGGTGGATCGGGGTGGCCAGGTGACCTATCACGGCCCGGGTCAGTGGGTACTCTATCTGCTGGTGGATTTGCGGCGCCGCGGCCTGGGTGTGCGGCAACTGGTCACCCTGATTGAGAACAGCATCGTGCAGGTCCTCGCAGATTACGGCATTCACGCCGCCCCCCGCGCCGATGCACCTGGCGTTTACGTAGACGGTGACAAAATTGCTTCGCTGGGCTTGCGTGTGCGCCGGGGCTGCAGTTACCACGGCCTGGCACTCAACGTGGACCTCGACCTGGAACCGTTTTTGCGTATCAATCCCTGTGGTCATGAGGGGCTGCGGGTTACTTCCATGGCGCAGTGTTTGCCCGACCAGTCTGCGCTGGATATGGGTAAGGTGGGCGATGCTTTGTTCGCCGCGCTGCGCGGACAGCTTGCAGCCGCTACCACTGTTCCCCAAGCCCGCGGCACATAAGCCCCATCGTACGCTTCCATCACGCGGTAGAATAACCGCAAGCATTCGAAGGAAGCCTGCCATGAATACAGTCAATCCCCTGTTGATCGAGCGTCACGGCCCTGTTGAGTGGCTGACCCTGAACCGGCCTGAGCGCAGTAATGCGCTCAACGCCGCACTGGTCGATGCGCTGCTGGATTATTTTACCCAACTGCGCGAGCGTGAAGAGGTTCGTGTGGTGGTACTGCGGGCCGCGGGGCGTAACTTTTGTGCCGGTCTTGACCTGACAGAGCCGGAGTTCAACCCGCAACCGCGTTCGCCGCAGGGTATCTGGAAGGTACAGCGCCGTATTGCAGCCATTTATCAGGCGATGCGCGCCTGTCCGCAACCGATTGTGGCTCTGATACAGGGTGCCGCCTGTGGTGGTGGCTTCAGCCTTGCGCTCGCCTCTGACGTGCGCATTGCCGCGGAATCGGCGCGCATGAATGCGGCCTACCTGTCCATTGGCCTGACGGGTTGCGATATGGGCAGCAGTTATTTTCTGCCGCGTCTGGTGGGTACTGCGTTGGCCTCAGAGCTGTTGCTGACAGCGCGCTTTATCCATGCACCGCGGGCACTGGCAACCGGCCTTGTATCGTCCGTGGTAGCCGCAGAGGAGCTGGCTGCGGAAGCCCAGGGCTTGGTCGACGACATGCTGGCGGCGACGCCGATGGGGCTGCGCCTGACCAAAGAGGCGTTGAACTATGCAATCGATGCCCCCAGCCTGCAGAGCGCCATGGCCATGGAGGATCGCCACCAGACCCTGCTCGGCCTGAGTGATGACGCGGCGGAGGCGGGGCTCGCCTTTGTCGAGAAGCGCCCCCCGGTGTTTCGCGACCGCTAGTTGCCCTTCAGCGCCGAACTGGGCGTTTCTGCAGTTTGCGCTGGAGTGTACGTCGGTGCATGCCCAGCGCGCGGGCGGTGGCGGAAATGTTGCCATCGTTGGCATTCAGTACGCGCTGCAGATGTTCCCATTCCAATCGGTCCAGGGAGGGAGGCTGTGCGGCGTGTTCCGGTGCAGGCTGTTCGCCACAAAAGGCCAGCAGGATCTCGTCCACGGTTGCCGGCTTGCATAGATACTGGGTTGCGCCCAGCTTGATGGCTTCGACGGCGGTGGCGATACTGGAGTAGCCGGTGAGCACCACCAGGCTCGCAGTGGGCGCCTTGCTGAGCAGGTCCGGCAGCGCGGCGAGGCCTGAACGGCCGGGCATGTTGAGATCGAGCAATATATGGCTGGGGTCAAATTCCCGGCAGCAGCGCAGGGCCTCCTCGGCGCTGGCGCAGGCTCGGCAGCTAAACCCCCGGCGTTCCAGACCGCGTGCCAGCACGGCGCTGAAGGTGGGGTCGTCATCTACCAGCAACATCCGCGCAGGGCTATTCATCAGCGGCCTCCGCCGGAATGGTGAGCGTTGCCAGGCAGCCACCGTCTGCGGGGTTTTCCAGCCGAATGTGCCCACCGTGGCGCTCCGCGGTGGCGCGCGCCAGAATCAGGCCAATGCCCAGGCCGCCGTGTGCTCTTGCGCCGGTGTCTTCCCGCGGCCCCATGGGCGATGCGGGTGTGGCTGTCGCATTCATGCGCGTCAGCACCTCCTCTGGTGCGCCCGGGCCATCGTCACGCACCGCGATACTCACGCTGTTGGTGTTCCACCTCACCGTTACCGCAACGTGCTCAGCGCCGGTATCGGCGGCATTGTTGAGCAGGTTCTCCAGTGCCTGTGGCAGTGTCTGGTCGTAGGAGACCTGCGCTGCGGGTGGTTCGCCCGATACGTGCAACTGACAGGATACGCGCGGGCGCCGGGCCGCCCAATGCTCCACGCAGCTTCGTACCAGCCGGTCGGCGGGGCGGCGCTGGCGGGTGCCGGCGGCAGAGAGTTCTGCCGTGTTGCTGAGCTCGGCAAGAATCTTGCGGCACTGCAGCAGCTGCTGCTGCAACAGCGCAACGTCGTCGCGTGCCTGATCGCCCAGGGACGTGTCCTGTTGCAGTTCTTCTGCGAGCAACGTCATGGTGCCAAGTGGTGTACCCAATTCGTGTGCGGTGCCGGCGGCGAGGCTGGCAACCGCCAGAATCTGGTCGTGACGCAGCCGGTCTTCGCGCCGTCGCATTTCCGTGGCTTCCTGTTCCCTGAGCACCGCCGCCATGCGCACCACAAAGTAGGTGATCAGGCCGGCGCTGAAAAGGAAGTTGAACCACATGCCCAGGCTGTGCACGCTGCCCTGCTGGTGGCCCATGGCGGCGTGGGGCGAAAACAGCGGGAACGGCACCCGAAAGTACAGCAGCAGGCTGTAGGCGGCCACGGAAGCCGCAGCCACCAGCCAGGTATAGCGCCAGGGAAGTACCGCTGCAGCGACTACCAGCGGCACAATGTAGTAGGAGATGAACGGGTTGTCGGCACCGCCGCTGTAGTACATCAGCGCGCTCCAACCCACGACATCCACCATCAACTGGGCAAAGAAGGTGCGGTTGCCGATGTCACTGGCCGTCGTGCTCCACCAGAGGCTGGCGATGGTAATGATCGCGAGTAGCACAAGGCTGGCGGTCATCCCCCACAGGCTTTGGGTGGTTCGACTCGCCAGCAACACGTAGGCCAGAACGCCCGCCTGGCCGAGCAGCGCAATGGCGCGGATGGCGAGCAGGCTGCGCAGGTTGGCCAGCGAGGGGCTGTAGGCGGATTGGCGTGGATGACGGACTGTGCTCACAGGTGGAGTATACCGCCGTCACCTGGCCACAGGGAGCGGCAAAGCGTCGCAGACCCGGAGCAGGCAGACGCGTTGACCGTCATGCAAGTGGCTCAGGCGGACGGCTTGTGTTCCTCCGGCGGCAAGCCCGTGCTCGCCACCGAGCGTGCCGCCAGCAAGCGGTACGCGGCAGGCACGACGTAGAGCGACAGCAGTGAGCCCAGCAGCATGCCACCGATAACCGCGAGGCCCAGGGGCACCCGGCTTTGCGAGCCCGCGCCGAGTGCCAGGGCAATGGGCAGGGTGCCGAGTACCGTGGACAGCGTGGTCATCAGAATGGGACGGAAGCGGGCCGCAGCTGCCTCTTCCACGGCATCGCTGATGCTCAACCCCGCCGCGCGCCGCTGGTTGGCGAACTCCACAATGAGAATACCGTTCTTGGTCACGAGGCCAATGAGCATGATCAGCCCGATTTCCGAAAAGATATTCAGCGTCTGGTTGAAGTACCACAACGTGATGAGGCCGCCGGTGATTGCCATGGGTACGGTGAGCATGATGGCGAGCGGATCGCGGAAGCTTTCGAACTGGGCCGCCAGTACCAGGTAGATCAGCAGCAGGGCGAGTACAAATACGAAAATCAGGCTGCTGCCGGTTTCGGCGAATTCACGCGACTGGCCGGCGAGTTCCGTGGTGTAGCTTTCGTCCAGCACTTCGCTGGCCACCTCTCGCATGGCTCGAATGCCGTCCTCCAGCGCAACGCCCTCGGCGAGGTTGGCGGAAAAGGTGGCGGCGGTGAAACGGTTGAACCGGTACAGCACCGGGGCGGAGCTCTGTTCGCGGACCGTCACCAGGTTGGGCAAGGGTACCAGCGTGCCGTCGGCGGCGCGCACGGAAAGCCGGGACAGGTCCGCCGGCTCGTTGCGCCCCCCGCGCACCATCTGGCCGATAATTTCATACTGTTCGCCGTCCTTGAGGAAATAGCCGAAGCGCTGGCCGCTGAACGAGGCCTGGACGATGTCGGCGATCTCCCGGGTATTGACGCCGATGGCTTCAGCCCGGTCGCGGTCGATTTCAAGCACCAGTTCCGGTTGGTTGAACTTGAGGTTAACGTCCACGTAGCTGAATGCGGGGTGCTGCTGGGCGCGCTCCAGGAAGCGCGGTATGACCTCGCGCACCTTCTCGATATCGGTGTTCTGTACCACGAACTGCACGGGTAGGCCGCGCCCGCCTACATTGATGGTGTCGAACTGGCGTACGAATGCCTGCAGCTGGGGGAACTCTGCGAGTGCTGCCGTGAGGCTGGTCGCTACCTGCGCCTGGGTCTGCTCACGCTCTTCCGGGGCCTTTAGTACTACCCGGGAGAAGCCGGTGTTGACCGTAGTCGAGGAGCCAAAGCCAGGCGAGGTGACGGTCAGGCGTGCGCGCAGGGCATCGCCGCCGGCTTCGGCGATCAGTGCATCCAGCTCACGCATCGCATCCGACATGTAGTCAAAGCCCGCGCCTTCCGGGCCGCGGGCAGAGACGAAAAGCTGGCTTCTGTCTTCCAGTGGTGCCAGCTCCTGGGGCATGCTGCGAAACAGGATTACGATCAATGTCAGGCAGGTCAGCAGGATGAGTGCGGCCCAGCTGCGATGGCGCAGGAAGGCTCGCAGAGAAGCCCGGTAACCGTCGGCGAGGCGCTCGAAGAAGGGTTCCGTTGCGCGATACAGTGCCGGGTGCTGCGCCCGGTTCTTGAGAAAGCGCGCACAGAGCATGGGGGCCAGTGTCAGGGCAACGAACGAGGAGATGATCACTGCGGCGGCGAGGGTGACGCCGAATTCACGAAACAGTACGCCGGTGAGGCCGCCGAGGAAGATCAACGGCGCGAACACGGCCACCAGCGCCAGCGTGGTGGCGATCACAGCGAAAAAGATTTCCTTGACGCCCTCTGCCCCCGCGATAGCTGGCTTCTGGCCCTGTTCGATGCGCTTGTAGATGTTCTCTACCACCACAATTGCATCGTCCACCACCAGGCCAATTGCCAGCACCATACCCAACAACGTCAGCACGTTGATGGAAAAGCCTGCCAGATAGAGCACAAAGAAGGTGCCGATCAAGGCAATGGGAATGGTCAGCAGGGGGATGATGGTGGTGCGCCACTCCCGCAGGAAGGCGAAGATCGTGGCGCACACCAGCAACAATGCAATGCCCAGGGTCTGCATGACTTCGAGAATGCTGGCGCGAATGAACGTGGTGGTATCGAAGCCGACAGCGACATCGACGTCGTCCGGCAAATCGCGTTCGATGATCGCCAGTCGCCGGTAGAACTCATCGGCAATCGCGATTTCGTTGGCGCCGCTTTGTGGACGCAGCACCACCCCGACGTTGGTGATGCCATCGCGGCGCAGCACGGTGCGTTCATTCAAGGGACCGATTTCGGCTCGCCCGACGTCGCTCAATCGCACGAGGCGGTCGCCTTCCTTGCGAATAACCCGGTTGTTGAAATCTTCCGGGTCATCGCCGAGTCGACTGAGGGTACGAATGTTGATGTCTATCGTGTCCCCTTCGAGTGTGCCTGTCGGCAGCTCGACGTTCGCCGCCTGCAGCGCATTGCGCACGTCGATGGCGGTCAGCCCGTGGGCGACCAGGGCATCCGGGTCCAGCCACAGTCGCATGGCGTATTCCTTGTACCCCCAGATGTCCACCTGGCCCACGCCGGAGATGGTTTCGAAGCGGGACTTGAACAGGTTGTCCGCCAGTGCGCTGAGTTCCATCAGGTTGCGTTGCTGACTGCGTACACTGAGGAATATGATCGGGTCGCCGTCGGCATCGGCCTTGTAGATGGTGGGGGCCTCTGCCGCATTGGGCAGCCTGCGCATGGCGGAGCCAACCCGGTCGCGAATGTCATTGGCCGCTGTGTCCAGGTCGTCGCCCAGCGAGAATTCCGTGGTGACGGTGCTCAGGCCCTCACGGCTTATGGAGGTCATGGTGCGAATGCCGGCGACCGTGTTGAGCTCTTCTTCCAGCGCCTCGGTGATCTGGCTTTCCACCACGCTGGCGTTGGCGCCCGGGTAGGCGGTCTGCACAGAGATGATGGGCCGCTGGGCCATGGGGAATTCGCGCACGCCCAGTTCGCGCAGGCCAATCAGGCCGAAAACGATGATGACAATGGACATCACCACCGCCAGGACCGGACGGCGGATGCTGACTTCGTGCAGCGCCATCAGCTCAGGTCCAGCGCAGGCTGCACCGCCACCGGTTGCCCGTTGCGTATGGACTGGATGCCCGAGGTGATGATCTCCACGCCCGGCTCAAGGCCGCTCAGGATTTCAACGCGCCGTGCATCACGAAAACCGGTTTCCACTTCATGGCTGACGGCAATACCGTCCTCCACGGTGAATACGGTGACTGCTTCGAGGTTTTGCAGCACCGCAACGCTGGGTACGACCAGCGCAGCTTCGTTGCGCGTGACCAGCTCTACCCGCGCGTAGTTACCGGGCAAGAGTACACTGTCAGGGTTTTCGACATCGGCGCGCACGGTGAGTGTGCGCGTCTCCGGATCCACGCGCGGGTCGATGGCGCGCACTACGGCGGGAAAGGTATCGGCATGCCCGCTGACGGTGAGCGACAGTGTCGTTCCGGGCACCACCTGCTGTCGGTAGCGTTCGGGCACGCTGAAGTCCACATGCAGGTCGGAAACGGTTTGCAGGGTGGTGATCAGGGTGTCCGCTTCAATCAGATCGCCGGTGCTCACGTGCCGCAGCCCCAGGGTGCCCGCGAAGGGGGCCTCAATGCGGCTTTTTGCCAGTCGGGCCCGGAGGCGAGAGACCTCGGCCCGCAGCACTTCGCGGCGGCTGATGGCGTCATCCCGGTCGCTGGCCGTTACTGCACCTGTACCAAACAGGTTTTGCAGGCGGTCCGCCTGGGTGCTGGCGAGGGTGAGCTGTTCCTCCAGCGAACGCAGTTCTGCACCCAGCTCGGCGGATTCGATCAGGATGATGGGGTCACCCGCCTGCACGTTCTGACCATCCCGGAACAGAATTTTCTCGACCTTGCCGCGCAGCTCGCTGCGAAGATTGATGGCCTGCTCCGCGGCCAGAGTGCCGTTGAAGAAAAGGCGGCTCTCAAACGCCTGGGGCTCCAGGCGTTGTGTGCGCACTGCGGTCGCGGCGCGGTTTGGCGGCGCGCTGGCCGCCGGGCCCGAGGCCGGCTGCAGACGGGGCCAGAGCACGGCGCCAACGGCCGCAAGCGCCAGCACGACGATGATAAAACGTTTCATGAGAATTCCTGTCTGCCGGGCGCAAAAACCGCTGCATAAGCGGCGCCATTATAGCGTAAAAGTGACGCGGCTATTGACTCCATGCGCAGCGCAAGGTTCCCGCAGGCACTGCCTGTTGCCCTCAAAGCGCGTATAATCCGCGCTTTTTCCAGCAGGTTCCAGCATGGCAGATTTGACAAAGGCAATTGCCAACCGACGCACTTTCGCCATCATCTCCCACCCGGATGCGGGCAAGACCACGATTACGGAGAAGCTGTTGCTGTTGGGCAACGCCATTCAGGTCGCCGGGAGCGTGAAAGGCAAGCGTGGCCCGCACGCCACCTCGGACTGGATGACACTGGAGCAGGAGCGCGGTATTTCCGTGACCTCGTCGGTGATGCAGTTCCCCTATCACGGGCGCACCGTGAATCTGCTGGATACGCCGGGCCACGAGGACTTCTCTGAGGATACCTACCGTACCCTCACCGCCGTGGATTCGGCGTTGATGGTGATCGATGGCGCGAAAGGTGTGGAGGACCGCACCATCAAGTTGATGAGTGTTTGCCGCCTGCGCGACACGCCAATCTTCAGCTTCGTGAACAAGATGGACCGCGATATCCGCGACCCGATCGAGTTGCTGGACGAGATCGAATCGGTGCTCGGTATTGCGGGAGCGCCGATCAACTGGCCGCTGGGTATGGGACGTGAATTCAAAGGGGTGTACAACCTCTACACGGATGTCATTCATGTGTTCACGCCGGGCCAGGGAAGCGTGCTGCCGGATGATCAGCGCATCGAGGGGCTGGACAGTGCGGAAGGGCGGGCGCTGCTGGGAGATGAGTGGGAGCAGGTCGTCGAGGAAATCGAGCTGGTGCGCGGTGCCAGCCATCCGTTCGAGCGGGAGGCCTTCCTTGCGGGCAAGTTGAGCCCGGTGTTCTTCGGCACGGCGCTGGGCAATTTTGGCGTGCGCGAAATGCTCGACGATTTTGTCGAGTGGGCGCCGGCGCCTCTGGGGCGCGAGGCTGCGCAGCGTGCGGTGAGCGCCGCGGAGCCGACCTTCTCCGGCTTCGTGTTCAAGATCCAGGCGAATATGGACCCCCGTCATCGCGACCGGATCGCTTTTTTGCGGGTCTGCTCGGGGCGCTATGAAAAAGGCATGAAGATGCGTCATTCCCGCATTGGCAAGGACGTGCGCGTGGTGGATGCGGTGACGTTCAAGGCCGGCGAGCGCGTGTTGGTGGAAGAGGCCTTCGCCGGTGACATTATCGGCCTGCACAACCACGGCACGATCCAGATCGGGGATACCTTTACCGAGGGTGAAGAGCTGCAGTTTTCCGGCATTCCGCACTTTGCGCCCGAATTGTTCCGCCGTATCCGCCTGCGTGACCCGATGAAGTCCAAACAGCTGCAGAAGGGTTTGCAGCAGCTCTCCGAAGAGGGGTCGACACAGGTGTTCGCGCCGTTGAATTCATCGGACCTGATAGTGGGGGCGGTTGGTCAACTGCAGTTTGATGTGGTGGTGTATCGTCTCGCCGATGAATACAAGGTAGAGGCGGGCTATGAGCCGGTCAATGTCTACACTGCGCGCTGGGTGCACAGCGATGACCCGCGCAAGCTGGAGGAATTCCGCAAGAAGGCCGCGGATCAGTTGTCCATCGATGGCGGCGGACACCTCACCTACCTGGCGCCGACGCGGGTCAACCTGTCGCTGATGGAAGAGCGTTGGCCGGATATCGAGTTCCTGGCAACGCGAGAGCACTGACCCTCAGGGCAGCAGGGTTTCGATGTCGCGGGCGATGTCCTCCGGGCGGGTGGTGGGTGCATAGCGCTTGACCACCTTGCCCTCGGTGTCGATGAGGAATTTGGTGAAGTTCCACTTGATGCCCTGGGAGCCGAGTGCGCCCGGGGCCTGTTTTTTCAGGTGCTGGAACAGCGGGTCGGCTGTGGCGCCATTGACGTCGACCTTGGCGAACATGGGGAAGCTGACACCATAGTTGACCTGGCAGAATTCCATGATTTCGTCGTTGCTGCCGGGGTCCTGTTTGCCGAACTGGTTACAGGGAAAGCCGAGAACGGTGAAGCCGCGTTCGCGATAGGTTTCAAAAAGCTTCTCCAGCCCCGCGAACTGAGGCGTGAAACCGCACTTGGACGCGGTGTTGACCACCAGCACTACCTTGCCGCGGTAGTCTTCCAGGGTGGCAGCCTTGCCACTGGGCATTGCGCAGGTGAAGTCATAAAGTGATTCGGTCATCGGGCGTCTCCTTGTCAGGACGGGATGCAGCAGTGTAGCGCAGTCCCGCCGGTAGGGGCTTGTTACGCACCGCAGGGCGATGGAGATCAGACGCCCGCTGGAGAAGGCATCTGCAACTGCTGCAACAGCATGCCCAGCCGCTTGCGCTGGTTCTTCAGGGCATACTCCAGCTCTCGCAGCCGGGAGCGCAGCGTGGCGTGTTCCCACTTGTCCAGCATCTGCAGGCGGCGCGCCTCCAGTGCGTCGCCGAGGCCGGCGACCTTGCGCTCATAGCGCTCGGATTGCAGCGCCCGCCATTGGTTCACCGATTCGGTAAACAGCTGATATTCGCGCTCCAGCAGTTCGCGCAGTGTTTCGTCGCCCGCTTTTGCTTCCAGTTCCCGGCGCGCACGAGCAAACTGGGTGTCAAGCAGGGCGCGCTGGATGCGGAAGTCCGGTACCTTCACCAGGTTGTTGGCCAGGCCGAGGGTGGCACATAGCCGAATCATCCATTTGGTCGGATCCCACTGCCACCAGCGAATGCCGTTGCGGTAGTCGTTCTGAAAAATATGGTGGTAGTTGTGGTAGCCCTCACCGTAGGTGAGGAAAGCGAGGAAGCCGTTGTCCCGTGCACTGTTGGACTCGGTGTAAGGGCGGCTGCCCCAGAAATGCGCCAGCGAGTTAATGAAGAATGTTACATGGTGGTTGACTACCAGGCGCAACAGCCCGACCAGCAGGAGCGTGCCGATAACATCGCCCAGCGCCAGCCCGAGCAGCAGGGGCAGGCCCAGGTTCATGAAGGTGGTCACGGCCACATAGTGGCGGTGCTGCCACATGACGATGGGGTCACGCTCGAGATCCCGGGCGTTGCTGAAGTCGTTCTCGCCGCTGGGGTAGTTGCGCAGCATCCAGCCCATATGGCTGAACCACAGGCCACGTCCCGCGGAGTAGGGGTCCTGCTCGTTGTCATCCACATGCCGGTGGTGCCGACGGTGGTCGGACGCCCAGATCAGGATGCTGTTCTGCAGCGCGCCCGCACCCCACAGGGCAAAAAACCAGCGCAGCGCAGGATGGGCTTCATACGCTTTGTGCGCCCACAGGCGGTGGTAACCACCGGTGATTGACAGGCCGTTCAGGTACAGGAATACCAGCGCCCAGACCCACTGGGCTGCGGAAAACCCCTGGTAAAAGCCCCACAGGGGAACCAGGATCAAGGCCAGTAGCGGGAAGCCAACGAAGATCACCGTGTTGACGGGAATCAAGGCGGGTTTAACAGCTTTCTCGGGCATGGAGTGCAGTGCTCAGGCAGATGAAAACAGGGAAAGGCATACTAGCTTGTCACGGTGAAAAAGTCTTGCTCATGGAAGCCGCAGTCTTACCAATAGCGGGTTGTGGTCTGAGCTGTCCACCGGTATCGCCACGGCGGATGCGGTTTGCAGGCCACGGACCAGAATATGATCCAGCGCGTTGCCGAACACGGTGGTGCGCAGGTCCGGCATGAACGTGACCGGGCTCAGGTCGTGCTCCGCCATGAAGTCATCGAGCGCCGCGAGTCGGTTGCTGTTCCAGGTGTTGAGATCGCCCGCGATCAGCACGGGGCCCTTATGTCGGTTGATCAGTATGGATAGCGCGTGTAGCTGTTCTCGGTAGCGCTGCAGGCCAAAGCTGAAATTCACCGAGTGAATATTAATGGCCAGCAGCCGCTCATCCCGGCCCACCAGCGGATACTCTGTTACCGAAGTTGCCTTCGGTGTTTGCAACAGGGGCTCCACTGAGGAAAAGTCGCATTCAAGGCTCGGCGGGTAGCGGCTCAGCGTGAGTACGCCGGTCACATCGCTGGCGTTGCGGTAGCCGGGCGCGAAAGCCAGGAACTTGGCTTCGGGCACTCTGCCTGGGATAGCCGCTGATACCGACGCCTCCTGCAGAAAGGCGAGTTCTGCACCGGTGGCAAACAGCTGCAAATCTTCCGCCCAGCCGGGGTTGCCGGCTTTCTGTATGTTCCAGCTCACGATTTGTATGTCCGGGCCAAGCGGTACAGCCGCCTGCCGCTGCTGCGCACCCATCCCGGCCAGACAATCCGCCATGCCAACGGGTTCCGCAACGACAAGGCCGGCGTGACACAGCAGCCCGGCGGCCAGCAAGCGGGTTGCGGCACGACACAGTTGGCGGGCAAAAACGGTATTCATGGCATCAGTATACTGCGTTGCGGGAGGTAACGACTGACAGGTGACGTCAGTAGGCGTCATAACGCTTTGGACCGCGGGCGCCAGTGGAGGTTCCCCGGCTCAGGTGCGCTCTAGATAGGACTGGTATTCCAGCAGCGAAACACGGCGGCGGAATTCGGCTACTTCCTGTTCCTTGGTGAGGGTGAAAATGCGTTGCATTTCGCCACCGAGCGACGAGCGGATGAAGTCGGAGTTGCGGAACTGGTCCAGTGCCTCGTGCATATAACCCGGCAGCGAGCCATTCTTCTGTGCGTAGCCATCACCGCGGGTGGGGCTGCCCGGCGAGGCCTGCGTTTCGATGCCCTCCAGCATGGAAGCCAGAATGACAGCGAGCAGCAGGTAAGGGTTGGCGTCGGCGCCTGGCACCCGGTGTTCGAGGCGTCTTGCCGCGTGGGAGCCCGCGGGTACCCGCACGGCAACCGTGCGATTCTCATAACCCCAGCTGGGGTAGGTGGGTGCGTGGGTGCCCGGCTGGAAGCGACGGTAGCCGTTGTAGCCGGGTGAGAAAATGATCATCGAGTCACTCATGTGCTGCAGGCAGCCGGCAATCGCCTGGTGCAGCAGCGTCGAGCCCCTTTCCGTGCCGTCGTCAAAGACGTTTCTGCCCTGCGCGTCGAGCATGCTCACGTGGACGTGCATGCCGTTGCCCGCTTCGTCCTCGAAGGGCTTGGGCATGAAGCTGGCGACCAGCCCATGCTGGTGCGCAACACCCTTGATCAGCCGCTTCATCATCAGGATCTGTTTGGCGGCGAGTACCGGGCTGGGCACATGTTGCATATTGATTTCATACTGGGATGGCGCGGACTCCTTGACCACGCCGTCAAAGGGCAGGTCCTGCAGTTCGCAGGCGACGCGCAGGTCTTCCATCATCTGCTGGTGCTGATTCAGTACATCCAGCCCGTACATGTTGCCACCGACGGGCGAGCCACCGGCGGGTGACGGGCAAGTGTGCAGAGGTACCACGTTGTCCCAGCGCACCAGGCTGAATTCCAGTTCGGCGGCCACTACGGGCGTCCAGCCGGCTTCCTGGAAGCGCGATACCACCTGTTTGAGCACATGGCGCGGGTCGCCGAGGTAGGGCATGCCGTCGGCATCGAACATGGACAGCATGATTTGCCCGTGCTGTCCGCCGGGTGACCAGGGGGTCGGCAGCAGCGACCCCTCAACGGGGCGGCAGATGCCGTCGGCATCGCCGGAGGCAAACACCAGTTCCTCGACATCACGGCCCCAGATGTCGAGGCTCAGCGCGGTTTTGGGGAGTTTGAGCTCGCCGTCGAAGATTTTGCCGAGTTTATGCCTTGGTAGCCACTTGCCGCGCATGATGCCGTTACAGTCGGGCAACAGCGCTTCGACGGTGGTAATCTCCGGGTGGGCCCGCAGGAACCAGTCGGCTTCAAGGGACATTCGGACACCGCGACTCAATCGTGTAAAGCGGCACTATCGGCAAAGTCGCTCCGGGCTTCAATGCCCCACCCGGGGCAGGTCACGTACTTGCGTCCGCCCAATCATTGCGAGGGCGCCATGTAGATGCGCAAGGGATCGTCACCCGCGGCCTGGCCGAGGCAAGTGAGTGAATTGATAAACAGCGAAAACAGGTCGGTTTGCGAACTGACATCCAGCTTGCGGTAGATGCTTTTGCGGTGCCGGCGCACCGTCTCCAGCGCAATGCCCAGGCGGTCTGCGGAGGTATCCGTGCCGTAGCCGCGCAGCATCAGTTCGAGTACATCCTTTTCCCGCGGTGACAGCAGTGAGGCGCCGAAGGTGCGGAAGGCGAGGTCCACCTGGTGGTCGATGCCTGGCTGGATAAGGTGGGTGACCGCGAAATCGTCGTGTTCACTGTGGGACTTGATCAGCTCCGAAATCGGCTCTGCCAGCAGGTAGAGGGTTTCGTAGTCCTGTTCAGTGAATGCGCCGTGACGCGGCAGGCGCATCATGCACACGTTGATCACGTTGCTGCCGCGCAGACGCGAGAGGTAAATAGCCTCGTCCACGGTGCCCGTGTCGGCGTAGTAGTCGCGATAATACTGTGTTTCCCGCAATTTGCCCGCCGTGATGCGCGACAAGCGGTAGAACTTTGAGCGCGGCTGATTCATGGAGGTCTGGTAGAAGGGGTCCTCCCGGTAGGGCCCGTCGAGATACGTGTCTACCTGCGAGGCCAGTGCGTTGTCGGGTATCTCGTGGTAGAGCACCTGCGGCGGCAGGTCCTTGTGATAGAGCCAGACTTGCGGGTAGTCGAAGCTAACCTGACCCTGGATGGCGGCGATGAGTGCGGGGAAAAATGCATCGGTACCGAGTGCGGAAATCGCCTGCGAAAGATCGCGGTTCCACTTGCTCAATTGTGCTATGTCGGTCATCGCAGTGGGTTTGCCTGAGGCTGCGTATAGGAGCGCATAGTGGGCAGGCACGCGAAGCTTGTCAAATACCGCGGCGGCGCGCTTGGGTTTCACGGCGACCGCACCCTATACTTCGGGTTCCAGAATTGTGCGGAGTGTCGTGTGAGCAATCGCCCTGCGTCGGTCACGCCGAAGTTCCCGTCCGAAGTGGTACCCGCCCCAATGGTCATGAGCCTGTTCAGGACCATGCAACAGGCGGGCGTAGCGCAGGGGCGCCTGCTCATTGAAGCCGGGGTTCCCGTGGACCCGCTGAGGGCCGCGTCTCCGGCCGGCTGTATGACACCGCGGCAGTACAGCAGGCTGTGCACGGTGGTTTCGCGACAACTGGCGGACGAAACCTTCGGCGCCATGCCGGACGCCGTGACGCCGCCCGGTACGCTGCGCATGCTGGCCCTGGGCATGCTTGGCGGTGGTGCGCTGGGCACGGCCATGCAACGGGCCATTGAATTCAATGCCAGCTGTCGTGCGCGGGGCCGGCTGCCGCAGGAGAACCGCCTGTGGGTGCAGGACAGCGGCCGCCATGCCACGCTAGCGTATCTGGGCACGGGTGTACCGGCGCGCCATCAGCACCGTGTGTTGGCGGGGCTGGCCATCTGGCTGCGATTCTGTGGCTGGATGATCGGGCAGGAGATTGATGTCGTCAGCGCCAGTTGTGCCGGTCCGGCGCCGGCGCGTGACGACGCGCTGCGTCATTTCTTTCCCGGTCCGGTGCGGTTCGATGCCTCGTCCAATACTGTGACATTCAGCGTCAGGCACCTGGAGGCTCCGATCGTTCGTGACGAGTGTCAGCTCGCAGAATTCATGGCGCTGGCACCCTACCTGCTGTTGTACGCGCCCGAGGCCTGCCACGACAGCGTAGCCCGCCGTATCCGGGTGCTCATAGACAACGCCCCGGACGCCGCGCTGCCCAGCTTCACGGCGTTGACAGTGCACCTGAACATGTCGGCCCGTACCTTGCGCCGGCGCCTGGAGAGCGAGGGCACCTCGTACCAGAGAATAAAAGATACAGCCCGGCGTGACCGCGCCATCCGCCTGTTGCGCCAGTCGCATCTTTCCATATTTGACGTGGCCGAAGCGCTGGGATTCAGCGACCCCAGCGCATTTCACCGCTCATTCAAGAAGTGGACCGGACGACCACCGGGTGAGTTTCGCTGTTAGCGGCTTACCAGGGCAGAGGGGCTGTGCGCCAGCGCCGGGACCAGGCTTCGTACACTTTGTTGCTGTAGCGACGGCTGCCCAGGCTGCCGTTGTAGGCCGCCAGTGCGCGGTGCAGGTCACCCTTTTCCCGTTTCAGATAAAATTGCAGGATACGGCTACCGTACTCGAAGTTGGTGCGGTTCAGGGTGAGGTTGTCCTCCGCGCGGCCGATCTCGTTTTTCCAGAACGGCATCACCTGCATCATCCCCTGGGCACCTACCCGCGAAATGGCGAAGCGATCGAAGTGGCTTTCCACTTCGATAACCGCAAGCACCAGTTCGGGGGGCAGTGAGGCCCGCGTTGCCGCCGAGTGCACTTGGCGCAGAATAAGAAGGCGCTCTTCGGGGTCATTGATAAAGCGGGCCAGCCGCGCCGACATGTCGACCAGCCAGACCTCGGCATCGTAACGATCCTGAAAGCTGTGGGTGCTGTTGATGGTCTCGTTGAGGAAGATGCGCAGGGCCTCGCGCTCTGCCGGGTCTTCCGGTTGCCCCTGGGCGTTGTGGCCAAGGGCGAGCGCAAGGATGAGGGCGAAAACCGCCGTCGCCAGCCCGCGAGCCCCGCCGGCGCACCGGCTCCGCATCAGCTGCGCAGGCGCTCGAGCACGCGCGGCAGCGCGTCGGCCAGCGGCAGCAGGGTGGCTTCCTCGTCGCGGCGACCCTTGTACTCCAGCTGCCCCTCGGCGAGGGTCCGGTCACCGATGACCAGGCGATGGGGGATACCGATCAGTTCCATGTCGGCGAACTTGACCCCCGGCCGTTCGTTGCGATCATCGAGCAGGACATCGACGCCCGCTGCGCGAAACTGCGTGTAGAGCGCTTCTGCGCATTCGGCCACCGCGGCGGACTTTTGCATGTTGAGGGGCACCAGAACCAGCTGGAAAGGGGCCATGGCGGCGGGCCAGATGATGCCGCGTTCGTCGTGGTTCTGTTCGATGGCCGCGGCGACTATGCGGCTCACGCCAATGCCGTAGCAGCCCATGCTCATGGTGGCGCTCTTGCCCTGCTCGTCCAGCACGGTAGCGTGCATGGCTTCGCTGTATTTGCGCCCCAGCTGAAAGATGTGACCGACTTCAATGCCGCGACGTATCAGCAAATGGCCCTTGCCGTCGGGGCTGGGGTCGCCCTCCACCACTTCGCGCAAGTCCTCAACCCGGCCCAGCGGGCAGTCCCGTTCCCAGTTCACGCCAGTCAGGTGCACGTCGTCGCGATTTGCGCCACAGCTGAAATCAGCGAGCTGCGCAGCGCTTTGGTCAACGATGGTCGGCAGTGACAGGCCAACCGGGCCGAGGGAGCCGAAGCCGGCGCCACAGGCAGCGCGCACCGCCTCCTCACTTGCCAGGGTTAGCGGGTTGCCCACGTCTGCGAGTTTTTCCGCCTTCACGCTGTTCAATGTGTGGTCGCCGCGCAGCACCAGGGCGACCAGCGAGCCGGGCTCGGTGCCCTGCACCACGAGTGTCTTGACGGTCGCCGTCGCCGGCACCCCAAGCAGGGCAGTGAGGTCTTCAATACTGCGCACGCCGGGTGTGGGGACCTCGCTCAGGGTGGCGCCGGGCGGATTCCGTTCACCACTGGGTGGCAGCGCTGTGGCCATCTCGATATTCGCCGCGTAGTCACTGCCATCACTGAAAGCGATGGCATCTTCGCCGGCGTTGGCCAGCACATGAAACTCGTGGGAGCCGCTGCCGCCAATGCTGCCGTTGTCGGCAATTACCGGCCGGAACTCAAGCCCCAGGCGGCTGAAGATGTTGCTGTAGGCCTGGTACATGGTCTGGTAGGTGGTTTCCAGCGAGGCCTGGTCGATGTGGAACGAATAAGCGTCCTTCATCAGGAATTCGCGCCCGCGCATGATGCCAAACCGCGGGCGGATCTCATCGCGCACCTTGGTCTGAATCTGGTACAGGTTCAGTGGCAGCTGTTTATAGCTTTTGACTTCGTTGCGGATCAGGTCCGTGATCACTTCTTCATGCGTTGGCCCGAGGCAGAAGTCGCGCTGGTGGCGGTCCTGTATACGCAACAGCTCCGGCCCGTACTGCTCCCAGCGGCCGGACTCCTGCCACAGCTCTGCTGGCTGCACCACCGGCATGCTCACCTCCAGCGCTCCGCTGGCATCCATTTCCTCGCGTACCACCTGCTCTACCTTGCGCAATACGCGCAGTCCCAGCGGTAGCCAGGTGTACAGCCCGGCAGCGAGTTTCCGTACGAGGCCCGCGCGCAGCATCAACTGGTGGCTGATGACCTCCGCATCGGCGGGCGTCTCTTTCTGGGTGCTGATCAGGTATTGGCTGGTGCGCATGCAAGGGTTCCAGGGCAGGGTTTACGAGCGGCTCAGTTTACGTCTGAAGGGCGCTGCGGTACAGCGCTCCCGGGGAGGTGCTTGCCGCGTCCGGGCGCCACTTTGCGCCCCCGGTGCGCCAAAACGGAACAAAACGCAGTTAAAACAGCGTTTTTTTCGCTCTCGTGTCGCGAAAACCCTTGTATTGCAGCGTTTCATGGTTAATATCTTGCAGTAAGCCTGTTGGCAGCGGTGTTGTCGCGCGAGTGGCAGCAGTCAGTGTGGCTTGTACGCGGGTCCCTACTTAACAAAACGAAGGTTTAAAGACTATGGCGACGAAAAAAGCAGCAGCGAAAAAAGCACCTGCCAAGAAAGCGGCGGCCAAGAAAGTAGCCAGCAAGGCGGCACCGGCGAAGAAAGCCGCTGCACCTGCGAAGAAGGCTGCACCGCTGATCAAGGAAAAACTCACCAAAACCCAGATTGTGGCCTCCATCGCTGAGAGCACCACCCTGAGCAAGAAACAGGTGGGCGACGTGCTGGGCGAGCTGGAATCACTGATGGAGCGTAGCCTCAAGAAGCGCGCGGTAGGTGAATTCACCCTGCCGGGCCTGATGAAAATCACCACCGTGAAGAAGCCCGCCAGAAAGGCGCGCAAAGGCATCAACCCCTTCACGGGCGAGGAAACCACCTTCGCAGCCAAGCCGGCCAGCGTTGCGGTTAAAGTGCGCCCCCTGAAGAAAATGAAGGACTTCGCTGACAGCTGAGTACGGCCTGACTGCCCCGCCCCTGCACCGGGGGCGGGTCTCCGCTACTTCCGCCTCTGCACGCTCCGGTGCAGGGGCTCGTTTCCCTCCTTGTTTTACTCCGGCTTTTGCGGTATTGGCCTGCGCCCTGCCTTGGGGTAAAATCCGCGCCTCCATTTTTTGCGCCCTCTTTCCTACTGGTGAGTACACAAAATGCCAATATATGAGTACCAGTGTCAGGCCTGCGGCCATCTGCACGAGGCCCTGCGAAAAATCAGTGATGCGCCGCTGGTGGATTGCCCCGCCTGTGGCAAGGCGGAACTGCGTAAAAAAGTCTCTGCAGCCGGATTCCGCCTGAAAGGCGGCGGTTGGTATGAAACTGACTTCAAGACCGGCGGCAAGAAGAATCTGGTTGCCGGCGGCGACGACAAGAGCTCGGCGCCTGCCTCAACTGCCGCATCAGCGGACAGCGGCAGTGCCAGCGCGAAGGCCAGCGAGGCCAAGCCGGCCAGTTAGCTTCTCGGCCCCCGGGCCTCATTTGACACACACGGAAACGGAATTATGCGCAGTCACTATTGCGGCGCCCTGGGCACGGCCGACATTGATCAAACAGTTACGCTCTGCGGTTGGGTGGACAGGCGCCGCGACCACGGTGGCGTGATTTTTCTCGATATGCGCGATCGCGGCGGTATTGTGCAGGTGGTGTTCGACCCCGACACCGAAGAGCATTTTCGTGCGGCAGACCGTGTGCGCAGCGAGTATGTACTCTGCGTGAAAGGGCGCGTGCGTGCCCGGGCCGAGGCCACCGTGAACCCGGCTATGGCTACGGGTGCGATTGAGGTGTTGGGCAAGGAGCTGGAAATCCTCAACGCCGCAGCCACGCCACCATTCCAGCTGGATGAGCACACCCAGGTGGGAGAGGACGTTCGCCTGCAGTATCGCTATATGGACCTGCGTCGGCCCGAAATGCAGAACCGCCTGATCCTGCGCGCCAAAATTACCACGGCGGTGCGCAACTTTCTGGACGGCGAAGGCTTTCTGGACATTGAAACCCCGATCCTTACGCGCGCAACGCCGGAGGGTGCCCGCGACTACCTGGTTCCCAGCCGCACGCACCCCGGCCAGTTCTTTGCGCTGCCGCAGTCACCGCAGCTGTTCAAGCAATTGCTGATGGTCTCGGGATTTGATCGCTACTATCAGGTGGCCAAGTGTTTCCGCGACGAAGACCTGCGCGCCGACCGCCAGCCGGAATTTACCCAGATCGACATCGAAACTTCGTTCATGGACGAGGACGGTATCATGGCGATCACCGAGCGCATGGTGCGGCAGTTGTTTACATCGGTGCTGGCAGTAGATCTGGGGGAATTTCCGCGCATGTCCTGGGCCGAGGCGATGGAGCGTTTCGGTTCCGACAAGCCGGACCTGCGTATCGACCTGGAACTGGTGAGCATTGATGACCTCATGCAACAGGTCGATTTCAAGGTGTTCCGTGGCCCCGCCGATGACCCGGCGGGGCGCGTCGCCGCGCTGCGGGTGCCGGGTGGTGCGAGTATCAGTCGTAAAGAGATCGACGACTACACGCGTTTCGTGGGCATTTACGGTGCGCGCGGTCTCGCCTGGATCAAGGTCAACGACCTCGCCGCCGGTGTGGAAGGTTTGCAGTCGCCGATCCTGAAGTTCATGCCAGAGGCGGTGGTGGCAGAGCTCATGCAGCGCCTGCAGGCGGAAAATGGCGACATCATCTTCTTTGGCGCCGACAAGGCCTCGGTGGTGAATGAGTCCATCGGTGCCCTGCGCCTGAAAGTGGCTCAGGATCAGGGCCTGGTGAGCGAAGGCTGGGCGCCACTCTGGGTGGTCGATTTCCCCATGTTCGAAGAGAATGGTGCCGGCGCGCTCACGCCGCTGCATCACCCGTTCACCGCGCCCTCCTGTTCGCCGGAAGCACTGGCGGCCGACCCGGCAGCAGCGCTTTCCCGCGCCTATGACATGGTGCTCAACGGCACCGAGCTTGGCGGTGGCAGTGTGCGTATTCACCAACGCGACATGCAGCAGGCCGTGTTCCGCATTCTCGGTATCAGTGACGAGGAAGCGGAAGAGAAGTTCGGCTTCCTGTTGCAGGCGCTGCAATACGGCGCCCCTCCGCATGGCGGGTTGGCGTTCGGCCTCGACCGGCTGGTTATGTTGATGACCGGCGCGCAGTCCATTCGCGATGTCATTGCGTTCCCGAAAACCCAGACCGCGCACTGCGCACTCACAGATGCCCCCGGCGATGTCAACGAGGCGCAACTGAAAGAGCTCAATATCCGCCTGCGGCAGGCGCGCGTGGCGGGCACTGACTGAGTGCCGGGGCACCTTGTGCGCTGGTTGGAACCGGGTTCATAATACTGTAAATTTATACAGACTCTGGTTTCAACGCAGCGCTCGGAGCACACTATGGCGGTCATCCTCGGGATTGACCCCGGGTCCCGCAAGACGGGCTTTGGTATCATCAATCACGTTTCCGGGCGCAGTGAATACATCACCAGCGGCGTGATTCGCCTGCCGGCGGGTGAGCTGGCCGAGCGCCTGCGCATTATCTACCACAGTGTTACTGAGCTGGTGCAGCTGCACTGTCCTGCACAGCTCGCCATCGAGCAGGTGTTCATGGCCAAAAGCGCCGGCTCGGCGCTGAAGCTCGGGCAGGCGCGCGGCGCGGCGATTGTCGCCTGTGTTGCCCATGATCTCGCGGTCGCCGAGTACTCAGCGCGACAGATCAAGCAGGCGGTGGTGGGCACCGGCGCGGCCGATAAAGCCCAGGTGCAGCACATGGTGAAAGTCTTGTTGAAGCTTCCCGCCAACCCCCAGGAAGATGCCGCCGATGCCCTGGCGGCCGCTCTGTGTCACGCGCACAGTCAACAAAGTATGATACACATTGCCGGCGCCACCGCGGTGCGCCGGCGCCGCATGCGCTAGGAGGCAACCGCAGGAATGATTGGCAGGATTCGTGGCACTCTGGTCTACAAGCAGCCCCCGGACATTCTGGTGGACGTAGGTGGTGTCGGCTACGACATCCAGGTGCCGATGAGCACCCTGTTCCAGTTACCCGAGGTCGGCGCTGACGTGACCCTGCTGACACATTTTGTGGTGCGGGAAGACGCACAGCTTCTGTATGGTTTTATCGATGAGCGCGACCGCGCGCTGTTCCGGCAACTGGTCAAAGTGAGCGGCGTCGGTCCCAAGCTGGCACTGACGATTCTCTCCGGTATGGATGCGGTCGCCTTTGCCCGCTGCGTCGAGCGCGATGATCTGTCGGCGCTGGTCGCGCTGCCCGGTGTAGGCAAGAAAACCGCCGAACGCCTGCTGGTTGAAATGCGCGACAAGCTCAAGCCCTGGCTGGGCCAATGGGCGGGAGCGGATGCCGGGCAGCCCGCGGCCGCCTGGCCGCCTGCCAGCAGCCGCGTGGCGGATGCAGAGGGCGCCTTGATTGCGCTCGGCTACAAGCCGGCTGAGGCCGCGCGCATGGTCGCCGCGGTGGACGACGACGAGGCGGCAGACAGTGAGGTGCTTATCCGTCGCGCCCTGAAAGCCGTGGTGCAGCGCTGATGATCGAGACCGACCGTTTGCTGGCTCCGCAGGTGACAGGGGACCGTGAGGAAGCTCTGGACCGCGCCATCCGCCCGAAAACGCTGGCGGAGTACGTTGGTCAGCCCGCCGTGCGCGACCAGATGGCTATTTTCCTGCAGGCGGCGCGCGGGCGCGGCGAGCCGCTGGATCACACGCTGGTCTTCGGCCCGCCCGGGCTGGGTAAAACCACGTTGGCCAGTATCATCGCCAATGAAATGGGTGTGTCACTGAAGACGACCTCGGGGCCGGTGCTGGAAAAGGCAGGGGACATCGCGGCGTTGATGACCAACCTGGAGCCGGGCGATGTCTTGTTCATCGACGAGATTCACCGGCTCAGCCCCGTGGTCGAGGAAATCCTCTACCCCGCGATGGAGGACTACCAGCTCGACATCATGATCGGGGAGGGCCCCGCGGCGCGTTCCATCAAGCTCGACCTGCCGCCGTTCACGCTGGTGGGTGCCACCACGCGGGCGGGGTTGTTGACCTCACCCCTGCGGGATCGTTTCGGCATTGTGCAGCGCCTGGAGTTCTATCAGGTCGAGGACCTCGCACAGATTGTGGCGCGGTCTGCGGCCATCCTGGGTATCGGCATGGACAGTCACGGTGCGCTGGAGATTGCGCGCCGGGCGCGGGGTACGCCACGTATAGCCAACCGGCTGTTGCGCCGGGTGCGCGACTACGCCGAAGTGAAGGCCGACGGCCACATCACCGCCGAGGTGGCGGATCACGCCCTGGACATGTTGAGCGTCGATCACCGCGGTTTCGATCACCAGGATCGCCGCCTGTTGCTGGCCATGATTGAGAAATTCGACGGTGGTCCGGTGGGGGTCGACAGCCTGGCAGCCGCCATTTCCGAGGAGCGGGGCACCATCGAGGATGTACTTGAGCCCTACCTGATCCAGCAGGGCTACATGGTGCGCACGCCGCGTGGGCGCATGGTCACGCGCAGTGCCTACCTGCACTTTGGCCTGCCGGCCGCCAGCCACCCGGATTCGGCACAATTACCATTGGCGCCCGAACAGGACAACAGCGCGTGAGCACAGCGGAATTTTCGATTAAGCTGCGCGTCTACATAGAAGACACCGACGCCGGTGGCATTGTCTACTATGTCAATTACCTGAAATTCATGGAGCGCGCCCGGACAGAGTTCATGCGCAGTCTCGGCTTTGGCAAGGATTACATTTTCAATCACGACCTGATGTTCGTGGTGCACGAGGTGAGCGTTCGCTACCACCGGCCGGCACGCCTGGACGATGAACTGCAGGTCAAGGTGCAGCTGCAGGCGGTGCGTGGCGCCACCATGATCCTGCAGCAGGATGTGTGTCGCGACGGTGAACTGCTGGCGTCCGCCGGAGTCACGCTTGCCTGTGTCGGCCGCAGTTCACTGCAGCCGCAGCGTTTGCCACGCACCATGCTGGATACCCTGCGCCAGGCGCAGGTTCACTGAGGGGGAGCCCGACACTTGGAAGCGCAATTAAGTATTGTCCACCTGATTATGGAAGCCGGTGTCACCGTGAAACTGGTGATGCTGACGCTCCTGCTGGCGTCCATGGCCTCCTGGTACATGATCGTTCAGCGCTTTATCTATTTCCGCAATAGCCGCGAGGACATGTACGACTTCGAAGAGCGCTTCTGGTCGGGCATAGATCTCTCCCAGCTTTACCGGGAAGGCAACGAGCGCGCCGACAGCGGCACGCTCATTGTCGGCATGGAGAGCATCTTCCGCGCCGGGTTCAAGGAGTTCTCACGGCTGGCCAAGCAGTCCGAAATGGACTCAGAGGCGGTTATCGAGGGCTCCCGCCGCGCCATGCGCGTAGCCATGCTGCGTGAGGAAGAGCGGTTGGAGAAACACCTGTCGTTCCTGGCTTCCGTGGGCTCCACCAGCCCTTACATCGGCCTGTTCGGCACGGTGTGGGGGATCATGAATTCATTCCGCGGCCTGGCCAACGCCACCCAGGCAACCCTGGCCACGGTTGCCCCCGGGATCTCGGAGGCACTGATCGCAACGGCCATGGGTTTGTTTGCCGCCATCCCCGCCGTGCTGGCGTATAACCGGTTTTCCAACCGCATGGACAATTTCCTGAATCGCTACGACACGTTTGTGGATGAGTTTTCCAGCATCCTCTACCGGCAGGCCTATGCGCTGCGCTCGCGCGACCGGAAAGCCGGATAACCGCCGCCGTGTCCAGATCGCGCGACAAGCACCGTGCCATGGCCGACATCAACGTCGTGCCCTATATCGACGTCATGCTGGTGTTGCTCATCATATTCATGGTCACGGCGCCCATGCTGATGCAGGGGGTTCAGGTCGACTTGCCCACTGCCGACGCCGACCCGGTGGAAAACCAGGATAGTGAGCCGTTGATCATCTCGGTCGATAGTGCAGGGCAGTTGTTCCTGAACCTGGGTGAGGAAGAAAGCCAGGCGCTATCGCTGGCCACGATTACCCAGCGGGTGGGTGCGGTCATGCGCCGCAGCCCGGAGAAACCGGTGCTGGTATGGGGGGATCGCGCTGTGCCCTACGGTGAGGTGGTGACTCTGATGGCTGCCCTGCAGGAAGCCGGTGCACCCAGCGTTGGACTGGTGACAGAGCCACCGCAGTGAACTCGTTGTACGCCAAGCCGGCCACGCCGCGCATCATCCTGCGCCCTGCGCTGGCTACTGTCGCGTTACACGCGCTGGTCATCTTTCTGTTGGCGGCAAACTGGACCTTCTCCGACGAGCGCCTGGTCAAGCCCAAGCCGGCACCGAAAGTCATTAACGCCACGCTGGTAACGCTCGCCGAGGCGCAGCCGAAGCCCGCGCCGAAACCGGAGCCCAAGCCCGTCGCCAAGCCGCCGCCGAAGCCGGAACCCAAGCCAGAACCCAAGCCGGTGGTAAAGCCCAAGCCAAAACCCGAACCGAAGCCCGCCCCCAAGCCGGCGCCGAAGCCGGAACCAAAGCCCACGCCGAAGCCGGCAGAGAAACCCAAGCCCAAGCCAGAACCCAAGCCCGAACCCAAGGGGCCCACGGCGCAGGAGCTGGCCGAACAGGCGCGGCAGGAAGCGGCCCAACGTGAGGCGGCGGCCCAGGCGGCGCGCGCAGCGGCGGCTGCGGCGGAACTGGCAGCGAGTTATGCCTCGCTGATTCGCCAGACCGTCGAGCAGCGCTGGAGCCGCCCGCCTACTGCGCGCAACGGTATGGAGGTTTTGTTGTCCATACAGTTGATACCCACGGGCGAAGTGGTCAGTGTGAGTGTGTTGCGCAGCAGTGGTGACACCGCCTTTGATCGCTCGGCGATTGCCGCGGTCGAGCGTGCCGGCAATTTTCCGGAGCTGAAGAACCTGCCACCCCGGGAATTTGAACAGAACTTCAGGCGCTTTCGCCTGCTTTTCCGACCAGAGGATCTACGTTACTGATGAAACACCTGACAGCAGTGCTGGTAGCGACCGTGGTCGCGCTGGCAACCATAAGCGCCCGGGCTGAATTGGTCATCGAGATCACCCAGGGCATGGACAACCCCACTGCGATCGCCGTGGTGCCCTTTGCCTGGCAGGGCGGCGGATCCGCCCCCGAGGATGTGGCGCAGGTGATCGACAACGACCTGGCGCGCAGTGGTCAGTTCGACCCGGTCGGGCGCGGCGACATGCTGGCGCGTCCCTCAACACAGCAGGAAGTGTTCTACCGCGACTGGCGGGCGATCAACACCGAATATGTCCTCATCGGCCGAGCCTCGGTGACCGGCCAGGTGCAGATGCGTATCGAGTACGAGCTCTTCGATGTCAATCGCCAGGCCCGGGTGCTTAGTGGCTATGAGGAGGGGCATGTCAATGAAGCGCGCATGCTGGCTCACCGCGTTGCCGATGAAGTCTATGAAACGCTCACCGGTATTCCCGGCGCCTTTGCCACGCGGTTGTTGTATGTGTCCGTCACCCGCAATCCCGGTGGCAAGGACTTCTACCGCCTGACCCTGTCCGATTCCGACGGCGCGCGCCCCATCGTGTTGCTGGAGTCGCGCGAGCCGATCATGGCGCCGTCCTGGTCACCGGACGGCAAACACATCGCTTACGTATCGTTCGAGACCAGCCGCCCTGCTATTTATCGTCAGGAGCTGGCCAGCGGTGCGCGGGTGCAGCTCACCAACTTCCGTGGCCTGAACGGCGCACCGGCCTGGTCGCCGGACGGTAATTCCATGGCCATGGTGCTGTCGAAAGACGGTAACCCGGATATCTACCTGATGGATTTGCGCACCCGCGAACTCACGCAGTTGACCCGGCACTACGCCATCGACACCGAGCCCACCTGGATGCCGGATGGCCGCTCCATCCTGTTTACCTCGGACCGCGGTGGACGCCCGCAGATCTACCGCTACGACCTGCGCACCGGGGCGACGGAACGCCTGACCTATGAAGGCAGCTACAATGCCCGGGCGCGCGTGGCCCAGGACGGGCGCAACCTGGTTATGGTGCATCAGGCGGGGGGGCAGTTTCATATCGCCCTCCAGGACCTCGTCACCAACCGCCTGCAGATCCTTACCAGCACTGATCTGGATGAAAGTCCCAGTATCGCGCCCAATGGCTCTATGGTATTGTATGGCACCAAGTCCGGGGATCGTGGCATTCTGGCTGCAGTATCCGTGGACGGAGGCGTGAAATTCCGTTTACCGGCGCGCGAAGGCGATGTCCGTGAACCGGCATGGTCACCATATATGAGCCGCTAACGCGGCTTTAGTAGCCAATGTCATTCATCTATTCGAAGGAAAGCAAAGCAATGAAACAACTGACTGTTGCCGGTAAGGTGCTGACCCTGCTCTTCGCGGCAGTGTTTCTGGTCGCCTGTTCTAGCAAGGACACCAAGGACGATTCCGCTGCGGCCGATGCCGCTGCTGCAGAGGCTGCGGCACGTTCCGCGGCCGAGCGCGCAGCGCTGGAAGACGCGGCGATGGCCGAGCAGCGCCTGCAGGACGCCGTGACCGCAGTAGGGAATGTGTTCTATTTCGATTACGACAGCTCCACCCTGAAGCCCCAGGCGCAGGCAGCGCTTGACGCGCACATCGAGCTGCTGCGCACCAACGACCGCAGTGTGCGCCTGGAAGGGCACACCGACGAGCGCGGTACCCGCGAGTACAACATGGCTCTGGGTGAGCGTCGTGCCAACACGGTGCGCGACTACATGGTCGTCAACGGCATCGCCAGCTTCCGTATCGAAACGGTCAGCTACGGCGAAGAACAGCCCATCGCTTACGGTTCCGGCGAGGCCAACTGGTCCCAGAACCGTCGCGTTGAGCTGAAGTAAGGCGCGGGTAGCGCATGCGGTTGTTCGGCAAAGCGTTCACTCGAACGCTACTGGCAAACGGGCTGGCCCTTGTGGTCGGCCCGTTCTGCGTTCTGGCACAAGCCCAGGACTACATAGACGTGGAAGCGGAGCGCGCCGCGGCCGAGGGTCGTGCGGCAAGTTCCGCGCCTGCGTCCCGTTCGGCGGGGCAGGGTGCCCAGCCGGCACAAGCCTATCCGGTTACCAGCTATGGCATCGGCACGGCGACCAGCCCGGAACAGACCGCGTCCACAATGGCTCCGGCCGCGCCGGCGCCTGTTGCCGCTGCTGGCGGCAATGCCGGGCAGTTAATGCTGCAGGTACAGCAGTTGCAGCAGGAGGTCATGCGCCTCAACGGGGTTGTCGAAGAGCAGGCTCACGAACTGCGCACTCTAAAGAGCCAGAGCCTGGAACGCTATCTCGATATTGACCGTCGTCTTAGCCTGTTGGCCGGTGGTTCGGTCGATGGTGCAGAACTGCCAACAGCCGGCCCCGCTGCGGTGGATTCGGCTGCGGCACCAGCCTCTCGTCCCGAGGCCGCTGGCGCTGCTGGCACAACGGAGCAGCCCGGCGAGGCGGCGGCCTACCAGGCGGCCTATGCGCTGGTGCGCGGGCAGAAGTTTGATGAGGCCGTCAGTGCCTTCCAGCAGTTCCTGCGCGATTACCCCGCAGGCCGCTTCACCCCCAATGCACACTACTGGCTGGGTGAGCTGTATCTGGTCACGACCCCGCCCGACGTAGAGTCCGCGCGGCAATCCTTTATGTTGCTGCTTGATTTGTATCCTGCCGACTCCAAGGTGCCCGATGCCCTGTACAAACTGGGCAAGATCCACTTCACCAAGGGGAACCGGGATCGCGCCCGCGAGTTTTTTGATCGCGTCATCAATGAGTATGGTGCCTCCAATAGTGCGGCGGTGAAACTTGCCCAGGACTTCATCAACGAGAACTACTGACCCCGGTCAGCCCATGACAAGTACCTTATCGACCAGCGCCGGCCTGGCTCCTGATGCCGTCGGCGACCCCACGCTGCGGATCACCGAGATCTTCTACTCACTACAGGGCGAAGCGCGTACCGTGGGCCTGCCTACCGTCTTCGTGCGGCTCACCGGGTGCCCGCTGCGTTGCGTTTACTGCGATACGGCGTATGCCTTCAATGGCGGCGAGCTGCGCGCGCTGTCCGGGGTGTTGGCCGAAGTGGCTGCGCACAGGCCGCGTTTTGTGACGGTGACCGGTGGCGAGCCCCTGGCCCAGAAAAATTGTCTGCCACTGCTGTCCGCGCTGTGCGATGCCGGTTACGAGGTTTCGCTGGAGACTTCCGGCGCATTGCCGGTGGGCGAGGTTGACCCCCGCGTGGTGAAAGTGCTCGACCTGAAAACGCCCGCCTCCCAGGAGGCTCACCGCAATGACTACAGCAACGTACAGCACCTCACACCTCACGATCAGGTGAAGTTCGTGATTTGCGACCGCGCGGACTACGAGTGGGCTCGCTTTAAGCTGGATGAGTACAACCTGGCGCAGCGCGTGTCGGACGTGTTGTTTTCCCCCAGCCATGGCCAACTGCACGGGCGCGAGCTTGCGGCATGGATTCTCGCCGATAACCTGCCGGTGCGCCTGCAGCTGCAGCTGCACAAACTGTTGTGGAACGATGAGCCCGGTCACTGAGCGCCCTGGCGCGGGGCAGCGTGCGGTTATCCTGGTATCCGGCGGCCTGGATTCCACGACAGTGCTCGCCATGGCGTTGCGGCAGGGCTATAAATGCTACACGTTGAGTTTTGATTACGGGCAGCGCCACCGCGCCGAATTGGTCGCGGCGGAACGTGTATCGACCGCGCATCGCGGTGTGCAGCACAAGGTCGTTACCCTCAATCTCGACAGCATCGGCGGTTCCGCCCTCACCGACCCCGCCATCGCCGTGCCCGAGGAGGCGACAACAGGAATACCGGTGACCTATGTGCCGGCACGTAACACCGTGTTCCTGTCCATTGCGCTGGGCTGGGCCGAGGTGCTGGATGCCCAGGCTATTTTCATCGGGGTGAATGCCGTGGATTACTCCGGCTACCCCGACTGCCGCCCGGCCTACATTACCGCCTTCGAGGAAATGGCCAATCTTGCCACCCGTGCCGGCGTGGAAGGGCGGCGGCTTACCCTGCACTCGCCGTTGATGCATCTGTCCAAGGCCGAAATCATTGCCGCAGGTATCGGCCTGGGCGTCGATTACGCGCTCACCGTCTCCTGCTATCAGGCTACCGATGAAGGCCTGGCCTGCGGCCGCTGCGATGCCTGCCGGCTGCGGCGCGACGGTTTCCTGCAGGCTGGCGTTGCCGACCCGACGCGTTACCGGCCATAGCGGGGTAATTGCCGGCGTTTGACGTAAAAAGCACTTGAGTTTTATGCTCAAATCCGTACTATACGCACCTCCTCCGGGGCCGTTAGCTCAGTTGGTAGAGCAGTTGGCTTTTAACCAATTGGTCGCTGGTTCGAATCCAGCACGGCCCACCATTTTCCTCTTTTTATATCAACCATTTAGCGCGCTGCCGCGCTCGGCGTCCGGTGCTTCAGCACGACCAGTGCCGGAGTTTTGCCGGACTTTCCTTCGCACACCCTGTTTGCTGCGTCGATGAGCTCCTCCAACTCCGGCGCCGAGTAGTGCGTCGTGATGTCGCCGTTCTTGTGGCCAAGCAGTATTTTCCGGGTTTCCAATGGCACTCCCGCCGCGCGCAAGCGACGACCGAAGGTGTGTTTCAGGTCGTGTACCCGGATGGGCATGTCCAGCTTGCGCCGGACCGACTTCCAGCCATTGTTGTTGATGCTCCGCACCGGACGACCGTAGTAAGTAAAGACACGCTCAGGGTGTTGCCCGCGCACGCCTTCAATCACTGACTTAGCCACCCGATTCAATACCACCAACCGATCCTCCCGATTCTTGACCTTCTCTCCCGGTATCAGAAACACCGAGGTGCCTAACTCCGGCACATCGATCTCCCAATCCCACTGCAAGCCACATACCTCACCGTCCCTGCACCCGGTATTCACCTTGAACAGACACATCCTGCTCAGGTGATCCGGCAACGCTCTGAACAAGCGGTGTTGCTCCTCCCAACTGAGCGGGTAGGGGCGTCTGGCATCGTGCAGCGGCAGCAACTGAATCAGTGGTGCCGACTCCAGCCAGGTCAAACCGTGCTCATCGCGCCACAGGCGGGCACTTAGGTTCAGCACCCTTCGCACCGTTGCCAGTGCGCCATTGACGGTCTTGTTTTTCTTGCCCTCCTTCTGCCGTCGATTGATGTAGGCTTGCAATGTGCCCATGTGGACCTGATGGAGCGGCAAATCGCCGATCTCGGGGTCCAGCTCTTTCAGATGGAAGGCGTAGGTGTGGATAGTCGCGAGGTGTGTGTTTTCTTCGAGAAAGCGCGTGGCTGCCTCGCGAAAAATGCGCACCGGCCGTATACCGAACACTGAAGCCTGCCTGATCTGCTCAATACGTCGAGCTAACATCAGCTCCGCCGTTTTGAGTTCACTCGTTCCAGTGCTTTCGTGAATGCGGTGGCCGAGGACCTGCTTGTCGATATGCCAGATCCCACCCCGATTCCGCAGCCCGGAGCTTCGATTGCGTCCCATAAATCATCTCCTTGATTTAGTGCGGGACGCCCGTTGCACCGCCTATATTCGTTGACCCATGCATCCATTTCAAGGCGATCGAAGGCGACGCCTTGCCGGCCAATGCGAAATTCGAGCAGGGTAGGGCGTACTTCCCGATTAAAGCGGTTACGGTCCATACCCAGATAGTTAGGGGCTTCTCGGAGTCGGATGAGGCGAGGCTGTATCGTCATCTGCCCAGATAGACCGCAGTGATCTGCTCTCTGACATGCCCCAGCTCCCGGCTTATAGCCAGTCGCGCCCGCAGGTCGATCTGCCGTTGCACCGGGGTTAAGGCCTCTTTGCTCGGGCCGCCCGCATGGGGCGACGCCCAGCCGGTGATTTCGAGGTACCGCTGCTGCGCATAGGCATGGCGCAGGCCGTGCATTTTCGACAGGCCGGCGTTCGCTGTATGGCGTTCGTAGATTCGCAGCTGCTCGATATAGGACCGGCCCCGGGGGATCAAGGACCCCGTGCCCGCCAGCTGTTTGGCTCGTTCCAGCAGGGCGCGCTGCGCCTCGGTCCGGATAGGAACGCTGCGTTCGCGCCCGCCCTTGGTCCAGCTTGCTTTCAGCTGCAGGCGATCGCCCCGGTCCGCCCAGCGTGGCTGCAGCTTGATTGCTTCTTCTCGTCTGAGCCCAAACGCCCGCTGCAGACGCAGGCTCATACGCACGTTTTCATCCCTGACCCGGGCGAGCTGTGTTGCTTCAAGCTCCTTGGCTTTGCTCCCGGGCGTCACGAACTGGCGATCCGGGATGCCATAGATCTCGTTGCTGCGCGCGACCACGTTGCGCTTGTTGATCTTTTCGGCCCACCAGCGCAGACAGCTCATTCGGTTCTTGATAGTGCCCGGCGACAGATTCTGCCCCAGCCAGTGGTCAACCAGGGCCTGGACGTGTTTCTGCTTCAGGGATGTCGCCTTCAGCTGCCGGAAGCCCAGTTCGTGTAACTGGTTGGCGATGGCGGTCAGCTGGCGCTCCCGGCCGACCCGGGTTTCAAAGCTGCCTTCGTGGCTGTGCTTGCATAACATTTTCAGTTGGTAGTTCAGGTCTCGCATAGTGCTGATCCATTCGGTGAGTGTTTCTGATCACCTGGCAACAGAAGCTGCGCAGGTCCGGCAAGCGGAACGATCGCGGGACACCAATCCCGGTTGACCTGAATGTGTCTGGCCATAGACAGCACGGTGTGTTTTCTGCCGAAAACTGGCCCGTGCAAACCAACGGTTACCCGGCCGCAGGCCGGGGTGGAACTTCCTCCTTTTTGGGTTGAGCAGAACGCACTGACCGTCAGTGTGTTTGCGGGGTTGAAGAAACTGTCTTTCCGGCAGGGCGTGAGTGCCCGACCATCAACAGCGGTTGAAGAACAGATTCCCCGCGACGCGGGGGAGAGTGGAAGGAGCGGTACCCGGTCGAGGCGGTGCCGCGGTGATTCGAAAATGGACCCGGTCATGGTTGACCGTTGCGTCGAGAGAGGCCCGGAGCGACGCATTCGGCAGAGTCCAAGACTGCCGGACCCTGCCTGCCCCGTTCGCAATCGCAAGGTGGGGCGTCCTTACCACTTTTCCGCTGTGGCCGCGTCTAATGAGGCCACTTTACGAACACAGAATGCGGCTGTCACAAAGAATTCGACCGTCATGAGGCGTGGTTTCTGGCGTCTGGCGGCGCGGCGAGCGTGCGCGGGCGCCCACGTCACTACCACGCTTCGCTTGCCAGTGACGAGGGCGGCTAGCGAACGCGGCAAGATGGGCGCCAGCTTACAAGCTGTCACCCCCTTGCTATCGGTCTCTCCTGCGTGCGTGCCACCAGCGATCGTTGTTGCTGTTCTTTCCACACGTCGCGGCTCGTGGCGCCGATTGGTACCGCGCGCAAACACAACCGACGCTACTCAACGCTAGCAGGCGCATCCCGCACCGATCGGTGCAGCCGCGGCACCAATCGGTGCGACATGCGATCTCCTGGGCAGTTCGCGCTCACGCTTCGATGCGTGTTTGTCGCCCCGGACAATCGAAGACCGCTCCGTCGGCTATGCGGCGCTGTAGCACATATGTGCTACACTCGCGCGCAGACTTGAAAGCAGAGCGCACCACCATGTCCACCACGACCGTTCGCTTGCCCGATGAACTGAAAAAACGCCTCGCCGACGTCGCCGAGCAGGCGGGAATGACTTCTCATGCGTTGATCCTCCAGGCGATTTCGGATCGCGTGGAGGCCGATGAGGCACGCAATCGCCTCTATGACGAGGCAGAACGGCGCTACGCTCTGATCGCCGAAACGGGACAGAGCATCCCCTGGTCGGAGATGCGCCGTTACCTCGAGCGCCGGGTCGCCGACGAAACCACCGAACCACCCACGGCCCGTCCCCTGTCGGAGTAAGGCTGTGGCACGGATCGAGGTCGCACCCGAGGTCGCTGGCGATCTCGACCGTATCGTCGATCACCTTACGCGGCACGATGCCTCGCACGTCGATGAACGAGTCGCGGGGCTAATTGATGCCATTGAGGTGTTGACTCATAGCCCCTTGATGGGGCGCCCGGTGCGCCAGGATCTTCGGGAACTGATCGTTGGACGCGCCTCGGAAGGCTACCTCATCCTCTACAGGTACGTTCCGGAAATCGACACCGCGTTCGTGCTGGCGGTACGCAGCCAGCGGGAGGCTGGCTATGCGAACCGAGATGACACGGATTCCTGAAGCAGCGCCCAGACTCGTCGCTGGTGGGGTGCGCGATCGTGCCTCGAATACACCATGGCCTGAGTATCCGGGGATGGCCGAACACACTGACCTCGATGAGTTGCCTTTGGTTTGAAGTGTCGTCGGGCGCCCGGTCTGCGTAGCGAGGACCATTCACCGACGCAAGTCGCACCGGGGCAGGGCGGACTACGCCGCCACTAATGATGGTTATTTAATGCCCAATGGGCAATGCCGACGACCGCTTCAGACGTGGCGTCTCGCAGGTCGCCACTCCAATCTGGATCGCTCCGCACGATGGCGATTCAGGGCGGAACCGCGATGCAGTTACCGGGTCGGCAGGGCTTTGTCAGCACTCCCTACGAACGCCATCGGCCCGAGCAGACCCTGCTCTACCGGCTCGTCAAAACACACTACCCCGCCCTAGTGGACCAACTGGCCCAGCAAGGTAAGTCCCTGCCCGACCATGTCCACAGAGAATTCGAGGCCTACCTGAAGTGCGGCCGCCTCGAGCACGGCTTTCTCCGGGTACGCTGTGACAAATGCCATTTCGAACGACTTGTAGCGTTTTCCTGCAAGAAGCGCGGATTCTGCCCAAGCTGTGGCGCCCGCCGCATGGCCGAGACCGCCGCCCTGCTGGCGGATGAAGTCTTCCCCGATGTGCCATTGCGCCAATGGGTCCTCAGCTTTCCCTTTCCTCTGCGCTACCTGTTTGCGGCCCACCCCCAGGCCATGGCGAAGGTGCTGGGCACCGTTTACCGGGCGATCTCCACCCACCTGATCCACAAGGCCGGATTACCGCTCGAGGATGGCGCCACTGGGGCCGTAACGCTCATCCAGCGCTTCGGCAGCGCCCTTAACCTCAACATTCACTTTCATATTTTGTTCTTGGATGGCGTCTATGTGTATCGCGACAATCGACCACCCCGATTTCAACGCATCAAGGCACCAGACAAAGCCGAGTTGGAGGAGTTGGTTCAACTGATCAGCCAGCGCGTCGGCCGCTGCCTCGAGCGCCAGGGCTTGCTGGAACAGGACACCGAGAGCGCCTGGCTGGAACTGGAGCCCGCAGAAGACACGGATGCGATGCCACAGATCCTGGGCAGTTCCATCTCCTACCGCATTGCCGTCGGCCCACAGCAGGGACGTAAAGCTTTCATGATCCGCACCATCCGCCCCTTGGACAGGCCTGATCCGCGCATGGAGCGGGTGGCTAAGGCCAACG